>Ga0209751_10007389_pt1 | contig 10085 bp, 8 predicted proteins | sample RifCSP13_1_FD_184019 | JGI IMG/M metagenome (GOLD analysis project Ga0209751, IMG submission 184019) | Soil microbial communities from Rifle, Colorado - Rifle CSP2_sed 13_1 (SPAdes) (version 2) | ecosystem: Environmental > Terrestrial > Deep subsurface > Rock core/Sediment | place: Rifle...
CCGCCTTCCTTCACGGTGCCGGCCGCGTCCTTCACCATGTGGTTCCTGATGCGGATGTTGGCGAAGGTGCCGCGCATCATCACCTCGTGGTTGCCGCGCCGCGTGCCGTACTGGTTGAAGTCGGCAACCGCGACGTCGTGGTCCAGGAGGTATTTGCCGGCCGGGCTCGCGGCCTTGATCGCGCCCGCCGGCGAGATGTGGTCGGTCGTGATCTTGTCGCCGAACAGCCCGAGGATGCGTGCGCCGACGATGTCCTCGATGCGCTTGGGGGCTTTCTTCATGCCCGTGAAATAGGGCGGGTTCTGAACGTAGGTCGAGCCCGCGTTCCAGCCGTAGGTCAGCCCCGAGCCGGCCTTGATGCCTTGCCAGATCGGGTCGCCCTTGAACACGTCGGCATATTTCGCCTTGAACATGTCCTTCGAGACGTTGTCGGCGATGAAGCGCTGGATTTCGTGATTGGTGGGCCAGATGTCCTTGAGGAACACCGGGCGGCCCTCCGAGTCGGGGCCGAGCGGCTGCGTCGTCAGATCCTTGGTGACGGAGCCCGCGAGCGCATAGGCGACGACGAGCGGCGGCGAGGCGAGGTAGTTCGCCTGCACGTCGGGACTGACGCGGCCTTCGAAATTGCGATTGCCGGAAAGGACGGCGGCCGCGACCAGGCCGTGGTCGTTGATGGCCTTCGAAATCTCGGGCGGCAGCGGACCCGAGTTTCCGATGCAGGTCGTGCAGCCGAAGCCGACCAGATTGAACCCGAGCCGATCGAGGTAGGCCTGCAGCCCCGACTTCTCGAGATAGGCTTGGACCACCTGGCTTCCGGGCGCGAGCGATGTCTTCACCCACGGCTTGCTCCTGAGGCCCTTTTCGGCCGCATTGCGGGCGAGCAGACCGGCGCCGATGAGCACGCTGGGATTGGACGTGTTGGTGCAGCTGGTGATGGCCGCAATGACGACGTCGCCATGGCCGAGCGTGAAATCGCGGCCCTCGACCTTGACTCGCCGGCCGAGCTCGGCCGGCTTCCTGTACTCCGTCTCGAGGGCGGTCGCGAACCCGCTCTTCACGCTCGAAAGCGCGATGCGGCCCTCCGGCCGCTTGGGGCCCGCAAGCGACGGCACCACGGCCCCGAGGTCGAGCTCGAGCGTGTCGGTGAAGACGGGGTCCGGGGAGCTCGACGTGCGAAACAGGCCCTGGGCCTTCGCGTAGGCCTCGACGAGGGCGATGCGATGCGCCTCGCGCCCCGACATCGTGAGGTAGGCGAGCGTCTCGGCGTCGATCGGGAAAAAGCCGCAGGTCGCGCCATACTCGGGCGCCATGTTGGCGATGGTGGCGCGGTCGGCGAGCGTCAGGTGCTCGAGGCCGGGCCCGTAGAACTCGACGAATTTGTTGACCACGCCTTTCTTGCGCAGCATCTCGGTGACGGTGAGGACGAGGTCGGTCGCGGTGACGCCTTCTTTCAGCCTGCCCCCGAGCCTGAACCCGATCACCTCGGGGATCAGCATCGACAGCGGCTGGCCGAGCATGGCGGCCTCCGCCTCGATGCCGCCGACCCCCCAGCCGAGCACCGCGAGGCCGTTGATCATGGTCGTGTGGCTGTCGGTGCCGACCAGCGTATCGGGATAGGCGACGATCGAGCCGCCGGCGTCGCGCGCCGTCCACACTGTCTGCGCCAGATACTCGAGATTGACCTGGTGGCAGATCCCGGTTCCCGGCGGCACGACCCGGAAATTCGAGAACGCTTCCTGGCCCCACTTGAGGAAATTGTAGCGCTCCCCGTTGCGCCGGTACTCGAGCTCGACGTTTCTTGCCAACGCCGTCTCGTTTCCGAACGCGTCGACGATCACGGAGTGGTCGATGACCAGGTCGACCGGCACCAGAGGATTGATCTTCTCCGGGTCGCCGCTGAGCGCCAGCATCCCGTCGCGCATGGCGGCGAGATCGACGACGGCCGGCACGCCCGTGAAGTCCTGCATGAGCACGCGCGCCGGGCGGAAGCCGATCTCCCGCTCGGCCTTGCCCTTGTTGTCGAGCCATTGGGAGACGGCGAGAATGTCGTCCTCGGTGACGGAGCGGCCGTCCTCGAAGCGCAGGAGGTTCTCGAGCAGCACCCTCATCGAGTAGGGGAGCCTCGAGATGCCCACGAGCCCGTTCCGCTCGGCCTCGGGAAGCGAGAAGTAGACATACTGCTTGCCGCCGACGTCGAGCGACCGCCTGCACTTGAAGCTGTCGAGCGAGGCGGGGCCGGAGATCGATTGCGTGCTCAAGCTCTCTTCTCCTCGAGATTTGTCGGCCCGCGGGGATGGGCGCCAAAGGGGCCTCGCCGGCGGAGAAAACGTGCAGCGTAGGGGCCGTTTCGTTGCCGCCGCCGCCGGGGCGCCGGCGGAGACTGGGGACTGACGATTTGCGCTAGCGAAATGCGAAGCGCGCCCTTTATATAGGCGGCCGCGGCTCAGAACCAGCCGTGAAAACGACGAGATTGGCAACAATCCGCTCGTTTTTTTTCCAGCCGCGCTTCCCGGAACGGTCCCGATCCACGTGCGCCTCGTCGTCGAAAGCCTCAAGGTCATTCGCGGGTCGCGGCCCGTCATCTGCGGCGTGTCGGCGACCGTCGCCGGGGGAGAGGCCTTGCTGCTGACGGGCCCGAACGGTGCCGGCAAAACAACCCTCATTCGGACGCTCGCCGGCTTTCTCGAGCCGGCATCGGGCGCCGTGCGTCTCGAGGGCGGAGACGGCGAGCGCGAGATTGCCCAGCAGTGCCACTACGTTGGGCATGCAAACGGCACCAAGTCCAACCTGACGGTCGCCGAGAACCTGGCGTTTTGGGCGAGGTGCCTCGCGGCCGGCAGCGAGACCTCGAGCATCGCCGGCCGGGTCGCGGCCGCGCTCGCCGGGCTCGGCCTCGAGCCGCTCGCCGGCATTCGAGCGGGGTATCTTTCGGCGGGACAGAGGCGGCGCGCCGGGCTCGCCAGGGTGCTCGTCGCGGACCGGCCCTTGTGGCTCCTCGACGAGCCGACGGCGTCTCTCGATGCCGCGTCCGCGGTGCTCGTCGCCGGGCTTATCAAGGCCCATGTCGCGGCGGGCGGCATCGTCGTCGCCGCGACGCATGTGCCCCTCGGCATCGACGGCGCGAGATACCTCCGCCTTGGTGCGACCGCGGAGGGCGCAGCTTCTCCGTCCCCGATTGCCCCTCCCTCCTCCATCATGCCTCCGGCACGAGGGGGAGGAGGAAAGGCCGTGCGATGAACGCTTTCTGGACGCTGGTCGCACGCGACCTTCGCCTCGCCGTGCGCGAAGGGAGCGCCGTCGGCACCGCGCTCGGCTTCTATCTTATCGTCGTCACCCTGATGCCGCTCGGCCTCGGTCCCGATCTCCGCCTCCTGTCGCGCATCGCTCCGGGCGTGCTGTGGATTGCGCTCCTGCTGGCCGCGCTCCTGTCGCTCCCGCGCATCTTCGAGACCGATCACGAGGACGGCTCGCTCGAGGTCATGGCGACGGGCTCGCTGCCGCTCGAGGGGGCGGCGGCGGCCAAGGCGCTGGCGCACTGGCTTTCGACGGGAATCCCGCTGGCGCTGCTGGCGCCGCTCCTGGGCCTGCTCCTCAACCTCGAGCTCGGCGCCTATCCGGCGCTCGTCACCTCGATGCTCGCCGGCACGCCGGCTATCAGCTTTCTCGGCGCCGCCGGCGCGGCACTGACCCTTAGCGCCCGGCGCGGCGGGCTGCTTCTGGCGCTCCTCGTTCTGCCGCTCTACGTCCCGACCTTGATCTTCGGCATCTCGGCGATGAGCGCCGCGACCGTGCCGGGACAAGGCTTCGAGGCTTCCCTTCTGATCCTTTGCGCGATCTCGCTCGCCTCGCTGGTGCTCGGCCCGGTCGCCGCCGCCGCCGCCTTGAGGCTGCAAATGCAGTAGGGAGCGGTGCCGGACCCTGAGGATCTGACACCGCCCGGCCGCTCGGCCGCCATAAAGCCTGCGATCGCTTGCGAATTGCGCACCGGCCGCCAAATGCTTAGATGAGGTCCGATGCAGACCCTCGCCCAGCGCCTGGCCAACCCGACCCGGTTCATGGAGCTCTCCGGGGCCCTTCTGCCGTGGGTCTCCGCCACGGCGGCGGTCCTGATCGCCTATGCGATGTATCTGGCCTTTTTCGTCGCCCCGCCCGACTACCAGCAGGGCGAGACGGTCAAGATCATGTTCATCCACGTGCCCTCCGCCTGGCTCGCCACGATGGGCTATGGTCTCATCGCCGCCTCGAGCTTCGGGCTGCTCGTCTTCCGCCACCCGCTCGCCGACGTTTCCGCCAAGGCCGCCGCGCCCATCGGCGCCGTGTTCACGCTCCTGGCCTTGATCACCGGCTCGCTGTGGGGCAAGCCGATGTGGGGCACCTACTGGGTGTGGGACGCGCGCCTCACCTCGGTGCTGATCCTGTTCTTCCTCTACCTCGGGCTCATCGCGCTGCGCTCCTCGATCGAGGACGAGGCGCTGGCGGGCAAGCTCACGGCCGTGCTCGGCCTGGTCGGCGTCGCCATCCTGCCGGTCGTCAAGTTCTCGGTTGACTGGTGGAACACGCTGCATCAGGGGGCGAGCGTGCTGAGGCTCGGCGGATCCACAATCCACCCGGACCTGTTGATCCCATTGCTGGTCAGCGCCCTCGGCTTCACCGTGCTGTTCATCGCCCTCCATCTGAAGGCCATGCGCAACGAGATCCTGAGGCGGCGGGTGAAGGCGCTGACATTGGCGGCCGTTGCGCGCTCGCACGGCGCGAGCGTCACGGCGGCGGCGGAATAGGTGCCATGGACCTCGGACCCCACGCCGCGTTCATCTGGGCCTCTTATGCCGCGGTCGCCGTCGTGCTCGCGGGCCTCGTCGCATGGCTCGTCTTCGACGGCTGGCGCCAGGGCCAGGCCCTGGCGGACCTCGAGGCGCAGGGGGTGACGCGCCGCTCGACGAGCAAGGACGCGGGCACATAGCGGAGCGAGCGGTGCCGATGCAGGACAAGGTTGCCGAAGCGCAAGGCGCGGGCAAGCCCGAGCCGGCACCATCGAGGGGGCACGGCTTCGGCTGGGTCGCCGCTCCACTTCTGATCTTCGCCGCCATCGCGGGCATGTTCGGCTTGGCGCTCGTGTCGGGCGATCCCTCGAAGCTTCCCTCGGCGCTCATCGGGCGGCCGGTGCCCGAGACCGCCTTTCCCGCGCTCGACGGTCTCCTCGACAATGGCCGTCCGGTGCCAGGGTTCACGAGCGGGGAACTCGGGCGCGGCAAGGTCGCGGTCGTGAACTTCTGGGCGTCGTGGTGCACCCCATGCATCGAGGAGCACCCGCTCCTCATCGCGCTCCGCGCGCGCACCGGGGCCGAGATCTACGGCGTGAATTACAAGGATCAGACCGCGGCTGCGCGCCGCTTTCTCGGCCGCTACGGCAATCCCTTCACGGCTGTCGGCGTCGACGCGACGGGCCGCAACGCCATCGAATGGGGCGTGTACGGCATGCCGGAGACGTTCGTCGTCGACGGCAAGGGAAAAATCGCCTTCAAGCATGTGGGACCCATCTCGCCGGAGAGCCTCGAGCAGCAGCTCGTGCCCGCGATCGAAAAAGCGAAAGTCCGGGGATTGGCGCTTCGGCGGCAATGAACGTGCGTGCGCAGTCTTGGCGGTCAGAGCGGATAGAACTCGTTTCGAGAGTGGTTCAGCGCCGACAGCGTGCCGGTTGCAATATCGAAATAAGCGCCGTGCAGCGAAAGCCGTCCCTTCTCCTCCAGATCGCACAGGAACGGAAACGTTCTGAGATTCTTGATCGATGTCTTGACGCCTTCCTTCTCCAGCGCCGCCTGCTTCTCGGCCTGTGGCCGCATTTGATGTGCGGCGAGCACACGCAGGCGCGCATCGTCCAGCATTGACATCCAGCGCGATATGAAGTGGGCCTCGGTCTGGATCGCGGCGCTCTGATCGAGTGCCGCCCTTACTCCGCCGCAGCCCGAGTGCCCCATCACGACGAGATGCTTGACACGCAAGTTCAAGGTTGCGAACTCGATGGCCGAGCTCACGCCGTGGAACTTTCCGCCGGTCTCGTAGGGCGGGACGAGGTTGGCGACATTTCTCACCACAAACAGCTCGCCCGGCATGGCGCTGAATATGGTCTCCGGGTCGACCCTGCTGTCGCAGCAGGAGATGATCATCACGTCGGGGCTCTGCCCGTAGGTCGCGAGCTCCTCGTAGTGATCGGCGTTGGGCACGAAGTGGCGGTGCCTGAAGCGCCGGAAGCGGTCTGCCAGGGCTTCGGGGAAGCTGCTCATGGGGTTGCGTGCTCCGGGCTGAACAAAGGGGGCTGAATAAAGACATGGCGCTGCGGGCAGCGGCGCACAGCGACGGCACGGCGCGCATGTGCCTGTCGGCTGGAGACGCATATGGGACCAAGACCGGCAAAGACAAGAAGTTCGATGACTCCTCAGGCCGGTTACCAACGAGCCGAGTAGGGATGCGTGGGTGTGAGGACCACCGTGGGGCATGGGCTCCTTGCGTCGGAGATGAGTGCGCCCTCTCGAAAGGTCGGTCCGGTCCTCGAGCGCGACGTTCTCTGCCCAAAGCCGCGGTTGCGGGGCTCAGCCGTTGCGGCTATCGTCCAGGCCCGCTGGGGGGAATGGCCGTGACAAGATTGCGGCGGCTCACAGGACACACCAGCCAGCACAGAAGAGCATCGTTAGCCGGGGTGTGATCGATCATGACGTCTAAGAAGGGCGCAGCCGCGAGCGGAGCCTCCGCCTACGGACGGGACCTGTTGGCTTCGGTCGTGGTCTTCCTGGTTGCCCTGCCGCTCTGCATGGGCATCTCGATCGCGTCGGGCATGCCGCCGACGGCGGGCATCATCACCGGCATCATCGGCGGCATCGTCGTCGGTGCGCTGGCCGGGTCGCCCCTTCAGGTCAGCGGACCGGCGGCGGGCTTGAGCGTGCTCGTACTCCAGCTCGTGCAGGAGCAAGGGCTGGAGATGATCGGCATCATGGTGCTGGTCGCCGGTCTCCTGCAGCTCGCGGCAGGCATCTTCAAGCTCGGGCAATGGTTTCGCGCGGTTTCACCGGCCGTGATCCACGGCATGTTGGCCGGCATCGGCGTGCTGATCTTGGCTTCGCAGTTTCACGTCATGCTGGACTATAAGCCTGTCGGCACGGGCATTCAGAATCTGCTCGGCATTCCGGGGGCGCTGCTCACCGCCGTCCAGGTCGGCGACTTCCATCTCACCGCCGGCGAGATCGGCTTGCTGACCATTGCGGTCATTGCGCTCTGGGGGCCCCTGGCGCCCAAGAGTTGGCGGGTTGTGCCCGCACCGTTGGTGGGCGTCGTGGTTGCGATCGCCGCCGCGGCGCTGTTCCGCCTCGATGACATCGCCTATGTCGACGTGCCCAGCAACATCTGGTCGGTGGCGATCTTGCCGACGAGCGAAAAGCTCATGCGCATCGTCGAGCTGCCGGTTCTCGTCGGCGCCGTTTCGATCGCCTTCATTGCCAGTGCCGAGACCCTTCTGTGCGCAACCGCCGTCGATCAGATGCACAGCGGCCCGCGCACCAAGTACGACAAGGAGCTTGCGGCGCAGGGCGTCGGCAATACCCTGTGCGGCGTGCTCGGCGTGCTGCCGATGACGGGGGTGATCGTGCGCTCGGGCGCCAATGTCGACGCGGGGGCTCAAACCCGTGCTTCCGCGATTCTGCACGGCGTTTGGTTGCTCCTGTTCGTGAGCGTGCTGCCGTTCGCTCTGCGCTACATCCCCGTGTCGGCCCTTGCGGCGGTGCTGGTCTATACGGGCTACAAGCTTGCCTATCCGAAAGCCGTGCCGGGCTTGCTCAAGTTCGGCAAGGGCGAGGTGATCATCTATTTCGTGACCATCGTCACGATCGTGCTGACCAACCTCCTGGCCGGCGTGCTCGTCGGGCTCGGTCTCTCGCTCGTGAAGCTGCTCTATGCCTTCTCGCATCTCGTGGTGCGCAAGGAGGAGAAGCCGGCGGAGAACCGGGTCGATCTCTATCTTGCGGGGGCGGCGACACTCATTCGCCTTCCGACACTGGCCGGCATCCTGGAGGAGCTGAAGCCGAACACGCACGTGCATGTTCATATCGGTGACCTGGACTATATCGATCATGCCTGCATCGATCTCCTGACCAACTGGGACCGTCAGCACAGGGCCAGTGGCGGATCGCTCGAGATCGAGTGGGAAGGGTTGTCGCGCAAATACCACCAGCGGAGCTCGGCCAGCTTCAAGGCCGCGCAGCAGGCGGCGCGAACGCCCTCTTAGCCGGAACAGTCGGACCGTAGCGCCCCACTATGAGCGGTTCAGAGGCGCGCTTCTCAAGAGCACAAATCCCGCGACCGCAGAGATCAGCGATCCGGCGAGAACACCGATCCGGATGGCGGCGGCATGGGCGGGCTCGGGAAAGGCGAGCATGCCGATGAATAGGCTCATGGTGAAGCCGACGCCGGCGAGGATGGCGGCGCCGAACAGTTGCATCCAGCTCGCGCCTTCCGGCCGCGTGCCGAGCCCGAGCTTGATCGCGGCAAAGGTAAACGAGAACACGCCAACCGGCTTGCCGATGAACAGGCCGAGGGCGATGCCGAGCGGAATGGGGCTCAGAAGCTTGGCAAGCGTCACGCCGGCGAGGGAGACGCCGGCGTTGGCGAAGGCGAACAGCGGCAAGACGCCGAAGTTGACCCACGGATGAAGGTTCTCCTGCAATTGCCCGGCGAGCGAGCTTGCCTGCCGCGACCCGTGGGTCTCGCGCGCTTCGAGCGGGATGGCGAACGCGGTCACGACACCGGCGAGCGTGGCGTGGACGCCCGATTTGAGCACGCATACCCAGACGAAAAGGCCGGCAAGCACATAGGGCGCGATCCGGCTCACGCCGCGGCGGTTCAGCATGGCGAGCACCCCGATGCCGATTGCGGCCAGCGCAAGAGCCTCGAGCGAAAGCTTCGGGGTGTAGAAGAACGCGATGATAAGGATGGCGCCCAGGTCGTCGATGATCGCGAGCGCCAGCAGGAACACCTTGAGCGCCGGCGGGATGCGCGGGCCGGCGAGGGCAAGGACCGCGACCGCGAATGCGATATCGGTGGCAGTCGGGATGGCCCATCCGTCGAGAGCATGGGCGTCGCCCCAATTGATGGCAATGTACATGAGGGCAGGGACGGCCATGCCGCCGGCCGCGCCGGCGAGCGGCAGCGCCGCCTGGCGCGGCGTCGACAGCTCGCCCGCCAGAAGCTCGCGCTTGATCTCGAGGCCCACGTGAAAGAAGAACACGGCCATCAGGCCGTCGTTGATCCAGTGCAGCAAGTGCTTGTCGAGGACCAGTGCGCCGATGCGCACGCTGACCGGCGTGTCGAGGAGCCCATCATAGAGAAACGCGAGCGGCGAGTTTGCCAGGACCAGCGCAAGGAGCGCCGCGCCGAGCAGCATGACGCCGCTTGCCGCTTCGTGGTGAATGAACTCGAGGGCGCCGGTCTGCTTTTTCACAGCCGCGATCTCCAATTGGCTCGAGGCGCTCGTGGAGTAAAGTGAACCCCGCAATGCCGGAACGTGGTGCTGTGCTCTTTGCGGGAAGCGCGCGGGTTGGTCAACGCGGTTTGAGGAGCGGGCCCGGCCGCAGGCATCACAGCTCGTCGACCGGGAGCGGCGGGGCGCCGGACCAGGCGTCCTGCGAGGCGGCAAGCTCGAGCTCGTCTTTTCCGTGACTCGCGGCGATGGCGGCGGCGGCGCCGGCGGTGGCGGCGGCGAGAGGTCCGGCCCCCGTTCCGCCCTTGAGGCAGTAGCCGGCGAACAGCGCCGTCATGAAGTCTCCGGTGCCGTGCGGAACGGCCTCGAGCCGCGGGACGAGGCATCGATAGCAGCGGCTCGCCGAGATCAGGAGGTTCGCGATCGTCGCGCCGGGCGCGGGGACCGAGGTCGCGAGCGTCACGGCAACAGGGAGGCGCCGCGCGGCCTCGATCGCGGAGCGGGCGTCCTCGACCGGCCGGCCGGAAAGCCAGGCGAGCTCGAACCGGTTCGGCGTCAGAGTGTCGGCGCGCGGTACGAGCTCGTCGCGCAGCGTCGCGGCCGCCGTCTCGTCCAGGTAAAG
>Ga0209751_10007391_pt1 | contig 10085 bp, 8 predicted proteins | sample RifCSP13_1_FD_184019 | JGI IMG/M metagenome (GOLD analysis project Ga0209751, IMG submission 184019) | Soil microbial communities from Rifle, Colorado - Rifle CSP2_sed 13_1 (SPAdes) (version 2) | ecosystem: Environmental > Terrestrial > Deep subsurface > Rock core/Sediment | place: Rifle...
AGGCGTATCTGATTTTGTGACTTCTCCTGCACCGTAGCAAGAGCCTTCATAGAAGTCAAACGCTAAATGTCACTCGAAGTTACGCCTCCAGTTCGTTTGGCAAAATCGGCGTCAAAAGCCCTTGAACGGGGAGGGCGGGTCCCGGGACCCGCCCTCCTCTTCTCCCGGCGACCCAATCGCCTCTAATGTGACGATCGTCACAGAATCGCGTTGTAACAATCGCTTATAACGGTGTTGCACCCGCGCCCGCTGCAGGCGGCCAGGAAGGAATATGTGCCCCAGACGCGCCCGCGCCCTGACCTCCCGGGCCGTATCCCATCCGGGCCCGCTCAGCCTGATCTTCGTCCGGCGCCTGGCTCCCCCCAGGAGTGAAGCACGCTCATGAGCTCAGCGCCTGCTGAGACGTCCGCGGACACGGGCGCAACGGCCGCCGGCAGCGACCGCCCGGCGACGCTGGATACTGTGCTCGAGGTGCACGGCCTCACCAAGCAGTACGGGCGCCTTACCGCCGTCGATGGCGTGTCGTTCGCCGTCTTCGCCGGCGAAACGTTCGGGATCCTCGGTCCAAATGGCGCCGGCAAGACCACCTGCCTCGAGATGATCGAAGGCCTCCGCGTCCCCGACTCCGGCAGCATACGCCTGATGGGCATAGACGCGCTGGCCGAACGCCGGCGTGTCCAGGAGATGATCGGCGTCCAGCTCCAGTCACAGGCCCTCTGGCTGGAGCTGACCGCCGAAGAGACGCTCAAGACATTCCAGTCCCTCTTCCGCCGCCGCGTGCGCATCGATCCCCTGCTTGAGCGCTTCTCTCTCACCGATAAGCGGCGCGCGCTGGTCAAGCACCTCTCCGGCGGACAGAAACAGCGCCTGTCGGTCGCGACAGCCTTGGTCAACGACCCTCAGGTGGTCTTCCTCGACGAGCCGACCACGGGGCTAGACCCGCAGGCCCGTCACAGCTTTTGGGACCTCATTCGGGAGATGAGACAAGAGGGAAAAACCGTTATCGTCACAACCCATTACATGGAGGAAGCGGAGGCGCTTTGTGACCGTGTAGCCATCATGGATCTCGGCAGGATCATCTCCCTCGACACCCCCCGCGCGCTCGTGGACGGCCTTGGTTCGGGCAGCGCCATCGAGTGCGAGTTCGCGGCTGCAGTTGATGATCACGTCTTGTCCGCCCTCCCCGGCGTCCGCGACGTCCGCCGGGAAGACGGCGCACTCCTCATCTTCACGATAGATGTCTCCGCGACGCTCGATTCACTCATCAAGCTGGGCGGCGGGACCGGGAACCTCCCCAAACGCCTCAACGTCCGTTCCTCCACGCTGGAAGACGTCTTCATCTCCCTCACCGGCCGGAGGCTGCGGGACTGATATGAGCCGGCGCGCTTTTCTTCAACTCGTGGTCGCGCAGGCTACGCTCCTGCGCCGCAACACCTCTTTCTGGCTGGCGAGCATATTCACGGCCGTCATCTCAATGGCCGTCTTCGGCTGGCTCTTCAACCCGGAGTCCCAGGCGTTCGACCTCGCACTCGTCGATCTTGACCGCTCCGAGGCGTCGCGGTCGCTCGTGGAAGCGTTCAGCGGCCTCGACAGCGTCGAGTTGCACCGCGGGGACCTGGACGATGAGATGGACGCGCTAAACGACGGTCAGAGGTCCGCCCTGGTGGTGGTGCCTCTGGGGTTTGCTGAAGGCGTTGCGCGCGCCGACGCGGAAATTGAAGTGCACTACGACAACTCCGACCTCGTCCAGATCGGCTACGTAACCAGCACCGTCGAGGCCGTAGTCAACGCCTTTAACGAACGCCTGGCCGGCCGCCGGGACGCCGTTCGCACCCGGTCCCAGGCTGTCGACACGAAGGACGTGCGATTCGTCGACTTCCTCACACCGGGGATGATGGGGATGACGGTCATGTGGGTGAACCTCGGCGTCGGCTTCATGCTCGTCACCTGGCGCGAACAGGGAATCCTCCGCCGTCTGGGCGTCACGCCGCTGCGGCCGGGGACCCTCATCGCCAGCCAGGCGGTCTCATTTGCCATGGTCTCTCTCACTCAGGTGACGATTATCCTGGCTATGGGAGGCGTGGTATTCAACGTTGACGTCGCAGGCAGCTACATCTGGCTGGCGGTGACTGTGCTCTTGGGCGTGGCCGCCATGCTCTCTGTCGGCTACATCATCGCCAGCGTATTGCGTACCGTCACATCTGTGAACGCAGCGGTAAATCTCATCGCCTTCCCGATGATCTTCCTCGGCGGGTCCTACTTTCCTCTGAACACCCCGCCCGCCTTGACGCCTCTGGTCAACGCGATCCCGCTCACTCATCTGAACGAGGCGCTGCGAGAAGTCATCAATCAGGGCGACGGCCCCGGCGAGGTCTGGGTCCGCTGGGCGGTCCTCGCTGGCTGGGCGCTCGCCGGCTATCTGATATCCATGCGTTTCTTCCGCTGGCAGTAGCGGCCCGCTACCGGCCGGCTTTCAGCCTCTCCTTCAGCCAGGCAAACAGGTCCTTCACAGGCTCCTCCAACTTCAGCAGCTCCACGCCGTGCGCAGGCCCGCCGACGTATATCTTGACGTCCAGCGGCTGCCCCACGCCGATCGCCAGCGTCGTTGAGTCCGCTCCTTCCTTCTCGTCTGATATGAACAGCATGGACCGCGGCGCGAACTCCTCGAACCCTTCGCCGACCAGCACCCTCGCCGGTGGGCTCGAGTTCGGCGACAGCGCGACAGCCGTGTCGACGTCGTTGAACAGCCCGGACGCCAGGTACGCGAGGTTCGCTCCGAAGCTCGCGCCGATTACCGCGATCGTCTCCGGGTCTACCTCTGGGCGCGTCTTCAGGTAGTCGATGCCGCCCTTCACGTCGCGCAGGAGGTCGTCGACCAGTTGCCGGCATTCGTCCTGCCGGCCTCCCCCTGTGATCGTATCGGTCGGCCGGCAGTCGCTGATTCCCGCGTAGTCCAGGTCCGGCGCCAGCACAGCGTACCCCTCCGCCACCAGCCTGGGCGCGAAGTCCGACCACTGCGAGCTATCGCCGTTGAACTGGTGCACCAGCAGGACGCCCGGGACATCTTCCGCCCCCTCCGGCGCCGCGAACTCCGCGCGTACCGGGTCGACACCCTCGCTCTCGTACTCTACGGCATCGCCGAACGACGCCTTCCCGCCGTCGCCCCCGCCGCACGCCGTCGCAAAAGTCGAGACCGCCAGCGCCGTCAGGAAAAGCGCACTTCTCATCACACTCGATTATACGGAGCGCTCTCCTGCCGCGGGAGAAAGAAAGAAGGGGCGCCCTCCACTGGAGGACGCCCCCGGTACCACGCAGTTGCCCGGCGGAGGTTTACGGGTTGACCATCGCCTCTTCCCGGGTTCCCGGCGTGTGTGCGATCGCCCGGTTCAGCGCGTTGAGCAGCGCCTTCGCCGAGGAGACGACGATGTCCGTGTCGGCGTTCCGCCCCACAAAGGTGCGGCCGTCTACATCGATGCGGACGGTGACCTCTCCCTGCGCGTCGATGCCCTCTGTGACGCTGTTCACGGTGTATTCGATGAGCTGGTTGGGGACGCCGACGAGCTCGTTGATGCCCTTGTAGCAAGCGTCAACAGGGCCCGTGCCGGTCGCCGACGTCTGCGCCGTCGAGCCGTTGGGCCCGACGATCCGCACCGTGGCCGTCGGCACCGCCTGGTTGCCACAGGAGACCTGGAGCAGGTCCAGCTTGTAAATGGCCTCTACCGCACGGCGTTCGCCGGAGACCAGCGCGTCGAGATCGCGGTCGTCGATCTCCCCCTTCTTGTCGGCAAGGTCCTTGAAGGCGACGAAGACGTTGTCGAGCTCCTGGCTGGTCATCTCGTAGCCGAGGCTGTCGAGGCGGGCTTTGAGGCCATGGCGGCCGGAGTTCTTGTTCAGGACCAGCGTTGTCCCGTGCGGAAGGCCGATGTCGGCCGGGTCCATGATCTCGTAGGTCTCGCGGTACTTGGTGACGCCGTGCTGGTGGACGCCGGACTGATGGCGGAAGGCGTTGATGCCGACGATCGCCTTATTCGGCTGTACTACCATGCCGCTGAGTTGAGACACGAGGCGGCTGGTGCGATGGATGTAGGTCGTGTCGATGTTGGTGGAGACGCCGAAGAAGTCCTGTCGCGTCTTGATCGCCATCACGACCTCTTCCAGCGCGGCGTTACCGGCGCGTTCGCCGAGGCCGTTGATGCAGGTCTCGATCTGGCGCGCACCGACCTTGATCGCGGCGAGGCTGTTGGCTACGGAGAGACCGAGGTCGTTGTGGCAGTGAACGGAGATGACCGCCCTGTGGATGTTGGGCACGTTCTGCTGGATATTCTTAAGGAACTCGGCGAATTCCTCCGGGACGGTGTAGCCGACGGTGTCGGGGATGTTCACCGTGGTGGCACCGGCGTCGATCACCTCGGTCAGCATGCGGTAGACGTAATTGAGGTTGGAGCGAGTAGCGTCCATGGGGGAGAACTCGACGTCCGGGCAGTATTTCGCGGCGCGGGCGACCTGTGTGCGCGCCATCTCGAGGACGTTCTCCTTGTCCTTCTCCAGCTGGTGCATGATGTGGATGTCGCTACTGGAAAGGAAGACGTGGATGCGGGGGTGCTCGGCGTGCCTGACGGCCTCCCAGCAGGCGTCGACGTCGCCCTGCACAGCGCGGGCGAGGCCGGCGATGGCGGAGCCGCGCACTTCCTTCGCGATCGCGGTGACGGACTCGAGGTCGCCGGGTGAGGAGGCGGGGAAGCCTGCCTCGATAAAGTCCACGCGCAGGCGCTCCAGCGCGCGCGCAATCTCCAGCTTCTCCTCGACGTTGAGGGCCACGCCCGGAGACTGCTCACCGTCGCGCAGCGTCGTGTCGAATATCAGTACCTTGTCTTGCATAGTCATTTCGTTTCTCAACCTCCGTTTGTGATTCTCTTCGGGGCGTTAAATCTCCGCCCCAACCCCGGGGCGAACGCCGTTCCCCCTGCGGGTGTCGCCGGCCCTCCCCGCCTGTTAGCGGGAGGGCCGGGTAAGGTTGAGGGTGCGCAGGCATCGCGTCACGGGCTTGCTCACGTATATGGATGCAAGGGCCGCGGGGGTGTTACAGGCGAGCAGCGGTACGCCGAGGGTGATCCCCGCGGCGCGGGCGGCTGAAGCCGTTGTTACGTTAGCAGCCCCGGGCATCTGCATCCTGTTATCCGTTCCAGGAATCCGTGCCGCGGCCGCCGTCATCCTCGGCAGGCGGAGTTGGGTCTGAGAGAGGATTGGGCACGCGCCGGGCCTGGTACGCCTCATCGAAGGTGCTGGGTGCGGAGGGTGCGGGCTCAGGGTACGCGGGCTCGGGCTCGGCAGCCGGCGGTGGCGCCGCCGTTGATTGCTGGGGCGCCGCCTGCTGAGCCGCCGCCTGCTGGGCCGCTGCTCCGGGTTTGAGCCACGGCATCATGCCGCGAAGATCGGCGCCGACCCGCTCGATGATGTGCTCCTGGTTCTGCCTGCGCAGGGCGAGGAAGCTGGGGCGGCCGGCCTGGTTCTCCAGTATCCACTCGCGTGCGAACGCGCCGCTACGGATGTTGGCGAGGATCTGCTTCATGTTCCCGCGGACGTGGTCGTCGATCACCCGCGGGCCGCGAGTGTAGTCGCCGTACTCGGCGGTATCGGAGATAGAGTAGCGCATGTAGGACATGCCACCTTCATGCATGAGGTCCACCAGCAGTTTTAGCTCGTGCATGCACTCGAAATAGGCGACCTCCGGCTGGTAGCCGGCCTGCAACAGCGTCTCGAACGCCGTTTTCACGAGCGCCGTCACGCCGCCACAGAGGACTACCTGCTCGCCGAACAGGTCCGTCTCCGTCTCCTCCGCGAACGTCGTCTCGATGATCCCCGCCTTCGCGCACCCCACGCCACGCCCGTAGGCCAGCGCCAGTTGGTGCGCGTTCTCGCTGGCGTTCTGGTGCACCGCGATCAGCCCCGGCACGCCCACGCCCTGCACAAACATCTCGCGCATGCGGTGTCCCGGCGCCTTTGGCGCGATCATCGTCACGTCCACGTCGGACGGCGGCACGATCTGATTGAAGTGGATGTTGAAGCCGTGGGCGAACATGATCATCTTGCCCGCCCGCAGCCCTGGCTCGATGCTCTCGTAGTAGACCTGGCGCTGGAGTTGGTCCGGTACCAGGATCATGATCACGTCCGCGTCCCTTGCTACCTCCTCCACCGTCGCCACCCGCAGGCCGGCCACTTGCGCCTGGGTCCACGACTTGGAGCCGGGGTAGAGGCCCACCATCACGTTCATCCCGCTGTCCCGCAGGTTCAGCGCGTGCGCGTGCCCCTGTGACCCGTAGCCGATGATCCCGATCGTCTTGTTCCGGATCAGGTCGAGGTTCGCGTCGTTTTCGTAGTAGATCTTTGGCATTTTTGGGTTGCTCCTTTACCAGGTGTGCACGCCGGGGGCGCGCTCGTAGTGCTCTTCTTCGCCTTCGTCATGGGGGTGCGATACTTCTGAGCCGCGGATCATGGCGACGCGGCCGGTGCGCACCAGCTCGATGATCTCATAGTCCTGCAGCAGTTCCACCAGGTTGTCGATCATGTGCTCCTCGCCCGTGGCCTCGATGATCATGGAGTCCGGCGCCACGTCGACGACCTCCGCCTTGAACACCTCGGCGATGTCGATGATCTGGCTGCGGTGTTGGCGGTCGGCCTTCACCTTGATCATCGCCATCTCGCGGGCCACGATGTCCTCGTGCGACACGTCCCGGATGTCCACGACGTCGATCAGCTTGTCGAGCTGCTTGACCACCTGCTCGGCGTTCGTATCGGCGTCGACGACGAACGTCATGCGCGAGAGGCCCGGTTTTTCCGAGTGACCCACGGCCAGCGATTCGATGTTGAAGCCGCGCTGCCGCCACTTGGAGGCGATGCGGTTCAGCACGCCCGGCCGGTCCTCGACCAGGGCAATGATCGTGTGCGGGCGGATCCTGCTGGCGCCGTTGCTCATCGCCCCACCGCCACTTTCTCCCGGCTGACCGCCGGCGGCGCCGTTTCGTAGCGCGGCTGGTCTATCGTCTCGTCCAGCGAGGCGCCCGGCGGCACCATCGGGTAGCAGTTCTCGTCGTACGTCACCTGGAAGTCGCAGACGACCGGCCCCTTGTGCGACATCGCCGTCTCGATCACCGGCACCACGTCCTCCTTGCGCTCCGCGCGCAGCCCGAGGATCCCGAACGCCTCCGCCAGCTTCACGAAGTCCGGGTTCTTCAGCGGCGTGGCCACCGTGTTGTTCTTGTAGAACAGCTCCTGCCACTGCCGCACCATGCCCAGGTTGCCGTTGTTAATGATCGCGAACTTGATCGGCCAGTCGTACTCCGCGATCGTCGCCAGCTCCTGCAGCGTCATCATGAACCCGCCGTCGCCGCAGAACGACCAGACCGTGTCGTTCGGCGCCGCCACCTGCGCCCCCATCGCCGCCGGCACCTCGAACCCCATCGTGCCCAGGCCGCCGGAGGTGATGAAGCTGTTTGGCTTGTCGTACCAGAAGTACTGCGCCGCCCACATCTGGTGCTGGCCGACCCCTGTCACGACATAACAGTCGCCCTGCGTCGCCTCGTACACACTCTGGATCACGTACTGGGGCAGCACCTCGTTCGTATCACGGATGACGATCGACGGATGGTTGCTGCGCATATCGTCCAGCCACTTGAACCACGGCCCCCGTTCCTTCCGGCGTACCAGCTGGTTCAACTCCAGCAGCGATCCCTTGACGTCTCCCTGGAGCGCCGCCGCCGGGCGTACGTTCTTCCCGATCTCCGCCGGGTCGATCTCCAGGTGGATGATCTTGGCCTTCGGCGCGAAGTCCTTCAGCCGTCCGGTCACGCGGTCGTCGAACCGCATGCCGACGCCTATCAGAAGGTCCGCCTCGTTGATCGCCCGGTTGTTCCAGTACATCCCGTGCATCCCGGGCATCCCCAGGTAGAGCGGGTGCGTCCCCGGGAAGCCGCTGATCCCCAGCAAAGTCGTGATCACCGGGATGTTCGCCTTTTCCGCCAGCTCCCGCATCTCCGCGTACGCGTTCGAGAGGATCACTCCGTGGCCGGAAATGATCACCGGCCGCTCCGACTGCTCGATCAGCTCCGCCGCCTTCGCTAGTTCGTTCGGGTCCGTGCCGTTCAGGCTCGGCCTGTAACCTCGCAGCTGTACCTTGTCCTTCCAGTACCACTTCCCCACCTGCTGCAGCACGTCCCGCGGGATATCCACCAGCACCGGTCCCGGCCGGCCCGTGGTGGCGATGTAAAACGCCTCCTGCATCGCCCGCGGGATCTCGTTGACGTCCCTCACCAGCTCGTTGTGCTTCGTGATCGGGATCGTTATCCCCTGGATGTCCGCCTCCTGGAAGCCGTCGCGCCCGATCAGCGGCGAGATCACCTGCCCGGTGACCGCCACCAGCGGGACCGAGTCCATGAATGCATTCGCGATGCCGGTGACTAGGTTCGTCGCGCCCGGGCCGGAGGTGCCGTAGCAGACCCCCGCCTTGCCCGTCACGCGCGAATAGGCATCCGCGGCGTGCGCCGCACACTGCTCGTGTTTCACCAGGTAGTGCTTGACCGGGTATTCCTTCGCTTCGATGCCTTCAGGCAACGGAGATATACCAACGCCTCCCGCCTCAAGGACGTCGTAGAGCGGCAGGTTGGCGCCACCCGGCACGCCGAATATCACCTCCACGCCCTCCTGGAGATACGATTCCATCACCATCTGGGCGCCGGTCAGTAGTGTTCCGTGTTCCGCTTTCATTCCGTGGATGTTCCTCTCATCGATTTACCGGTCCGCTGTTATAGATGCGGCAAACTGCGGTTTTGTAGCGTGGCAGCGGTCCTGTTCTGCTTCGCTATCCGGCTAAGCCGGTAAGCAGTTGCCGCGTAAGTACCAGAGACACACGCAACTCCTGTCTTAGCTGCATACTGCCCCCTTCGCTGCGGACGATACCAGGCGTGCGTACTTGGCCAGTGCCCCCGCCGTGTACTTCGGGGCGGGCGCGGTCCACTGGCCCAGTCGCCGCTCTATCTCCTCTTCGCTGACCTCTAGCCGTATCGTCCGGTTGGGAATATCGAGAGAGATCATGTCGCCGTCCTGCACAAGCGCGATCGGGCCGCCCACCGCCGCCTCAGGGGCGATGTGTCCCACGGTAAACCCGCGGGTGGCGCCGGAGAAGCGCCCGTCCGTTATCAGCGCCACCTCTTCGCCGAGCCCCTGCCCGCTGATCGCCGCCGTTACCGCCAGCATCTCGCGCATGCCCGGGCCTCCCACGGGGCCTTCGTAGCGGATCACGACGATGTCGCCCGGCCGGATCTCCCGGCGGGCCACCGCCGCCGCGCAGTCTTCTTCGCACTCGAAGACTCGCGCCGGGCCTGTGTGGCGCTCCTTGTGCACACCACTCGTCTTCATCACGCCGCCGTCAGGTGCCAGGTTCCCCCGCAGGATCACCATCGTTCCCACCGGCTCCATCGGCGCGTCCATCGGGTGAATGACCTCGCTGTCTTCGCTCCCGATGCTCACGTCCGCCAGGTTCTCGGCGATGGTCTTGCCGGTCACTGTCATGCAGTCGCCGTTAATCAGGCCTGCGCCCAGCAGTTCCTTCATCACGCGAGGAACGCCGCCGGCCCGGTGGAGGTCCGTCTGCACGAACCGTCCGCCAGGACGCATGTCCGCAATGTGCGGAACGCGCCGGGCGATCGTGTCGAAATCGTCTAGAGTAATCTCCATACCGGCCTCGTGGGCGATCGCCGGCAGGTGCAGGCAGGCGTTGGTCGAGCCGCCAACGGCCACGACGACGGCGATGGCGTTCTCAAACGCCTGCCGTGTCAGGATATCCCGCGGCTTCAGGCCCTCCTCTATCAGTCGCATCAAGCGGCTGCCGGTCCAGCGGCAAATCTCGGTTCGCTCGGGAGCGGCGGCGGGGATGGAGGCGCTGTAGGGCAGCGCCATGCCCAGCGCCTCCGAGACGCAGGCCATCGTGTTCGCCGTGTACATGCCGGCGCAGGAGCCCTCGCCCGGACAGGCGGCGCACTCCAGTTCGTACAGCTCCTTCTCGGTCATGCGACCGGCCTCGACGGCGCCGA
>Ga0209751_10007392_pt1 | contig 10084 bp, 12 predicted proteins | sample RifCSP13_1_FD_184019 | JGI IMG/M metagenome (GOLD analysis project Ga0209751, IMG submission 184019) | Soil microbial communities from Rifle, Colorado - Rifle CSP2_sed 13_1 (SPAdes) (version 2) | ecosystem: Environmental > Terrestrial > Deep subsurface > Rock core/Sediment | place: Rifle...
CCAAGAGACATATGATGTTATGGATGAAATAAGAAACAAATACAATATCAATATCGAGGTTATGTTCCCAAACCAAGACGAAGTTGAAAATATGGTTAGAACCCATGGTATGAACCTATTTTATAAAAGCATTGATAACAGAAAGCTTTGTTGTGGGGTAAGAAAGGTCCACCCATTAAATAGGATGTTGGAAACATTAAATGGGTGGATAACTGGTATAAGAAGTGATCAAACCCAGAATAGGGCAGGAGCAGACAAATTTGAGCTTGATGACCAGCATGGTGATATTTTGAAGGTAAATCCTATAATTGAATGGAAGTGGGAACAGGTTTTGGACTATATCGAGAAAAACAATATTCCATATAATAAATTACATGATAAAGGTTACCCGAGCATTGGGTGTGAACCATGTACACGCGCTATAAAACCAGGAGAGGATCTCAGAGCTGGTCGGTGGTGGTGGGAAAACGATCCGCAAAAGGAATGCGGATTGCATGTTGCCCATGGTAGCAGATGAGACAGCGAAATAGTAAAAATATAATTTTAGTGGAATCCTAGGGGTTTAATTTTATCTCCTTTTCTTCTTTAGCGGAAGGCTAAAGCCTTCCAATCTTTATGAGGAGACCTAAAGTCTCCGCTACACTCTGAATGCATTACAAAACACGAATTCCAGCGGGAAGCTTTCCGCTCATCCCTTCGATAAACTCAGTACAGGCTTGTCGAGGGACCTTTACAAGTGATTATAAGAGGAGCGGGTACTATATTTGATCACTTAATAATTCGAAAAATGTATAAAAAAGTAGCGACTGAGAAGCAAAGACCTATCCACGGGGGTACGGCAAACCAAATTCATCACGGTGGTGCTGCATCTCTATTTTTTGGTGTGTCTTTATACATAGATTGGAGCGGGGTTTAGCGCTACAGATTAAAACAAATCCTGCCTTTTTGTCCTCGGGATAATATCGGATAGCATCGGACTGATCTATATCTCCATCAAGAAGCCTTGAGGCGCATGTAAGACAAAATCCTTGTAAACACATAGAGGGAAGGTTGTAGCCCACCTCAAAGGCAGCGTCTAAGATATATTCCTCTTCTCCAACTTCAAGGCGGACTTCACCGTCAGGCGTAATTAGTTTTACTTCATAGGTCTTCACTCGACTAAACCCTCAGATTTTCATTAAGGGTTATAGAAAGAACGGTTCTTGCTATATGGAGCCTCGCCCGGTTCGCCACGCCTGAAGTGCCCGGATGGACGAATCTCTCCATCTCGCTCCTTGCTTAGAAGTTCAATGAACCAAGCCTCATGCTCGGTCTCTTCCTGAAGTATTCGTGAAGCCATATCGTATGTTCTAGGGTCCTTTCCAAATGTAAGGTCGCAGATTTCATTCCAGGTCCTGATTGCGCATCTCTCGGCTTCGAGGAGAATCTGTAGGATGCTTGCGGCGGTTGGGTTTTCAGGAAGGTATGCATCAAGACATGAAGCTCGATCGGCAAATTCTCTAATATCTCTTGGAAGCCCCCCACCAAGTTCATAGATTCTTGGGGTTATAAGCTCAAAATGGGCTCGATCCTCAAGGCGGGCATCCTCGCAAATTTCTTTGTAGTCCTCGTGTCCTGCAAGGTGCATCCGAAGAATTGTATAATAGTAGTAAGTGGTAAACTCAGCGCCGGCCGCGTCAATTAATTTCTCGCGCAATTGTTTGACATTTACACCACGGGCTTCTATTTGCTCCACTCCTACCCGTTGTGTGACATCGCCTGGTTTTACCCTTCCCTTCATATGTCGTTTTTCTTTAGCCATTTTCTTATGCCTCCTTATATAGTTGTAATTCTAGAAGTTATTATATTTGTTAGAGATAATTTGTAAATAGTAACGATTATTAAGTAGAAGAAAATAAACATCTTGCCTATTACAACAGTGTGACTAAATTCATCATTATTCACGTTTGATATTTTTGTCTTTACACTTGGGATGTATAAAGTGCTTAACAATAGCCCTTGACAACGGTATTATTATGCTATATGGTAATCATTACCGTTCAGATATAAACGAACCATTCTTGGAGAGATGATGCAAGGGGGTGAATGAAATGGCTCGTCAAAGAGCAAAGAAAAGAGCTCGCTATATTCATAGAGTAAAAAGACCATCTGCTTTCCGAAACCCAGGGGGAGAAATAACAGAGGTAGATTTGCTAAGGCTTTCAGATAGGACCGGCCTGAGCTATCACGAAATTCATAATATCTATGAGTCTATGAAGAATAGCAAGCAAGTAAAGCCGGCTAAAGCTAGAAGGAAGTAATACCATTTCCATCTATTAAGTGTTCAAATTTTGTTTACTCACTTTAGGGGCATTTGATGGTTTGTCATACCCGAGTGTCTTTATCGGGTATCTAGAATCGACTTATATACTGGATTCCCGCTAAAGCTTGTACCCACATGCATTAAGTGGGTAGAATGCGGGAATGACATTCCGTTGGCATTTTAAAAACTTTTCCTTAAGAAATTGTATAATTGCTGCATTTAATGTTTTAGTTCAATCTTAGATGTATAGAGCAGTTTTAACTGTCAAACTTATTAGGTTTACCTTTCCCATTTAACTTGATAATTCCTTGTGCTTGATAAAGGGTTTCAACTGTCGTTGCGAACACATTCACGGAGCCTGCAGCGGAGAGGGAGAGGCGGGAAATTTCCTTCGTTAAACTCAGGACAGGCTTGTCCCGCAACAGGATGCGGGGTTTGAAAACCCCGCCTATCGAAATATTCCGTGAAGCAATCTGACACAAAGTGTCATTCCGAACACAGTGAGGAATCTCGATGGGATTGCTTCGTCGTTTCACTCCTCGCAAAGACACTTCCGTACTTTCATTACAATGACCAAAGAGACTATCTTTTCCATGCCGATATCCTGCAACTTGCTGCATGGTTCTTCATTAATCTTTCTTTCAAATTTTCACGCCTTTAATTTCCCCTATACCAAAAGGAGTGTAAAATCTACACTCAATCATGTCGCATATAAAATTTGGTATTGTAGCGCCCGCAGGAGAAGAACCAAGAAGGCTTTTGGATTTTATAAAGGGAGCTGAGGATTCCGGGTTTGATAGCTTCTGGGCTGGAGACCACATGGTCTTTACATCGAAGCCCAGAGCATTTGACGTTTTATCAACGATTGGCGCAGCAGGAATTATTACAAAGAAAATATTCATGGGTTCAATTTCTGATTCACATAAACTTCATCCTGCAGTGTTTGCTCAGCGTCTTACTACGCTTGACCACCTCACAGATGGAAGATTTATACTCGGCCTCGGGCTCGGCGAAGCGATGAACCTTGACCCTTATGGCATAAAGTGGAACAAGCCACTTTCACGCATGGTTGAGTCAATAAAACTCATAAGCGAGCTCTGGAAAAGCCGTGAGCCTTTCGATTTTGATGGCGAGTTTTTTCAGTTCAGAAATGCTTTTTTAGACGCAAGGCCAATTAATGGAAAAGTTCCAATCTATATTGCCGCACACCGTCCGAGAAGCCTTCGTGTCGCCGCTGAGATGGGAGATGGATGGATTACCCTTCCTCAACCCCCATTTTTATTTGCAAAAAAGCGAAAGCAGGTAGAGGAGTTGAGAAGGAGTTCAGGGCAGAATTTAGATAATTTTGAGAAGTGCCAATATCTATTTACATCGGTTGCAAATAACAAAGAATCGGCTTTTCAAGCTTTGGAACACCTTAAGCACATTTTAATCTGGTCGGAACTCTATGAAGAGGCCTACGGTATTAAACTGCCTGAAGAATTTAGAGATTGTAGTTACATGAACGTGCTTATTACGGATGAAATAGGAAAGCAAAAGCTTAGAGAGTTAGGAAAGCTATTTTCAAAAGAAGCGGTGCTTGATTTTACCCTTTCAGGCTCGGCTAAAGATTGCATAAAGAGAATAGAAGAATATATCGAGGCTGGTGCTAATCATTTCCTAATTCACAACTTCAGCGCCGACCCTGAGTGGAGTTATAAAGTCTTGACAGAAGAAGTGATTCCATATTTTAGGTGAGATTGGGTTTTGGTAATTAGGATATATGCTTTAGGTAGTAGTTAAGCAAGAAACAAAAGTGTTGATAGAGTAAAGTTATATGTTTAAAAAAGATAGTAGTTGCGGATTTGCTAAATTTAATGCTGGTGATTCTAGTTACGTATATAGCTTTCGGAATGGATTTTTTCAAGCACCTATGCTAAGCGAAAGTGATTATAAGAAATTGTTGCAACATCAAGAAAATACGCCTGAAGTGGTTATGAGATTGGAAGGTAAAACTTGATGGATGTTTAAGAGTAATTTCTATTGTGAAGATGAAGGTTATACGGTCGATGAGATGAAAGTGGAATTAGAAAGGCACGAGAAATTAGAATCATTCGAATTAGAAAGGTCGAGTGAAAGATTCGACAAAATGATTGATACCGATTTTCTAAATCGCTTGCCAATGGATGATGTTAAAGTGAGGGTATCTATCAGAAATCAGAAAGTTCAGACCTTATACAATGATGCAAAAAAGGAATATGATGATTGGTTGCTCAAAGGAAAATCTGCTGTAGACCAAGCAGCTAAGGAATTGCTCAAACCTGGTGAAGATATTAGACAGATAGAGGGGTTTATTGGAAAGATACCGGCTGACTTTATAGGTGGTGGTAGTTTTGAGTCTAGTCCTATTTATAAGAAGTGGAGAACTCGTATTGAAGAAGCGAAAAAGAGGCTTGAAAACGCCAAAAAAATCTTAGGAGTAAAAGCGCATGAGAAATTTGGCTTTCCTGACATCCACGAAGAGCAAGAGGGATACACATTAACTGACGAGGGGGAGCAAACTAAGGGGAGAAGAGAGACAATACCTGACGATGTTAAGATGTACGTATGGAATAGGGACGGTGGGAAATGCCTCAAGTGTGGAAGTCAGGAGAAGCTTGAGTTTGACCATATCATACCCTTGTCTAAGGGAGGCAGTAACACAGCACGCAATATTTAACTTCTTTGCGAAACCTGCAATCGCTCTAAAGGAGATTCTATTGTCTGAGAAACTTCAAGAAATACAAACAATTACTTAATTCTTAGCTTAAATACTCCTTCCCAATCTTCGGGAGGTGGCGAGGTCTGGTATTCGTTACAACGCCTGAGATATTCTTGAGAGGGTTTATTGGATGGGTCTAGCTCGAGTATTTTTTCAAAATATTCTTTAGCTCCGACCCACTTCTGTTCTCTGTAGAGATTAACCCCTACTTTACTTTGACCCATGGTCAATTCCACAGTAAAATTGTTGCACAAGGCTTCTTTTTGAAATAGTTCTTTGGTTAGTATAACATGGCTTATCTTTGAACTTGATGACCTTGATGGAGACTCTCATTGAGCAAAATCGGGGAAATTCGGACACTCGTTCGAAATGGGCTCTATTATCTCACTGAACACGCCGACGAGGAAGCAATGGCTGAAAACTTTGACATCTACGATATAGAATATGGCATCCTAACGGGCAAGATTCGTCGAACTTGGCCACGAGAAGGCAAATACGAGGTGGTTAGCTCAGCGCTGGATGGAAGACCCATTGGTGTTGTATGCCGTATAACCCAAACTGGAAAGGTCCGTGTTATAACAGTTTACGAGGACCAACCCAAGGTATAGGGAAAGGAGAAACTGCAATGGAATTTTGGGAAGGCGAACGCTGTGAATATTGTAACGGACTCATTGTCGAGAAGAAAGTCAACCTCTCTCGCTGGTGTCTGTAAAGGGTGCGGTACACGTTACTATGCAGCGAACGTACTCAAGACGATCGAAGAGACTATTCGTGGACGCCGAAAGGCAAAGCGAGAAGTTCTTGTGCCTGTCTATTCGCTTTGATTTTAAGTGGTCATTCGAGAAAGGATTAGTTTACTTACTTCTAAGCTCAAACACACCTTCCCATTCATCGGGCGGTGGAGAGCTCTCGTATTCGTCGCAGCGTCTCAGGTACTCTTGAGAGGGTTTATCGGATGGGTCTAGTTCCAGAATTTTTTCAAAATATTCTTTAGCCTCGACCCACTTCTGTTCTCTATAGAGATTAACCCCTACCTGGAATTTATCTAAGACCGAAGTTTTTTTCTCATCTAATTCACTTTTTTGCGGAACGAGTTCGTAGATTTTTACAGGTTCTGTTTTACCCACAACACGAATAATATCTAATTCCCTTGCTATGACCTCTTCTTTTGCAAGCTTGTAGGTTTCATCAGAAATAAGAATTTGAGTTCCATAAATCTTATTCGCTCCCTCAAGCCTGTTAGCCAGATTTATGTTAAGGTGTATGGACTTACGAACTAGCCGTGATCTAACTGCCATACTTCAAAAAGGAGCTAGAATATGTAGCTACACTAAGTAATGTAATCTTTTTGAAACTCTTCTATTTTCTGGTAATATGTATTTACAAACAACAATGAGACATAGATGGACTGGAGTCGCTTCATACCCTTTGACTTCGAATATGACTGGGAGAAGGATAAGCTTGCAAAACACGGAGTAAGCTTTGAAGAGGCGGTGGAAACCTTTTTCAACGGCTATGAGGTCAGAAGGAACAAAAGATTCCGCGATCGTTATCAACTCATTGGCCGGACAAACGGAGGAAGAAGGTTAAAAATCGTTTTCCAACTCAAGCCCAGAAATGTAGTTCGGATTATTACAGGATGGGAAGTATGAAGAAGAAGAAAAAACTTACCGAAGAAAAAATTGACGAGATTGTTACGAAAGAAGCAGACGATCTCACAAGGTGGGAGGAGCCCATACTCGTCAAGCCCACCAATGTGACTTCCATCCGCCTTTCTCCTGAGACAATCAGAAAAGCCAAGTATCTCGCTAAGATCCATAAATTTAGGGGTTATCAGACCTGGTTAAAGCAAATCATAGAGGAGAGAATTCGTTTAGAAGAAGTTATTCTCACTGATCTCAAGCAAGAATTCAGAAAAGATAGCAGCAGATAATGCCAATAAAGACGATCAATCTGGTGAGAGGATTACTTACTCTTTAGGTCAAACACTCCTTCCCATTCACCGGGTGGTGGAGAGTTTTCGTATTCAATACAACGTCTCAAGTATTCTTGGGAGGGTTTATCGGATGGGTCTAGTTCCAGAATTTTTTCAAAATATTCTTTAGCCTCGTTCCACTTACGTTCTCTGTAGAGATCAACACCTAGGCTGAATTTCTCTATAACTCCCATTTTTTTATCATCTAATTCCCCTTTTTGTGAAACGAGTTCATAGATTCTTACGGGTTCTGTTTTTCCTACAACGCGAATAATATCTAATTCTCTTGCTATGACTTCTTCTTTTACAAACTTGTAGGTTCCATCAGAAATAAGAATTTGAGTTCCATAAATTTTATTCGCTCCCTCCAACCTGCTTGCCAGATTTACTTCATCCCCTATTACCGTGTATTCAAAGCGGGAGGAAGAACCAATGTTACCAACTACCATCTCACCCGTGTTGATTCCAAAGCGAAATGTCCTCTCTGGAAGTCCTTGTGATACCCATTTAGCTTGGAGGTTTTTGAGAAACTCCCGACATCTGAGTGCTGCAAGACAGGCGAGAATAGCGTGGTTGTCCTGTGGAATCGGTGCTCCCCAAAAAGCAACTATTGCGTCACCCTGGAACTGATTAATAGTTCCGTCAAACTCGAGAATCGAAGAGCTCATTCCTTCGAAATAATCGTTAAGATGTTTTACCACTTCCTCGGGTGATAATGTCTCTGACAAATTAGTGAATTCTCCAATGTCAGAAAACATTACCGTAAGCTCCTTCTTTATCCCGCCAAGACGCACCATCTCAGGGTTTTTAATGAGTTCTGAAGCAACCGTCTTTGAAACATATCGCTCAAATGTAGATTTGATAAATTCCCTCTCCTTTAGACCCTTCACCATTTCATTGAATGCTCCACCAAGCTCCTCAAGTTCATCGCCCGTACGAATGTCAACCTTTGTTTCAAGCTCTCCCTTTCCAATTTTTTTCGCAGCTGAAGCAAGGGCCCGAACCGGCTTTGTGACTCCCCCTGCTACTAGAAAGCTAAGACCTATAGCTACCACTAAGATTGTAACTCCTATTATCAGAAGGGTGATTTGTAGTTTTCTAAGAAAACTAAGTTCTTCGGTAAGGGATTTAAGAACTATAAACCCACTTTGTTGCATTGGCATCCCTGGAAGGATGGATGCCCACCTAATTATAAACCTTTCTTTACCGAGTGATACTTCACTAACAAAATCCTTATCTCCCTTGTCAAACTCTAATATCTTCGAGCTGACAAGTTTTGATAGTTCTTCTTCCTTTTCAGGTGGAAGGGTTGTAGCATTAATATCCTCTTTTGAGTAGAGGGCTATATCAACGGAGGATATTTCCTTTATACTCTCAAGTGTCTTTTTATCTATTCTGCTTCCCCAAAAAACTACTCCATGAATCTCCTCACCAAAGGCTACGGGTTTCGCAACTAATCGATAGATAGACTCTTTAACTCCTTGAGGAAAAATTTTTACCCCTTTTTCATCAAATAGGCGTGAGCTCCAAATACCCTCTGCTTCTCCCTCCTCAAATGTCTTTCTGAAAAGAGAGAGGTCGCTTAATTCGTTGCCAAATTTCCTTGGGTCTGCTTTAGTAAAGAGAAGCTCACCCTCAGAGTTGGTTACGAGAAAAATATCGCTTTTTTGGTATATGGGTAGAAATGGAAGGATTGAGTTAAGCCTGAGGTTTGCGTCCTTTAGTACCTCATTGTGGTCTGTAGGTGCTCCAAAACCAAAGTCCTCAGTTCCAACGGATGCGGTGGAAAGTATAGTGCGAAATTGAGGGTTGCTCATTGTGAGCGAGTTAATCTCGTCAGAGGCAAATTGAGTTCTGAGCTCCTGGAGTTCTCTAAAGGCATATATAGTGCTATCGAATCTTTTTTTAATGTTCTCTTCAACACGGTTTTTTGTCGTTTGTTGAAGGACTAGGAGAACGGTTGCAATAGATAGGAAAACAATCGCGCCAAGAACGAGGAAAATCTTTGTTCTGAAGCTGAGCGGTAGTTTAGAAAACATTTAAGACTCCCAATCATCCTGATATCCTGGATAGTTGGAGCCGTCTTTTCTCTTGTGAGGTGGTATCTTTTCAACCTCTTTGAGTTCAAAATTTATTACTGTTTCTTGTCCTGGAAGGACTTCTACTTCGCTGCTCATCCTCTGGGTCTTGGGTTTCCATGCGTTTATCGTATAGCTACCTGGTGGTACGTTGGGTATAACGAATTTGCCTTCTTTATCGGACTCCCCAAAGGCGTTGTTCTCAAGTACAAGAACGAAAGAAATCATTTGGGGGTGGATATTACAGAAAACAGGAACTAAACCGGCTTTGTCGAAAGTAATATCCTTTGGCGGGTCAGTAGATTTGTATTGACCGAGGTCAAAGGACTTAACGGGCGATACAGAAAAGACATTATGATATATACCATCGTGATTAGGGAAGCTAACAGTCTGCCCGGCGACTATTGGGAGGAGCGTAGGGTTAAAGGCCTTATTTTGCTGGACTAGATTTGGAACTTCTTTTGGGGGTTTAGTTTCAAGTCCGGTAAGGTAAACAATAACCCCGCTCAGATCATCTTTCTCTTTGAAGTCCCTTAGTAAATTCTTTTCAAAAACCTTTACAGTGCCTGTTATCTTACCGTAGCCTTTAGTAGACTTTGAGTTCTGTGTGTAACCGCTTATAGAAATGCAGAATGTTAAAATTGAGCTGGTTAAAACAATAATCCACTTCTTCATTCAGACTCTCTTGAAATTATAAAATTATACCATTCTTAACGATACGTTTAAAAACTTACTGTAAGTTGAGCCCTTGCCCTGTTTATGTCTGTATCAAGCAACTCATCTCTAATAAATGAATAATCAAACTGAAGCTTTAAGTTATGATTCTTTATGAAATAAAAGCTAAGCCCGGGTGTAATCTCCCAGATTTTGTCATCACCAAAATCGTTACCCAGGTCTATGATAGCAAACCTTCCTGCAACCTCTATAAGCTTAGGAATAAGAAACACGCCGGACTGAACTCTAACTCCCTGTGAAAGCGCACTGTCTAT
>Ga0209751_10007397_pt1 | contig 10074 bp, 17 predicted proteins | sample RifCSP13_1_FD_184019 | JGI IMG/M metagenome (GOLD analysis project Ga0209751, IMG submission 184019) | Soil microbial communities from Rifle, Colorado - Rifle CSP2_sed 13_1 (SPAdes) (version 2) | ecosystem: Environmental > Terrestrial > Deep subsurface > Rock core/Sediment | place: Rifle...
TCTCCGGCGGCGGCTCGTCCGGCCGCTTGAAGGCAAGAACAAGACCGGCCTTGCGGCCGGCCTGGCGGTTCTGGATGCGGGAGCGCGGTTTCTGGAGTCTAGCTGTCATCGAAAAAACGGGCTTGCATGGTGGTTAGAAGAAAAAGTTGGAGCGGAACTGTCTCCGTGTGGGCGAAGGCGTTTAGTTTTCAACCGCGATCCCACAGCGCTCTGATCTCCTGCTCCGTCTTCGGGATGCCCTCGTGCATGGCCTTCTCGGTTGTCTCTTCGGCCTGCGCCATGAAGTGGACACCGCGCGTACCGTGCGCCTTGATCTCCTCGCGTAATTCCTGCACCTGCTCCGATGTGCCCCGGCCCTCTGGGATGATGCCGTGCGAGATCATCCAGCGCTTGATCGGACCATATGGCGGCCGCCGGCCAGGGCTTCGCCCCTCTTCGATGGTGAAGGCGATACCGGCATAGCGGGGAGCGGGCGCAACGCGGGCGCTGCTGCCGTCCAGCGCGAAGTCCAGCAGGATGGCGCGCCCCAGCGTACCCTTGTCCGCCGGGTGCGGCTTCGCTGCCCGCTGCGCTGTCTTCTGGGCCACACGGCCCAGCTCCTTGAGGAAGTCGCGCGTGGGGCTGAGGAAGCGCTTCTCGCGCAGCCGTAGGCGCAGGGCGTCTAGGCCAAGGACATCCACTTCAAAGTGCCGCTGCTGTTGTGGCATCAGACTCTCTCTGGACGGCGCGCGCGGTTGTGGTAGAGACAGCTCCCGCGTAGGTTCGTCGGGTCATCGCTGCCGCCAAAGACCTTCGGGATGATGTGATCGGGCTCGACGGAGGGCTCGTCACAGCCGGTCTCCCAGCAGATCGGGTCGCGTGCCAGGATGAAGCGGCGCAACTCCCGCCATGCCGCGTCATAGCCGCGCTCCGCTGCCGTGCCCCGGCGCCGCTCGTAGTCGCGCGCGTGCCCGGCGCAGAGGCCGCGTGGTCCCGCGATGGCCGGGCAGCGCGGCGTCCGGCAGGGGGTGGCTGGTCTGGTTGGCATCGGCAATAGAAAAGGCCCGCCAACCATGGGCGGGCCGGTCGGGAGCGGACTCCCTCAACTCTAGCGTATCACGCCGGTGTCAAGTTTTCGGTTGCGCGGGTTACATGGGTTACATGGGTTTGCGCCGTCCGCATCCCTCTGAACGCCCGCCTGTGGCGGCTGCTGTGCCGCCGGTGTTGCCGCTTCTTCTTCCGCGCGCCTTGGCCGTCCCGAAGAACGCGCTTCTTGGCCTGCTGGCGGAGGAAGTTCGCGTGCTTGAGATGGTTGCTCACGCCCGCACCTCGGTCTGGGGCATCTCATCCCACGTCCTGCCGTCCAGCAGCCGCCCCCCGCTGCTTGGCTTCGGGCCGCCCCACTGCTTGAAGAAGAACGGCACGCCGGCCGCGACGCACTGGTCACGCAGGCTCCGCACCCACTCCAGCGCCTGCGGCTTCACGCCGGCCAAGAGCGCCGGCGTTGTCCAAGCGAACGATATCGTCATCATCGCTTCACCACGACCGCCGGGTCGGGCTCCAACGCCGCCCAGTAGGCAATCGCGATCGGCGCGAGGCGATTCGCCAGGCTGATATCCGCGAGCCCGTGATGCCGGAGCCAGCGCCAGATCGCGTACGCCGCCGATGCGTGCTCCATGTCCATCAGTTCACCGCCCTCCGCACGGCCTTCGCTATCGCCCGGCCCATCGCCATCGGGACGCCGTTGCCGACAGCGCTCACCTTGCCCGCTACCGTGAACGGGCTGTCCGCCAGGAAATCCTCCGGGAGACCCTGCTTCCGGAGGTGATCACACAAGGAGGCGTTGGTCTTGTAGTCGTAGTTCTTCAGGGCCGACCTCTCGGACCGCTTCACCTTTCCACTGCCCCCGATTGCGACCGGTACGGGGCGGCCGGCCCCACTTGCAAGGGCAGAGTGCTCAGGTTGTGGATGCAGGGCGACGAAGTCGACGGTCAGACGCCAATGGCTACCATCGCTCGTTCCGAAGCTGAAGACGCGCAGCCGGTCGGTGAGGCCGCCAACGTGAACATCCTTGAACGCCACGCTATATACGCTGTAGTGGGGGACGGACGGCAGAGGAGCCTCCGCCACGTTCTCCATGAGAAACCAGCGGGGTTGAGCCTCGGCCACCACGCGCTCGAACTCCGGTATCAGGTTTCCAAATCGTGGCTTGTAGCCGTTCTGCTTGACGATGTGCCGTAGCCGCGAGAACGCCCCGCACGGCGGCCCGCCTATCACGCCCTCGAACATGCCTGCTGGCGGGTGGAACGTGCGCACGTCGCCGCCCCAGATCACATCAGGGCCGCGCACGACACAGTAGCCTTCTTCCTCGAAGGCGCGGCCCAGCAAGTCGATGCCGGGGAAAACGGAGAGCACGAGGCCGTTCACGGGTTCCTCCCCGTCGCGTATCGTCGTTCCAGCCAGTCGGCATCCGAACCGCGACGGACCTCCGGCGGCTCCTCGTGCTCGATCCGCCACACCAGCGCACCCACACCGTCGGCGCCCGCCCGATCCGCCTCCCAAGCCTCCAGCCAGGCTTCAATGTGCCCTGCCGCGAACGCCGCTGCCAGCTCGCGCGCCTTCCGCGGGAAGATACCGACTGCGCTCAGCCGCTCGCCCAAGACCAAGCGGCGATCCGGCGTATTTTCTGGGTCCGCGTGCTGGGAGGGGGAGGTCTCATCTCTTGACTTGATCTGTACCAGTAACGGAGGTTGTACCCCCTCCCCCCCCTCCGCGCGTGTACGCGTGTGCGAGGGAGACGGGACGATCTTCGGTTTTCGTAGGGCCTCACCCATGAGCGTCCTCCGTCTGGCGGCGCAGGGGTTAGTTCTCCCGCGCCGATGTTATCGGCTTCTCTCGTAGGGCTTGTTCGGTTGCCACCGGCGAGCTCGTCCGGCGGCGGGCAGGGCTTTTAAGTCGATTGGTGCTGTTGCTGTACCGCCTTTACGATGCACTTCGAACAGATGCCTGGGCTATGAGCGTCCACGGCGTATGTCGGGCCCTTCTTGCCGCAGAGACGGCAGCGCCCCTCCATCTGAACGCTGATTTCGATGGTCGTCATGTCGTACTTCCCGTCATCTGCGACATGATGAGCGTCACGCGGCCACCGCCTTCTCTCGCCGGATACCATGGGCCAGGCGGTAATTCGCTGGCGCGACCGGCGTCGTTGAGTGGGTCCGCTTCGGAGCCGTCAGCCACTCACGTGCGGCTTCGATGCTATCGGGGTCGATCTGCCAGTAGGGCCGGCCTGGAGGGCGCTGCGCTAGCAGGCGACCGGTCGCGATGCCCAGGTAGACGCGCGTCAAGGGGATACCCAGCTCCTGCGCCAACAGCATGCCCGTGTAGTAGCCGCGGGCGTCGCGCGCCCGCGTTCCCAGGTCGTAGAGGCGGCGCTTGCAGGCGCCCCAGGTGCGGCCCAGATGGAAACCTATCCGCTTGAGGGTCAGTCGCCCAGCGTTCTCCAGGAGGTACTCGTCCTCGTCCTCCCGCCAGGCGCCGTTGGACCAGCCAGGGATGTCCATCGAGAGCCCTGCCCTGATCATCCCCAGACGCCAGGCGGACCGCCCACTGCCGCCCAGGGCGCGGATGAGCTTGGCGCGGGGCCAATCCAGCCGCCCCCTCTTGAGGGGGTTGTAGTGACGGTCGTGAAGTGGGAAGTAGCCGAGTTCCTCGCGGACTCGCCGCATCCCGGCGATGACACGCGCCGCTGTCCAATACTTCCGCTTGAAGCCGACGCCCTGGCCCCAGCTGGGGCCGATGATCGGCGGCGTCATGCCGGCGGCAGCAAGGAAGCGATCCCAGCCGCCCCAGTGCCGGCGAATGTGATGAGGCGTGGGCCCGCAGCCGCGGGCGCGCCAGTCCTTGAGCATTGGCGCGCGCCACAGGCGAAACGCCAACAGGCGCACGGCTAGGATGGCGTGCTCGTCGCTGAGCGTCACGACGTCGCACCTTCTCCCATTCGCGACAGGCGATAGAGCACCTGCTGCTCCACGGCGGCGATCTCCCCCTCCGTCGCTCCATGCGGTCCCAGCTCCGCCTCCACACAGCCGCGCACGTTGGCCCGGTACTCGCTCCGGCCCGAGCCACCCTTGGCTGCTAGACTAGCGTCCAGCAGCTCCTTGAGGGCCTTACCCCATCGCTCGCGCGTGCCGCCGTGGGTGTTGCCGGAGAGGGCTTTCGCCACAGCCGTCACCGCGAAGAACGTGCCGTGTGCCAGCAGGTATTCGATGGCCTCCCGCGCATCAGCCGACAAAGGGGCGAGTCTGGCCACAAGGATGCGGATCGTCGCCTTCTCCAGATATTTCTTCCGCAGCGCCTCCGGCGGCGCCACCTGCACGACCGGCGCGCCGCCTGTCGGTAGGCGGGCCAGCACGCGGGATACGAGGGCATCCTCGTCCACGGTCGCCACACTGGCACCAGCGCCCGCAGAATCGCCCAGGAGAGCGATCAGGCCAGCGCGCAGATGTCCGATACCATCCATCTGCCTGCGGGCCTCCTCAAGCTCCATCTGCAGTGCGGCGGCCCTGGCCGTGGCGGCGTTCGCCTCCTCATGCTCTCGGAACGCACCGTCGTTAGCGACGGTGACGGCCTCGCGGAGTTGCTGCTTCTCGGCCTCTAGGGCGGCGATCAGCTCCGAATGGCCTTTGCACTGAGCCGCAGGCGCGCCTTTCTGCGGCGCGGTCACCTCGGCTGGTTCTCGCAGCGCTGCGAAGCGCTTCTTGAGCGCCGACACGTCCGGCCGGGCCTGGACGACATCGACAGCCCCGAACGTGGGCGTGGCGCCAGCGTGGTATGTCTCCCGCTCGCGGATGCGCACTTGCGTGAAGCACCGCATGAACTCCGGCGACCACACCCAGGCCGTGCCATCCGGCAGGCGGGCGATGGTGGCCTTGAACTCCTCCAAGTAGGGGAGCTGGTCAGCCTCCAAGACATCCTCGAAGATATCGAGCAGCGCCTTACGGTCCTGCGGCCCCACGGTCCGGAGGGCGATCAGCACGTCCAGTTGTGTGAGCACGTCCTTGGCGACCTGGGCGCTCCGCTGCGAGATCAGCGTGCAACCGATGCCTCGGTTCCGGCCCATGCGCACCAGGCGCTCCACGGCCTCGTACGCCTCTTGGAGCTCCGGCCTGCGGGTCTGCGGGACGAACTCGGTCGCCTCTTCGATAAAGACGTGCCGCGGCGAGCGGTTGCTCCGATAGAGTTCGCGGCAGAAGTCGCGTACGAACTCCCGCCAGGCCGTCTTCGACAGCTCCGTCAGGTCGACGATGCAGGAGATGTTCTCTTCGACTACCGCCTGCGCGACGGCGGCGCCCATCTTCCGTTCGATTGGGATATCGCCGTGCTCGCCGCCGAAGACGACGACGGAATAGGCGCTGCGCTTACCGTTGCGGTTGGAGCGGATGCCGTAGTGGACGCCGACGGGGTCCAGGACGACGAACGGTAGACCGGCCTTCGCGAACTCCTCTTCGATGACGCCGGCGGTGTACGTCTTGCCAGCGCCCTTCTTGGCGAGGATCGCCATCGTGTGCGTCAGGACGTCCGGCGGCAGCGTGACGGGCTGCCCGGCGGCGTCCGTGCCGATTACCAGCATCGCGGTGGCGGTGGTCAAGAGGGCGACCATCCGTAATCGCGCTCCTGTCCCTCACGCTTCGACGCCCAATCTTTCGCCTGGCTGGAAGTGTCGTGGGGCGCGGCCAGTGGCCAGCAGTTCTGGCACCACTGGAGCATGGAACTATAGACGACGCGCCGCCGCTCTCCGCACCCATCGCAGGCGGCCTCCCCTTTGTCGTCGGCGTTCTGGGTCCACCAGACATCACCATTCGGGGCGCGGGCAAACTCAATTTTCAGCGGGATGGTTCTGGTCACTCCACCCACGTCAGCGCCCCTTCCGTGCCGTGCGTCGCCAAGTACGCCCAACCCTCGGTCTCCGACCAGAAGAATAGGTCCACGTGGGCACCGTAGACCGCGCCGCCGGTGTCATTGCAAACCCACTCCGTGCCATTCAGCATGAACCGCCGCCCCATGTACGCCGGGTCGCAGGCGGCTTGCCCTTCGCCCAGCGGGAGCGGGCCGGAGGGGTCGCCGCAGTACGGCGGGCAGGAGTAGATGGTGACATAGACCGCTACCGCACCCTCCGCGTCGCCGGGAACGTCCGGCTGTACCGGTGGCCGTTCCTCTGCGTCTCCGACACCACCAGCAGGTCCCGAACTTCCAGCAGCCGGCGCCTCACCCTGACCTGGTGCTCCTGTTCCTCCCGGGTTAGGTAGGCCAGCGAGCCAGCGATCGCCAGCAGCCCGCCCACCCATGCCAGCAGCGGCAGCGTCCCCTGAGCGCCCCAGGCTATCGCCGTCACCCAGAACGCCAGCCACACCAGCCCGCCCAGCATGATTGCCGTCGCTAGTCCTCGCATCGTGTTCTCCTCCGATCAGCCCCGCGCTCCCACACAACACCACCAATCCTAACGAGAGGCGCAGGGCAGGGCGCCAATTCAGACACCTACCCTGTCGCTAATCCGTTCGCTGGCGCGCGGCAGGAACAGCGTCACCGTCCCGCCCAGGACGCGCGCGGTCACGACCTTTGCGTGGTCGAGCTTGCCGCCGATCTCCCAGCGCAGAGACGTGCCGTTCTCGGCAGCCTCCACGACCGCAGCGCGGATCGCTTCTCGGTCGTCACGCGACATGTCGGCCCAGATGTGCGCCGCCATCTGCGGCCCTACGCCGGCCCAGAGCTGACACTCGCAGAGCGTCATATCGTCCCAGTGACCGGGCTGCCGGACCTCCCCATAGTGTGGATGAACCGTGAGCCAGGTCAGGTCCCGACAGATGTGATTGAGCTGGTAGAGAATCCTTACCGCGCTACTTCCTGCTGGCATCAATTTCCTCCTTGAACTATAGGTAATGCTCGATCCTGTTCAGTCGCAATATGCCTGTCCCTGATAGGATCACCCCCAATCCGGCGACGACTCCCGCGCCCAGAAGACCGTCATGCAAGGCGTAGTAGTGGGGACTGAAGCGGGCTGCGACCTGCGCCCAATCCGGCTGCACGCTCAGCGGGATCACGGCTCCGCCAAGCACAGACGACACGATGGCCAGAGGATTGAGGATGTTCGCCTGTAAGGCCAGATCGTCCGTCAGGCTGGCCAGGAGCAAACCGGCCCCGATTGGCACCGCAAGGAAGGCGAACAGTCCGACCCTATCCGCTCCGATGTTCAGGCCGTAGAAGAGATGCCCGAACACCAGGGCGACCGCGACCTGTGAGACCCCGAGGCTGACTACGGTGAGGGCCGGCGCCCCCGCGATTGCCAGCGGGGAGGCTGGAGTGGCTATGAACCATCTCCAGACCCCGCTCTGCCGGTCCCGCACTACCCGTCCGGCCAGCGTCGTGGCCAGGAAGGCGGAGAACAGGAGCGTGAACCCGGGCACCACTTGCGCGGCCGCGTCCTTCGGGACCACGACCTTCATCACCGGCATCATGGTGGCGATCAGCAGCAGCGGCAAGACAGCGTACCAAGCCGCAATAGCGGGGCTGCGATAGAGCAGCCGCATTTGGCGACGGGATAGCAAGACCAGAGCGGTTATCACTTCACCTCCGCCGCTGCGTCTTTCGCCCCGTTCCGTAGATGGTGGATCACCGTGCTGTGGTCCAGACCGAACAGGTAGCCGATCGCCGTGAGCTTCAGCGTCGTCTCCTCGCGGATGCGCCGGATCGCACAGCGTCTCGCCGCTACCAGGTGCGCTCTGCGGCTCTTGCCGTAGATATCCTTGATGGGCAGGCGGTGTTCGGCTGCGACCTCGTCCACGATATGCAGCGCCTGTGTCAGCGCGTTCGTCATCGCCGCGCTGCAGTGTGGGCAACGGTGGGTGAGCGCCTGCTGCATCATCGGACGGTCTCCTCGCCGCCCTGGTCCCGATCCCACGCTTCGCCGGGTGCGGCTGGCGGCTCATCCTCTGGCAACGGCACCGTCCAGGGTGGCTCCTCTTGGCCCATCAGGACCCGCGTCAGGAACTCCCACGCGCCGTCCGTCCCCCGACCATCGACGGCCAGCATCCGGCCGTGCTCCGATAGTGCGTGGCAGGCGTTCGCATCGCCGTCCTTGTGGTTGCCGCGCCCGCCGCATGGTAGGCGAAGCCGCGCGTGGATCGCCGAAAGCGTTGTCAGCCCCATCTCACCTGCCGTAGCGAAGAAGCGCCGTCGGGCCTCATCGGACTGTACCCGCTCTTTCGGCGGGGGCGCCGCTTGCTTAGTGGCCGCCTTGGCGGCACCCTTCGTTTCAGTTGGCCCGACCTGCCTCACCTGCCCCGCCTTGGCGGCCAGGGCGATCACGCGGGCCTTCAGCTTGTCGTCCAGCAGCTTCCCTTTGGCGTTCCGAGCTGCCTTCGAGATCGCCTTCTCGAACGCGAACTGGTCCGTGTACCAGCGGTTCTTTTTCTTGCTCCACTTCAGCTTCGCTTCGCGCTTCGAGCCCAACGCGGTATCGACCAGGACCTCCCGGCCATCCTCGGCGACGAGGTAGCGGCCGGCCTCAACCGTGCCATAGAAGGCATCGTCGTTCTCACGCCAATCGTGCCGGATGATCCTGATCGCCTCTCCGTGCCGGCCCGATTCGCGGCAGGCCTGCTCGACGCCGGCGATGCTCAGCCCCGTGACCTCTTGGCCGTCCTGGCTGAAGCGGTAGGCCCACGTCGAGACGGCGCGACCCTGTAGCTCCGCGACGATCAGATCGTCGTCCAGGCCGTCGAAGGTGATCAGGGCCAAGGACGAATCGTCGGTGGCGGCCATCGCCTTGCTCACGCCGCACCGCCCGTCTCCAGCGTCCCGGCGAATAGCCGCAGTAGCCCCAGCGCGCGCCCGCGGCTGACGAGCTGGAAGACGGTCCCTGTCTGCCAGTAGCTCGTGCCCTCTGCCGGGTCGTGGCGGACCTCTAGCGCGAACTCGGGGTACTGCGCCGGCCACAGATGGAGGCTCGCGAAGCCGTCGCGTTCCGCACGCAGCTCCAGCGCCTGCAGCCGCCGCTCCGCCGTCAGCTCATCGAGCACGGCCTCGCCCAGCTCGCGGCGGGCGGCGCCTTCGTCCTGGAGGATGACCAGCACATCGTCTGCGCGCTGCGGCCCGCTCACGATGCATTGCTCCAGGTGCGGCCATGCTGGATATCGCTGATCGCCTGTCGACTTACCCCGAACCGCCGGGCGAGATTGACTTGGAGCTCCTTGCCAAGTAGGGATCGGATGATTGGAATGACCACAGCCGTCAGCTTCGCGCTCTCGCCGCGTTGGCTGTTCACAGCGTTGGTCACCAGCTCGATGTGGGTGGGGCGGATGCAGGCCCGGTTGCGGCACAGATGATCGGCCTGGAGACCTTGAGGGATCGCCCCAGTCAAGATTTCGTAGGCCAGGCGGTGAGCATAGACCAGCCTGTTGCTGGCATCTATCTTGCTACCAGCCACGAAACGGCTGTAGCCCTTGCCGGTGCAGCCCGCCGTCCACTCCCAGCAGGGACCAAGATCAGGCCGGTGGGGCGGGACGGAGCCGAGCCGCACCTTCGTCCAAAAGTGTGGGGGCAGTCTATCGTCGCCGAAGGTGGCGGTGGTAATCTGAGCTTGCATGGAGAGGTGCTCCTTTCCGTGCTACAGGCCACAGGCGTTCAGCGCGCCCGTGGCCTCTTTGGTCTGCGGGATAGAGCGGGCCGGGGAAGCAAACGTGAAACCCCGGCCCGCTGCCGGTTGGGTCGGCCCGCCGAGAATGGAGTCACGGCGCGCCGGGTCAGCGCTCGGGACGACGAGGGGGTCATCAGCACGGCGGTCGCTTACTCGCGAGGGTGCGGACGTGGCGGGTGCCGTGGGGAGGATGGGATCGCCCTTCCGAGCGCTGGCCTGGAGCGCTGTGAGCTGCGGGCGGGGACCGACACGCGCCCTTCCGTGGATCGTCTGAGAGTCCCCGCCCGCGACATGTCCACCAACGCTGCCGTCCGCGATAGGCGTCTCCTTTCGGGTTTCGTTCATGCCGACATCCCCGCCCTGGACGTTGTGTATGTCCAGGACAGAGGCCGCAGGGAGGGTAA
>Ga0209751_10007398_pt1 | contig 10074 bp, 8 predicted proteins | sample RifCSP13_1_FD_184019 | JGI IMG/M metagenome (GOLD analysis project Ga0209751, IMG submission 184019) | Soil microbial communities from Rifle, Colorado - Rifle CSP2_sed 13_1 (SPAdes) (version 2) | ecosystem: Environmental > Terrestrial > Deep subsurface > Rock core/Sediment | place: Rifle...
ATAACGCGTCCAAAGCCTTCGTGGCGGCCATATGGTGTGCTTCAGGGCAAACGCCGCAGATGCGATTAGTGATGCGCGGCATCTCCTCGGCTGGACGACCCACACAGAACTGCTCAAACCCGCGTAGTTCAGGGATTTGCAGGTAAGTATTGGCGACCTCTCCCTCTTCATTGAGGAAGATCTCGATCTTGCCGTGACCTTCCAGGCGGGTGATTGGGTCAATCGAGATGCGTTTCATTTGACCTCTCCTTCTTTGGCGCCATTACCGTTTATCCGCACGCGATGCAGGAGCGAATGGGCCATGCTAAAGCGATAGAACGTTCCAGCTGGGTCCGCCAGGGTGTCCATGACGGCGTCAATTTTGTGAGCCATTTCAGCTTCTTCTTCGCCAGCCGCGCCGACATCGACAACCGAGGCGATGGCAGAGAGCATCTTTGCGCCCTGGTCGAAAACGCCATCCAGGGGGCCATAGCAACCACGACATCCCATGCTCACCTTAGGGCAGAGTGCGCCGCAACCTGAACGGGTAGCCGGTCCCATGCAGACGATGCCTTGCTCGAGAAGGCACAACCCTGATTGGGGGACAATGTCGTAAGGTCGGTAGAAACGGGAGATGGTCTTGATGTTCTTCTCCAGGAGGCATTCCTCACAAACCGCAACTTTTCCAGCGCCGACAATAGAGCCTGCTGGGGGTAAAGGCGCCCCGTGGAGCAATGCATTGACGACCACTTCCAGGACAGCCCAGATCTGTTCCGGTTCTGGTGGGCAACCCGGGATGTAATAATCCACCGGTACAACCTGATCCAGGGATTTCACGGTGGCATAAAAAGCAGGTAAGGTGAGCTCGCCTTCTGGTACAGGTGTACTCACCTGAGGTAATATCCCTTGCGGATTGTCAATCGAAGGGTTGTCAAGGTAGACGGTATTGAAAGTGGCTTCCCTGGTCGTCAGGTTAGAAAGGGCCGGGATACAGCCTTCGTAGGCGCAAGAACCAAACGCCACAAGGACCTTCGATTTCTGGCGGAGCAGGTGAGACATCTCTTCATTTTCAGAGTTACGGATTGCCCCATTGAACAGGCACACGTCGATGTAGCCGTCTGGGTAATTCTTGACATCCTGGACTTTGAAATCAGCGATACAAGGGAAGAAAGCCAAGTCGAAGACTTCGTCGACGATCAGGATCTTATCCCCAATATTCAATGTGGCAATCTCACATCCTCCACAGGAGGCCGCCCAGTACATTGCCAGTTTGGGTTTTTCAGCCATCTTATACCTCCTCACCTGCCGGGACTAACTCCACCGGGATTTCGTGGACGTGGCCGTTTCCACCGAGCACTGTTTCTCTCCAGTTTAGGGGACCCAGGGCGCGGACTTGCTCCGTCATGCGGTCAACGGCGGCAGCCAGAATATTGCCTTCCGAAGCTGAAGCCCAGACTAATTGGACACGCTCGTCTTCGATCCCCCACTGGCGTAAAAGACGCTGGAGCAGGCTAAAACGGCGAAGGGTTTTGATGTTCCCTTCGACATAGTGGCATTCGCCTGGATGGCAACCGGCGATCATGACACCATCGGCGCCTTCCCGAAGAGCTTTAAGCACGAATTGGGGATCGACCCGGCCACTACACATGACGCGGATGGGGCGCATGTTAGGTGCGTATTTGATGCGGGATGTGCCCGCCAGGTCAGCGGCCCGGTAAGAGCACCAATTGCACAGAAATCCTACGATAACTGGTTCGAATTGTTCACTCATGGTTTGTCTCCTTGATGCGTGGTGAGTGATTCGTGAATCCATGGATCACGCATGAACTAACTCCGCTTCGCGCACTTTCCCATATGACCTAACGTCCCACAAGATGCCCTCGATCTCGGAAAGGATCTGATTGTTGGTAAAGTGGGCGCCAGTGATGGCTGCGCTTGGGCAGGCTGCCACGCAGGTACCACACCCTTGACAAAGGGCTGTGATCACTTCCGAAACCATTGTATCCTCGTGGAACACGATGGCGTTATAGGGACACATGTTGTTGCAGATCCGGCAACCAGAGCATGACTCAGCCTCGATTTGAGCGCGCACCGGTTCCATCATGACCGTTCCCTGGCTGATCAGGCTGGCGACTCGGGCTGAGGCGGCTGCGCCCTGGACTACTGAGTCGGGGACATCTTTCGGACCCTGGCAGGCTCCGGCGATCAGTATGCCATCGGTCATCGTCGCTACCGGGTCGAGCTTGGGGTGACGTTCGATGAAGAAACCATCGAAATCGCAGCCCATTCTGAATAGATTGGTAATCTCGCGAGAGTCGGAGCGCGCCTCCATCGCAGGGCTAAGGATGACCATATCCACGGGTATACGCCTCTGTTTATTAATCAGCGTATCCTCTACCTGCACAATGAGTCGCCCCTCTTCCTCCTGGGTGCGGGCGACGTCCGTCACCTCGGCCACCTTACCACGGATGAAGTGAGTACCTTCTTCCAGCAGCCGGTGGTAGAACTCTTCATACCCCTTGCCAGGGGTGCGCATATCAATGTAGCAATTGTAGACTTCAGCCTCTGGCAGTCTTTCGTGGATCAGGTGGGCGAACTTCAGCGAGTACATGCAACACACCTTGGAGCAGTATTTGTGATAATTTTCGTCCCGGGAACCGACACAGTGGACGATAGCCACACTCTTAGGCGATGTCTCCAAATCGCGCAGCACGATTTTGCCACTGGTAGGCCCGGAGGCGTTCACCATGCGTTCAAACTCCAGGCTGGTGAACACGTTGGTCAGCCGCCCGTAGCCGTACTGTGGGATGCGCCGGGCGTCAAACAAGTCAAAGCCCGTCGCCAGGATGATATTGCCGACTTGAACCTGGATGAGCTGATCTTGTTGTTCAAAGTCGATCGCCTCGGTCGGGCAAAAGATATCGCAGGCTTTGCACTTGCCTCGCAGGAAGTAGGCACAGTTCTCCTTGTCAATGACCGGGTACTTGGGCACAGCTTGGGGGAAGGGGCGATAGATCACCTTGCGTTTTCCCAATCCGGCTTCGAATACGTCGTCCTCGACCTTGAACGGGCATTTTTCAATGCAAATGCCACAGCCGTTGCAAAGTTCTTCGTTCACAAAGCGTGCCTTCTTACGCACGGTGACGGTGAAATTGCCCAGGTAGCCATCTACAGCTTCCACTTCACTCCAGGTTAGCAGTGTAATGTTGGGATGTTGGCCCACTTCAACCATCCTTGGGGTCAAGATACAGGCGGAGCAGTCCAGGGTGGGGAAGGTCTTGTCCAACTGGGCCATGTGACCGCCAATGGATGGCTCCCGTTCCACCAGGTAGACGTGGTTACCGCCATTGGCCAGTTCCAGAGCGGCCGAGATGCCGGCGATACCGCCGCCAACGATCAAAGTATTGGGATTGATCTCCACTGGAAGTGGTAGGAGTGGTTGGTGATGTACGACTCGGTCGATCGCGGCTTTGGTCAGTGCTTTGGCTTTCAGGGTGGCGGCTCCACGGTCGTCGGTCGTCCACGCGTCGTGCTCGCGAATATTGGCCATTTCGAACAGGAAGGGGTTTAATCCAGCCCGTTCGCAGGCCGTCCGAAAGGTTTTCTCGTGCATGTGGGGGGAGCAAGAGGCGACGACTACCCGAGTGAGGCCTTTTTCTTTGATGTCCTCTTCGATCAAAGCCTGACCCAGACTAGAGCACATAAACTTGTAGTCGCGCGCCACGGCGACATTGGGTTGCTCTTCAACCCAGCGGGACACCTCCGCCACATCTACGGTTTTGGCGATGTTCGTGCCACAATGACAGATATAAACTCCAACTTTTTCACTCATAGACTTCTCTCCTACATCTTATTCTGTAATTGTATATTGCGTGACAGTACCCGGTACAGAAGTCGTAGTGCTGTCCGGCTGACCAAAATAAGCAAGAAAATGGTGGAGTTGACTCATCCAGACTCCATACTCTGAGCAAAGAACAGCATCGGTGCTGCGGAAACAAGCTCTTTACCGATCCCCAGGCGTCCTGGAGCAATGCCCAAAGCCAACCTAAGAAGCTGCGTAAAATACGTCACAATCGTTGTTTACATTGCCGCGTGAACCAACTCAATCAGATCCTTGACGACGAGACGATCTTCTTGGCTAGTGGTCTTCACCGCATCGCGATACATGGTGACGTCCTTGGGACAGGCGACGACGAAAACCTTTACACCATCGAGTTTCACAGCCTCCCGGATGCGCGCCTCACTGGGGCGTTCTTTGACCTCGCCCTCCTCCATCCAAATCCGCCCGCCGCCAGCGCCACAGCAAAAAGCCCGATCGCGGTTGCGTGGCATTTCAGCTAATTCGCAGCCGGTTGCTTCGATCACTCGGCGTGGCGCATCATACACCCCGTTGTAGCGCCCCAGATAGCATGGATCGTGGTAGGTGACTTTGTAGTCGAGTTTCTTGCTAAACTTGAGCTGGCCAGAAGCGATCAGATTGTCGAGCAGTTCAGCGTAGTGCAGCACCGGACGAGAGCTATTGTCATTGGCCGGGTACTCATTCTTGAGTGTGTTGTAAGAATGAGGGTCGGTGGTGACGATCGTCTTGAATGTGCATTTGTTCAGTGCCGTCGTATTCTTTTCGACCAGCATCTCGAACAAGCCCTCTTCTCCTACACGGCGGACATCGTTGCCGGCGTTGCGCTCGCCCTCGTACAGGATGCCAAAATCCAAGCCGACTTTTTGGAACACTTCAGCCGTCTTTTGTGTAACGTCGGTTAATGTGGCACTGTACGAGGCATAGTCACCAACGAACCACAGGTACTCAACGGCCTCTTTGCGTACATCTTTGAGCTGGGGCTGGATCGGCTGCGTCCACTTGGCGCGCATTCGCTCAGATTGGCCGAACGAGTTGCCGTAACGGCCCAGGTTAGCCAATGCGTCCTGGAGTTGAGCATCCATCCGCCCCTCGTTGACCAGGTAGCGGCGCATGTCCACAATCGGGGTGATGTGCTCGATGAACAGCGGGCACTCCTGGTCGCAGGCATAGCAGGTAGTGCAGCCCCATAAGACTTGGTCGGTGATTACCTCGCCTACCAACGTTTTCTCCTTCACCACTACGTCGGATGACGGGGGTTCAAGAGCTGCACCCCGTTTCTTCAAATGGTTGCGCAGATCTATCATCAGCATCTTGGGCGAAAGCGACAATCCGCTGCTGTAAGCCGGGCACACCTCTTGGCAGCGCCCGCACTCGGTGCAGGTGTAAAAGTCGAGCATCTGCCGCCAGCGGAAGCGTTCTACCGAGCTGACGCCGACCTGTCCATCGAACTCAGGAGCCTTTGGTAGCCGTCCGCGCGGCTCTAGATTGCGCAGGAAGACGGCCGGGATCGAGGTGACCACATGGAAGTGCTTACCTTCGGGCAGTTCGGTCAGAAACACCAGCACCACGCCCAGGTGGATCCAATAGGCGATCTCCTCGACGACTCCTTGTGCTCCCACATCCAGCCCGGCAAAGATCCTGCCGACGATGGTCGAGACCGGTCGCCAGATCCGAATCGGATCCTCCCCAAGGTTGATGCGGATGCCGTTCATCACCAACAGGCTGAGCATGATGGTGAAGATGAACATCAGCACCATTACGCCCTGGCTTTTGTGACTGCCTTTGTAGCGTTCAGGGTCAACAAACAAGCGCAGGTATAAATCGTACAGCACCGCTATCGTCACGAACACTGCGAACAGGTCTTGCAGCAGCGCCAGCAGCCCGAAGCGTCCGATCAAAGGCAGCACGAAGTGGGGATTTGCAAAGGCTACCAACCCTTCGAGAATTGCCTGAAAGATGGTCAGGGAAAGGAGGAGAAAGCCCCAAAAGATGAAGAAGTGCGCGGTGCCCGGTATTAAGAAACGAAACAGCCGCAGTTGGGCGCCCACGAACACGATCAGCCCTTTGATCCGCTCGCCCCAATGTCCGAAGTGGCCGCTTGCTTGGCCGCGACGCAGAGTCACCCACAATAGTCGGTACACTCGCTGCCCGAAGATCCCTCCGGCCACCAGCAAGGCAATCAGTACGATAATTGACTTGAACACGTTATACGACATGGCCTCATCCACCCGTGGCCTGCCTGACTTGTTCAGTCAGCACCGGGAGCAGGTCGAGCATATCCATCTCTACGCCATACCTGGCCACGTCGAAGATCGGCGCGGCCGGGTCGGTGTTGACGGCGATGATCACATCACTGCCGGTGATGCCCTCGACGTGCTCCGGCGCGCCACTGATGCCCAAAGCCAGGTAAACCTTGGGTTTGACCGACTTGCCCGATTTACCCACCAGCCTCGTCGTCGGCAGCCAACCCTGATCTACTACCGGGCGCGAGGCACACATGACCGCTCCCAACGCATCGGCCAGCTCTTGGGCGAGTTCGAGGTTGTCTTGGTTCTGGATGCCGCGTCCGACGGAGACTAGAATCTGTTCTTTGGAAATGTCCACGTCACCGGCTTCTGGTTCGACATACTGCTTCAGGGTAACACGCAGCCCTTCCATTGTCGGGACGGTTACCGGTGTCACCTCAGGTGGCTGTGCGCTCCATCCATGTTCTGGCTTGAATCCGCCGGGGACCATGGTCATCAGCGCGGTTGGGACGGGTAAAACACCTTCGGCCATGATCTTACCGCCACAAATCTGGCTGATGAACTTGAGCAGGCTATTGTCAGTGCTGACGCTGCGGCATTGACTCACCAACGGCAGGCTCAACCGGACAGAGAGTCCACTGGCGACGTCCATACCAACTGAAGTATGGCCTAACAGCACTACGCGCGGCGCGTTCTCGCTGATCAACCCAGCTAGTGCTTTTAGATAAGCGTCCGAGGTGAACTCGGCCAGTGACGGGTGATCGAGATACAACACCTGGTCGGCGCCCAGACCGACTACCTGCTCCCGCGCATTGTGGCCAAGGATCACAGCCACTACCTTCCCGCCCGTTCCTTGGGCCAAAAGGCGCGCGGCTGCCAACATTACATATGAAATATCTGCTACCTGTCCCCGCAGGTGCTCAACGATAACATAGATGTCCTGGTTCATCGGTGTCCTCCGGTCACAAAATGCCCAGTTCTTTAAAGAAGCTGACCAACCTAGCCGCGATCTCGTTCACTTCCCCGGTGATCATCGTTGCCTGTGCGCCGGCCTCCGGCTGGAACATACGCCCGATGGTTAGCCCACCGGTGGGATCCAACTCGGCGGCTGTCTGCTCCTCGATGGTGGCAGTCTTCATTGCCTGGCGGACCTTGCTGACGGCTATGTAGCGCGGCGGCTGTTGGGCAGCCTGAATGCCCAGAACGGCCGGCAGTGTTACCTCCATTTCGGCAATCAGCCCACCGGGGTACTCCTTGCGGGCGATAACATTGCCATCAGTTAGAGTTACTCCGGCTACATAGCCGATGTAGGGCATACCAAGTTGCTCGGCCAGTAGTGGACCGACCGACCCGTCCAGATCATTGTGGGCTTGCACGCCAGTCAGCAACAGATCGGGCTGAAGCTCTTTGATCACAGCCGAGAAGACGCGCGCCAGAGCGTGATTGTTAAATCCACCCGCAAAGTCCCCGACCAGTTTGATCAGCCGGTCAGCGCCTTTGGCAACCGTAGTATAAAGCACGTCATCTATACCCTCAACGTCCGGGGCAACTATCGTAACTTGGCCACCGATGCGCTCTTTAAGCAGGATGGCCTGCTCGATGGCGTGGTCATCAAACTCGTTCAGAATCAGACGCAACCAGCTTGTGTCAAGAGCTTTGCCGCTTGAGTCAATGGTGAGCTCTTCGACCAGGTCAGGTACGAGTTTGACTGGAACGATGATGTTCATCGGTACCTCCTAATCGCCCATAGCCATGACCAGCAGTTCGGCGATATCTTTCACGGCCAGCTGCCCAGCCTGCTGGACCATCTTGGCAGCGTCTTCAAATCGCGGCGATTCATAAGGGCAGGCTACGACCAGGATGCTCGCACCAGTGGTAACTGCCTCGCGCACGCGCCACTCGGACAGGCGGACGTGGGCTTTCTCCCATTGGAAGCCATCCAGCCACATCCCGCCGCCGCCGCCGCCGCAGCACAGACTGGTGTTTCGGTTGTGAGACATCTCTTCCAACTCAACTCCAGGGATAGCTTTCAACAAGGCGCGGGGTTCGTCATACACGCCGTTGGCGCGACCCAGGTAGCACGGGTCGTGATAAGTGACTCTAGCTTTAACTTCCTGCTTCAGGATCGGTTTAAGTTGATCGAGCCTCTCGGCCAAAAACTGAGTGAAGTGCCGTACTGGGTAGGATATGCCTAGCGCAGGGTACTCGTTCTTGAGCGCGTTGAAGGCGTGAGGGTCGGTCGTGACGATCTCGTTGAATTGGTATTTGCCGAAGGCTCGCCCGTTTTTCTCAGCCAACACCTCAAATAGCCCGTGTTCGCCTGCCAGGCGTTGCGAGTCGCCGTCACTGTTCTCCTCGGGCCCCAGAATGCCAAAGTCCACACCCAGGGCATTGAAGACCTGGGCTAGCGCCCTCGTAGCGGATCGAACTCGGGGATGATAGGAGGGATAGTCACCGATGAACCATAAGACATCCACCGGCTGCTTGGTCTTTCCCAGAATTTTGACTTCCGGTTCAATACCTTTAGCCCAGTCGGCTCGCTTGCGCGGTGATTCGCCCAATGGATTGTTGTATCGTTGGGAGTTTTCTAGAGCGTTCTGAAGTTCGGACGGAATGTTGCCGGCCATGAGCAACTCTTCCTTGGCGCGAGTCATCAAACCCGGGGTCAGTGGGATTTTGGCTGGGCAGACTTCTGTACAAGCGTAACAAGACACACACATCCAAACTGTGTCAGCCTTTATTACTCTATCAAACGTATTCGCGCGAAGTTCCGCGATCATCCTACCAGGAGGAAAATCCATCAAGTAACCGAAGGGACACACCCCGCTGCACATACCACACTGCAAACAAGTCTGGATTCGTTCGCCTTCTATCACTTTGTACAGACTGGAATAGAAAGTCTTACTGAACGATGGGCTCTGAGAGAATGCAATTGTAGCCATTACGGCACCTCCTGGGCAATAATCCGCTTAGCAGCACCCTTGATCCCGATTGTGTGCCATCGCGGCTTAAAGGCATAAATCATTTCACAATGGAACATCGTTTGGATTGTGAATGAATCATTATTTGCTTCAGGAAAAAATCCTGATGCCTCATGCTAATAAGTATCTAAAACTCGGCGTGAAATGGCTAGTAACAAAAAGCACAATCTCTTATGACGAACGTAACAAATAGATGGGAACGATCCCAATGGGTTACCAATATCATTATGTAATCTCGGTTGAGATGTGCTAAACTATTGGAGCGAGAGAAAATAGATTATTTATACCTTCTTCAGGTATTTTTCATTTCTTCCAAAGGGATATGATGATGAAGCAGGATAACAAGCCGATCCAATATCGCAAGTTTAAGGCAGGAAGATGGGAAGTGATTGAGGCTGGTGTGATTGCCGAGGCCCCTGTCTCCTTGACTGTCAATGGGGAAGTCTGGTTGACTTTCATGTGTACCCCAAATAATCTTGAGGCCTTGGCGGCTGGATTTCTTTTTAATGAGGGGGTTATTCAATCTCTTGGAGAGATTGCAGACCTACGCGTATGTGCCACCAACGATAATGTAGATGTTTGGCTTTATCGGGGGGTGGAGAAGCCAGTGCAATGGAAACGAACTTCCGGTTGTACTGGAGGAATGACAACCATCGATATCGACAAGGTCTCACCCGAGTTGGTGAACGGCTTTACTATCAACGCGCGATCTGTTGGTGAGCTGATTGAAAGTCTCTTCGAATCTCAGGAGCTTTACCGCCAAGTAGGTGGAGTGCATACCTCGGTTCTGACCGATGGATCTGATTATCGCGTAATGGCCGAAGATATTGGGCGGCATAACTCGGTTGATAAAATTGCTGGTCTTTGCTTATTGAACAACCATGAGCTACAAAAGAAGATTTTGCTAACCACCGGCAGGATCAGCTCGGAAATGTTACAAAAAGCGGCGCGGATCGGCGCTGCAATCGTCATTTCCCGAACTTCACCCAGTTCATTGTCTATTGAGTTA
>Ga0209751_10007400_pt1 | contig 10073 bp, 14 predicted proteins | sample RifCSP13_1_FD_184019 | JGI IMG/M metagenome (GOLD analysis project Ga0209751, IMG submission 184019) | Soil microbial communities from Rifle, Colorado - Rifle CSP2_sed 13_1 (SPAdes) (version 2) | ecosystem: Environmental > Terrestrial > Deep subsurface > Rock core/Sediment | place: Rifle...
CCTTCCTCATCTTGGAGATTAGCCGCTCGCTGCGGGCCGTCTTGGGCATCGGGCCTCCTGGACCGGGGTTGGCCTGCCGGGGTGGTACCGAGCAAATCTACAGCCCTGACGCGGACTTTGCAAGTCGGGCTGGCGTAAACGGCCGGCCGGGGCGCATCATCTAATAGGCAGGGAGCGGGCTGTGGCGACCATTTGGGGAATCCTGATCGGCTTCGCGGTCCTCGCGGCCGTGTTCTGGCCGCTCGAGCGGCTGTGCCCGGCCCTGGCGCGCCAGCCCCTCTGGCATCGTGGGAGCCTCACCGATCTGACCTACTGGTTCTTCACCCCCTTGGTCACCCGGGCCATCACTCGCGGGGCCGTGATTGCCAGCGTCATCGCGCTGGCGTCGGCCGCGGGAGTGCCGCTGGATCGGGAGCACGTACAGGCCTTCATCGCTCACCCCGCGCCCGCGGTCGGCAACCAGCCCGCGTGGCTGCAGGTCATCGAGGTCTTCCTGCTGGGCGACCTCATCGGCTACTGGAGCCATCGCCTCTTCCACGGGCGTCGGCTCTGGCCCTTCCACGCCGTCCACCACTCTTCGACCCAGGTGGATTGGCTGTCGGCGGTGCGGCTGCACCCGGTGAACGACGTGCTCTCACGCCTCATCCAGGTGGTACCGATCCTCGTGGTGGGCTTCTCCCCGGCCCTGGTCGCCGCCTACGTGCCCTTCCTGACCTTCCACGCGATCCTGCTCCACGCCAACGTGGCGTGGGCCTTCGGCCCGCTCCGCTACGCGATCTCGAGCCCGGCCTTCCACCGCTGGCATCACACCACGGAAGCCGAAGGGCAGAACAAGAACTTCGCCGGCCTCTTCCCCTTCATCGATCTGCTCTTCGGGACCTTCTACATGCCGCGCGGCCGCCAGCCCATGCACTTCGGCATCTCGGGCAGCCCCGTGCCCGACGGCCTCTGGGCCCAGCTCCGCTACCCGTTCCGTTAGGCTCCTCCGGCTGCCCCGTTGACCCGAGCACCCCGCGCACGTAGACTGCGTGGGTCCATGCCACCCATCGATCACACCGCCCGCATCAACGGCCTCGGCCTCCATTACGTCGAGTGGGGTCGCCCGGACGGCCCGGCCGTTGTCCTCCTCCACGGGATCACGGGCCACGCGCGGGTCTGGGACACGCTCGCGGCCCGGCTCGAGGACCGCTACCGCGTGCTGGCGCTGGACCTGCGCGGCCACGGTGACAGCGATGCCCCCGAGGACGCGGACTACCGGATCTCCACCATGGCCGAGGACCTGGTGGGCTTCGCCAAAACCCTGGGCCTCAGCCGCTTCGATCTGCTCGGCCACTCCATGGGCGGGCGCGTCACGATCGCCTACGCGGCCGAGCACGTGGCGCGGCTCCGGCGGCTGGTCCTCGTGGATATCGGCCCGGACATCAACCCGGCCGGGCTCAAGCGCGTGCGGGACATGATGGCCAATGCGCCCGAGCGCATCGAGAGCGAGGACTGGGCCTACGACTACGTTCGCCGCGTCCACCCCCTCTACGACCCGGCCGAGCTGCGCCACCGCATCCACCACAGCCTCAAGCCGCTGCCGGACGGCGGCTTCGCGTGGAAGTACTCCAAGGGCCTGCGCGACATGATGCGTGAGGGCCGGCGGGATCCGATCGACCTCTGGGCGGCGCTCGGCCGCATCCCCCGCCCCACCCTGCTCGTGCGCGGCGCCGAGAGCGACATCCTCTCCCCCGAAGTCGCCAAGAAGATGATCAAGGCCCTGCCCGCGGGCCGCCTCGTCGAAGTGCCGGGCGCGGCCCACACGGTGCCCGGCGACCGGCCCGAGGACTTCGCCCAGGTCGTGCGCAGCTTCCTCGAAGCCTGAGGGCTGTCGGCTGATCGGACCACGCGAGCGCCTCGTCTCGCCGCGCTTCGCCCTGCTCTGGGGCGGGACGTTCGTCTTCTTCCTCTCGTTCTACCTCCTGCTTCCTGCGCTGCCGCTCTACGCGCGCACCCTCGGCATTCCCGAGTCCCAGATCGGCTACATCATCGGCCTCTTCGCCGTCTCGTCCATGGTGGTGAAGCCCGTGGCGGGTTGGGCGGCGGACCGCTGGGGACGAAAGCCCCTGATGGTGGCGGGCGCGGCGCTGTTCGTCTGCTCGTCCGCCCTCTACGGGTGGAGCGTCACGGTCGGCGCGCTCCTCGCGGTCCGGATCGTCCACGGGGCGGGCATGGGCCTCTTCCCCACGGCCAGCGCCTCCATGGTCGCCGACCTGGCGCCGCTGGAGCGGCGCGGGGAGGCCATGGGGCTCTGGGGCGCCGCCAGCAATGTCGCCCTGGCGCTGGGGCCGCTCGGCGCCGTGTGGATCTCGGACCGCTGGGGATTCGGCTGGCTCTTCGCCCTCTCCACGGCCGTGGCGTTGGCGGCGCTCCTCCTGGCCGGGGTCCAGCGCGAATCGCTCGGCACACCCGTGCGCGTGCCCTTCGGCCTCCCGTCGCTCCTGAGCCCGGCCGTCGCGTTCCCGTGCGCCATCGTGTTCTGCCTCATGACGAGCTACGGAGTCCAGGCGGCGTTCCTTCCGATCTACGCCCAGTCGCGCGGCGCGAATCCGGGAGTCTTCTTCCTTGTGCTCGCGCTGGTGGTGGCCGTGGCCCGGGGCTACGCGGGGCAGCTCTCGGACCGCCTCGGGCGGGTGCCGGTGGCAGCCACCGGCCTGGCGCTGGTCGCCGCCTCCTTGGCCGCGCTCGCAGCCGGCGGCGGGCTCGGCGCGCTGGTCACGGCCGGCGTGCTCTACGGGTTGGGCTTCGGCGCCGCCCAGCCGGCCCTGATGGCGTGGACCGTGGACCTGGTCACGCCGGCCGAGCGCGGCAAGGCCATGGGCACCTACTACACAGCGCTCGAGCTCGGTATCGCGTCGGGCGCCATCGGCTTCGGCATGGTGCTGGCGCGCTCGAGCTTCCCGATCATGTTCGTCGCCGCCGCCGCGCTCGCCCTGCTGGGCGGCGCGCTGGCGCTCACCCGGCTCAGGCAATCCCCCCGCCCGGCCCTCTCCGCGTAGGGGAGCGGGAGCCGGCTAGCGCCCGCGGAGCTTGCGCGCGGCCTCGGCGCGCATCTTCTGCATGGTGTTCGTCTCCTGGTCGGAGTAGCGCTCCTCCTTCCAGGGGTCGGCGTGCATGTGGTAGCCGTTGACCTCCCAGAAGCCGGGCGGGTTGACGTCCAGGAACTCGAAGCCGCGCAGCCACTTGGCGCTCTTCCAGAAGTAGAGCTTGGGGACGACCAGGCGCAGCGGGCCGCCGTGGTCGGGCGTCAGCGGGGCGCCGTCGTGCCGGAGCGCCAGGACGACGTCGTCGTCCACCAGCTCCTCGAGGGCCAGGTTGGTCGTGTAGTCGGGGTCGGCGTGGAGCAGCACGAACTTGGCCTCGGGCTTGAGGCGCACGCGCTTCATGATCTCGCGGATGTGCACGCCCTCGAAGCGGTTGTCGAGCCGGGACCAGCGGGTCACGCAGTGGATGTCGCAGTGCACGCCGGTCTGCGGGAGTGTGAGGAACTCCTCCCAGGTCCAGCGGACCTCCTCCTCGACCAGCCCGAAGCAGCGGAAGGTCCAGGTCTTGGGGTCGAAGCGGGGCGTGAGGCCGTAGGTGAGCACCGGCCACTTGGCGGTGAGGCTCTGGCCGGGCGGGACGCGCTTGGCCAGCTCATCGGGGGTCGGCTTCATGCTGGCTCCTCTCGGAGGATCATTCTACCCTACGAACCGGTAGCCCTGGCCGTGGGCCGTGACGATGTAAGCCGGGTGCTCCGGGTCGGTCTCGAACTTCTGGCGCAGCCGGAGGATGTGGGTGTCCACGGTGCGCGTGGTGGGGTACTGATCGTAGCCCCACACCTCGTCCAGCAGCCGGTCGCGCGTGACCACCTCACCCCGGTGCTCGACCAGGTAGCGGAGCAGCTCGAACTCCTTGCGGGTGAGGCGAACCTCCTTGCCGGCCTTGAAGGCCTGCCGGGCGCGCAGGTGCAGCCGCACGTCGCCGAAGGCGAACACCACGAACTTCTGCCGCGGCCCCGGGCGCCTCAGCACGGCGCGGATCCGCGCCAGCAGCTCGCGCAGGCTGAAGGGCTTGGTCACGTAGTCGTCGGCCCCCAGCTCGAGCCCGAGCACCCGATCCACCTCCTCGCCCCGCGCCGTCAGCATGATGACCGGGATGTCGAGCCCCTTCTGCCGGAGCTCGCGGCAGACGTCCCAGCCGCTCATGCCCGGCATCATGATGTCCAGCAGCAGCAGATCGGGCGCATCGGACAGCGCCAGGGCCAGCCCGCGCCTGCCGTCGGCGGCCGAGAGCGTCTGGTAGCCCTCGAAGCGCAGGTTGTCCTCGAGCCCGCGCACCATCTCGGGCTCGTCGTCCACGATCAGGATCCGCGGCATGTCAGGCGTCCGGCCCAACCGGCAGGCGCACGGTGAACCGGCTGCCCTCGCCCGGGCGGCTGTCCACGGTCACCCGGCCCCCGTGGGCTTCGACGATGTGCTTGACCAGAGCCAGCCCCACCCCGCTCCCCCGGCGGCCCTGGGTCTCGCTCCGTCCGATGCGGTAGAACTTCTCGAAGATTCGCTCGGTCTCCGACGGCGGGATGCCGATGCCCTCGTCGGCCACCTCGATGCGCACCTCGCCTCCGTCCCGGCGGGCCGTGACCGCCAGCCGGCGCCGCTCGCCCGAGTACTTGATGGCATTGTCGACCAGGTTGGCCAAGGCCTGCTTGATGGCGGCGGGGTCGAGCGGCACCTCGGGCAGGTCGGGCGCCACGGCGACGTCCAGCTTGAAGCCCTGCTGGGCGAGCGGGTAGCGGAAGGCTTCCAGCACCTCGTGGACGACCGGCTCCACGGCGTGGAGGGCGATGTCGTAGCGCTGGCGCCCGCCCTCGATCCGGGAGAAGTCGAGCACGTTGTCGATCAGGCGGGTAAGCCGCTCGCTCTCGCGCGTGATGACGCCGTAGTACTCGCGGCGCGTGGCCTCGTCCGGCACGCGGTTCATCTCGAGCGTCTCGGCGAACATGCGGATCAGGGACAGCGGTGTCTTGAGGTCGTGGGAGACATTGGCGACGAAATCGGACTTCAGCCGCGCCATCTCGGTCTCGCGCCGCACCGCGCGGTACGTGGCGCCCAGCCCCAGGACGATCACCACCAGGAGCAGCCCGAAGGCCGCCGTGAAGATGGCGGCCTGGCGCCGCACGGCGTCCGTCGGCGAGAGCCCTTCCGGCTGGTAGAGCGCGACCCGCCAGGCGGGCAGCGACTCGCCGATGCTGACGGCCAGGACGCGCTCGGCGCCCTCCAGCGGCCGCGAGGCGTACACCGGGCGGCCCGCGCGGTCGAGGACGGCCAGCACGCTCTTGCCCTCGAGCCCGCCCAAGGTCTTCTCGAGCACGTCGCGCTTGAGGACGGCCTCGCTCCGCCCCAGGACGGCGAGGACGGGTCGGTGGGCGGTCCCCTGGATCACGGCGGCCAGCATCACCTGGTCGCCCACCACGATGTGGCGGCGCCCGCCCCGGTCCCAGAACCCCTGGGGGATCTCCGCCAGCAGCGCGGCGAACATGCCGACGTCCCCGCTCTTCGAGCTGGGGGGATAGAGCGGCTTGCCGCGGCGGTCAAAAAGATAGACGCGGTCGAAGAGCGGCGTCTTGGCCTTCCAGCCGTCGATCAGCGCGGGACGGAAGGCGGGGTCCATGACCAGCGCTTGGAGCGTGCCGAGACACTCCTCCTCGGTCTTGAGGATGGCCATGTCGACCTTCTCGGCCGCCATCGCCGCCATGTCGCGCGCCTGCTCGCGGAAGTGAAGCTCGGCGGAGACCTCCCACTGGCGCAGGGAGAGGTAGCCCAGCACGGCAAGGGTGGCCGTGGCCGCGATGACGGCGCCGAAGGTCAGGACGCCGAAGCGCTTCAGGCTAGTTCTCCGCCAGCAGCTTTTGAATTATCCGCTCCGTCTGCGCGTAGTCGCCCTCCCCGACATGGGTGTAGCGGATGACGCCCTTGCGGTCCACCAGGGCCGCCGCCGGCCAGTAGCGGTTGCGGAAACGGCCCCAGATGGCGTGGTCATTGTCCTGGACGACGGGGTACCGGACGCCCAGCTCCCGCGTGGCCTTGACCACGCGCTCGTAGGACTTCTCCCAGAAGAACTCTGGCGAGTGGACGCCGACGATGGTCAGCCCGGTCTTCTCGTACTTCGCGTGCCAGTCCCGCAACTGCGGGATCACGTTCTTGCAATTCACTCAGCCGTAGGTCCAGAACTCGACGAAGACCACCCGGCCGCGCAGCTTCTCCATGCTGAGCGGCTCGCTGTTGATCCAAGGCCCGCCCGTGATCTCGGGCGCGGGTTCCCCCGGACGCAGGTCGACGGCCCGCGCTGGGCCGACGGCGCCCCCCAGCAGACCCGCCACCACCAATGCCATCGTCACGGCGCGCTTCGGCTTCATGCCCGTCCCCCTCACGGCCAGTGTAGCAAGGGGTCCGGCGCCCGTGTCACGGCGCTGTCAAATGACGACCGCCCGCCTCGGCCGCCCGCGGGCGCCCCCAAGTGGCTGCCCGGGCGGCCCTTTGCCCCCATCGAAGAGGTTGGATGCCCTCCCCCAACCCCCTATAATGGATACCGGCGTGGGGGTGGGCATGGGCCCGCCCTGGAGCACTGGCGCCATGGCAGCAACCCAGAAGAGGAAGGATTGAACGAATGGCAAGTGACGATCGGAAGCTGGCGATGTTCATCGACTTCGAGAACATCGTCCGCGGAGTCAAGGAAGCGCAGTACAAGCAGTTCGAGATCAAGCTGGTGCTGGAGCGGCTGGTGGAGAAGGGCAAGATCATGGTGAAACGGGCCTACGCGGACTGGAACCGCTACGCCGAGTACAAGCGCCCCTTCCACGAGCACGCCATCGAGCTGATCGACGTCCCCCAGAGCCGTTACAGCGGCAAGAACTCGGCGGACATCCGCATGGTGGTGGACGCCATGGACCTGGCGTACGCCAAGCAGCACGTGGATACCTTCGCCCTTGTGTCGGGCGATTCGGACTTCTCGCCGCTCGTGTCCAAGCTCCGCGAGAACGACCGCTACGTGATCGGACTCGGGGTGAAGTCGTCGTCCTCCGAGCTGCTGGTGGGCAACTGCGACGAGTTCATCTTCTACGAGGATCTGATCCGCGAGTCCAAGAAGACGACGGCGCTGCGGGGACTGCCGGAGAAGAAGGCCGAGGCCTTCGCCCAGCTCATCGAGGCGGTGCTGGCGCTGCAGCGCGAAAACAAGGACACGCTGTGGGGCTCCATGGTCAAGCAGACCATGATCCGCAAGAACCCCGCCTTCAACGAGTCCTACTACGGCTACTCGACCTTCTCCAAGCTGCTGGAGGAGGCGGCCAAGCAGAAGATCCTGACGCTGGAGAAGGACGCGAAGAGCGGCACCTACATCATCACGTCGATCGAGGAAGGACGCGCCGCTTAACCCGTCGTTTCGGCGGCTAGTCGTCGCCGCGGGTGATGACGACGACCTTGTTCCGGTGATTGGTGAGCGCCGTGAGCGCCCAGCTCAAGACGCTCACGACCAGCGCGCCGCCCACGGCGGGCCAGAAACCCTTGACGCGAAACCCGTCGATCAGCCAGGCCACGAACCAGAAGCACAGCCCGTTCACCACCAGGATGAACAGACCCAACGTCACGAAGGTGATGGGCAGGGTGAGGATCAATAGGATTGGACGGATCAGGGCGTTGATGAAGCCCAGCACGAGCCCCGCGGCCAGCGCGGGGACCACGCCGTCCAGCTCGACGCCGGGGATGACCGAGGCCGCCAGCGCGATGGCCAGGGTGTTCACCAGGACGCGGACCAGGAAAGCCGTCATCCGCCGACACCGGGTTGTATCATGAGGGCCGTTGGTCCGAGTCTACACCATGACCCGCGCATCGGGCGAGGAGCGGCCGTGAGAGCCATCCTGGGGGTGACGGCGGTGGCGGTGGGGCTGTGGGCGCCGGCCGCTCTCGCGCAGGAGGCCCGGCAGCTCACGCTCAACCCGGTCATGATCAAGGGGCCGGCCGCGGCCCCCGTGACCATTGTCGAGTTCGCCGACTACCAGTGACCCGTCTGCAAGCGAGCCCAGCAGGTGCTGGGCCAGCTGATGTCGGAGTTTCGCGGGAAGCTTCGGCTGGTGTACAAGGACTTCCCGCTGCCGAGCCACCCAGGCGCCCGGCCCGCGGCCATGGCCGCGCGCTGCGCCGGTGACCAGGGGCAGTACTGGGCCTACCACGACCTGCTCTTCCTCTCCCAGCCGGACTTCTCCCGCGCGGACCTGCTCGGCTACGCCGCCCGCCTCAAGCTCGATGGGCCGCGCTTCGCGACCTGCCTCGACCGCGCCCAGTTCCGCGAGCAGGTTGAGGCCGACTTCCGGGAGGGCGAGGCCGCCGACGTCACCGGGACGCCGACCTTCTTCGTCAACGGTCTCAAGATCGGCGGCCTCCTGACGCTCGAGGACTTCCGCTCGGTGATCGAGGACGCTCTGCGGCAGGCCGGCGGCAAACGCCCGTGACCCTCGTCGAGCTGGTCGAGCGCTACGCCCAGCTCGAGAAGCGCGCCGTCGGCTTCTACCGCGGTCTCGCCGACCGCTTCGCCGCGAACCCGGCGGCGGCGCGGCTCTGGCGCGAGCTGTCCAACACCGAGGCGAGCCACTTCGCCCTGCTCGAGCTCGCCCAGGACTGGATCGCCATGGCCAAGGGCGCAGGCGGAATGCCGCCCGTCACGCCCGACGCGCTGGCGTCGCTCGACGCGCGACACGCGGCCCTCGAGCGGGCCGCCGAAGCGAACGGGCTGACGGCCGAGGCGGCCGTCGGGCTCAGCATCGAGTGGGAGGAGCTGGAGCTGCCGCGCATCGTCGAGCTGAGCCGCCACCTGCCGCCTCCGGCGCAGGGCCGCGTGATGGCCGGGATGATCGCCGAAGGGGCCGAGCACTACCGCCTGCTGATGGAGCTGGTGATGGCCGCGGGGGGCCCCGGTCACGACGAGCGCGTGACCGCCCTCGGGCGCGCGGCCAAGGAGGCCATCGGTTGAGAGGCCGGACAAGGAGAGCCCTTCCGTGATTACTCCGCCCGTGAGCTTTTTCGTCAACGTGGACCGCGTGCCGTGGGTCGAGCGACGCCCGGGAGTCTTCTGGAAGGTTCTCTGGGAGGATCCCGACGGGCGCCACAAGGCCATCCTGATGCGTTACGAGCCGGGCGCCACCATCCCCCGCCACCGCCATCTGGGCGACGAGCAGATCTTCGTGCTCGAAGGTAGCGTGATAGACGACACGGGCGTCTGCACCGCGGGCAATTACGCCCGGCGCCCGCCCGGCTGCGTCCACACCGTGAAGAGCGCGTCGGGGGCGCTGGTGCTCGCGGTGACCTCGGGGCCGACCGAGCCCGTCTAGGCCTTCAGAAACTCGAGCACGGCGCGGTTGAAGAGGTCGGGCTCGTCGAGGTTCACGAAATGCGTCGCCCCGGCCACCTTCCACACCCGGGCGCCCGGGATCACCCGGCCCATGAACTCCGAGGTCTGCACGCACGCCTCGTCCCGCTCGCCGTAGACGACCAGGGTCGGAACCCGCAGGCTCCGGAGGCCGGCCTCCAGGGCATAGACCGGCGGCCGCGTGGCGAGGCTGTGGCGCGCGGTGAGCGCGATGCCGTGGGCGGTCTGGGCCAGGATCAGGTCGTGCAGCAACGCGCGCTCTTGCTCGCCGCGCCTGCCGTAGTCCGCGAACACGGGCCATTCCATCACGGCGTCGAAGAAGCGCTCGACGCCTTGCTCGGCGGCCGCGACGTATTCCTCGCACCGGGCGCGGAAGCCGGCGGGGTCCTCGGAGCCGGCCCCCGTATCGCACGCGATGAGCTTCGAGACAGCCTCCGGATGGCTCAACGCCAGGTTCAACGCGATGTTGCCGCCCATGCTGAGCCCGCACACGGCCGCCGGCGCGGCGCCGAGGGCCCCCAGCAGGGCGCGCGCGTCCTCGACCGAAATCGCCTGCGAATATTTGGCGGGGTCCTTCGGCGCGTCCGAAAGGCCGAAGCCACGCACGTCGTAGGCGATGACCCGGTGCCGGG
>Ga0209751_10007401_pt1 | contig 10071 bp, 11 predicted proteins | sample RifCSP13_1_FD_184019 | JGI IMG/M metagenome (GOLD analysis project Ga0209751, IMG submission 184019) | Soil microbial communities from Rifle, Colorado - Rifle CSP2_sed 13_1 (SPAdes) (version 2) | ecosystem: Environmental > Terrestrial > Deep subsurface > Rock core/Sediment | place: Rifle...
TCTCGATGTCGAGGTAGGCCGCGTCCCCGCGGAAGTCCCCGTACGCCCGCCACCGCTCCGGCGTCGGCAGCCACGCGGCGAAGAACCGGTGGTCCCGCGCCGTCAGCCGGCGCTGGGAGTCGACGACCATCCGGTGGACGGACCCCTTCAACCGGTCCGGGAGCCGGAGGCGATCCTCGCGTTCCAAGAACGCGTCCCACGTCGGCGCCTGCCGCCAGATCCGACGCTCCGTCACGTACCCGACGCCGGGGGAGTGGAGGAACGTATGGCGGAGCACGCTTCGGATGCAACCGGCGACCGTCGAAGGTCGTTCCCACCGGTTCCGCGAAAGTGCGGAAGCCTATTAGCCGCCGAGCCGCTCCCGCCCGCGTGTTCGAACTCCGCGACCGAGACGGACTCGGTCGCCTCGGCCGGTTCGCGACCGCCCACGGAACAATCGACACGCCCGCGCTCCTCCCGGTAATCAACCCGAACCAAGTCCTGATCCCCGCGAAGGAGATGCGCTCCAAGTTCGGCACGCAGATCGTGATCACGAACGCGTACATCCTCAACCGCTCGATGCGAGAGGACGCGCGGGCGAAGGGCGTCCACGGCGTCCTCGACTTCGACGGTCCCGTGATGACGGACAGCGGCGCATTCCAACAGCACGTGTACGGGGGCGTGGCGGTGTCGAACGAGGACATCGTCACCTTCCAGAGAGAGATCAGGTCCGACATCGGGACGTCGCTCGACCTGTTCTCGGAGCCCGAGCACGGGCCGGATCGTGCGCAGGGGGACCTGAAGGAGACGCTCGAGCGGACGCGGGCCGCCGCCAGGCTGCGCGGGGACATGCTCTTGGCGGGGACGGTGCAGGGCTCTCTGTTCCCGGACCTCCGCCGCCAATGCGGGGAAGAGCTATCGAAGATCGACGTCGCGGTCCACGCGATCGGCGGCGTCGTGCCCCTGATGGAGACGTACCGGTTCCGCGACCTCGTGCGCGTGATTGTCGCCGCGAAACAAGGCCTCCGTCCGGACCGGCCGGTCCACCTCTTCGGCGCAGGCCATCCGATGATCTTCGGATTGACGGCCCTCCTCGGCTGCGACCTCTTCGACTCCGCATCGTACGCGAAGTACGCGCGGGACGGCCGCTTGCTGTTCGCGGACGGGACGCGACACGTCGAGGAGCTCCGGGAGATTCCCTGCGAGTGTCCCGCCTGTTCCACCGCCAACCTCGAGGACCTGCGGACGGGGGAACGGCTCCGCGCGGAGCACAATCTCCACGTGAGCTTCGCGGAACTGCGCCGCGTCCGCCAAGCGATCGCGGAGGGCCAGCTGTGGGAACTCGTGGAGCGACGGTGCCGCGCGCACCCCGCCCTCCTCGAGGCGCTCCGCGAACTCCGGCACCACAACGACTTCCTGGAGCGGTTCGAGCCCCTGAGCCGCCGCGGCGGGTTCTACTTCACGGGACCGGAGACGCAGCATCGGCCGATCCTCCACCGGTACCGCCAGCGGCTGAACGAACGGTACCGCCCGCCGAAGCGGCATCTCGTCATGTTCTCGGAAGGCGCGCGGCCCTACGCGACGACGCACAAGGAGGCGATGCTCCGGATTCTGGCGCAGCGGGACGTCCACTTCCTCGTGAAGTCCGTCTGGGGACCGGTGCCGATCGAGCTCGACGAGATGCACCCAATCGGCCAGAGCGTGGTGCCGGACACCTTTGACGCGGAGAGCCTCGAGGCCGCGGAGGTGTTCGCCCAGCAGTTCCTCCGGGGCGCGGGGTACGAGAAGGGGGTCCTGTGGCGGGGCGAAGAGTCCCTCGCAGACCTCCCCGAGAGCGGCCCGGGCACGTTCGACGTCATCCTCGCGAGACTTCGGGCGGTCGCGGACTTCCAGTTCGGGCGGGGCGCGGCGGACGCGCTCCTCGCCGGGGCAATCGAGACCGTGCGGTCCCGGAAGACGGGGAAGGTCCGGAACGTGACCCGGGACGGCGTCCACATCCTTTCCGTTCGCGCGGAGGACGGGATGTACACGCTGAAGGCAGAGGGGGGGCGAATCCTCCAGGCCGCGTTCCCCGCCCCGCGGCTGCGGGTCGTCGTCCAATCCGACACCGTCGAGTTCAACCGCCAGGGGAAGAACGTGATGGCGAAGTTCGTCGTCGACGCAGACCCGGACCTCCGTCCCTTCGACGAGGTCCTCGTCGTGGACGGGAGCGACGCGCTCGTGGCGGTGGGACGGACGCTGATGAACCGCGCGGAGATGATCGCCTTCGACCGCGGCGTGGCCGTGCAGGTGCGCGAGGGCGTCGCCGCGAGCCCATGACTATTTCGACGCGACCGGACGGAACGCCGCCCGCACCTTCGCCTCGGACAGGTACCACACGGTCGCGATGCTGACCAGCACGGAGGCGAAGCCGAACGGGAGGGTCAGCATCCCGAAGGCGATGCTCACGCCCGCGAACCCGATCGCGAGGACGCGCGCCCACGGGCGGAGGTTCCACAATCCGTACGCCATGAGGAGGTGCAGGGACGTCAGCCCGAGCGCGATCGCGACGAGCGCCTCGGGGGCGTCGAGGAACACGCCGAGGATCGCGGGGATCGTGCGAAGCACGTACACGGCCACGATCACGAGCACGGCGAGGGCGAGGCCGACGACGATCGACCAGGCGGAGAGGAGCGCGACACCCGCCGGGCGGACCCTGGAAGCACTCGCGGCGGTCATCGCGTCACCCGTCCGCGGCGTCGACCGCCTTCTCCGCGACCGCGACGCACGCGAGGTAGTCCTCGACCGTATGAAGCAGGCTCATCGCCGACTTCGCCTCCATCTCCGCGACGATCCGCGCGCCCTCCGTCCGCGACCGTACGAACCCCGCGTCGTCCGGGGCGAGGGCGTCCCGCACCGCGAGGGCCCGGCGCTCGTCCGGGTACGACAGCTCGAGGACGCAGCGGAACACGGGGCGCCTCCATAGCCCCGGGCAGATTCGAACTGCCGCCACCAGGTCCAAAGCCTGGGATCCTTGCCGCTAGACTACGGGGCTGCGTAGAGAACCCCTCCATGGATATTAGCCCTCTCCGCTCGGCGGGTCCGCGACGGGCGCCGCGCGGGGCGCGCGCGTCCACGGGGACTCGCGGAACATCCCATAGAAGTCCCGGAAGAGGACCGCGTACGCGAGGAACCCGAGGATCGGGACGACGAACAGCTCGAGCACGCCGAGCGTCTCCACGATCTGCAGCGCCGTGAGTTCGATTCGGGGCCGCGCGAGGAGGCCGGGCGCGATCAGCGCGATCGCGACGGCGGCGCAGAAGTGGATCCCCGTCTCGAGCGGCCACAGGAGCCGCCAGAACGTGAGGCGGACGCCGCGCGCCCGCTGCAGGAACGTCGCGCCGAACACCGCGCCGAGGAAGAGGAGGAACGCGGCGCCGACCCACAGGGCGAGCATGATCGACGCGGCCCGCCGGACGTCCGCGGCGCCGACGCCGGAGAGGTCGATTCCGAACGGGGACGGGTAGAACGAGACGAACGCGGCCAGGGCGCCGCGCCACACAAGGGTCACGACGAGCCACAGGGCGAGGAAGAGGGTCGCGAGGAACCCGCGGAACGCAAGGGCCCGCCGGTCGGGGTCGTTCGACAGCACCGCGCCCGTGCGAGCAATCCGCATGTGCGTATGGAGGGCGAACACGAGGAGGCCGATCCCCGCAAGGTCGAACAAGAGGGCGACGCCGAGCGCCAGCGCAGCGCCGCCGGCGACCTCCGTCGCCCCGGACAGGTCCCCCTGGGTCGCCATCCGCAGGGCGACGAACGCGATCGCGCCGGCCACGAGCATGAGGACCGCCTGCGCCGCCATCAGGAGGCAACCGGCCATCCCCGCCACGGACGCGTCTCGCGCGCGGCGCGCCCGGCGCCCCGAGAGGAGGAAGAGCGCATGCCCGCACTTCGGGCAGAAGAGCGCCGCGCGGGGCAACGCGGTCCCACACTCCCGGCACACCGGCGCGGCCATGACGTCCCCGGGAGGACGAGCGGGGACCCTATTTCTCGATTGTGGAACTCCCCTTTGTGGGACGGCTCATTCCCAGCGGAACAGCTTCACCGCCAGGGCGAACACGACGAGCGCGAACAGGGCGAGGACGCCGAGGTCGACGGCGATCTCCGCGAAGCCTCCGCCGTGGATCATCACCTGCCGCAGGGCGTCGGAGAAGTACGTGAGAGGCATCATGTACGCGAGGACCTGGACCGCCTCGGGGAGGCGCTCGATCGGGATGAACACCCCGCCGAGGAAGAACATCGGGAACGTCACGAGCCCCGTCAGGTTCTCCGCGCTGTCCACGCTCTTCGAGACGGAGGAGACGAGGAATCCGAGGGAGATGAACACGATCGCGCCGAAGCCCGCGGCAATGAGCAGGATCCCGATGTTCCCGACGATCTGGACGCCGAACGCGAAGACCGCGAGGGTCAGGAGGAGGGCGGTCTGGATGAAGCTGATCAGGAGGGCGGGCACGATCCGCCCCGCGAGGATGTACGCCGCGCCCGCCGGGGTCGCGTGGAGCCGCTTCAGGATCCGCTTCTCGCGGGAGGAGACGATGAACAGCGCGAGGCCGTACACGCCGCTCTGCATGATCGCCATTGCCAGGATTCCCGGGGCGAGGAAGTCGATGTACTGCAGGTCCTGCGCGCGGAGGGGCTCCCCGCTCACCCCAAGCCGCGTCGGGCTCTGCGTCCAGAACCGGTAGAACCCGTCCGTCACCTCCTGCAGCGCCTGGAGCGCGACCTGCCCGGACCCCTGCTCGTCCACGCCGAACCACGCGGGCAGGATCAGAACGCCGGACCCCGTGCCGCTGACCTCCGCGTCCATGAACGTCCCAAACCCGGCGGGGATCACAAGGGCGACGTCGAGGTCCCCCGTCTCCACCGCCCGCCGCGCGGCGTCGTTGTCCGTGTAGTTGGTCACGACGAAGGGGAGGGACTCGTTCGAGAGGGTCGTCCACAGTCGCGCGGACCAGGCCGTCCCGTCCTCGTCCGTCACCCCGACCCGGAACTCGACGGGGTCCGCGCGGCCGAAGCCGAGGCCGAGGAGGCCCATGAAGATGATCGGGAACATCAGGGCCCAGAACAGCGTCCCGCGGTCCCGGAAGAACATCTTCAGGTTCGCGGCGACCCATAGCGGAAAGCCGGTCGGGAGCCTCATTCCCGGATCCGCCTCCCCGTTAGGTGGAGGAACACGTCCTCCAGGCTCGCGTTCCGCACGCGGAAGTCCTCGACGTGCAGGCCGCGCTGGCGGGCGAGTTCGAACACCGCCGGGAGCGCCACGTCGAGCTTGCGGGTGTACAGGATGACGAGGCCGTCCTCGACCTTCATCTCGTCCACGCCGGGCAAGGTGGCGAAGGCGGACGCGTCCCCGTTGGCGGCGAACTCCACGGCATCGCGCTGCCCGAGGTTCCGGACGAGCTGGGAGGGCGGGTCGAGCGCGAGGATCCTCCCGCGGTCCATCACGCCGACGCGGTCGCACAGCCGCTCGGCCTCCTCCATGTAGTGGGTCGTGAGCATGATCGTCTTCCCCGTCTTGCGGAGTTCCGCGATCACGTCCCAGAGACTGCGACGCGCCTGCGGGTCGAGGCCCGTCGTCGGCTCGTCGAGGAACACGATCGTGGGGTCGTTCACGAGAGCGAGCGCGACCGCCAACCGCTGCTTTTGTCCCCCGGAGAGCCTCTCCGTCCACTCGTCCGCCTTCTCCTCGAGGTTCACGAGCTTCATCAGGGTCTCCGGCGGGAGATGCTTCGGATACATGCCGCCGAACACCTCAAGGATCTCGCGCACGGTGAGCCGCTCGAACAGCGCGGTCGCTTGAAGCTGGACGCCGATCACCGTCCGCAGCTTCCGGCGGTGCTTCCGGACATCGATGCCCGCGACGTGGATCTGCCCGTCGTCCGCGTGCCGCAGGCCCTCGAGGATCTCCCATGTCGTCGTCTTGCCGGCGCCGTTCGGGCCGACGAGGCCGAAGATCTCTCCGGATTCCACGGCGAACGAGATCCCGTCGACGGCGCGGAGGTCCCCGTACGACTTCCGGAGGCCCTCGACCGTGACGATGTCGGCCATGCCCCGCGCCGACGCCGGGCGTTCGCTATAAACCTGATGCCGGCGCGGCGTACAGGTCGATGTCGGAGGCGCGCGCGATCCGGACGTCCATGAATTCCCCGATCCCCCGCTCGCCGGGGATCACGACCTGCTTGTACGTGTCCGTGCGCGCGAGGGTCGTCCCCGGCTTCCCCTGTTCCGTCGTCAGGACCCGCATCGTGCGGCCCACGAGCGCCTCGTTGATCGCCCGTCGGATCCGCGTCTTGGCGGCGACGACCCGCCGCGACCATTCCTTCACCCGCCAGCCGACCGGGGCCTTCCACTCCGAGGCGGGCGTGCCCGCGCGGGGGGAAAACCGGGTGACGTTCACGATGTCCGGCCGGACACGCTCGATCAGGTCGACCGTGGCGGCGACCGTCTCCTCCGTCTCCCCGGGGAAGCCGAGAATCACGTCCGTACTCAGCGTGAGTTCCGGGAACGGGCGGCGGAACGCGCGGACGATCCGCTCGAAGTCCGCGACCGCATAGTCGCGCTTCATCCGCTCCAGGATCCCGTCGTCGCCGCTCTGCACGGGGAGGTGGAGGAACTTGAACACCTTCTCGTGGCGGTACGCCGCGACGAGTCCGTCGAGGATCGGGAGGACCGCCAACGGGTCTGCCATGCCGACGCGGATGCGAAACTCCCCCGGGATGGCGGTGACCGCCGCCAACAGGTCGGCGAGGGTCTCGCCCGTGTCGACGCCCCACGCGGCCGTGTCCTGCCCCGTGAGCTTGATCTCGCGGACGCCGCGCTCGACGTGGCGGCAGACCTCCGCGACCAGGTCGTCCCTCGCGTACGACGTCACCCGCCCGCGCGCGATTCGCGTGATGCAGTACGTGCACCGCCCGACGCATCCCTGTGCGATTGGGACGATCGCGTCGTGGTAGCCCAAGCCCGTCGCCTCGGCGTCCCGCACCTGCTCCGCGCACGCGGTGTCCGCCTCGAACAGGGCCGCGACCTGCGTCCACTTCCGCGGCGACACGAGGTACGCGTTCGGGGCGAGCGCGCGGACGGCCCGCGGCTGCGCGGCGGCCATGCACCCTGCGACGACGAGCGGCTTCCCCGTCGCCGCCAATGCGCGGATCCGACGGACCATGTCCCGCTCCGTGCGTTCGATCACCGTGCACGTGACGAGCAGGTGCGCGTCGGCGTCCGACTCCGCCGCCAACACATCGTGGCCCTGCCGGAGCAGGAGGCTTTGCATGAGCCGCGCCTCCCCTGCGTTCTGCGTGCAGCCGTAGGCTTCGACGTGGACCTTCACGTGCCCCGGAATGCGGTCGTGGACAGAAGGTTTCCGCCGCCATGTTTATCCGACCGACGGCGCATCCGCGCGCATGGCGAAGCCCGCGTACGACATCCGGGGGCTGAAGGAGCAGGCGCGGGCCCGCGAGAAAGCCCTGAAGCTCCGCGCGGCTGTCGCGAAGATGCGCCACAAGGTCGCGAAGCTCGAGCACAAGGCCCAGCGGCTGCGGGCGAAGATTCGCGAATTCGAGGAGAAGGCAGCCCTGCTGGATCGGGACCTCGTCGACCCTCCGCCCCCGCCGCCTACCGGGCGTCCATGACGAGGAGGGTCACCCGCTTCTCCTTCTCGTCCGTCTGCGGGGGCGATTTCTCGAAGAATTCCGTCACGTACTGGGTCTCGAGGGCGAGGTTGAGGACCCCGCTCTTCGTGTGAATCAGCTTACACATCCGCGCGCAGGCTCCGGCCCTTACGTAGGGGCCTCCCCGCCTATATGTTAGTTCCCTCGGGCGCCGATACTCGGACGGGGGAATCCGCCACATGTGAACGTCGGGGCGAACCCTTTTCCGGCCCCGGCGGTTCGCGGTGCAGGGAATGCGATGGGAGACATCGTCTCGGACGCGATCGAATCGTACGTGGACGCCCACCTGGCGGCGCGAGATCCCGCGTTGGCGGCGGTGGAGGCGCAGGGCGCGCGCGAGCGATGGCCGATCGTGGGCCCCGCGGAAGGCACCCTGCTCCACCTGCTCTCGCGGCTCGTGAAGGCGAAGCGAGCGCTCGAGTTGGGCACCGCGATCGGGTACTCCGCGACGTGGATCGCGCGGGGGCTGGAGCCGGGCGGCGAGCTCGTGACGGTCGAATGGAACCCGGACACCGCCAAACTGGCGGCGGAGAACCTGAAGCGGACGGGGGTCGCGGACCGCGTCCGGATCCTCGTCGGCGACGCGCGCGAAATCATGGCCGACCTCGAGGGCCCGTTCGACCTCGTGTTCAACGACATCGACAAGGAGGGATACCCGGCCGTCCTGGCCCTCGTCGCGGACCGCCTCCGGGTCGGGGGCCTCCTCGTGACGGACAACGTCCTCTGGAGCGGGCAGGTCGCGAAGGGGCGCGGGGATGCCGCGACGAAGGCGATCCGCGCGTACAACGACGCGTTGGCGACGGACCGTCGGTTCGCGTCCGTCATCCTCCCCCTCCGGGACGGGGTCTCCGTGGCCCTGAAGACCCGCGCTTGAACCTGTTCCCATATCCGAGAATCGCAATCGGTTTCCTGGCCATGGAGTTCAAATAGGGTCCGCGCCGGGGACAGACAATTAGGGTCTCACATGCGGTTCTCCAAGCCCATGGGAATGCTGCTCCTTGCCGGGGTCGCGTTCCTTGCCTTGAGCGCCTCGTCCGCGTCGGCACGGACGGGCGTCGCCGCCTCCGCCGAGTCTGTGAACACGGTCGTCCTCGCGGGCGGCGGAGCCGCCCCGACTCCGCCGTCGGATGTGCTGTCCGCGCCGGTCGTCGCGCCCTCGGGCGTCGGCGTGCCCATCTATCCGGAGCCGTGGCCGGTCCCCGGTCCCGGCACGTCCGGTTCCGGCATCGACCCCATCGGGTTCCAGGGACCCGTCGGCCTGCCGGGCGGGCAGGGACAGCCAATCGACCCCGACCCCGGTCCGTCCGCGGGTGGGCAGCCCCTGGAAGTCAGCCCGATCCCCGTCGATCCCTTCGAGATCGCCTAGTTTCGAGACCCTGAGGCGGGCCCTCCGGGGTCCGCCTCCCCCTCTGCTTTTCCTCGTCCTTGGGACGAAAGCCTATAGGCCGCCTCCCATGTTCTCCGTGCGATGGCGCGGAGGACGCGGGGGTCCGCTCGGAAGGAGCATGTGTTCGTCGAGACGGACGGGCAGGTGTACCTCATCGCGGACCACGGCGTCTGGCGGTTCCCGACCACGGACGAAGCGCTCCCGTTCGCATCGGAGAGGACCGCGCGGATGGACTTCGGGACGGAGGTCGTCCACCGCGCGGCGCCGAAGCTGTCCCACCACCCCGAGGAATGGTTCCAGCGGGACGCCCTGTTCTCCCGGGCGGACGTCGACGGCCTCGTGAAGAAGGCGATCTACATGACGATGCCCCGCCTCGTCGCGGAGGTCCTCGTCATCAAGCGCGGGACGATCCTCATGGAGAAGGCGTCCCGCGGCTTCTCGAAGGGCCATTGGAACCTGCCCGGCGGGTTCCTCGACTTCGGGGAGCCGCCGGAGGAGGGCGCGCGCCGGGAGTGCGAGGAGGAGCTCGGCGTCCCCGTCCGCCTCGACGCGCCCCTCGGCGTGTACCTGTCCGGGTTCCCCGGGAAGCCGACGTTCACGATCGGGTTCGTGTACCTCGGGACCCTCCGGTCCGAACGGTTCCGGCTCAAGCGGGACGAGATCGAGCGCGCGGACTGGCTCCCGGTCGGGGAGGCGCTGGCGGGGACGCGGAACCCGTTCGCGAAGTGGGCGATCGTGGACGCGTACCGCCTCGGGCACCTGCCGGAGGTCGCGGTGCGGCGGCACGCGGCGCCAACGCGGGCGCGGCGAGAAGGCGGCCCCGTCGTGTTCCTCGATCGGGACGGGACGATCAACCGGGACCGGGAGGGCGGAATCCGCACGCCCTCCCAGTTCGCGTTCCAACCCGGTGCGAAGGCCGCCCTCCGGACGCTCCGATCCCTCGGCTACCGACTGGCGGTGATCTCGAACCAGGACGCGATCGCGTGGGGCTGGATGACG
>Ga0209751_10007402_pt1 | contig 10070 bp, 6 predicted proteins | sample RifCSP13_1_FD_184019 | JGI IMG/M metagenome (GOLD analysis project Ga0209751, IMG submission 184019) | Soil microbial communities from Rifle, Colorado - Rifle CSP2_sed 13_1 (SPAdes) (version 2) | ecosystem: Environmental > Terrestrial > Deep subsurface > Rock core/Sediment | place: Rifle...
GGGGGAGGCGCTCGGCGAGGCGATGACCCGCCTCATCCGGACACGCCCGCCGGGGACCCCGGTCCGCAACAACCAACACGTCTACAACCTGCTGCGAGATGGCGCCCGAGTCGAGGTCCACTCGGTGGACGGCACGACCGAGACGGTCACGGTCCGCTACGTCGACTGGAACGACCCGGCCGGCAACGAGTTCCTGGCCGTCCGCCAGTTCCGGGTGACCGGCGATCTGTACACCACGGTGTCCGACCTGATCGGGTTCGTCAACGGCATCCCTCTGGTGTTCATCGAGTTCAAGGCGCCCCACGTCGACGTCAGGCACGCCTACGACGACAACCTCACCCACTACCGGGACCAGGTTCCGCAGCTCTTCTGGTTCAACGGCCTGGCGATCCTCTCCAACGGTGGAGACACCAAGGTCGGCTCGTTCTCGGCGCCGTGGGACCATTTCGGTGAGTGGAAGCGGATCAGCGACGAGGAGGAAACTCCCAGCACCTCGATCGAGACGGCGCTGCGTGGTCTGTGCGAACCGCGTCGCCTCCTCGACATCGTGGAGAACTTCACCTTGTTCCAGGAGGCACCGGGCGGTCTCATCAAGATCCTCGCCAAGAACCACCAGTACCTGGGGGTCAACAACGCCCTCGAAGGCTTGCGCAACATCGAGGGCAGCGAGGGGCGGCTCGGCGTCTTCTGGCACACTCAGGGGTCGGGGAAGAGCTTCGCGATGATCTTCTTCTCCCAGAAGGCGCTGCGGAAGCTCGGCGGCAAATACACCTTCGTCATCGTCACCGACCGCACCGACCTCGACGACCAGATCTACAAGAACTTCGTCTCCACCGGCGCGGTGACCGAGGAGGGGGCGCAGGCGGAGAGCGGTGAGCACCTGAAGCGGCTCCTCACCGAGGACCACCGCTACGTGTTCACCCTCATCCACAAGTTCCGCACCGACACCGGGGAGACCTACCCGAAGCTGTCGGACCGCTCCGACGTGGTCGTCATCGTCGACGAGGCGCACCGCACCCAATACGACACGCTGGCGCTCAACATGCGCAACGCCCTCCCCAACGCCGCCTTCTTGGCGTTCACCGGCACCCCGCTGATAGCCGGCGAGGAGCGGACCCGGGAGGTGTTCGGCGACTACGTGTCGATCTACAACTTCCGCCAGTCGATCGAGGACAAGGCGACCGTTCCGCTCTACTACGAGAACCGGTCTCCTGAGGTGGTGCTGGTCAACGAGGATTTCAACGAGAACATGGAGGCCATCCTCGAAGCCGCCGAGCTCGACCCCGATCAGGAGTCCAAGCTGACCCGGGAGTTCGCCCGCGAGTACCACCTCATCACCGACGACGACCGGCTCGACACCGTCTCCGCCGACCTGGTCGACCACTTCGTCAACCGGGGTCATCAGGGCAAGGCGATGGTGGTGTCGATCGACAAGGCCACCGCGGTGAAGATGTACGACAAGGTGCGGGCGCGCTGGGGTGAGGCGCTCGATCAGCTCGGGCGGGAGGTCGGTGCCGCTGCCGGCGAGCGTCGTGAAGCTCTCGAGGACCGGCTCGCATGGCTGACGACCACCGACATGGCGGTGGTGGTGTCGGCGTCGCAGAACGAGATCACCGACTTGGCGGAGAAGGGCGTCAACATCACCCCGCACCGGAAGCGGATGGTGGCGGAGAAACTCGACGTCAAGTTCAAGGACCCCGACGACCCGCTTCGGGTGGTGTTCGTGTGTGCCATGTGGCTCACCGGTTTCGACGCTCCGGCCACATCGACGATCTATCTCGACAAGCCGATGCGCAACCACACGCTGATGCAGACCATCGCCCGCGCCAACCGGGTGGCCCAGGGCAAGGCCGCCGGCGAGATCATCGACTACATCGGTGTCTTCCGGGATCTGCAGCGCGCCCTGGCGATCTACGGCTCGGGTTCGGGCGGCGGGGTCGAAGCCGGGGACCTGCCGGTGGCTCCCAAGGAGGAGCAGGCGGCCGAGCTGCGTGAGATGCTCGATGAGCTGGGCGCGTTCGTGTCCAGGTTCGGCGTCGACCTGAGGGCAGGGCTCGGCGTTGCCGGCTTCGACTGGGTTGCCTGGCTCTCGGACGCCACCGAGGCGCTGCTGGTCGATGACGACACCCGGCGAGCATTCCTCCAACGGGCCGACGCCGCCGCCCAGCAGTGGAAGGCGGTGAAACCTCACGAGGCGGCCACCGAGGCGCAACCGGAGATGACGGTCGTCGTGCGGTTGGCGCAGAAGATCCGGTCGATCGTCGGCTCGCCCGACATCTCGGGGGTCATGGGCTCGGTGGAACAGCTTCTGGAGGAGTCGGTCGGTGCCAAACCGTTCCACATCGACCGTGATGCCATACAGCGTGTCGACCTGACCCAGATCGACTTCGAGGCGCTCTCCGGGTTGTTCGCCGCCGGCAAGAAGAACACCGCAGCACAGCAGGTGCGGGCCGCGTTGGAGAACCGGATCGACCGGATGGCCCGGATGAACCCGACCCGGATCGACTACGCCGCCAAACTCCAAGACGTGATCGACCGCTACAACGCCGGGTCGCTGAACATCGACTCGCTCTTCGAGGTGCTAAAGGAGCTGGCGCAGTCACTGTCCGACGAGGAACAGCGCCATGTCCGCGAGGGCCTGACGGAGGAGGAGCTGGCGCTCTTCGACCTGTTGACGAAGCCCGAGCCTGAGCTGACCGCCGCCCAGGAGGCGCAGGTCAAGAAGGTGGTCCGCCATCTCCTCGCCAAGCTGAAGTGGGAGCTGCTGGTCCTCGACTGGAAGAAGAAGCAGCAGACGCGCGCCGCAGTCGAGGTGGCGATCCATGGCGAGTTCGACGCCGGTCTCCCCGACGCCTACGACCGACGGATCTACTCCGAGAAGCGTGCCCGCATCTTCCAACACATCTTCGAGTCGTACCAAGGGGCGGGACGCAGCATCTACGAGGAGGCGGCGTAGGTGGATGCAATATCGCGCGACGGCGAAGGCTTCGCTGCACCAGGACATTGGAGCTGTTGACTCGTCTGGGTAGCGGAAACCTTCGCGATGTGCGATAATCGCACTGTGGCACCCCAAGTGATCGAGGTCGCAGCTAGATCTCGGTCGGCGAGTCGCCCAAGGCCGCGACGCGGCCGGTCTCACCCAAGCTGAGCTGGCCGAAGCCATCGGGATCGACAGGACCGCTGTTGCCAAGATCGAAAGCGGCGCTCGGCGAGTCAGCGCAACGGAACTCGTTGCGCTTGCATCTGTACTAGACCGACCCGTTGACTGGTTCGTGATCGAATCACCTTCCGCCGTCGTCAGCCGGCGGCAAGATCCCGCTGTGGGAGGACGCTCGCGCTCGCTCGACGCATACGTGGAGCGAATCAGCCGTGATGCGGAGTTCTTGCTTGGGGAGGGTGTGCTCTCGGCGCGAGAGCGCCACTCTCTTCCGATGCCGATGGACTATGCCCAAGCGGAGGCCCTGGCTGAGTCGGCACGTTCTCTCATGGGCGTCCCGCGCGGACCGCTGATGGATCTCCAAGCCGCAGTCGAGAATGTGGGGTTGCTCGGATTCTCACTCGACTTGGGTGCCGAAAACGGAGACGGTGCTTATATCAGCTTGGACGGCTGGGGAGTGGCCGTGGTGAATGGCTCGGTCGATCCTGGTCGGCGTCGATTCGATCTGGCGCACGAGCTCGGTCACCACCTCGTTGGGGATGCATATGCGCCCGAACTCGACGTCATGACTGATGGCCAGACGGAGCGGATGCTCAATGCGTTTGTGCCGTACGTGCTGATGCCGAGAGAGGACATTACCGAGGTGTGGGCGGACTTCTCACAGGCTGACAGGCGACTTGGCGCCATTGCGATCGCTACACGCTTTCGCGCGAGCTGGACGGCCGTTTGCAGCCACCTATGCAATCTTGGCTTGATTGACACAGAGGAGCGCGGGAGCCTCTCAGGTGCCCCTCCTCGCAAGGGCGACATGCTGGAACTCGGTGAGCGGTGGGTCACCGAACTTGAGCCTCCGAGCGTTCCTCCGGACTACGGTCGCAGGGTTGTCGGCGCCTACCGAACAGGAAAGCTCACCGCTGCGAAGTCCATCGACCTTCTGTGGGGAACGATACAGGAGCGCGATCTGCCCGAACCCGTTGCGATACCCCTCGAGGGTCTCCAACGTGAGTTCGAGCCCTTGCATTGACCATCCTCGTCTTCGACGCGACCGTTGTGAGTCACTTCGCTCGGGCAGGGCATCTCGAGAGCCTGCACCGGATTACGAGTGGGTCTCGTTGCGTCATGCCTGCTGAAGTCATGAAAGAGCTGCTGGCCGGTGCCCCTGAATACCCGGCGCTCGCGCGGGTAGTGACAGCGGACTGGATCGAGGTCGTGGATGTCGAAGACGTGCAGGAGATCGTCCAGTTCGCGCGGTACAAGTCCGAGTTCGGAGGTGGGTCCGACCGCAACATCGGGGAAGCAGCTGTCCTGGCGTGGGCTGCGAGCCATATGGCCACCGCGATTGTCGATGACGCGGTCGCGTCGCGTGCCGCTCGCCGAGACGGAATCGATGTTCACGGCACACTCTGGCTGTTGGTGATCGGCATTCGCTCTGGAGTGTTGGATCGGGGAGAGGCTGAAAGGATCGTCGACGACTTGGCTGCGACAGAGATGCGCCTACCGGTCGACGGACCTGGACTCTTTGCGTGGGCCTACGAGGAGGGCTGGCTTTCTTGAGCCTGGAGTCGCCGCTTCTCAGGGAAGTCTTTGGCGGGTCGAGCATCGCCGGCAGGGCTGGCGCAGGCCCGCCCCAGTGATGTGAAGAGGTCGAAGAGGGCTGGAGCCTCGAAGATGCGGTAGCGCTGCTTGCCGATGTTTCGCTGCGTCAGGATTCCTGCCTCAATGAGCCGGTTGACCGCTGCTCCGGCGGCGACATCGGAGCGCTTGATGAGTCGGGCTGCCGAGTTCACGGTAATGAGGGGAACTCCGGGGAGAGCGCCGAGGAGTAGGTCCAGGGCCGATCCCCTGCGAACCGTGCCAAGGCTCGCGCGCCATCCGTTGACCAGCTCATCCATCCTCGAGGCGCAGGTCTGCGCGTGGCTACAGGCCCGGGGGGTGGTCGCAGCGAAGGTACGCAGCCACGTGTGGGCGGCGGTGGAGCGTTCGGAACTGCCGGCGGGGTGGAGATGCCGAAAGGCGGTCAACCCCGAGATGTAGTCGTCGGACCAGGTGGCAAGGACGAGGCTGATCGGCGGGACGAAGGCGGGGGAGAGACGTCGTCGGCGGAGGATGATGTGGATCAGGGCGCGTCCGGTGCGGCCGTTCCCGTCGGCGAAGGGATGGATGGTCTCGAACTGGGCGTGGGCAATGGCGGCTTGCACAAGAGGGGAGTGCTCTTCGCCGTTGGTGTAGGCGATGAGGTCGTGGAGGAGACCTTCGACCCGTTCGGCCGGCGGGGGGACGAACACCGCGCTGCACGGGTTGCTGGAGCTGCCCCCGACCCAGTTCTGTTGTTCGCGGACCACACCTCCCAACTCGGGTCTGGGTGAGCGATCCATCAGAACCCGGTGGATCTTCAGCAGATCGGGTAGCGAGATTGTCTGGTCCTGGGTCGCCACTTGGATGGCGGCTTCCATGGCGGCGATATTGCCGAGGACCTCGACGGCGACACGATCGGTGCACTTGCCGCCTTGAGCGAGCGTGGCCTCCGCCTCGACCAGTCGCCGTGGTCCGGCGTCCAGGCCCTCGATCTTGGAGGATGCGACCGACTCGGCCCTGAGCAGGAAACGAGCCAGACCTTCAAGGCTGACATGGCTCGTCCCGGCTTGGTTCAGGTCTCTGATGGCGGTCTCAGCATCCGCGATGTCGGCGGCGAGATCGCCGGGCAAGGTGAGATTCCACCCGTCGAGAGGATCGGGCAGATAGGCGTCGTAGTTGCAGCCTTGTCGGTGGCGGCGGATCATCCCCTCGAATCGAGGCTCCCATCGTTTCCGCAGGTACTCGGCCATCCTTCCGCTCCTGTCAAGTTAAGCAAAGGTTACGTGTGAAGCTTAGTTTAGAGTAGGGCGAACCAAAGGAAACTGGAATAGAGCGTCGAACAACGCCGTGGAAGGTCGAGCCGATGTCGTGTCGTCCCCAGAGGTTGGCAAAGTTAGGCCGGGGCAACAACACATCTGTTCGCAACCTGTGACGAGCCTACTCGGGACGATCACGCGGGTAGACCGGGGATGCCAAGACTGCGGGCCTCGGGACGCAAACACGGTTAGGAGTGGGATGATGACGCGGTTGGGCTGCTTTCCCGAGCCTAGCTCTCGGGTGGTCGTGCATTTCCGGTCGACACCGAGCGGGTGTGCATGACCACCCACCTCGACGCCACGTCAAGCCTTCGGTCTTCCCTGGCCACGCCGAGGTGACCGTGGTCAAGGAGGACGGTCGGTACTGGAAGAAGACCGCCTTCTGCGTGCGTTTCCACAACAAGCCCGACGAATTCGCCGACCCTCTCTCGAGTATCCGACGGCCAAAGATGGAGCGATCGTGTGCGCGAGGCAGCCGTTCTGGTTCGTTCAGGAAGTGAAAGTGCTCGATCTCGTTGTCTATTGTTGGAGCGTCTCGAGGGTGAGGGGTTGGTGTTCTGCGTATCCCGCGAGGAACAGGCGCGGCACATATCCTGCAGGGACGATCCTGCCCTTCTCGCCTCGGGGATGACAGTGTGGTGGCTGTCCGCCCGATGACCGGTGGGAGGTTGAAGGTCTGTTGTCGAATAACTACCTGAGTTGGGCGTTCACGTCGGCGGCGATCGGTGAGTTCGCCGATCCACGTTCGTACCTGCGCGGTGTGGGATATCAACGAGAGGGCAGGGTCGAGCTCGAAGTAGGCAACGACGTGCGGGTTCGAGCGACGGTGCGTGGGTCGATGCCCTACGTCGTCGAGCTGTGGGTCGACGACGGTGAACCCGGGTGGTCGTGCACCTGTCCCGCTGCCGAGGATGGATCGTTCTGCAAGCACTGCGTTGCGGTTGCTCTCTCGCTGGCCCCTGATGACGCCTCGGCCCCAAACGTCCCGGTGTTGACCTCCCCGACCGGCCCGTCGCCGGCCGATGAGCTTGTCCCGTTCGTGGAGGGTTTGTCACACGAGCGCCTGGTGGAGATCGTGCTCGATCGGGCCGGGTCAGACTGGCGGCTCGGTGAGCGTCTGTTGGCTGAGGCTCGCGCCGAGCGAGGCGCAGGGCTCGACCTTGAGGTCTGGAAGCGACGAATCACCGACGCCTTCGCCCCGTACGGCGATTTTGTCGGGTACCACGAGGCACAGGGGTGGGCGGGCGATGTCGATGAGATGATCGAAGCGCTCGAGGATCTCGCGGCAGCGGGTCATGCTGCGGCGGTAGTGCCGCTGGCGGAGTACGCGCATCGCCGGGCGGATGAGGCCGTCCAGTATGTGGATGACTCAGACGGCTGGCTGTCGAACATCTCCGCCCGGCTGAGCCATGTACATCTCGATGCTTGCATCAAGACCCGGCCCGATCCGGTCGAGTTGGCCTGCCGCCTGGTCGATCTGGAGCTCACCTCGGAGCTCGACGGCTTCCATCGTGCCGCTGCCACCTACGCCGACGTGCTCGGTGAGGTTGGGTTGGCGGCCTATCGCGAACAGCTCGAACCGCGCCGGCGGAAACTCGGCCCCGACGATGACGAGGTCGGTGACGAGGACGAGGAGGAGTGGCTGAGTTCGTTCGCGGTACGGCAGGCCATGGTCGGCTGGGCGCTTGGCACGGGTGACCCCGATGCGCTCATCGAGGTGCACAGCCGCGAACCGCTGCGAGTCGATGCGGTCCTGGAGATCGCTCGGTCGCTCACCGACGCTGACCGGGTCGAAGAGGCGGTCGAGTGGGCGACCCGCGGGTTGAAAGATCACACCGATCGCTCATGGCAGACCGGGCCGCTGCGGGAGTTCCTCGCCGAGATCCACCGCTCGCGGGGCGAGTCGGAAGCAGCCGTCGGCCTATTCTGGGACGCATTCGTGGCCGCGCCGTCGCTCACGGCGTACCGGCGTCTACTCGATGAGGCCACCGGTGAGGATGGTTGGTCGCAGCGCTGTGTCGAGCATCTTCGGCAGCAGCTGGCCGGAGCGGCGCCGCCCCGGTCCGCACCATCGCAGGGGCGTGGGCTCGGTGACGGGTCGGTACTCGCCGAGATCCTGCTCTATGAGGGCCGCGCCGATGAATCCTGGCGGGCAGCCACCGAGCACGGGTGCGGACAGCGACTGTGGATGACCTTGGCGCGGGCCCGCGAGGACACCCATCCGCTCGACGCCATCGGAGTGTACGAACGCGAGGTCTTCGCGCTGATCGACCAGAAGAAGACCCCCGCCTATCGGTCGGCGGTCGATCTGATGAGCCGAATCCGACGGTTGGCAACCGCTTCCGGCCAACCCGATCGTTTCGCGGCGGTGCTCGAACGCGTTCGGGTCGAGCACCGCGCCAAACGCAACCTGAAGAAGCTGTTGGACGACAAGGGCTGGTGAGGCTCGACCCTCTGCCGCTACCCCCGGGGTCCCGGCTGGTCGACTCGACCGGATGGTGGAGATCGCCCATCAAGCCAGCATGTACGACAAGACGGCGGAGCCCACACGGGCGCGCTGATCGGTTCAGGCTCAGAGCACGGCGAGTAGGTCCGACACCAGGGCTGTCATCGACGCTGCGATCGTGTCGGGGTCGGCGTCGAGCCCGGCGGCACGGATGGCCATCTCGACCCCGATCGCATCGACACGACCGAACAACGGCTCGAGCTGGGCGACAGCCTCGACGGTGACGGCTGCGCTCAGCTCATGGGCGCGTAGACGATCGAAGCGCTCGGCCAGATCCGTGGTCACGGTGGCCTGGAGAAGCCGGAGCACGTCGAGCGCATCCTTGTCCCGCACCCGGTCGTCGGCGTTGGTGCGCTCCGCGATCTTGTGAACCTTCGCAACCAGGAGCGCGCCCGGCCCGGCGACCAGCATGGTGACGGATCGAGCATCAGCTGGATCGAGGGCGCCGATCGTCATCGGTTGACGGTCAACGAGTGCGGCTTCGAGTCCCTTGGCGCGTCGGGCGACGCGCTTGCCATATGGTCCGAGCCGAGCGCCGCGAGTGCCCGGGCCGGCCAGCGTTTCGGGAACCATCAGGTCGACGTAGATGCTGTCGGGGTTGAGCCAGCCGCCGGGGTGCTCGCGGGTGGTGAAGCCACGCGCCGTCAGGAGGTCGGCTAGCAGCGGGGAGTCGGCGAGGTCAGCAGGGCCGATCGTGAAGTCGGCGTCAGTGGTGTACTCGACGGCGGCGAGGTCGGCGTCGCCGGTGTGGAGGTAGATGGCCTGGGCGCCGACGAGGACGATGGCGTCGAGATGGACAGCGAGCGCGTCGGTTGCGTCGAGCAGCGCCGAGCGGGCGCGGATATAGAGCGGATCAGGATCGCCAGGCATCTTCGTTCGCCCTCATCCACCGGAGTATCTCCTCGCCCTGTGACGGTTCTCGGCCCGGTCCCGTCAACAGGTCGACTGCGAGCTGGCTCGGGGCGACGCATCGCAGGCCGTCGCGGCTGATGGTCCGGTCGAACACAACCGGATCGAACGGTTCGAGCAGCACGACGTTCGCGCCCGCCTCGGCTTCGCGGAGGCCGAGTCGGTTGGCCGTCTTGGTCACATCGACGACGTAGAGGGTGGCGGTTCTGGCAGGTGCGATTGGATCGAAACGCTGCGCCGCGAATGCACCGGTAGCGGCGTAGGTGAACTTCGTGTCTCGAACCTTTTTCTCGATCGCCGGGAGCCCACGGGGTTCCAGGAACGTCGCGGCCATGTTCGAGCCCGCCTGGTCGTAGTCCGTCGCCCACCGACGAATGGCAGCCTGCCAGTCGACGGCCAGCACGGGACCACGGGGCTCACGGGTGACGACGCCTTCCCGCTCCAAGAGTTCGAGCACACGCGAGACGGACGCCGCAGACGTGCCGGTCGACTTGGCGAGCTCGCGGACACCGAACGGGGGAGCGCTGTCGATGATCGCCCTCACCGCCCGTGCCGCGCCGCGACCGCGAAGCGATTGGAGATCGCCGTGTTGAGGCCACGGATCTCG
>Ga0209751_10007404_pt1 | contig 10069 bp, 8 predicted proteins | sample RifCSP13_1_FD_184019 | JGI IMG/M metagenome (GOLD analysis project Ga0209751, IMG submission 184019) | Soil microbial communities from Rifle, Colorado - Rifle CSP2_sed 13_1 (SPAdes) (version 2) | ecosystem: Environmental > Terrestrial > Deep subsurface > Rock core/Sediment | place: Rifle...
GGCGTCCAGCGCGAGATTTTTTATCTCCCCAGCCAACCGGAGCGGGCCTGGGCGGAGCAGAATCCGCGGGTGATCAACCCGCGCGGCGTGCGCTTCTATATGCGCAACGACACTTTCTTCAAGTCGATCCCCTACGTGCTGGAGAGAACGCCGGCTGTGCGCTTCGTCTGCCCGGCGATGGCCGGCGAGCCCGAAGCCCGCAAATGGGTAGAGCGCTTGGGCCTGGCTGGCTCGGTCGAGCTGCTCCCCCGCCAGTCCCGGTCTCAGATGGCGGATCTTTTCCGCCGCTCGCTTGTGGCGGTCTCGCCGAGCACACATGACGGTACGCCCAACACGCTGCTGGAGGCTATGGCTTGCGGCTGTTTTCCTGTGGCCGGTGATCTGGAATCTTTGCGCGAGTGGGTCGAGCCGGGCGTCAATGGCCTGCTGGTTGACCCCGGCGACCCGGAAGCCCTGGGGAGGGCGGTGGTAGCCGCCCTGCAGGATGCCGGCTTTCGCCAGAAGGCTGCTGAATATAACCTTAAGCTGATCGCTGAACGGGCAGGTTACCAGGGAGTGATGGCAGAGGCGGAGAGATTTTACCGGGATCTGATCCCCAAAAATAGCTAAAGCGGCAGGGTGGGAGGGGGGTAGCGCGATTACCTATTCCAGGTAGCCGCGCAGGGCGTGCTGGACCTGCGGGCTGCGCAGGCGGCGAAGCGCCTGGGCCTCGATTTGCCTGACTCGCTCGCGCGTCACTCCCATCTTTCGCCCGACTTCTTTCAACGTGTGCGCCTTCCCATCGATCAACCCATAGCGGAGCTGAAGTATGCGCGCCTCGCGCGCCGGCAGCTCGCTCAAGGCCTCCCAGATGCGCTCGCGCAACAGGTTGTTTGCCGCGCTGTCGTCGGGCGGCGGGGTGTCCTGGTCTTCGATAAAGTCGGCCAGCACGTCTTCTTCCTCGTCGCCAACCGGGGTTTGCAGTGAGAAGGGGTGGCGTGAGGCCTGGATCATGTGCTCTACCTTTTGGGTTGTGACCTCGAGTTTCTCCGCCAGCTCGTCCGTGGTCGGATCGCGGCTGAGCTGCTGCTTGAGCTGGTGCTGGGCGCGCAGCATTTTGCTGATCTGGTCGCCCATGTGCACGGGCACTCGGATCGTCCTGCCCTGGTCGGCGATCGCCCGGGTGATCGCCTGGCGAATCCACCAGGTTGCGTAGGTGCTGAATTTAAAGCCGCGGCGGTAATCGAATTTTTTCGCTGCCCGCATCAGGCCGATGTTGCCCTCCTGGATCAGGTCCAGAAATGGCACGCCCCGCCCGATGTATTTCTTGGCGACGCTGATCACCAGCCGTGAATTGGCGATGATCAGGTGCTCGCGAGCGTCCCAGCCGTCTTCGATCAACTTGCACAATTCTCTCGCCCGGCGCGGGCTGGAATTGCCGCGGGCGATCTCCTCGCGCGCCAGGCGCCCGCGCTCGATCCTTTGGGAGAGCTCGACTTCCTCCTGCGCGGTGAGCAATGGCACCCGGGCGGCCTCTTTGAGGTACAGGCCGATCGTGTCGCTGATGTCGATATTCTCCAGGAGGTCGCCGCCGTTTATTCCGGGCTGCAGGCGATCGTTTTGATTGCCCCCGTTATCCTCGCTCTCTGCTTTCTCGGGAATATCCTCTATATAGGGTATGCTCGCGCCCATCAAGGCCGCAAAGGCCTCTTCAAGCTGGCTGATATCCTCTTCAGCTTCCGGAAAATGGCTCAGGATATCATCCAGGGTGACGAAGCCTTTGCGACGGCCCAGTTCGATCAATATTCCAATGGGATTCAGGCTGCTATCGTGTTCTTCGATGAGCGCCAGTAAACTTTCGTTTGAAATTCTGCTCATAACCTCGCTGTATGTTGAAAACCTGGAAAGCGGCAGCTCCGCTGCCGAAGGAATCGTGACCGCTCAGCCTGATTGTTGGTGCATGACAGGGATGTTTTTTGCATTTCCTGGTTGATGGGCCTTGGCTCGAGCAGTTTATTATCATTTATATTATATCACATAGATTTATTTGTTAATGGAATGCCCTTCGGCGTCGTGGGCGGCTTCCATCAGCGCCTCGCTCAGCGTGGGGTGAGCGTGGACGTTGCGGGCGATCTCCGTCGCGGTGAGCTCCATCATCTGGGCGACGGTCAGTTCGGGCAGCAGCTCGGTCACCTCGGACCCGATCAGGCTGGCGCCCAGGAGCTCGCCGTAGCGGGAATCGGTGATCAGCTTGACCCAACCCGTGCCCTCGCCTAAGCCCAGCGCTTTTCCGTTCGCCTGGAAGGGGAAGCGACCAACCCTGACCTCGTAGCCGCGCTCTTTCGCCTGGGCTTCGCTGATCCCAAATGAGGCGATTTGCGGCTGGCAGTAGGTGGCGCGGGGCATCATCTCGTAGTCCAGGGTTACGGTAGGGACCCCGGCGATATTCTCCGCGCAGATGATCCCTTGGGCCGAGCCGACGTGAGCGAGCATCAGTTTGCCCGTGACGTCGCCAATCGCCCAGATGCCCGCCACGTTGGTCTCCATGCGCTCGTCAATCTCGATAAAGCCGCGCCCATCGATCTCGACGCCGATCTCCTCCAGCCCCAGCTCCCGGGCGTTGGGTGAAAACCCGATGGCGACCAGGGCTTGCTCGGCTTCCAGGGTCAGCTCTTTCTCCTGCCTGGACACTTTAACTTTCACCCCGTTTTCGGTAGTTTCAATCGCCTCCACCCGGTGCCCGGTCAAAACCTTTATGCCGCTCCTTTTGAAGGCCTTCTCCAGCTCGGCGCTGACCTCCTCGTCCTCTAAAGGCACCAGCCTGGGGAGCATCTCTACGATGGTCACTTCGCTGCTGTAGGAGTTCCACACCGTCGAAAATTCCACCCCCACCGCCCCCGAGCCGATGACGATCACCGATTGGGGCAGCTTCTCCTGCAGGATGGCTTCCAGGTAGGTGACCACTTTTTCTCCGTCGATCTCCCAGCCCTTCGGGACGGTGGCGTGAGCGCCGGTGGCGATCACGATATTGCCCGTCTTGAGCTCGCTGGTCTTCCCATCTTCCCCGCTGATCTGCAGCGTATCTCGGGCGGTCACTTTAGCGGCGCCCATATAGACATCGATTTTGTTTTTCTTCATCAAGAAACCCACGCCCTTGGTCAGGCGATCCGAGACCTGGCGGCTGCGTTTCACCGCCACGCCATAGTCCAGGGTCAGGTTATCAAATTGGAAGCCGAATTCTTTGCCCCGTTCGCGCAGGATGTGCGCCACTTCGGCGTTTTTGAGCAGGGACTTGGACGGGATGCAGCCCACATTCAGGCATACTCCCCCCATCCATTGTTTCTCGACGATGGCGGTTTTCAAACCAAGCTGAACAGCCCGGATGGCGCAGACGTATCCAGCCGGTCCAGCCCCGACGACGATCACATCGTACTGGCTCATATTCTCTCCCTTTTTAGTTTTGAATCCGGAGGCTAAAAATTCAACAGGGATTCTACCACTTTGCCCAGGAAGGTATCGGCAATCGCGCCGTCCAGGATGCGGTGGTCAAAAGTCAGGGACAGGTATGCCATCGGGCGGATGGCGATGGTGTCCCCGAGATCGTCATTGCTGACCACCACCACCCGTTTTTGGATCGCGCCCACACCCAGGATGGCGCACTGAGGCTGGTTGATGATCGGTGTGGCGAACAACGACCCGCTCACGCCGTGGTTGGTGATCGTGAAGGTGCCGCCTTTGACCTCCTCCGGCTGCAGCTTCTTTGCCCGCGCCCGGTTTGCCAGGTCGTTCACCGCCCGCGCGATCCCTAGCAGCGAAAGCCCATCCGCGTTCTTGACCACCGGCACGATCAGGCCCTCCTCGCCCAGCGAGGTCGCCATGCCGATGTTGATCTGCCTGTGCAGGACGATGCCCTGCTCGCTCCAGGAGGAGTTGGCCACCGGGTAAGCTTTCAGCGCTGCGACCGCTGCGCTCACGAAGTAGGCGGTGAAGGTCAGGTTGGCGCCATCCCGGGCGAAGATGGCTTTGTTGGCCTGGCGATGGGCGACCACGCGGCTCAAATCAACCTCCATGACCGTGGTCACATGCGGCGAGGTGCGCTTACTCGTCACCATGTGCTCGGCGATCGCCCGCCGGACCACTGTCATCGGTAGCACCTCGCCGGGTGCAAAGTCCGCTACGGTTGGAGCGGGCGCGACAGGGGTAAGCGTGACCGGAGCGGGGGCTGGCGCGCGGGTTGGTGGAGGCGCGGGTTGGGCGGCAGCGCCCACCGCTACCGGTTGGGGCGCTTTCTGGATTCTCTCGAGGTAGTTGAGCACGTCTTTCTTGGTGATCCGCCCATTCTGCCCGCTGCCGGGGATTTGATACAAGTCGAGGTTGTGTTCGCTCGCCATCCGGGCGACAACAGGTGAGATGAAGCCCAGCTCCCGGTCGCGGCCCGGCGCAGGCGGCGCGCCCGCCGGGATATTCGCGGCCGCAGGCATCCCCGCGGCTTCCGCCTGGGGTACAGCCTCGACCGCGGGGGAGGTCATCACGCTGGGGATTTTCTCGCCCGGCTCGCCGATCCAGGCCAGTAGGCTGCCCGCCTGGACGGTGGTCCCCTCGGGGACCAGGATATCGAGCAGGACGCCTGTCCCCGGGCTGGGGATTTCCGAATCGACCTTGTCGGTGTTGATCTCCAGCAGGGGTTCGTACTCCTCCACCTGTTCGCCGACGGCTTTCAGCCACTTGGTGATCGTCCCTTCGACGACGGATTCGCCTAGCTGGGGCATTAGAACTTGTAAGGGCATTATTCCTCCATAACGCAGTAACTCCCCCGGGTCAGTATAGCCGGGGGAAGCTGCTCGGGTCGGCTTCGTGCATCATCGCATAGACAGCTTCGAAGATCTGCTCCACATTGGGTTTGGACCAGTAATCGCCATCCGAGCCGTAAGCGGGTCGGTGGGGCTTGCCGGGCAGGGTGCGCGGCGGAGCGTCCAGGTAATAGTAGCCGCCTTGATTTTCGATCACTTCCTGGAGCATGTAGGCTGTTGTGCCGCCGGGCACGTCTTCGTCCACGAAGAGGATGCGGCTGGTTTTTTTCAACGATTCGAGGATCAGGCCGTGCCGGTCGAAAGGCAGCAGGGTCTGGACGTCCACAATCTCGGCCTGTATGCCAACCCGCTCCAGGGCTTCCGCCGCTTCTTGGGCGATCCGGCAGCAGGCGCCGTAGGTGACGAGGGTGATATCCTCGCCCTCGCGGATCACTTCGGGTACGCCCAGCGGCAGGGTGAATTCACCGATGTTGTCCGGCAGGCGCTCTTTCAGGCGGTAGCCGTTGAGCACTTCGATGATCACCCCAGGTTCGTCGGAGCGCAGCAAGGTGTTGTAGAAACCGGCTGCCTGGGTCATATCCCGCGGCACTAAAACGTGCATGCCGCGCACCAGGTGGATCAGGCCTGCTATGAGCGACCCGGAGTGCCAGATGCCTTCCAGGCGGTGGCCGCGCGTGCGCACGATCACCGGCGCTTTCTGACCGCCTTTGGTGCGCCAGTGCAGCGTCGCCAGGTCGTCGGACATGATTTGCAAAGCGTAGAGCAGGTAATCCAGGTACTGGATTTCGGCGATCGGCCGCAGGCCGCGCAGCGCCATTCCGATGGCCTGCCCGATGATGGTCAGCTCGCGGATGCCGGTGTCGGAAACGCGCAGCTCGCCGTATTTACCCTGCAGGCCGCGAAAGCCCTGGTTGACGTCACCCAATTTGCCCACATCTTCGCCAAAGGCGATGACCCGCGGGTCGCGAGCCAGAGCCGCGTCGAAGCAGGCGTTTAGCACCTCGAAACCGTGAACCAGCGGCGAGTTTTCCGAGTAGACCGGCTCGATCTCCGCCACTTTAAGCGCTGACTCGGCCGACTGGCTGTACAGGTGCGAGCTGTAGCGCTCTTCGTTGAGCCTCGCCTGCTCCTCTTTCCAGGCGACCAGTTTTGCCCGCGCCGGGCTGTCTGCTCGACGGGTCAAGCTGAGCGCCTCGCGGATAACGGGCATGATGTCCCGCCGCAGCGGGGCAGGCAGTCCGAGCAAATGCTCTTTCAGCCGGTTGAGTTCCGCCGCGTGAAGTGAACGGGCGGCGATTTGATCGATCATGCCGGCGACTTCCCGGCATTCGTTCTGGATGGGCGCCAGGTAATCTTCCCAGGCCCGTTTGCGCGCTTCCTGGACGAGCTTGCGGTCCTCGGCTTCCATCTGGTCGAGCTCGGCGGCTGTGGCGATGCCCTGGTCGATAATCCACTGGCGAAATTTTGCCAGCCCATCGAACTCGTTTTCCCAGGCCAGGCGCTCTGGGGGTTTGTAGCGTTCGTGGCTGCCCGAGGTGGAGTGCCCCTGGGGTTGGGTCAGCTCGATCACGTGCACGATGGCTGGCACATGTTCCCGACGCACCACCTGGCTGGCAGTACGGTAGGTTTCCAGCAGGGCGGAGTAATCCCAGCCCTTTACTACGTACAGGTCGTAGCCCTGGTTTGCGCCCGGCTCGCGATGGAAGCCTTTCAGCAGCTCGGAGATATTGGCTTTCACCATCTGGTATTCGTTGGGCACAGATATTCCGTAGCCGTCGTCGTAGATGGTGATCAGAGCCGGGGCTTTCAGCACGCCGATGGCGTTGAGCGCCTCCCAGAACATGCCTTCTGCGGTGGTGGCGTTGCCGACCATGCCAAAGGCGATCTCGTTTCCGTTGTTAGAGAACGTAGTGAATTCTTTCAATTCTTCCAGCTCGCGGTACAGCCTGGAAGCGTACGCCAGGCCCACCAGCCGCGGTATTTGCGAGCCGGTCGGGGAGACGTCTGCCGAGGTGTTGTGGATGTCCATCAGATTTACCCACGCGCCGGATTCGTCTAAGCTGCGGGTGGCAAAGTGGGCGTTCATCGCCCTGCCGGCGGTAGCGGGCTCGGCTTCGAGGTCGGCGTGGGCGTATAACTGGGCGAAAAACTGCTGGATGGTGGTCTCGCCTGAGGCGAACATCAGGGTTTGATCGCGATAATAACCGGAGCGGAAATCCCCCTTTTGAAAGACCTTGGCCATCGCCACCTGGACCACCTCTTTGCCGTCCCCAAAGATGCCAAATTTGGCCTTGCCGCCCATCACCTCGCGCCGTCCGATCAGGCTTGCCTGGCGGCTTTGATACGCCAGGCGGTAATCGCGTAGTATCTCGTCCGGGGTAAGGGGAAGGTTGGAGACGCTAACTGCGGCTTCGAGTGTCCTCTGGCTCATAAATACAATTCCTCCTGGTTATTTCACAAACCGGGTAACACCCTCCCATCAGCTTGCGCGCTGCCGTTCGCATCGCACGCTATTATAGATTATATCGCCCTTTTTTATGGATATTTTAAGGGTGTGATTAATACCAGAATTAAAAGTGCTTTTCGATGCCACCGAACCCAAACTGCTTGTTTTTCTCCGTCATCCGGATGAAGTATCTTAAACGCTTCTCGAACTCCTGGGGCCTGTTTCGCGCCGCGTCGATGAAGGCAATCCGGATGCGGATGTAAGCGGGCGAGAAGCCTTGAAAGTTCACCCAGGCCTCCTTGCTGGTCTGGATCGCCTCCAGGATATCCGGCGGAATCTCGAAGCTCTCTTCTGCCAATACATCCCCCAAGGTTGCCAGCACCTCTGGGGCAATTTTCCCCTGCCTGGCTAATGCTCTCAGTCTCTCCTTGTTCGCCTGCGAGTATTGGCTCTTGGGTTTCCGCAGCGAGAACCTCTGGGCGTAGCTGTCCCCGTCGATGGTTTTGACGGTGCTGTCGATCCAACCGAAGCAGAGCGCTTCCTCCACGGCGTCATTGTAGGCGATGCGCGGCTTTCCGGAGTGCGCCTTGTAATAGACGAGCCAGATCTCACTCTCGGATTTGTAGTGCTCTTCCAGCCAGGCGCGCCACTCTTCGCGCGTGGTGACATACAGCAGCTTGTTCTTATCTGGGCTGCGATTCAATATATTCAGCCCTTGGGTATAAAACGTCCCGCAGGTTCCCCGAATTCAAGCCGGTACTATCGTAAACCTGTGGGACGTTCATATCTTGTTTTTCCTCCCTTTTGCTTCTGCTCTCCCCAGATTTTCCTTCACCCGAAACTTCACAATTTCGCTGATCAGTTCATAGGGTATGGGTTTATCTAACGGGAATTGAACTGAACCCTTGGCTCCTTCATAAGCGGAGAGCTCGTTTTTGAATTTCTCAATCCCTGATGGGGTAGGATAAAGTCCAATGTGCTTCTTAAAGGCAGCAAAATGCACTAAATTGCCTTTGAACGTAAAGGTCGGTATTTGATAACTGATCCTCTCTTCCGCCTCAGGCGCGGCATTTCTAATCGTCAATCTGATCTTTTCCAAAATCTCCTGCACCTCTTTTGGAAAACCGGCGATATATTCGTCGATGTTTTTGGGTGTTGTTTTGTCGCTTGACATACTATTTCGTTTGTCAAAGTTTCCATTGAATATAGCACTATCTATGCCGCACCAACCGCCAGCGTCAGCCGCGCGCCGAAGGAAAGCGGAGACTAGACGGCTGCACGCACGAGTTAGGCAGGATACGGCCTCATCACTCATACTCCGGTCTATTGCTGCTTTCTCGCGATGAACACAATGACATCATGCTCAGCAGTGGCCTCTGCCTGCGTGTAACCCCCCTGAATGGCTTCGATCTCAAAGCCAGCTTGTTCGAGCATCTGGCGTAACTCGTGGTAGAAATAGATGTTCTCGTAAAGTGTGTATTCCACATCGGTTATCGGTTGCCCCTCGCGCCACAACACTGTGCGCATTTGGCGGGTGATCCGTTGTTCAAGTGGATCGAACGCCGCGGGGCGGTAAAATAGCTCGTAATCCGATCCATCGCTCGGCGGTGTTTTTCCAATCGAATCCGGCCATGGTTTGGGCAACAGGGTCCATGACTCTTTTAGCCACAATTGCCACTCCTTGGCAATGCCATAAGGCATGTGATTGTCCAGCAGCAGCACGCCACCGGGGTTCAGATGCTGGTAGAAGCGCTGCAGCGCAACAAAATCCTGCTGGCGGCTGACTCCTATCCCAAATGCGCCGCAGACAACGATGGTCTGATAAGTGCGCGGCAGGTCAAGCTCGTGTAGAGCTTGCTGATATAGATTTAGCTGCAAACCCTCGTTCTCTGCCTTTTCCTGGCAAAGGGCGAGCATATCTGGCGATATGTCACAGCCATCAACATCCAAACCTGCCCGCAAAAAGGGGATGAGCAAGCGACCAGTTCCACAACCGGCATCCAGCGCTGGTTGCCCATAACGTTCTACCTGTTTCTGAAAGTAGTCGATCTCAGGCCCATCCGTGTTGTGCTCGGCCCAGTACCTTGCCACCAGCCCATAGTGCCATGTTTGCGGTCTATCACTCATGAGTTGCTGTGCTCCTCATACCCAAATTCTGCCAGCTACGAACCCGGTTCTGTATTATTCTGCCGTATGGCGCATTGCTTCAGTACCACCCAATCAGGAAGTCCGCGTGCATCCGCGTCCATCTGTGGCTTATTCCGCCAGCGACCGGGCCACGATCTCGGCGATATCCAGCACTTCCATCTCCGCGCCAGCGTCCTTCTTGGCGTCGCTGAGCATCACCATGCAGAACGGGCAGCCGACCACCAGCGTATCCGCCCCGGTCGCCTGGGCTTCCTGGAAGCGGTTCAGGCTGACCCGCTCGTTCCCGTGCTCCTCTTCCTTCCACATCTGGGCGCCGCCGGCCCCGCAACAGAAGGACTTCTTCCCCTGGCGCGGCATCTCCACCAGGTTTGCCCGGCTTTGCTCCAACGCCAGGCGAGGTTCGGCGACCAGGTCGTTTTGCCGCCCCAGGTAGCAGGGGTCGTGGAAGGTGATCTTTTGGCTGGCCTCACTCTCCAGCTTGAGGCGACCCGCCCCCACCAGCTCGTTGATCAACTGAGAATGGTGGATGATTTCGTAGCTGCCGCCAAAGGCGGGGTATTCGTTCTTGATCGTGTGCAGGCAGTGCGGGCAGGTGGTGACGATGCGCCGCGGCGCCACCTCGTTGAGCAGCTCCACGTTGGCGAGCGCCATCTCGTGGAACAGGTACTCGTTCCCCGCTCGGCGG
>Ga0209751_10007406_pt1 | contig 10069 bp, 8 predicted proteins | sample RifCSP13_1_FD_184019 | JGI IMG/M metagenome (GOLD analysis project Ga0209751, IMG submission 184019) | Soil microbial communities from Rifle, Colorado - Rifle CSP2_sed 13_1 (SPAdes) (version 2) | ecosystem: Environmental > Terrestrial > Deep subsurface > Rock core/Sediment | place: Rifle...
CGCGTAGTAGTCGAAGGTGCTGACCAGACTGTCCAGTTCACCCACCGACTCGCGGTAGATCTTGCCCTGTTCCCGCGTGAGCAACCGGGCCAGCCGGTCCTTGTGCTCTTCCACCAGCGCGGCATACTGGTGCAGCACCCTGCCGCGGCGGCGCGACTCATAGATCCTCGGCCACCAGGAGGATTCCAGCGCCGTGGTGGCCGCCCGGATCGCATCGCGCACATCGTCGCGATCGCCCTTCGCGAGAACGCCTACCACTTCGTCGACGTTGGCGGGGTTGCGTACCTCGAAGGTCTCGCCACTGCGGGCGTCCGCCGACCTGCCGTTGATGACCATGCGAAATACCTCAGCCATGCCTTCCACCTCCACCGCTGTACCCGCTGAAATTCCGCACAGAGGCCCGAGGATTCCTGCCCTGGGGCCGTTCGCTCCCGCTACATCGACATCTGAGCACGCGATCGATGGTCGATTCCTCACACGTGGGTGTAGCGAGACCGTGGGTGTAGCGGGGGAAGTTTCCTACTGGCCCGCGGCGGCGAAGTCCGGGGTCAGCGGCTCCGTCTGGCGGGACGGCTGCGCCGGGCAGGCGCATGGGCCGGATCCACGGCGGTTCCACCCGGCAGTGCCTCGGGGTTAATCGCCTGGGTCAGATACTGCGCCGCTTCCGCCTCGGGCGTGTCTCCCTTGAGCAGGAGGCCCAGATCGCGCGAAACCTCGGCCCACAGATCCTTCAGCCCGAGCACCTTCAGGTGCTGCGCCGATTCACGGAGGTACCGAATGGCCTTGCTCCGATCCTTCCGCGCGGCGGCGACCCGCCCGAGGATCGCCAGGGCCGTGGCGCGGTGCTTGCGGTCATCGACCTTCCCGGCGTCGTCCAGCGCCTGCAGCGCGGCCCTTTCCGCTTCCTCGAGGTTGCCCATTTGCAGGTAAACGCCAGCGAGGTCCTGGTGGGCGTTACTGCGCCGTCGGAGGTTACCCAGCTTCGCAATGATCCGAATGGAGTGCTGGACCGCCGCGAGCGCCTGATCCAGCCGGCCTTGCTCGCGGTAAAGGATGCTCAGATTGAGCAGAACGTCGGCAAGGTTGATAAGCTCCTCGGTCTCCTCGAAGGCGCGCTTCGCATCCTGCAGCAGACTGCCGGCCTTGACGAGGTCCCCTTCCACCTGCGCCAGGTAGCCCAGGCCCCAGAGCGCCTGACCCTCGAGGACGCGCAGGTGCAGTCTGGCGGCCAGCGTGCGGGCCTTGCTGCACGCCCGGCGAGCATATCTGGTGCGCCCGACCCTCAACGCCGCGGCGCCGAGCCAGATCAACGCCTTAATGCCCGGTTCACTGCGGAGCGACCCGCTCTCCCGGTACAGCGCCACCGCCTGGCTGAGGAGGGTGAACGAGCGGGTGAACTCCCGCCGCAGCAGTGCGACGTCGCCCATCAGGGCAAGCGCGTGCGCCTGCCCCGGTGCGTACCCGGCGTTTTCCGCATACTCCTTGGCCCGGCGCGCCAGCTTCTCCGCTTCCGCCAGCCGGTTCTCCAGCGTCGCGGCGATGCCGCGGACGATCGTCGCTTCTGCCTTCAGCCACAGGGGCGTATCGGGCACGAGCTCCTCGACGGCGCGGATGACGCTCACAGCCCAGGCCGGTCGCGTCCACACGGACTCCCGCGCCAGGGCGAGCAGGTTCAACGCGGTGTCCAGACGGAGTTCGCCCGCGTCCATCAGCAGCCCGGCGACAGACGTGCCCGCCCGGCGGGCCAGCAGGAGCAGCGTCTCCACTGAAGGGTACGAGCGCGCGGTTTCGAGCAGGCTGACGAAGCTCTTCGAGAGGTCCGCCCCGGCCAGTTCGGCCTGGGTCAGCCCCATGCGGCCACGGGCGCGCTCGAGGCGCTGTCCGAAGGCGACGATCCAACGCGTCCGCGCGGTGTCAATTGTCTTCTGTTGCTTGACCATGAATAAATTAAGTTCGACGGCCGGGGCGGAACGTCCTGCAGAGATGGCGGGTCCCCCGAGATGCTTCGATCTTCCCGCTAATTTCCTCCGAACCTATTAACCTCCATCCTCGCCGGGCATCCCGCCCGAGATCTCCACGGGCGGGGTTACCGCTGCCAAGCCAGTCCCCAGCAACGCGAGCGTGAGCAAAACAGCACCCAGAAGCATGCGGAACTTGTGCGCCATGCCAATCCCTCCCGATTCAGTTGAATTTGGGGGACCCGCCATTGGCCCGGTTTCCACACCCGCCCGGCGATTCCTTTCTAAGGTTTAGTAATTGTAGGTTTTGGGCATAGACCTCTCTGGAGGCCCCAGCCGTGGAGAACTGGATGGACGGCATGCTCGCCTTTGTCCTCTGTCCGCACGGAGAGTGCCGGTACAGCGAGGGCTTCCCGGATCTCCGTGCCGCGCCGCACGACTGCCCCCAGTGCGGCCGGGCGCTGCTTGCCGGCTGTCCCCACTGCGGCATGCTCCTGCGCAATCGCTGGGGCATGTGCACCAACTGCGGCCTCCTCCTCTTCTCACTGGCGGCCGCCGTCGTTCAGCCCACGGTCAAACTGGCCTAGGTTCCACGGCCAACGCGGCCCGATCCCGCGACGGCGGCCCGCCGGCGAGGAAAAGGGCTCGCCCCACTCCCCGCGGAAAACCTCACCGTTCCACGGCACGCGCGGAGGCAGACGGTGAGCGGACAGAGCGTCTCCCACGGTTTCGAACTGGAAGGCAGCGCGACGCGGCCGGTCATCCGGGGTCGCCATCTGGTGGTGGCCTGCGGCCACTACCTGGCGGCGCTGGCCGGCATGCGCATGCGCGACCGGGGCGGCAACGCCATCGACGCCGGGGTGGCCATGGCCTTCGCGCAGGCGGTGCTGGAGTTTCAGAGCTACGGGTTCGGCGGGGAGTGCCCGATCCTGATCTACGCGGCGGCGACGCGCGAGGTGGTCGCGATCAACGGCAACACGCGGGCGCCCGCCGCCGCGACGATCGAGTGGTTCCGGGACCACGGCATCACCCTGATTCCGGGCGATGGGTTTCTGCCGGCCGGGGTTCCCGCGGCGCCGGATGCGCTGATTACGGCGCTGGATCGCTACGGGCGGCTGGCGCTAAAGGACGTCCTGGCGCCGGCAATCGAACTCGCCGCGCACGGGTTTCCGGTCTACGAGGGGATGCGCGACCGCATCGCCGCCACGGCCGACCGCTTCCGCAGCGAGTGGCCCACCTCCGCCGCCCTCTTCCTGCCGGCCGACCGCGTCCCCGATGTCGGCGATACCTGGCGCGACCCCGACCTGGCCCGCACCTTCGAGAGACTGGTCGAGGCCGAGGATAACGCCCGGCACAACGGACGCAGCGCCGCCCTCCGCGCGGCGCGCGACCGCTTCTACAAGGGCGACATCGCCCGCGAGATCGTGGCCTTCCAGCGCGACACAAAGGTGCGCGACGCGAATGGCGTGGAGTCGAGCGGTCTGCTCACCGCAGAAGACTTCGCGACGTTCGGGACCCGCGTGGAAGTCCCGGTGACGTTAAACTACCGCGGGTACGATGTCTACAAGTGCGGCCCGTGGAGCCAGGGGCCGGTCTTCCTGCAGCAGCTGGCGCTGCTAGAAGGATTCGACCTGGCCGCACTGCGCCATAACTCCGCCGACCACATCCACCTGGTCATCGAAGCGACCAAACTGGCCTTCGCCGACCGGGAGCGCTACTACGGCGACCCGCAGTATGCCGACGTACCGTTGCGCGGCCTCCTCTCCAAGGCTTACGCGGCGGAGCGGCGGGGGTTGATCGACATGCAGCGGGCATCGCTTGAGCTGCGTCCGGGAAACCCGTATCCCTACGAGGGGCGCGAGCGTGAACCCGACCTCAGTCCGCTGCGCGGCCGGGCGGGAGATGCGGGCACGACGGGCACGCGGGCGATCGACGAGGAGGGGACCATGTTCTCGGCGACGCCCAGCGGTGGGTGGTTCTACGCCTCACCGATCATCCCGGGGTTAGGCTTCTGCCTGGGGACGCGCTGCCAGATCTTCTGGCTGGATCCGCCCGACCACCCCAATGCCCTGCGGCCGCGGAAGCAGCCGCGCACGACGCTGACCCCGTCACTGGTGATGCAGGACGGACGCCCGGGCATGGTCTTCGGCACCCCCGGCGTGGACAACCAGGATCAGTGGACGCTGCAGTTCTTCCTGAACGCGGTGGACTTCGGGATGGACCTGCAGGACGCCATCGACGCGCCCGCCTTCCACTCGGTCCACTTCCCCAGTTCGTTCTATCCGAAGGAGGCCAGCCCGGGCGCGCTCGTCGTGGAAGCGCGCATCCCGCCGGAGGTGCGCGAGGAACTCCAGCAGCGGGGGCACGTGGTCAGCGTCGTCCCCGGGTGGAGCCTCAACTTCACGACCGCGGTGGCGATCAATCCCCAGCGCGGCGTGATCGAAGGCGCAGCGAGTTCCCGCGGCGAGCGCAACTACGCGCTCGGCTGGTAACGGCGGAGCGGGGTCGACCCCCTTAACGCCCCAGCGGGAGCAGTGCCAGCGCCCCTTCCGCCTCCAGCAGCTGCCGCTTGAGCGCGACACCGCCCCGCAGCGAGTAACCGCCGAGTTTCCCGTCGCTGCGCACGACGCGGTGGCAGGGGATCAGTAGCGGCAGCGGGTTACGGGCACAAGCCGTCCCCACCGCGCGCGCGGCCGACGGTTTCCCCAGCGTCCGCGCGATTTCTCCGTACGTGCGCACCTGACCGGGCGGGATGCGCCGCAGCGCCTGCAGCACCGCCCGCTCAAACGGCGGCACCAGGCTCAAGTCCACCGGGCCACGGTAGGGGGCGTGGTCGCGGATCGCGTGCATGACTTCGGCCCGCAGGTCGGCCGGCGGTTCGGGATCCGCCACGGGACCGCTCCCGAGCACGCGTTCGGCTTCGCGCTCGAAAGCCGCGGGCGAGTTCGCCTGGCTGACCATGAGGGGGCCGTTCGGGCCGTAGGCGACGAAGATTGTCCCGAACGGGGCCGGGACGCTCATGTAGCGATACTTCGACGGTGCTGCGGGCTGGCCCGGGGCCGTCGCGCCGCCGTCGGCGGCGACGCGGGAAGTGTACCGCAGGACGAACTCCTCGAGGTCGGCGTCGGTGAGCCGGGTGAGGGCGGCCACCGGCTTGCCCCGGCGCGTCACGATCACCGCCTCGCCCCTCCCGACCTGCCGAAGGAGCGCGTTGGTCCGGTTCTTCAGCTCCACGGTGTTGACCATCTTCATCGCCGGTTCCCCCTCAGCGGATGGGCCCCTCGGGCCCGCCGCGACATAGCCAGAAAAACGGCTATGTTCATAGCCTTATACTAAGCTAGCGGGAGCGGATTCGTCAACCGCTGCGGGGGCCTCCTTGCAGGAACTAGACGTCCCGCCGGAGGCCGTACATGATGGAATTCGAGCGGCAAACACTGTTCGGGGGAGGAACGTACTCACCGATGCTCGATCTGGCGTCCCGCCGATGCGTCCCGTGCGAAGGGGGCGTGCCGCCGCTTGGCCGCGAGGAGGCGGAGCGTCTGCGCGCCGCCGTGCAGCGGTGGGAGTCAGATGAGGACGGGAAGGCGATCCGGCGGACCTTCAAGTTTAAGAACTTCAAAGAGGCGATAGCCTTCGTCAACGCCGTGGCCGACATCGCGGAGAGCGAAGGCCACCACCCGGACATCACAATCCGCTACCAGCGGGTCACGCTCACCCTAACCACGCACGCCATCGGCGGCCTCTCCGAGAACGACTTCATCCTGGCCGCCAAGATCGATCGACTGCACGGCGCGGCCAAACCCGCGGAGGCACTGGATCCCTAGCCGGTCGGCGGGCATTCAGCGCCAGTCGATCTGCACAACCTGGATCGGTTCGGCGATTCCCTTGAGGGTCATTGTCCGGGGTTCCGACATGGGGAAGCGGGATGGCGCCGCCCGGGCAGTATCGAGGCTGGCCACAATCTGGCCGGCGTCGGCCAGGGCCGCGATGCGCGCGGCCTGATGGACGCCCTTCCCCTGGTAGCGTGTTCCCCGACGGGTGGCCTCCACCGCATGCAACCCGATGCGCACCTGCGGCGAAAAGCCTTGCGTGCGGCGGTGCTCGACCAGCGTCCGCTGGATGGCCACCGCGCAGTCCACCGCCGCAGCCGGCGTGTCGAAGGCGACGAAGAACCCATCGCCCGCGTGATCGACCTCGGTCCCGCCGTGTCGGGCAAACAGCGTCCGCAGCGTTTCGTCGTGCCAGCGGAGCAGATCTGCCCAGGCGTCGTCGCCGATCGCCTCGACCAGGTTCGTGGACCGGACGATGTCGGTAAACATGAAGGTCTGCGTCAGGCGGACCGCCGCCGCCCCGGGTGCGGCCGCGTCCGTGGCACGTTCCAAGAGTTCGGCGGCGCGGCGAGCATCCGGGACGGCACCGAGGCGCTCGAAGGCTGAGTGCGCGGTTTCCAGCTCAAGGATCGCCGCCTCCGCATCGCCGGCGGCCTGGTAGGCGGCGCAGAGCAGCAGTCGCGTGCGCGCCATCTCGTACGGGACGTCGACGTCCCGCCACAACTCCAAGCCGCGCCGCAGGCTGCGCGCCGCAGCGGCGGGGTCCCCCTCGGTCAACTGGACGGTGCCGCGAGCACAGGACGCGCTGGCCATCAGGGCCGCGGTCTTGTAAGTGTCCGCAATGGCTTCGAGTTCCTCCGCCGCCGCGCGGGCACTTTCCAAATCCCGGGCGGCCAGGGCAATCTCCACCATCGCCGGCAGCAGCCGGGCCCGGGCGCGGCGGTCGCGCGGCTCATCGACCAGCGCACGGCGGATCAACGTCAGCGCCGCATCCACTTTGCCTTCCGCCAGTCGGAGCAGCGACAGGCCGGGCTGGGGCTCATGTCCCAATTCGTGCGCCTGCCGGAAGGCTTCTTCGGCGGCGGGGAGATCTCCGACGCGAAACCGGATCTCCCCGACCTCATAGAGCGCGGCCGCCGCATAGCTCAGGTTGAACTCCATCAACTCGCTGCAGGCGCGCCGGGCCTCCTGCTCCGCCTCGCTCCAGGTCCCCCGCAGGCGCATGATCTCAGCCCGGTAGACGCGGCACATGCCCGGAAAGCCAGCGATCGCCTGCCGCTCACACCAGCGTTTGGCCGCCTCCGTCCAGTCCGCGGCGCGCCGGTAGTCGGCCATGTCGCGGCAGGCCGCGATCGTGTTGCAGTAAATGGCGGCCGTCGGGTACGGGTCGATCTCGCCTCCCACGGCGGCAACGGTGGCTTCGTCGATGAGCGCCGTCCCCTCGGCGACGCGCCCCATCGCGATCAGCACACCGCCCTGATCGTGGAGCCCCAGCGCCTGCAGGTTGCGGTCGCCGAAGCGCATTCCGATGTCCAGTTCGCGGCGGGCTAACTCCAGCGCGCGCTCCAGGTCGTCCTCGCGGAAGGCCACGCGCATGCGCGCCCGCGCCAGGTAGCCGTGCTCCCGGGCTTCCGGTTCCTCTTCGAGCAGGCGTTGCGCCCGGTTGTGCCACGCCTGCGAAATCGCCTCGGCTCGCTTGTCCTCGTAATCGTGGGAGAGTTCGAGCGCTACCCGGGCCGCTCCGCGCCGGTCTCCCCGTTCCACGTAGATCGCGTAGGCCCGCTCCCGTGCCGCGATGCAATCCGCCAGGCGGCCGGTCCACCAGGCCGCTTCCGCCAGGGCCTCCAGATCTTCGGGTGGCAGGCCACGCGAGGCGTCCGCGGCGTTGAGGAGGTCAAATGCTTCCCTCCAGGCGTGTCGCTCGAACGCCTGCCGACCTGTTTGGAGTTCTCCGTCGATGCTCATCCTTATCAAAATCAAAAGCCGCACGGACCAGGGATTAAGTGTGTGGAAGGCTTCGCGGGGCGCTCCCGCCTCTCCCTGCAGGGAAGTACCGACGCGAGGAATCTTAAGGCAGCGCGTAGATCCGGCTGGCCTGGCCCGGCGGGAATATGGTGATCCAGTCGACCGCGCCCACCGGGGCGTGCCCGGGCCCGGCCTCGGCGTGCTGTTTGTCAGAGGTAATGGCGAAGGCGATCCCGAGGTCGTTGTAGATCATGATCCGCGCGCCGCCCAGGTTCGGCATGGTGATCTCCTGGCGCGCCGGCGACATCCCGTAGGCCATCAGCACCGCCCCCTGAGAGAAGCCGAAGGCGATGCCCTTGTCGGTGCGGTAGCGCCGGTCGGCGATCTCCAGCCCGACCAGTCTGTTCCCGTCCGCCGGATCAACCAACGCCCCCAGGCCGCTGGTCCAGAAGACCACGGGTGCGCGCAGCCCGGGGGTCGGGTCCCGGTTGGTGGGATTCCCCAGCCGCCCGGTGAGGTCGGCCACGGACTGGTCGAGGGCAAACGGACCGATCCCCCTCCCCGGCGCGATGAGGAACTCCGCGGCGACCGCGGGGACGGTGACTCGCTCGGCCGCGAGCGGCACCCGCTGGGCCTTCGACTGGAGGGCCAGCGCCACGCGGATCGTCTGCCCCTGCGCGCTGACCTCAACCTGGGCCTCGAACGTGGTCTCGTCGGTGAACCGCAGCAGGCGGCCGCGCTCCACCGCCCAGAAGAGCTCGCCGGTCCCGCGGACCGTCCCGGTGGCGCTGCTCTGCGCGCCGGGAGGCAGCGGCCCGATATCCGCGCCGGAGACCTGCCCCTCCACCGCGTAGGTGATGCGGGCGACCCGACCCTCCGCCGCCCGCTCCAGACCGGCCAGGGTGTAGGTCACGGTGCCCTGGCCGGTGATGCCGCCTTCCTCGAGGCGTGTCTGGCGGGTCCAGCGCTCACCGATGCGCGCCGCGCGCCCGGGAAACCCAAAGGGGAAGTCCTCTTCGGAATAGTCCCCGGTCTGCCGTTCCACGACCCTTCCATCCGGCCGGACCTTCAGGGTGATCGGGGCGTCGATCGCCTCTTCGGTACGCCCACCCTCGCTGATCCGGAAGTCCTCAAACACCACCTCGACGGTTATGGTCCCGTCGGGATCCACCGCCAGGACGCGTGTGACCTCCCGGGCCTCGACCGTGAAGCTGGCGGTCTGGCGCTGGTCGGCGACCTGAAAGGCGATCTCGGCGGAGGCGGTGAACGTGGCGTGGACGACCTCGCCGCGGCCGAGCCTGAGCTGAAACTCGACCGTCTCCTGCGCGGCCGCCGGCGCCGTCCACAGCGCCGCCGTCAAGGCCACCACCACAACCGTGACCCGCATCGCCCGGGACATCGCCCTTACCTCCGGCCGGAACCCGGCCTCGGTCTCTTCCCTAAAGCACTCTTCCCCGCAACCCTACCCGTGCGACATCGAAGCTGCCGCAGACCGCAGGCCGTTCACAACACCGGGCGACGGCGCGATGCGGGAGATGCGCACCCCGGCGGCGTCCGCGGCCAGGACGCGCACCCGCTCCTGTGTGCGAAAGCGGATCACGGGCAGCGCCTCGTCGTCCACTGTGGCGACGAGTTCTCCGGAAAGCCCCTGAGCAGCGGCGGCGGGCAGCGCGCGGGGCGCATACGCCGGATCCTGGATGCTGCGGCCCCACTCCGCGTCGGGGATCAACTCCGCACAGACCTTATCCCGCGGCAGCCACACACCAGGACCGTCCGGCCGTCCGGCAAAAGGCGCCAGCGCACCGGGCAGATGGAGCAGGGAGACGCAGGTCTCCGCGAAACTTCGCACGACTGTGGGGTCGGTGGCCGGACCGGAGAGCAGCAGCAGCCGGCAGCGCAGCGGCGGCGCGCCCGCGGCGCGGGCGAAATCCGCGATGACGTGGAGATCGACACTCGAGCCTACCAGGACCGTGGGGAGGCGGCGAAACGGGAAGAGCGTCAGGTCGGGTCTGAAGGTGACGGTGAGGACGGCGAGCGGCAGGACCTGCACGCCGAGCGGCGGGCGGTCCGGCACCAGGGAGTCCGCGGCCGCCATCAGGAAAGGCAGCGCGTTGCCGACCCACGGTCCCTCCGGCGCGACCGAGAGGACGACGTCGCCGGGACGCAGGCCGGCGTCGCGGAAGACGTCCAGCGCCCGCCGCGCCTCCGCCGCGACGTCATCGTGCGCGAAGGGTATCCAGACCGGATCATCGCCGGGGACGGGATGCAGTGCCCACAGCACCGCGGGCCGGATCAGCGCTCCGGCGTGCCGTTTGA
>Ga0209751_10007407_pt1 | contig 10068 bp, 9 predicted proteins | sample RifCSP13_1_FD_184019 | JGI IMG/M metagenome (GOLD analysis project Ga0209751, IMG submission 184019) | Soil microbial communities from Rifle, Colorado - Rifle CSP2_sed 13_1 (SPAdes) (version 2) | ecosystem: Environmental > Terrestrial > Deep subsurface > Rock core/Sediment | place: Rifle...
TGCATGCCGCCGGACAGCTCCGACGGCCGCTGCCCGCCCCGCCGGTCGAGCCGCACCAGCTCGAGGGCGTCCCCAACGCGGCGCGCGACCTCGCCGCCGGGAACGCGCCGCTCGCGCAGGCCGAAGGCCACGTTCTCGAACACCGAGAGATGCGGGAACAGCGCGTAGGACTGGAAGACCACGCCGAGGCCGCGGAGGTGCGCCGGGCGCCCCGTCACGTCCTCACCGTCGACGAGGATGCAGCCGGCCGTCGGCTCGACGAATCCCGCGATGAGGTTGAGCGTGGTGGTCTTGCCGCAGCCGGACGGCCCGAGGAGGGACAGGAACTCCCCCTCGTGCACGCCGAGGTCGAGCGCGTCCACCGCGCGCACGCCGCCGTAGTCCCGCGTGCAGCCCCTGAGCTCGACCACCGCCTTGGCCATTGGCGTCAGTGCTGGAGGAACACCCGGCCGAGCCCGAGGTAGCGGTCGGCCAGCCAGACCACGAGGAAGGTCGCGCCGATGAACAGGGTCGAGAGCGCCGCAATGCTCGGGTCCGTGTAGTTCACGACATAGGTGAACATCGCCACGGGGAGGATCTCGGTGACGCGGTTCGAGATGAAGAGCGAGACCACGAACTCGTTCACCGACACCACGATCGCGAAGAGGAGGCCCGCGAAGAGTCCCGGACGCAGGAGCGGCAGGGTGACGCGGCGGAACACGCGCCACGGGGTGGCGCCCAGGCTCGCCGCGGCGCGCTCGAGCGCGGGATCCAGGTTGCGCACGCTCACCCACACCGAGCGCACGACGAAGGGCAGCACGAGGGCCACGTGGGCGGCGATGAGGACGCTGCGGCTGCGGAGGAGCCCGAGCGCGGCGGCCAGGATGAGGAAGCCGAGGCCCGCCGCCACCCCGGGCACGACGAGCGGCGAGAGCAGCAGGGCCGCCCAGAGATTGCGGCCGCGCAGCCGCCCACGCTCGAGCGCGAGCGCCGCCAGGGTGCCGATGGGCAGGGCCACGGCCACCGCCGCCGCGGTCACGACGAGGCTGTTGAGCGCCGCCCGCTGGAACTGGGGATAGCCCAGGACGTTGGCGTACCAGCGGAGCGAGAAGCCGGCGGGCGGGAACGAGAGGATGGCCGTCGGGTTGAACGACACCGCGATCACCACCACGGTGGGCAGCGTCATGAACGCGACCAAGGCCGCGACGACGAGCCGCAGGGTCACGCCGCGCGGCCCCCCGTGAGCCGCCCCAGACCAACCAGCAGCGTCAGCGTCAGGACGAGCGCCAGCATGGCGAAGGCCGCCGCGCCGGGCCAGTTGAAGGAGTCGAGCCCGAGGTCCTTCACCACGTTGGCGATCATCTTCACCTTACCGCCCCCCAGCAGCTCGGGCGTGGGGAAGGCGGACAGCGTCCACGCGAAGACGATGAGGCACCCCGACACGATGCCGGGCATGGACAGCGGCAGGGTCACGCGCCAGAACACGCGTGAGGGGCGCGCGCCCAGGCTCGTCGCTGCGCGCGCGTAGACGGGGTCGATGTGGCTCAGCGCCGCGGCGAGGATCAGGATCATGGTCGGCATCGAGAAGTGGACGAGGCCGACGAGGACGCCGCGCTCGGTGAAGAGCATGGGCAGCGGCCAGGTCACCACGGTGTTGCCGAGGACGAGCACCCACGCGTAGGTCCGCACGATGGCGCCGGTGAAGAACGGGGCGAGCGTGAGGACGAGGAGGACCGAGCGGACCCGGCGCGACGGCGTGCTCGCGAGCGCGTACGCCACCGGGTACGAGAGCACGAGGGTGAGGCCGGTGGTCAGCGCGCTCAGGACCACCGTGTCGCGGATCGCGTCGAGGTACTGGGGGGCCAGCACGCCCCGGAAGTTGGCGAGCGTAAGGCCCCCCGTCTGGAGCGAGCCGGGGATGAACTCGAGCAGGCTCCACCGGAACAGCGCGGTGAGCGCCGCCGCGAAGACGGCGAGCACCACGACCGCCGGGGCGAGCAGGAGTTTCACTTCTTGACGATGGTGGCCGTGAACCACTCGCGCCAGGCGGCCAGCGTCTTGGCCCGCGCCTCGTCGTTCATGATGTAGCCGCGCTCCTTCCACTCCGCGGTGGTGGTGAAGATCCCTGGCTGGCCCCTGAGGCCGGCGGGCACGCTCGCGCCCAGATTGACCGGGCCCGCGCGAAGCGCCTTGACCAGCTCGGTCTGGACCTCCTTGGACAGCGCGACGTTGATGAACTGGTGGGCCGCGTCCGACTTCTTGGTGCCCGCCATGACGCCGATGGTGTCGATGCCCACGATGCCCGGGTAGTCGGTGGGCTGGACCAGCTTGACCGCGATCCCCTGCTCCTGCAGGTGATAGGCGTTGACCGAGAGCATCACCTGCACGGGCGCCTGGCCCGTCTTCATGAGGTCCTGGCTCTGGGCGTCGGTCGAGTAGAACGCGGCGATCGAGCCCTTGAGCTGCTTGAGCCTGGCCTCGCCCTTCTGCCAGTTCACCTCGTTACCGCCCTCCATCAGGGCCGCGATCGTGATGATGTGCGAGGGATCGAAATCCGGCATCGCGATCTTGCCCTTGAGCGAGGGCTTCCAGAGGTCCGACCACTTGGTGATCTCTTCCTTCACGAGGTCGGGCCGGTACACCACGGTGTAGACGTAGGCCCAGGTGCCGAGGTGGTAGTCGCTGCGGATCGCCTCCCGCGCGATCTCCTTGGCGTTGGGAATCTTCGCCAGGTCGAGCTTCTCGTAGAGCCCGTCCGAGATGTACAGGCGCGCGACGTGGGTCGTGGTGAAGTTCAGGTCTACCAGCGGACTGCCCTTGGCCACGCGGGCCTTGGCGAGCCGGTCGATGGTGCCGCCCACCTCGAACTCGACCGGGACCCCGGTCTTGGCGGTGAACGCTTTCCCGATCACCGACTCCACCGTGTTCTTCCAGTTGCCGCCCCAGACGCTCACGACGAGCGCGTTCTGGGCCCAGGCCGCGGGGGCGAGGGACGGCAGAGTGAGCAGCGTGGCGAGGATCGCGACGATCAGACGTGAGCGCATTGTCATGTCTCCTCCTGTGGATTCGGGGCGAGGCGTCCGGCGCCCGCACGCTGCACGGCCGCCTCGATGGCCTCGACGATGAAGTGGTAGCCGGTGCAGCGGCAAAGTCTGCCCGCCAGAGCCTCCCGGATCTCCGCCCGTGTCGGGCTCGGGTTCTCGCGCAGGAAGGCGTGCGCGGTCAGGAGGATGCCGGGCGTGCAGTAGCCGCACTGGAGCCCGTGCTTGTCGCGGAGCGCGTAAGAAACATACAGCCTGTTCTCGGACCCGGCGGCCCTGGGGGCCGGCCCTGGGGGCCTTGTCACAGCGCGGATGACCCGTGGCATCGCGCGCCGATCCTGTCAGAGCGCGCGGGACAAGTCAAACCGGAGCCTCGAGGCGGCGAGCGGGCGCCGTCCACCGGGGCACTCCACACAGACCGCCGCGGTCGCCCGGGTTCCCGGCGCCGGTTACAGGGTCATGTCAGGCAGGGCCGGCGGCTCGGCTCGCGCCGCAGCACCGCAGGGCGGGGGCGGCGGGCCGGCCCTCGCACCCGCAAGCCCGAGGTGGCTAGAGACGCTTGATGACGAGGGGGAGGAAACGAAGGATTCACGTTCCTCCCCCCGGGGGAACCAATCTTGGCGGCGAAAACCGCCACAGAACCACCGTGGTGGCCCCAACGGGATTCGAACCCGTGTTTCAGCCTTGAGAGGGCCGTGTCCTGGGCCTCTAGACGATGGGGCCACGTCGGCGGGACGAGGCGGTTGGCTGGGAGAGGAGGATTCGAACCTCCACTACGGGGTCCAGAGCCCCGCGTCCTACCATTAGACGATCTCCCAAGCCCTCGGGCAGTGTATGACGGCCCCTTCGGGCCTGTCAAGAAGCCGGCCGAAACGGCTGCCGCTCAGAGCCGCTTGCGCAGCCTCGGGTCGAGGCTGTCGCGCAGGCCGTCGCCCATGATATTGACCGCGAGCACCGTCGCGGCCAGGAAGATGCCCGGGAAGAGGATGTTGTGGGGGAAGACGCGGAAGAGCGCGCGCCCCTCGGCCATGATGTTGCCCCAGGTCGGCGTCTCGGGCGGGATCCCGACGCCCAGGAAGGACAGGATCGCCTCGATCACGATCGCGGAGGCGCAGACGAAGGTCGCCTGGACGATGAGCGGCGCCAGCGCGTTGGGCAGCACGTGCCGCACGATCAGCGGCACCGTGCGCGCGCCGAGCGCGATCGCTGCCTCGACGTAGGGCTCCTCGCGGATCGACAGCACGACAGAGCGCACGAGCCGGACCACGCGCGGCACCTCCGGGATGACGATGGCGACGATGACCGCGCGCAGCCCCGCCGTGGAGAGCGAGACGAGCGCGATGGCGAGAAGGATGGCGGGCATCGCCATGAGCCCGTCCATGATGCGCATGACGAAGCCGTCGAGCCAGCGGAGATAGCCGGCGAGGAGGCCGATCACGAGGCCGACGGCCACGCTGATGAGCGCCACGGAGACGCCGACCAGCAGCGAGACGCGGGCCCCGTAGAGCACCCGGCTGTATATGTCGCGCCCGAGGCTGTCCGTGCCCATCCAGTAGGTCGTCGAGACCGGGCGCCCGTCGGCGCCGGTGAGGACGCGGACGGCCCCGGGCCGCTTGTTGCGCGAGATCGGGTCGATCTGCGAGGGGTCGCGCGTGCCGAGGAACGGAGCCGTGAGGCCGATCAGCAGGATGACGGCGAGGATCGTCCCGCCCATCAGCACACTCCGGTTCTGCGCCGCCTTCAATACCGGATCCTCGGGTCGAGGAAGGTATACGTCAGGTCCACGAGAAGGTTGACCAGAACGTAGGCGACGGAGAAGAGCAGGATGACCGCCTGGACGGTCGGGTAGTCGCGCGCGAGCACGGCGTCCACGGTCAGCCGGCCGAGACCCGGGATGCCGTAGACCGACTCGGTAACAACCACCCCGCCGATCAGGAGCGCCACGCCGAGGCCGATGACGGTGACGATGGGCACGGCCGCGTTGCGGAGCACGTGGCGCAGCAGCACGGCGCCCTCGCCCAGGCCCTTCGCACGCGCCGTGCGGACGTGGTCGGTGCCCAGCACCTCGAGGACGCTGGTGCGCGTGATGCGCGCGATGAGCGCCACGTAGATAACGGCCAGCGTGACGCTCGGCAGGATCAGCCGCTGGAGGAAGCCCCAGAATCCCTCGGCGAGCCGCTGGTACCCCTGCACCGGTAGCCAGGCGAGCTGGATCGCGAAGAGGTAAATGAGCAGGTAGCCGATCACGAAGACCGGCACCGAGAAGCCGAGCACCGCAAACCCCATCACCGCGCGGTCGATCCACGTTCCCCGCATGGCGGCGGCGACCACGCCGAGCGGCACGGCGACAGCCACCGCGAGCAGGAGGGTGCAGACCGCGAGCGCCGCCGTGGGCTCGAGGCGGTCCCGGATCAGCTCGGCGACCTGCTTCTTGAAGAAGAAGGACTCGCCGAAATCACCCTGGACGACTCGGCCGACCCATATGGCGAACTGCTGGACGATGGGCCGCTCGAGGCCGAGCTTGACCCGGATCTCGGCCACCTGCTGGGTGGTGGCGCTGTCGCCGGCGATGATGGCGGCGGGGTCGCCGCCCGTGAGGCGGAGCAGGAGGAAGACAAAGACCGCCACGACCGTGACGACCGGGATCGTGGCGAGGATGCGGCGGACGATATAGCCCAGCATGGGACGGCGCGCCCCGCCGACCGCGCTAACGGCCGGCGGGGCGCACGGAGTCGCTCAGCGGCCCGTTTTCTCGATGCCCCAGAAGACCGTAGCGGGCGCCAGGATCAGGCCTGTGACGTTCTTTCGCATGGCGGCAGGCCCGTACCACTGCCCCAACCAGATATGCGTCGGATACTGCGTCTCCCGCACCTGCACCGCCTCGGCGATCTGCTTGAGCTTGGCGGGATTGGTTTCCCGCGCGTACTGGTCGCGGAGCGACTCCATCTCCTTGTCGCAGGGCCAGCCGAACATGGCCGTGTCGCAGGAGGCGTTGATGAAGCCCGCGCTGACCGGGTTCAGGATGTCGGCGGCGGTCCACGAGGTCAGGAACGCATGCCAGCCGCCCTGCGTCGGCGGGTCCTTCTTCGCGCGACGGGCCACCAGCGTCTGCCAGTCCATGGACTGCATGTCGACCTTGAAGCCGGCCTTCTCCATGAGGTTCTTGGCCACCGGCGCCAGGTTCGCCAACACGCTGAGATCCGTCGAGTGCATCAGGACGATGGGCGTCCCGTCGTAGCCCGCTTCCTTGAGAAGGGCCTTGGCCTTCCCGAAGTTCGAGTCGAGGAAGCCCTCCATGCCCTTGAACGACTCGTTCGGCGAGCCGCACGGGAAGAGCGCCTTGCAGACCTTGTAATACGCCGGATCGCCGATGACGGCCTCGAGGAAGTCCTTCTGGTTGAAGGCGATCATCACCGCCTGCCGGATCTTGGCATTGTCAAACGGCTTGGCGAGCGCATTGAAGCGGAACGCGTACTGGTTGCCCAGGGGGTTGCCGGTCACCAGGCTGATGTTGGCGTCCTTCTTGAGCACCGGCAGGAGGTCGTGCGGCGGCGTCTCGAGATAGTCGATCTCAGCTGCCAGCAGCGCATTGATCGCCGTCTGATGGTCGCTGATCGCGCGCCACTCGACACGATCGACCTTGACGACCTTGCCGCCGGCCAGGCCCGACGCGGCCTCGCTTCGCGGCCTGTACTGGGCGAACTTGACGTACACGGTCTTGTCGCCGGGCTTCCACTCGTCCCGCTTGAAGACGAAGGGGCCCGAGCCCGTGAAGTCCGAGATTTGCACGCTCGCGGGGGTGTCGGCCACGCGCTTCGGCATCATGAACGGCACGTTCGAGCTGGGCTTGCCGAGCGCGGGCAGCACCAGTCCCGTCTGCTCCCAGGACGATCCGGAAGGGGTCTTGGCGTCCACCACGACAAGGTCCTTCACGAAGGACATCATCTTCTGCCCCATCGTGTCCTTCTGGGCCCAGCGCTTGATCGAGGCGACGCAGTCCTCTGCCGTCACCGGCTTGCCGTCGTGCCAGACGAGCCCGTCGCGGAGCGTCATGGTGTACGTGAGCTTGTCCGCGCTGACGTCGTACTTGCCCACCATCTGGGGCTTGATCTCGCCCTTGGCGTCCGTGGCGAAGAGCGTGTCGTAGACCATGTAGCCGTGGTTGCGCACGATGTAGGCCGTGGTCCAGATCGGGTCCACGATCTTGAGGTCAGAGTGCATGACAACCTTGAGGACGGTCTCGGCGCTCGCGGGCTGGGGAGCGCCGGTGGGAAACCACATCACGGATACGGCCACACACGCGGCTGCACAGCGACGCGGGAACTTCATGGGCTCCTCCTCGAATGGGTCCGTCACGTTGGGCTCACGCCGGGGGGTGGGCACGCCGTCCATCCTCCTGCCGACAGCGAAGAGGTAACCACAGCCCCGACGGCCTTGTCAACGCGCCCGGTGGTATCATGCGGCTCGACCCGCGCGCCCCGTGGCGGACACCACCCGCGAGGAGGCAGACCGATGGAACGCGAGCTGTGGCGCTGGGACGCTGTCGAGCTGGCCGCCGCCATCCGGACGCGGAAGGTTTCGAGCCGGGAGGCGGTTCAGTCGGTGCTCGAGCGCCTCGAGGCCGTCAACCCGGCGATCAACGCGGTCACCGTCGATCCCGCGAAACAGTTCGAGCGCTACCCGCTCGTGGTCGGCCCGGTCTCGACCGAGCCGCCCTTCGCCGTCGGCTTCGACGTCGAGAGCGCGCAGAAGACGCGCGAGGTCCTGCGCTGCCACCGGCTTCTGGTCGCGGTGAACCTCCTCGGGCTTCCAGCCGTCTCGGTGCCAACGGGCCTCTGGGGCGGCCTGCCGCTCGGCGTGCAGGTGATCGGCGCGCGCTACCGCGAGGACCTCTGCCTCGACGCCGCCGAGGTCATCGAAGCCCAGCGCGGCCTTCCCACGCCCATCGACCCGGCCGGATAGCGCGATCGATCGCACTGGAGACACACTCAGGAGATTGACGATGCCCGACGGCGCGGCCATCGGGTACCGGCTCTGGCAGCCGGGGGCGCCGCGCCGGCTCCTGGTGTTGCTCCACGGCGTTGGCAGCAACCTGACCCGGTGGACGGAGTTCGTCGGTCGGACCACGCTCAGGGATTCGTGGGACCTCCTGCGCCTCGACCTCCGCGGCCACGGTCTGTCGCTGCACCGCGGGCACATCGGGATGGCCGAATGGTGCGCCGACTTGGCCGCCCTCCTCACCGCCGAGGGTTACAGTCGAGCGGTGATCGCGGGGCACTGCCTCGGGGCCGGCATCGCCACCGAGTTCGCCGTCCGCCAGCCAGGGCGCGCGGCGGGACTCATCCTCATCGAGCCGGTGTTCCGGCAGGCCCTGATCGGAGGGATGCGACGGCTCGCCCGCTTCCGTCAGCTCTATATCCTGCTTGCCCGCCTCGTGCTTGCGCTGAATGCCCTCGGCGTTCACCGCCGGAGGCTCGCGCCCCTCGATCTCGAGGCGCTCGACCGCGAGACGCGCGCGCTCATGGCCGAGGCCGGCTCGACCGAGGCTCTCGCGCGCTACGCTTCCCCCCTGCTCGACCTGCGGACGACGGCGACTGCCGTCTACCTGCAGGACCTCATCGCGCTCACCGGTCCGACCCCCGAGATGGAGGCGATCCGCGCCCCCGCGCTCGCCCTCGTCACCCCTGGCGGCGGCTTCGCCGACCCCGCGGTCACCCTGCGTCTGGTGGAGCGGCTCGAGGACTGTCGGGTGGTCTGCCTGCAAGCGCGGCACTGGATCCCGACCGAGCAGCCCGAGGCCATGCGCGAAGCCATCGAGGGCTGGTGCCTAGGCGCTCAGGACAGCCCGTACTTCTTGAGCTTGTAGCGAAGGACGCGCTCGCTGATCCCGAGCAGCTCCGCCGCGCGCGTCTGCGTCCCGTCGGCCTTGCCCAGCGCCTCCCGGATCATGCGCCGCTCGAGCCCCTCGACCGCGGCGATGAGCCCGGCTCCTTCTCCTGATCCCGGCGCCGGCGTCTCGAGCGTCAGGGGCAGATCTTCCACGCCGATCACGTCGTCGCGCGTCAGCACGACGGCCCGCTCGATCAGGTTCTCGAGCTCGCGAATGTTGCCGGGATAGTCGTAGCGCAGCAGCGCCTCCCGCGCCTCACGGGTGAGCCCGCGTACGGTCTTGCCGTTCTTCCCGGCGAAGGCGCGAAGGAAGTGCTCGATGAGCGGCGGCAGGTCCTCGCGCCGCTCCCGGAGCGGCGGCAGGGCGATCGTGACCACGTTGATGCGGTAGTAGAGGTCCTCGCGGAAGCGGCCCTCCCGCACGAGGGCTTCCAGATCCCGGTGTGTCGCCGCCAGAAGCCGCACGTCCACCTTGATCGGCCGGCTCGATCCCACACGCTCGAACTCCCGCTCCTGGAGCACCCTCAAGAGCTTCACCTGAAGGTGGGGCGGCAGATCGCCGATCTCGTCGAGAAAGATGCTGCCGCCGTCGGCCACCTCGAAGCGGCCCTTGCGGCTGGCCACGGCGCCGGTGAATGCGCCCTTCTCGTGGCCGAAAAGCTCCGCCTCGAGCAGGCTCTCGGCGAGCGCGGCGCAGTTGACCTTGACGAGGGGCCCGCCCGCCCGTGGGCTCGCGTAGTGCAGCGCCCTGGCGATGAGCTCCTTGCCGGTGCCGCTCTCGCCCCGGATCAGGACGGTGGCATCGCTCGGGGCGACCCGGCGCACCAAGGACAGCACCTCCTGCATCCGCCCGCTGTCGCCGATGATGCCTTCGACCCGGTGCCGCTCGGCGAGGGCCTCGCGAAGCTCGCGGTTCTCGGCGACGAGGCGCTGGCGCTCCCGGACGCGGTGGACGCGGTGCAGGAGATCGTCGAGGTTGAGCGGCTTGGTCAGGTAGTCCGCGGCGCCCGCCTTGACGGCGCTCACGGCCGTCTCGATGGTGCCGTAGGCGGTGATGATCACCACCGCCGTCTCGGGGCTCGTCGACCGGACGGCCTCGAGCACCTCCATGCCCGAGAGGTCCGGCATCCGCTGGTCCGTCAGCACCAGGTCGAAAGCC
>Ga0209751_10007408_pt1 | contig 10068 bp, 8 predicted proteins | sample RifCSP13_1_FD_184019 | JGI IMG/M metagenome (GOLD analysis project Ga0209751, IMG submission 184019) | Soil microbial communities from Rifle, Colorado - Rifle CSP2_sed 13_1 (SPAdes) (version 2) | ecosystem: Environmental > Terrestrial > Deep subsurface > Rock core/Sediment | place: Rifle...
GAAGCGTGCCTCAAGTTTGCGCGGCGCTACTGGTACACGCGCGGGGAACCGCGCGCGGAGTTCATCGCGTTCGAAAACTCGTTCCACGGACGGACGTTCGGCGCGCTGTCGGTGACCTGGAACGAGCACTACCGCGCCCCGTTCGAGCCGCTGGTGCCAGGTGTGCGGTTCGTACCGGTCAACGACCCGAAGGCGCTGCTGGCCGCCGTCTCGCGATCGACCGCGGCAATCATCGCGGAGCCGATCCAGGGCGAAGGCGGCGTGCGCCCCTTGACGCCGGCGTTTGCCGCAGCCATTACCGCAGCGGCGGCGACGACCGGCGCGCTCCTTATCGCCGACGAAGTGCAGTGCGGCCTCGGCCGCACCGGCTACCCCTTTTATGCGCCGGTGCTGGGTCTTCATCCGCATCTCGTCTCGATCGGCAAGGCGCTCGGAGGCGGCGTGGCGGTCGGGGCCGCGCTCGTCAGCCAGGAGGTCGCGGACACGATCGCCTTCGGGGATCATGGGAGCACGTACGGCGGCAATCTGCTCGCGTGTCGCGCGGCGCTCTGCTTCCTTGACGAGCTGGACACCGGCGGGCTCCTCGGACGGGTCGCACGGGTCGGCGATCATCTCGAGCGGGGACTTCGATCGATGGCTGCCAGACATCCGCTCATAAAGGAAATCCGCGGAGCCGGGTTGATCTGGGGCCTGGAGCTGACGCGCGATGCGGCGCCGGTCGTTCAGGAAGGGCTGGCGCGAGGCGTGATCGTGAACCGCACGGCCGAAACGGTCGTGCGACTGCTGCCGCCGCTCGTGATCACCGAAGCGGAGATCGACGAAGCGCTCGGCCGTCTCGATGCGGCGTTCGGTGCCGTGGGAGCTGATCAATGAAGTCAAGGGGTCGCATCAGTCTGCGCTCGGCGAAGGCATCGGAAGCGCGGACCTTGTACGCCCTCATTGCGGCCAGCCTCGAGGAGGGTCACCTCCTGCCGCGCACGCTCGGCGAGCTGACGGTTCACGCCACGCGATTCGTCATCGCGACGCGCGGACGCCGCATCGTCGGCTGCGCCGAGCTCGCGACGCTGAGCCCCCACGTCTCCGAAGTCCGCTCGCTGGCGGTCGATGCGCGCGAACGCGGGAAAGGCGTCGGCACGCTGATCGTCGACGAGCTGCGGCGGCGCGCGCTGGGCGAAGGGTTCGAGAAGCTGTGCGCGTTCACGCACGCGCCGGCGTATTTCATCCAGATGGGATTCTCGATCGTCCCCCACACGTGGGTGCTCGAGAAGCTCACGACTGACTGCGTCACGTGCCCGCTCTTCCGCACCTGCGGCCAATACGCGATGGTGGTGCCGCTCGAATCGGTCCATGACGTCGACCGCGCGCCGGCCGCCGTCGCCCGGTACGCGTGATGGCCGGTCCAACCGGCAGCGTCGGAGGCGTCACGACGCCTCAGGGATATCGTGCCTCCGGATCGAGCGCCGGCATCAAGGCGAACAAGGGCCTGGACCTCGCCCTGCTCGTGTCCGACACGCCGGCCACGGCGGCAGCGGTGTTTACGACGAACCGCGCGCAGGCTGCGCCGATCCTCGTCTCGCGCGAACATTTGAGCGCGAGCGGCGGCGTCGCACGGGCGATTGTCGTCAACAGCGGATGTGCGAATGCCTGCACCGGCGATGAAGGACTTCGCGCGGCCCGCGACATGGCGGCCGAAACGGCGCGGCTCGTCACGTGTTCCATTGCGGAAGTCCTGGTCGCGTCAACCGGCGTGATCGGCGTCGCGCTGCCTATCGAGAAGATCCGCGCGGCGCTCCCCGCGGCGTTCCGTGAGCTGGCGAGCGATCGCGGATCGATGGCCGCGCGGGCCATCATGACGACCGACCCCTTTCCCAAGGAGGCCGCGGCCGACCTGAAGATTGGCGGCCGCACCATCCGGATCGGTGGCATGGCCAAAGGCTCCGGAATGATCGAGCCGATGATGGCCACGATGCTGGGCTTCCTGACGACGGATGCCGACGTCCCGCAGCCGCTGCTCGCCCGCGCGTTGCGCGAAGTGGTGGACGACACCTTCAACGCGATCACCGTCGACGGCGAATGCTCGACCAACGATTCCGTGATGCTGCTCGCCAACGGTGCCAGCGGCGCATCGATCGACGTCGGCAACTACGACGCATTCGTCGGCGGGCTGCATGCGGTCTGTCGCGAGCTGGCGCTGGGCATCGTGCGCGGCGGTGAAGGCGCGACCAAGCTGGTGACCGTCACCGTCACAGGCGCCGCTTCCGAGGCCCGCCGTGCCGCCAAAGCCATCGCCAATTCGCTGCTGGTCAAGACCGCGATTCACGGCGGCGATCCAAACTGGGGACGGCTCATCGCGGTGGCAGGGCGCGCGAACGTCGCCTTCGAACTGTCACGCGCGGCGGTCATGATTGGATCGACGACGCTCTTCAGGGATGGCCGGCCCCACGACGAGGCGGCGGCCGAAGCAGCCGAGTATCTCAAGGGCGCGGAAATCGCGCTGTCGGTCGATCTGGGTTCCGGGCCTGCATCATCCACCGTCTGGACCTGCGACCTCAGCGCGGAGTACGTGCGGATCAATGCGGAGTATCGAACGTGACGCAGGCAACGACCGCCGCACGGCCCAGGCATTTCCTCTCCGTCACCGATCTCGACGCCGTCGATCTCGAGCGCTGCCTCGAGCTGGCGCTTCGAATGAAGGCGGAGCGTGCGCTCGGCGCGGACGCGCCGACGGCGCACGTGCTCGCGGGCCGTTACGTGGCGATGCTGTTCGAAAAGCCGTCGCTTCGGACGCGGACCACTTTTGAAATCGCCGTGCGCGAGCTGGGCGGCGAGGTCATCGCGCTGCAGCCCGACGTGGCGCTCGGACGCCGCGAGCCGATCGCCGACGTCGCGAGGAACCTCGAGCGATGGGTCCATGCCATCGTCATCCGGACGTTCTCGCAGCGTGCGCTCGAGGAATTCGCGGCGGCCACCAGGCGCCTTCATGTGATCAATGCGCTGACCGACGAACAGCATCCATGCCAGGCGCTCGCTGATTTCGTCACCCTGAAGGAACGGTTCGGATCGCTCGCCGGCCGCACGCTGGCGTTCGTCGGCGATGGCAACAACATCGCCGCCTCCCTCGCGCATGCGTCGGCGATGCTCGGTGTGAACTTCCACGTCGCAAGCCCCGCTGGATATGAGCTCCCCGCGTCGATCGTCCAGACAGCGACGAACACGGCGCGCCACGGCGCGCGGCTGCGGCTCTTCAGCGATCCGGCCGACGCGGTGGCCGGCGCCGACGCCGTCTATACCGACACATGGACGTCAATGGGACAGGAAGCCGAAGCCGAGGTGCGTCGCCAGGTATTCGAGCCGTATCAGGTGAACGAGAAACTCATGAGAGCCGCGAAGCCGGACGCGCTCTTCATGCACTGCCTGCCGGCGCACCGCGGCGAAGAGGTGACGGCGGAGGTCTTCGAGTCGAAGGCGTCGGTCGTGTTCGATCAGGCCGAGAACCGGCTGCACGGACAGAAGGCGCTTCTGTCGATGCTGCTGTCTTCCGGGACGGCCTGAAGGCTGTTCCTTGACCTTTATGACCGCATCAGCGCCGTGGCTGGCGCACTACGACGAAGGCGTTCCGGCGACGCTCGCGCCATATCCAAGCCGGACGCTGGTGGACTACCTCGCCGACGCGGCGCGCGATCGGCCGCGGCAGGCCGCGTTGCTGTTCAAGGGTGCGGCGCTCACCTACAGCGAACTTGATCGCCTGAGCGACGCGTGCGCGGCGGCATTTCGATCGCTCGGCGTGCAGCGGGGCGACCGCATCGCCCTTCTGCTGCCCAACTGCCCGCAGTTCCTCATCGCCGAGTTCGCCGCGTGGAAGATCGGCGCGATCGTGGCGCCGCTCAATCCCTTGTACACCGAGCAGGAGCTCGAGGGGCCGCTCCGCGAGAACGGCATCGAGACCATCGTCACGCTGACGCGCTTCTACGACCGCGTGAAGCGCGTGCGGCCCCGGACCCCGTTGACTCGCGTGATCGCCACCAACATCAAGGAGTACTTTCCGCCGCTGCTAGGTCTGCTGTTCACGCTGGCGCGAGAGAAGCGCGCCGGCGATCGCGTGAAGCTGGAGCCGGGCGATCATGACCTGTCGAGGCTCCTGATCGAACACCGGACGGTGCCGGTCGAGCGGACGAGGGTGACGGCCGACGACGACGCGGTGCTGCTGATGAGCGGCGGAACGACGGGTACCCCGAAAGGCGCGCTCGGAAAGCATGGCGCGTACGTGATCGCCGGTCTCCAGGAGGCGGCGTGGCTGCGATCGGTGCTGCTTCCGGACACGGACGTCATCCTGCTGCCGTTGCCGCTCTTCCATGTCTACGGCCACGTCGGCGTGCAGGCGCTCGCCTTTGTCAATCGCAATCCATTGGCGATCGTCCCGAACCCGCGCGACCTCGCCGACCTGATTCGAACGATCCGTCGGGTGAAGCCCGCGTTCTTTAACGGCGTGCCAACCCTGTACATCGCGCTCCTCAACCGCCCCGAAGTGCAGCAAGGGAAGGTCGACTTCAAGTCCATCAAGATCTGTCTCTCGGGCGCCGCGGCGCTCATGGCCGAAACGAAGAACCGGTTCGAGTCGATAACCGGCGCGCGAATCGTCGAAGGGTATTCGTTGACCGAAGCGATGATGGCCGCGTGCATCAATCCGGTGAAGGGTCCGAACAAACCGGGCTCGGTGGGCATGCCGCTGCCGGACGTGCACGTCCGCATCTTCGACGGCGACGAGGGCACACGTGTGATGCCGACCGGTGAAATCGGCGAGATCGCGGTTTCAGGTCCGCAGTTGATGATCGGCTATTGGAACCGGCCCGATGAGACGGCCGGCGTCCTCCGCGAACACGACGACGAAACCGGCACGCGACGGTGGCTGCATACGGGCGATCTGGGGTATCTCGATGAAGACGGCTACGTCTTCATCGTCGATCGCAAAAAAGATCTCATCAAGACCAGCGGATATCAGGTGTGGCCGCGAGAGATTGAGGAGGTGCTGGCCGCACATCCCGCGGTCGCGGAGGTGGGAGTCGCCGGCGTCCGCGACGACGTGAGAGGCGAAGCGGTCAAAGCCTGGGTCGTGTTGCGGGCGGGCGGGGCCGCGACCGACCAGGAGCTGCGGACGTTCTGCCGCGATCAACTCGCGCCCTACAAAGTCCCGTTGCATATCGAGTTCCGCACGGAGCTGCCGAAAACGATGGTCGGAAAGGTGCTGCGGCGAGCGCTCAGGGAAAGCTGACCTGGTCAGGTTAGTTCCACGCTCCGCGGCTCAGGAACCCAGTACAACGCAATCGCCGCGAGGAAGAACGCGGCTCCCGCCACCGTGAAGGCCGGGCCGAAACCGCGCGACGCCGCGAGCGATCCGATCACGAACGGCGCCGCCGCGCTGGCCAGACGGCCGGCGTTATAGGTGAAACCCTGTGCCGTGGCGCGGATTGCCGTGGGGTAGATCTCGGCGGTCAGCGGGCCGAACCCGCTGTAGTGGCCGGTGCCGAAGAACGCGACAAACGGCCCGAGTGCGAGGAGCACGAGCGGGTTTCTCATGTAGCCGTACAGCGGCAGCAGCAGGCTGGCAGCGAGGATGTACATCGCGTACGCCTGCTTCCGGCCGATGGCGTCGGCGACGAACCCGAACGTCACGTAACCGAACCACATCCCGACCTGGGTGATGAAAACGACGGCCGACGAGCTGATGAGGCTCAGTCCCACACCGCCCTGCTCCGCCGGAAGCACAAGGTAGGCTGGCACCCACGTATTGAGACCCCACCAGCCGAAGAGCGTGCACGCATTCATCAACGTCAGCGCCACGCTGGCCTGCGCCAAATCGCCGCGGAACAAATCGCCGAACGGGATCCGCTGGCCGGGCCGCCTGGCGCGGCGCCACAACCCCGGCTCCTCGACGTTCCGCCGGACCCACAGCGTCAAGAACGCCGGCAGCACGCCGACGAAGAACACACCGCGCCAGCCCAACACGGGAAGCAGCAATCCGCTGACGATGGCCGCAAGACCGAATCCGATCGCCCAGGAGCTCTGCATGAACGCGAATGCGCGCCCTCGCGTGGGCGCGGGCCAGGATTCCGACACGAGGGCCGCGCCGCTCGCCCACTCCCCGCCCATGCCGAGCCCGAGGCACACGCGAAAGGCGGCGAGCTGCCCGAGATTCCGGGATACGCCGCAGAGCGCCGTGAAGATGGAATACAGGAGGACACTCGCCATCAAGGCGCGCTTGCGGCCGTACCGGTCGGCGACCACGCCAAAGATCAATCCGCCGGCCGCCGCCGCAACGAGCGTGAGGGAGCCGAGCGCGCCGCCCTGTTCCTTCGTGAGATTCAGGTCGACCATGATCGAGGCGAGCAGCAGCGAGAACAGCATCACGTCGAACGCGTCGAGCATCCAGCCGAGCGAGGCGGCTATGAACGCCCGGTGCGCCCGCGCATCCGCCGAATGCCACCACCCAAAGAGCGGCACGTCAGGGCGCTCCGATCGCTTTGACCGCAATCCCCGCGGCTTCGAGTCCGGCGCGAACAGCGGCAGCGAGACGATCCGAGCCCGGCGTGTCCCCGTGGATGCATATCGTGTCGGCGTCAACGCAGAGCCGGGATCCATCCACGGCCACAATCGTGCGGTCGGCGATCAGTCCAACCGCGCGCGCCACGACAGCGGCCACGTCGTGGATCACGGCGCCGGTCTTCTGACGCGATGCGAGCCGACCGTCCGGTTCGTATGCGCGATCGGCAAATACCTCGATGGCGACAGGCAAGCCGAGCGCCCGCGCCGCGTTGACCATCTCGGAATCGGGTGGAGCGAAGAGCCGGAGCGATCGATCGAATGCCGCCACGGCGCGGGCGAGCGCATCGGCGAGGGGGCGATCGCGTGCCGCCATGTTGAAGAGCGCACCGTGCGCTTTGACGTGCGCGAGCGCGGCGCCTTCGGCGGCGGCAACGCCCGCGACGGCGGCGATTTGGTACAGGATGAAATCTTCCGCTTCCCGAGGGGGGACGTGCAGCTCGCGGCGGCCGAAGCCGGCCAGATCGGGAAATCCGGGATGTGCGCCGATCGCCACGCCGTGCGCCCTGGCCAGCCGGATCGTCGCGCGCAGTACGGAGGGGTCACCGGCATGAAAGCCGGCCGCGATGTTCGCCGACGTAATCGACGCCATGAGCGCCGCGTCGTTGCCGAGCGTGTACGCGCCAAACGACTCGCCGACGTCCGCGTTCAGATCGATCCGCATGGATCCAACGCTTGTCTATCACGAAGTCCCGAAGAATCGAAGGCAGGACTGAAGTCCTGCGCCACAACAGTATCGAAGGCGGGACTGAAGTCCTGCGCCACAACAGTATCGAAGGCGGGACTGAAGTCCTGCCACACAGTAGTGGCGCAGGTCTTTAGACCTGCTCGTGTTACTGCCTTCGTGTCTCCCCGATGAAGATGCGTGGGAAGGAGGATCGAGGAGCGCGTACAAACAAAAGGGCACCGCGTTGTTGCGATGCCCCCCTGCTCCACTGGTCCGGCTCCCCCAGCAATTCACGGCGCCCTGCCGTAATCAGACCAGCGACCTGTCCTCCGATAAGGCAATCGGCATGCCTGCGATTTTGCTCGAGTAACTGAAAGATCGTGCGCCGGGCGTTTCCCGTCATTTACGACTTTGTCGCGACTCTTACAAATCTGTCACGTAGGCAGGCAGCTTGTCCGCAATCTCCGCCAGCGTCGGGTTGCGTCTATCGCGGTCGGACAGGAGAGGGTCGGTGACGGGCCACGCTATCGCCAGCGCCGGGTCGTTCCAGGCAATCCCGAATTCGTCGGCAGGATCGTAGATGCTGCTGCACTTGTACTCGACTTCGGCCGTGCTTGTGAGCACACAGAAGCCGTGCGCGAAGCCCGCTGGAATGTAACACTGCTTGAAATTGTCCGCGGACAGCACGACGCAGACCGACCGGCCAAAACTGGGCGACCCACGCCGGAGATCGACGGCCACGTCGTAAATCTCGCCGGCGATCACGTGAACCAGCTTGGCCTGGGGCCGCCTGCGCTGCATGTGCAGGCCACGAACCGTTCGCCCGAGCGAACGCGTGCGATTATCCTGGACGAAGACCGGCGCAATGCCGATGGCGCGGTATTTGTCCGCGTGGTAGGTCTCGACGAAGAAGCCGCGGCTGTCCCGATGCACCTCGGGTTCGATGATGAGCACCTCGGGAATGCTGGAGGGAATGCACCGCACGCTCACGCCTCGTGATCGAGCAGTTGCAGCAAGTACTGGCCGTACGCGCTTGCTTCCATGGCGCGGCCCAGCCGCGCGAGGTCGGCGGCGTTGATGTAGCCCATGCGGTAGGCGATCTCCTCGAGGCAGGCCACCATCAGTCCCTGCCGTTCTTCGATCGCGTGAATGTAATTTCCCGCCTGCATGAGCGACTCGTGGGTGCCGGTATCGAGCCAGGCGATCCCGCGCGCGAGTCTTTCGACGTGCAGCTGTCCGCGCTCGAGGTACATCCGGTTGACGTCGGTGATCTCAAGCTCGCCGCGCGCCGACGGTCTGAGGCTGGCGGCCATGTCGACGACCTGGTTGTCGTAGAAGTACAGCCCGGTGACGGCATAAACCGACTTCGGCCTGGCCGGCTTCTCCTCGATGCTGATCGCGCGGCCGTTCCGATCGAGCTCGATGACCCCGTACCGTTCCGGATCCCGGACCTGATAGCCGAAGACCGTGGCGCCTGAATCGCGTGCGGCCGCGCCGCGCAGGTAATCGGAGAAATGCGCGCCGTAAAAAATATTGTCGCCGAGAGCCAGCACGACGCGATCGCCCCCGATGAATTCACGGCCGATCAGGAACGCCTGCGGGAGGCCGTCAGGGCTCGGCTGCGGCGCGTACTCGATGCGAATGCCGAGCTCGGAGCCGTCGCCGAGCAGCCGCCGGAAGGCATCCTGTTCGTGCGGCGTGGTGATGACCAGGATGGTACGGACGCCGGCGAGCATCAGCGTTGACAGCGGGTAGTACACCATCGGCTTGCTGTAAACCGGCACGAGCTGCTTGCTGACGGCGCGCGTCAACGGATGCAGCCGCGATCCCGATCCGCCTGCGAGAATAATGCCCTTCAACATCACTGGCGGCCCAGGCCTAATCGCTCGCGGCCGTAGCGGCCGGCCTGGACGGCGTCGCACCAGTCGCGGTGCGCGACATACCATTCGACGGTCTCGCGCAGACCGCGGTCGAAGGTGCGCGCCGGCGTCCATCCGAGCTCGTGCCGGATCTTCGTCGCGTCAATCGCGTATCGCCTGTCGTGGCCGGGACGATCGGGAACGAACGTCTTGAGCGACCGATGACTCGCGCCCGCCGGCTTCGTCTCGTCGAGCGCGTCGCAGATGCGATCGACGATCTCGAGATTGGTCCGCTCGTTGCCGCCGCCGATATTGTACTTCCCGCCCGGTTGTCCTTCGCGCAGCACGAGCAGCAGGCCGGCGCAGTGATCGGCGACGTGCAGCCAGTCGCGGACGTTCCCCCCGTCGCCATAGATCGGCAGCGGGCGGCCGTCGAGGGCGTTCAGGATCATCAAGGGAACGAGCTTCTCCGGAAACTGGTACGGCCCATAGTTGTTCGAGCAGTTCGTGGTCAGGGTGGGAAGCCCGTACGTGTGAAAGTAGGCGCGGACGATGTGATCGGCCGCGGCCTTGCTGGCGGCGTAAGGCGAATTCGGCGCATACGGCGTCTCCTCGCTGAACACGCCAACCGGCCCGAGCGTGCCGTAGACCTCGTCGCTCGACACGTGCAGAAAGCGGAACCGCTGGCGGTCAGCGGGCCCGAGCGACGCGACGTGCTTCCGCGCCGCTTCAAGCAGCGTGAACGTGCCGACAACGTTCGTGTCGATGAACGACTGGGGGCGATCGATCGATCGATCGACATGCGTTTCGGCGGCGAGGTTCACGACCGCATCGGGATGCCCATCGGCGAAGACGCGAGCCATGGCGCCGGCGTCCGCGATGTCGGCGCGCACAAACGTCACGCGAGGGTCTTTCAGCGCCTGTTCCAGGTTGAGGAGGCTGCCC
>Ga0209751_10007409_pt1 | contig 10067 bp, 9 predicted proteins | sample RifCSP13_1_FD_184019 | JGI IMG/M metagenome (GOLD analysis project Ga0209751, IMG submission 184019) | Soil microbial communities from Rifle, Colorado - Rifle CSP2_sed 13_1 (SPAdes) (version 2) | ecosystem: Environmental > Terrestrial > Deep subsurface > Rock core/Sediment | place: Rifle...
GCGTCCTTTGCGTTCTTTGCGCGAGACACAGTCTTATTCGGTGTTCCCTTCATTTCAAAATTCCAAATATATCTGGTTAGGCATTACAGCCTCGAAGCGACATTGATGAGCGCTCCCCTCTAGGAAATTTCGCGCCAGCAAGTAATATGAAATATCAAGGGATCGCTCAATCCAGCGGTCACGTTCAGTACGAAGAATTCGATTAGGATAAAGAAATACCATATGGGCGACAATTTTTTTTCAGAGCTGGAGTCCGAATCGATCGAAATCATCCGTGAAGTGGCGGCCACCGCCGCCAAGCCGGTGATGCTGTACTCCATCGGCAAAGATTCTTCAGTGATGCTCCGGCTGGCGCAAAAGGCTTTCTACCCCGGGCCGATCCCATTTCCGCTGATGCACATCGATACCGGTTGGAAGTTTCGCGAGATGATCGCGTTCCGGGACCGCCGGGCCGCGGAAATCGGTTTCAAGCTGATCACCTACACGAACCCGCGCGGCGTCACCGAGGGCATCGGGCCGATCAACCACGGTTCGGCGTATCACACCGATGTGATGAAAACCGAAGCGCTGAAACAAGCGCTGGATCTTTACGGGTTCGACGTCGCCTTCGGCGGCGCCAGGCGCGACGAGGAGAAATCGCGCGCCAAGGAGCGCATCTTTTCGTTTCGCGCGCCGGGCCATCGTTGGGAGCCCAAAGCCCAGCGTCCCGAACTATGGAATCTTTACAACACCCGGATCAACGCCGGCGAAACGATCCGGGTTTTCCCGCTCTCCAACTGGACGGAGGCCGATGTCTGGGCCTACATCCGCCAGGAGAACATTCCGATCGTGCCGCTGTACTTCGCCGCCAATCGTCCGGTGGTCAAACGTTACGGCCAATGGATCATGGTCGACGATGACCGGTTGCCGCTCGAGCCGGGCGAGTCACCGCAAATACGCATGGTGCGCTTCCGCACGCTGGGTTGCTACCCGCTGACCGCCGCGGTTGAAAGCACGGCGACGACGCTCGACGAGATCGTGGCCGAAACTCTGGGGGCGACGACCTCCGAGCGTCAGGGACGCGTCATCGATCACGATGGCGCCGGCTCGATGGAACGTAAGAAGCAGGAAGGGTATTTCTAATGGGAGTCTTCAGGCTTTGGTGCGGCGAACAAGGACTCGGATATTGCACCGCGGAGGCGCTGAGGGCGCGGAGTAAAGAGTTCTTGATTAAGAAATACTCCGAACTCTGCGAACTCTGTGCCTCTGTGGTGAATGTTTCTTTATAGTAAACCCGGAAGAGCCTTTAATGGACACCCTTCGATTCATTACCTGCGGCAGCGTCGACGACGGCAAGTCGACGCTGATCGGCCGCTTGCTCTACGAGACCAAGCTGGTCTTCGAGGACCAACTGGAGGCGCTCAAGGTGGACTCCAAAAAATTCGGCACCCAGGGCGAGCGCCTCGACTTCGCGCTGCTGGTCGACGGCTTGCAGGCCGAGCGCGAGCAGGGCATCACCATCGACGTCGCCTACCGTTTCTTCGCCACGCCCAGGCGGCGTTTCATCGTGGCCGATACTCCGGGCCACGAGCAGTACACCCGCAATATGGCGACCGGTGCGTCGACCGCTCAGGCGGCGGTTTTGCTGATCGACGCGCGCAAGGGAGTGCTCGTCCAGACCAAACGCCACAGCCGGATTGTCTCGATGCTCGGCATCCGTCACGTGGCGCTGGCGGTCAACAAGATGGATCTCGTGGACTGGTCGCAAGCGGTCTTTGACGAGATCGAGCTTGCCTATCGCCGCTTTGCCCAGGACCTGGGCTTTGAGACGATCACGGCGATTCCGCTGTCGGCGCTGGAAGGTCACAATGTCGTCGATCCGCGTCATGCTGCGATGCCTTGGCATAGCGGGCCGAGCCTTTTGCAGTGGCTCGAAACCGTTCCAACCGAGGGGTGCGAGGCCGCCCAGCCATTCGCGATGCCGGTGCAGTGGGTCAACCGGCCCAATCTCGATTTCCGCGGATTCTCCGGGCGCGTCGGCAGCGGCGCGGTCAAGCCGGGCGACAATGTGCGCATCAGCCCCTCGGGCGTGGCCAGCCGTGTTAAGGAGATCGTTGTCGGTGCCGGTTCCATCGCCGCAGCGACCGCCGGGCAGTCCGTCACCTTGGTGCTTGAAGATGAGGTCGACGCGAGCCGAGGCGATGTCATCGCCACCGCGTCAAATCCGGTTGAATCCGCCGACCAGTTCGAGGCGGATCTTTTGTGGATGAGCGAGCACGCTTTGCTGCCCGGGCGTCCTTATGCGGCTCTCATTCACAGCAAGTCCGCGAGTGTGAGCATCACTCACATCAAGCATCATCTGGACATCAATACCGGCGCCCATCTCGCCGCCAAGACGCTGGGCTTAAACGAAATCGCCACGGTCAACGTCAGTTTCGATCGCTCTGTGCCGTTCGCCCCTTATGCCCAGAACAAGCGCTTGGGCGCGTTTATCGTTATCGACAAGCTGACCAACGAGACCGTCGGCGCGGCGATCATCCATTTCGCGCTTCGACGCGCCGTGAACGTTCACTGGCAGGCGCTCGAGGTTACCAAGGCCGTGCGCGCCGGGATGAAACATCAGCGGGCGCGCTGCCTGTGGTTCACGGGGCTTTCGGGCTCGGGCAAGTCGACGGTCGCCAACCTGTTGGAAAAGCGCTTGCACGCCGACGGCAAGCACACCTATATTCTGGACGGCGACAACGTGCGCCACGGGCTCAATCGGGATTTGGGATTTACTGAGGAGGACCGCGTGGAGAACATTCGCCGGGTGGCCGAGGTCGCCAAACTCCTGGTGGATGCGGGACTGATTGTGCTCGTCGCTTTTATTTCACCCTTCCGAGCGGAGCGCCAATTGGCGCGCGGCTTGTTCGAGGACGGCGAGTTTATCGAAGTATTCGTGGATACGCCGCTGGAGGAGTGCGAGCGCCGCGATGTCAAAGGACTCTATGCCAAGGCGCGGCGTGGGGAACTTAAAAATTTCACGGGCATCGACAGCGACTACGAGCCGCCGGAAGCGCCCGAAATTCACCTCAGGACGCTCGCAGGCAGACCGGAAGTCTGCGTCGATCAGATTGTCCATTTGCTGAGATCTTGATTGAACCAAATGTCGGCGTCGTAGGTGTAGTTCTTCCCCGTGGCCGGGTTGACGGTCACCGCCGAGGGATGCATCGCGTCGCCGTAGGTAAACGTCACCCCGCACTTGTTGTCGATATTGCCGATGGGGCTGTAGACATACAGCAGTTCTGGAACGGCTGTCCCGAACCGAAGGTGCCGGAAGCGATTTGCCGCCGATTCAGATCGTCGTCAGTGAAAGTCCGGCTGGCGACAAAGAGAGGCTTTGATGCTCGTAGCCAATAATCAAACAATCAAAACCTGGCAGTGTTATCTAAAATAGCAAATATCGCGCCTGACCCCGAATCTGACCCCGAATCTGCGCTTTAATACCGACAAGGCCCCAGGTTTATTGTAACTCGGAATTAACCACAATAGGTTGTTAAACGAGCAGCTTATTAAACTACCAGGCTTGTGGCGCGTTTAATATTCAGCTAAATTAACAACCATGGGTAGTTCTACAGGCAGTAAAATAAACCAATTGCTCCGACGATGGCCAAATGGAACGGTTGCGGTATCGTCCTGGCTCGAAAAGCAAGGGGCTTATCAGCAACTGGTTCAAAAATATGAAGCTACCGCCTGGTTACGCCGAGTGGGGCAGGGAGCCTATGCCAAGGCAGGAGACACGTTCGAGTGGACCGGCGGTCTGTATGCCCTCCAGGACCAACTGCAGCTGCCGATCCACGCCGGCGGAAAAACCGCGCTGCAAATGCAAGGGTATGCCCATTTTCTACCGATGGGAAAAGGCACAACGGTCTCGCTGTTCGGGCCTCCCGATGTGAAGCTGCCCACGTGGTTCAAGCAATACCGCTGGGGTATCAAGGTCCGTTATACCGCCACCAATCTTTTTGCTGACCAGGCCGATCAAGGACTGACCAAAAAAGATATCGGGCCGTATTCGATCAAAGTATCCACACCGGAGCGCGCCATGATGGAAGTCCTGTATGGGGTTCCACTAGTCGACTCTTACGAAGAGGCCAGGCTTCTCATGGAGGGGCTCACCACGTTACGCCCACGGGTCGTGCAGCGCTTGCTGGAAAACTGCGTGTCGGTAAAGGTGAAGCGGCTATTTATGCTTCTGGCTGAAAACTGCAAGCATCCCTGGATCGGAAAAGTCGATCTATCGAAGGTGGATTTCGGCAAAGGAAAGCGCCAGCTGGTTAAGGGAGGACGCTTCGATTCCAAATACAACATCACAGTGCCGAATACGGGAACCGCGGGCACCGCACCCGAAGTGCGATCTTGAAGGATAGTCCTTACTTCAAACAAGCCGAACTGATGCTCAAAACAATACCGCACGTGGCGGCGGAAACTTGTTTTGCGCTCAAAGGTGGAACGGCGATCAATCTGTTTGTGCGGGACATGCCGCGGTTGTCGGTGGATATCGATCTAACCTATCTGCCGGTGGATGAACCCCGCGATACCACCTTGATAAAGATGAGCGACGCACTCGGCCGTATCGCCGGTGCCATCAAGAAGGCCATCGTCGGCACGAGGGTGCAGGAAACTCGCGCCCAGAATCCTGACCGTGTAACGAGGCTCACCGTGTCGGTGGGGCCGACGCGAATGAAGATTGAACCTAACGAAGTCATTCGTGGCTCCGTCTTTCCTGCCGAGGAGCGTGAACTGACACGGCGCGCGGAAGAAACTTTCGAACTTTCCGTAACGGCACAGACACTTTCGCTGGCCGACCTCTACGGTGGAAAACTTTGCGCTGCCTTGGACCGTCAACATCCGCGCGATTTGTTCGACGTAAAGTTGCTTCTTCAGAATGAAGGCATTACGGACGAGATCCGCAAAGCGTTCGTCGTATATCTCGCCAGCCATGATAGACCGATGCATGAGCTGCTCGACCCCACGCCTAAAAACATTCGCCGGATCTACGAAAATGAGTTTGCCGGCATGACGGTGGATCCCGTGTCGTATGAAGAATTGATCGCTGCGCGAGATACGCTCATCGAGACACTGAGAAAAGAATTGACCAATGATGAACGAGAATTCCTCGTTTCGCTGAAAGCTGGGCAACCGAAATGGAATTCAATTGGCATCGAGGGTATCGAGAAACTCCCCGCGGTCCAGTGGAAATTATTGAATATAAAGAAGCTCGGCGCAAGAAAGCGGAAAGATCTATTAGAAAAGCTAAGACGAGTGCTCGAAATGTGAAATCGATCGCACTAATTTCACTCCGGCCTCAGCGGAGTTGGCAGGACGGCTTCATCGGGACGCGGCGATGATCAGCCGGCTGTATGGTTGGTATCAGACGCATCGGGATAAACAAACGGAGGAGGAGCTCGCCGGCGTGTTGACAAAATAGTCAATACTCAGGCCTGACCCTTGCCCCCCCCTTGCCCCATGACCCTTGCCCTGATGACTTGCCCTGACCCTCGCCCTGACCCCAATGCCCGGCCTTTTGCAGGGCTCGGTCGGTTCCCGTACCTGCATTCGCGAGAACAATAACAAAGATGAAAGGATAACGGCAAAATCTCTGGGTCAGACTTTTACGTCTTAACTTTCTTGGGCCCTTTTCCAGTCGGTCAAATTGCGAGATCTACGAGCAATCGGGTTTGCGTTCCGAAAACCTGCGGGGGCAAAGTCCCCACATCCTGGATCGGCGCGCTATTCAATACTGACGCGCGTTCCAAACGTTCCAGTCGTTCAATCGCGATGCTCCGTTCAAGTCGTTAAACTCGGCCACACACCGTAATCACAATTATCCGCAGCTTACTGCTTTCCGTGGGTTGGGAGCAAGCCGCCTTCGGGGGGGCTACGGAAACGACGACGGCCAAAAACAGGCAACAGGCTGGAGGGTGGTGTCCGAATTATGCGGAAGTGAGCGGACGGTTGCTTTCCGGCAGGGCCGGCACCGATCACTTACTACTGAAGCCCGTTCCAAACGTTCCAGCCGTTCCAACGGGACAATGCAGTTCCAGTCGTTCAAAACGTTCAAGCCGTTACAGCCCGCGCGGTTCAATGTTCAACGGTCTAAAGGCCGATGCCCGTTTCAATGGTTCGACTAGCTCACCACGAGCGGAATCTCCCGTTCAACTGCTCCGCAGAGCCTGTCTTGAGCGCAGTCGAAGGGTTCAAGTCGTTTCAGACAAACGCCGGTATGAGACCCAAGGAAAAACTAACTCGGCGGGACGCTTCTACGTTTCGGCAATTCCCGAAACGTCGAAATGAGCAGGAGCTGGGATGGGGGAAATAGCCGGTGCCTAAGAACGCTACTCGCCCGATTGTTTCCTGGCCTCCTCCAGCAAGTCATCGACGCCGTAGTGCGAAAAATAGTCTGTCCGCCACTGTTGGTAATCAAACGGCTCGCGGGAAACCGAGGCGAGGAAGCGCAACGCATCAACCGGCCCTAAACGGTCGCTTAAGGCCCGGACGGCCTGCTGACGCAATTCTTGTTCGGCAAGTTGTTTAGCCATCACCCTTTATCTCCTTTAAGTATGCCACAGGGCTGAGAACCCGTAAAGCCAATCCCAGCCGCGGGGCTCTGCGCAATACCAAGTCGTCGCAGGTCAAGAACACCTCGGCCCTGCCGACTTCAGCCGATGCCAAATGCGCCGCATCCAAGGCATGGATGCCTTGCTGCGCGATTTCTCGAGTTCGCTTGTCGAGCGCCGCGCTTAAAACAATCGTCCTCTCTGATCGTCCTTGCCAAAGGGCAATCTTATTCCGCCTGTCCAGTTTCGGATGCTTTTCGTTTTCGAAGCTGAGCGCCGAGCTCTTTTTCCGGCCTCTATTCAACCTATCACTTTCTCGGCAGGACAAGGATATTTGCGGCCATAGTCGGCGCGTGGTCCGAACAGATCAAATGGTAAGTGCCAAGTTTTTTTGCAACAAAAGAAAGCTGGTACTCTCGGCCGCGGTTCCACTTTGTCTCGGCGATCACTTCACGGCCGTCGGGGTCATTGACCCGCACGTGATGCTCATCGGCGTTAACGACGAAGGCTGTCAACTTTATCGTATCTCCCTGGCGCACGGTCACGCTGCTCGGCGAGAACAGGTAGGTGGAGACCTCCCACCTTTTGGGATCGCTCTTGTCGGCCTCGCCAGGCGCCTTGAAATCGTACCCTTTTGAGAGATCCTTCGGATTGACAGCAGGTGGCGCGAGCTTTTCAGCCGATGTTCCACCCTTGATCTCGACGACCGCCATGAAAATCGTATGGGTGGTGGCGCCAGCGCTCTGGCCCAAAACCTGACCAGGCAGAAGGAAAAGAAGGAATAGCGCAAGCCCTACATCTATTCCCAAAAGGTTTAACACTTTGGTTTTTCCCATCTCATTTTCTCCTTTTTAGTAGTATTCTAGCAAATTTCTCAAAATGTCCCGCCCCTCGCGCAGAGGAGACCAAACTCAATGAGATCGGCGATCCCACCGTCTGAAATCGCGGCTTCATACCGGCCCTCATCCTCCCACCAGACCGCCGAATGTCCCTCCAGGGTAGAGGTAAAAAACTGGATACCGGACACCGGCTTTGGCGTTCCTACGAAGAGGCGGGTAGGAGCGGACTTGAAGAGATAAAGAGAGATCCTGTGGCCATCCCTCTCATAAAGAAGGAAGGCTGCTTGTCGGTCTGCGATGGAGGAAACTCGCGCCCCTATCAACTTCTCCCCTGGCCGGGCGAGCTGAGGGAGTTTTACGGGAAAGTTCAGCCGCTGGCTTAACCAGGAAGCCGCCTCAACGGCATTTGCAGTTTCTAATTGAAGGCTTCCTTCGTCCCGACCATAAATCTGATGCTTCGCGATCATCTCGGCCACCAGCGGCGAAACGCTGCCTGGTGAACTTTTGAAGAGGTACGCCGCGAGAGGGAGAATCAACCCTATGCTCGCTACCCCCGCCAGCAGGCCAGCAAGAAACAGCCGGCTTCTGGAGGTGAACAGCCCAAGAGCCTGCGAGCGCTTGGGCCGGATCCGTTCGCGGATTTGCTGTGAGATATTTTCCTTAAGACGGTCCGGGGCGCTATCCTCAAGAGCGTCGGCTTCGATCAGACTGCGCAGCGTCACCTCCGACTTGACCACCTCTTTGCACCCGCTACAGAAGACCAGGTGTGCCTGTACCCGCAGATTGTCGATGACAGAGAACTCGTCATCGAGATAGGGATCAATATATTTCGCCAACTCCTTGCAAATCATACGACCATCCGTTTGGCATGTCCTCGGCTGGCGTAATCGCGCAGAGCCGCCCGCAGCATTCTTCTCCCACGATAAATGCGCGACATTACTGTGCCCAATGGGATCTCAAGAATCAGCGACATTTCCCTATAAGAGAATCGCACTACGTCGGCTAGAACGACCGCCTCTCGATAGGAAAAGGGTAAGGCGGAAATGGCTTTGCGTACTTCCACGCCCACAACGTGAGCATAGGGCGGATCGCTCTCATAGGGGTCCTGCAGGACCTCCGTCATGTCCGCCAAGGTCGACTCCAAGTCCTCAACTCCCATTACTCTCTGTCGATACGGGTCTTCTCCCCACTGCCTAAGGTAGGTCGAACGGAGGATTTTAAACAGCCAAGCTTTGCAGCTTTCCACGTCCCTCAGTCTGTCCATGGCAGCAAAAGCCCGTAGACAGCTCTCTTGGACTAAGTCTTCTGCATCGGCCTCCTGTCCAGCCAGACGGAGAGCCGCTCGGTAGAGCAGATCTAAGTGGGGTAAGACGTAGGTCTCAAAGCTCTTATGCGGATCTTCCACGGCCTCTGGCTCAATCAATCCTTTATATTCAATCATTCCTACTTTGTATAGATACGGATTAGGTGGAAAATATTCCCGTCGGCGATGGTGTCGCTGATGCGGCCTGGCGTGCGTATTGACTTCCGAGACGTGGTACTCGTGCCCCCCAAAGTTTTTCTAGCCGCGTCCGACCCTTCGACTCGAGCCCCGGCCTTGGCCGGGGCTCTTGCTCAGGATTTCGCCCCACGGGCGTACCGGAAGGTGCCACGGGCTTGCCCGTGGGGCTCCACGACGTGAATGAGCGCAGCGCGTTTTGGACGACATGATTTGGAATGCCAATTGGCATGAGCGCGAAACCTGTGCCGCCACCAAGGGAAGCCAGTCAGAATTGTTCGTCAGGTCAAGGGTGATTTTTCCTTGTGGCAGTTTGACAGGAAGACTATCAATTGGGTAGGTTCAGCAGAAAATGAAATCACAACAGGAGGTGGACTATGTACGCCTGGCGAGCAAGAGTTGGTCTGATCAAACCGACGCACCGTGGAAAGTCGTTCGCTTTTTGGTACAAGTACGCGGCCGACGGGGTGGAGATTGTCCCCACCTTTATAGGATTCAGGAGCGGTCACAAGGACAAGTTCCTCGAAGGCTTCCAGCGCGCGGAGGAGATAGCGGTAGAACTTAAGGAAGTGGGATGCGATATCATCACGATCAGCGGCACGCCGCCCTTTCTTCTCAAAGGGCTGGATTTCGAGCGCCAATGGGCCGCGGAACTCTCCAAAAAGATCGGTCTGCCCGTGGTGACTGCGGTCGAACCCCACGCCATCGCGCTCAAGGCGATGGGTGTCAAAAAAGTTGCCATTGCGACCTACTTCGGCGACGAGCTCAATCAGGCCATCGTTGATCATTTCAGCCGCTTCGGGCTTGAGTCCGTCATCATGCCCGGCTTTAGCGGCACGGGACAGACCGAAGCCCTTTATACGACGCCGCTCTTGCGGCTTGATGACGTTTCCTACATGGACGTTTACCGCCACTGCAAGCGCGGTGTGCGGAGCCTCGGCACTCCTGTGGACGCAATCTATATTAACGGCGGCGGCTGGGATGCGGCGCCGGCGGTGCAGTTGCTCGAGGATGATTTGCAGGTCAAGGTGGTCTGGGCCCTTGCCGCGGAGATGTGGCTCACTTATCACAAGCTCGCGATCAGCAATCCACTTCAGGGCTGCGGCAGCTTGTTCAGCGGCAACTATCAACCTCTGCCATAATGATCGGTGTGTA
>Ga0209751_10007411_pt1 | contig 10067 bp, 12 predicted proteins | sample RifCSP13_1_FD_184019 | JGI IMG/M metagenome (GOLD analysis project Ga0209751, IMG submission 184019) | Soil microbial communities from Rifle, Colorado - Rifle CSP2_sed 13_1 (SPAdes) (version 2) | ecosystem: Environmental > Terrestrial > Deep subsurface > Rock core/Sediment | place: Rifle...
GACTCGCTCGAAGAGCCGAGCCCGGTACGCCGCAGAAGGTTCGCAACCGCGGGGGCATCGCCCCACCTCCGAACTCTTCTGCCCGCAAACTAGACACGATCTGTAAGCGAGTCAACCTTTCCCGGTAGGAGCTCGAGCCGGTGGAAGCAGACGAGTGGCTCTACGAGAGCGCGAAACCGAACGCGAACCCGAGAGCCGTAACCAGGCCGGCTTCTTTTCCCCCGAGCTCGAAGGCCTCCGGCATGAGCGTGTCGGAGAGCATGACGAGCAACGCACCCGCCGCGAACGCGAGCGCGAACGCGCCGCTGCCGGTGGGCATCTTGTCGAGCGCCCACCAGCCCGCCGCGGCCGCGACGACCGAGGCCGCGACTACCGCACTCCACATCGCGAACAGGTGCCCGCGCGTCCAGCCGGCCTCTTGAAGGCCGCTCGTCGCAGAGAGGGACTCCGGGACGTTCGAGACGAAGACCCCTACGACGACTGCCACCGGGACGACTCCGTCCGTCTGGAGCGACGCTCCCAGGACGAAGGACTCGGGAATGCCGTCGAGCACGGTACCGAGCACGATCGCGCTTGCCGCGCCGGCGAGCTGGTGAGCCCCGGCCATGCTCTTGCGGCCGTGGCCGCCCCGCCGGTCGATCAACCAGTCGCCCACGTAGAAGGCCAGTGCCCCCGTGGCGAAGCCGAAGGCCGCGAACCGGAAGTCCGTCTCGAATGCGTCGAGAACGAGCTCATATGCGACGGCAGCGATCAGCGCTCCCGATCCGAACGCGATCGTCAGGCCGATCGCTCGGTTCCCGGGGCGCGCGGCGAACGCAACGGCTGCTCCGATCAGGAGCGAGCCGGCGGTGACGAGACCCCAGAACGCCGCCTCGAGCACGGGCGCACACTAGCGCCCCTCGAAGGAGCGCTACGCCTCGTCGAGCGTGAGCTGGCGAAACGGAGAGAGACCGGAGACGCCGACGCCCACGAGCCTCAGCGCGCCCGGCCGGTCGCGGAGGCCCCGGTCGAGCAGCCCGCAGGCGACGTCGCCGATGACGTCCGCCTCGTCCACGGCTGCCGCCAGCGTCGTCGAGCGCGTCCGAATCGAGAAGTCCCCGTACCGGAGCTTCGCCGTCACGGTTCTGCCGGAGAGGCTCGAGTTGTGGAGACGCTCGGCGACGAGCTCCGCGAGTCGCCGCACCTCGGCGTGCAGGAGCGCGCGGTCGGAGACGTCGCGTGCGAACGTGTCCTCGGCCGAGACGGAGACGGGCTCGCCCTCGAGCTCGAGGTCGCGCGGGTCGATCCCGCGGGCCCGGTCGCGGAGAAGCGTTCCGAGAGAACCCGGGAGAGCTTTGAGCTCCGGGTCGGAGAGAGCTGCGAGCCCTCCGATCGTGTCGACCCCCGCGACCCGCAGCCGCGCCTCGGCGCGCGGCCCGACGCCGGGGAGCAGCCGCACCGAGAGCGGCGCGAGGAAGCGGGCCTCGCGACCGGGCGGCACGACCGTGATGCCGCCGGGTTTCCGCCGGTCGGACGCGATCTTGCAGACGACCTTCGACGTGCCGACACCGAGCGAGCAGGTGAGGCTCGTCGTCGCGCGCACGGAGGTCTGCACGGCCGAGGCGACCGCGCGCGCCTGCGTGAAGTCCCTCGCGACCGTCGCGAGGTCGAGGTACCCCTCGTCGATTCCTGTCCGCTCGATGCGCGGGACGATCTCCGAGACCGTGTCCCACACGGCCCGTGAGTACTGGCGGTAGAGAGCGTGGCGTGGCCAGACGAAGACCGCCTGCGGGCAGCGCCGGAGCGCTTCTGCCGCGCTCATCGCCGAGCGGATCCCGAACGTCCGCGCGACGTAGTTCGCCGTGGACACCACTCCTCGCCCGTGCGGGTCTCCGCCGACCACGAGCGGCTTCTCGCGCAGCTCCGGGTTCTCGAGCTCTTCGACGGCGGCGAAGAACGCATCGAGGTCGAGGTGGGCGAGGATCGGCACGGTAGGCAATCTAAGGTTCGGCCATGATCTCCACCCCCGCGCTTCCGCCGCCTGCGATCGAGCAGCCCGCGCCGCACCAGGCGTCGTTCGGGCTCGTCACGGGCCGGGCGGCAGGCGGCACCCGGCGGGTCGTGGTTTCGGTGAACGGGCGCGTCCTCGTGTCGAAGCCGCTCCGCGGCCGCCGCTTCTGGCTCCGTGTCGCGCTCCCGGTTGGCGACGTCGCCGTGCGCGTGACGACGATCGCCTCCGGGGGACGCCGCTCGTCACGCGTCGTCCGCGAGGTCTACGGCCTTCCCGCCGCCGCTCGCCCGAGAGGGGTGGCGGGGCGCGAGGACCGCGTTCTCGCACAGCGCCTCCGTGGTCTGGCCCAGGGATACGCGGGAACGGCGGCGGTCTACGTCCAGAGCCTGACCGGCGGCGCGGGGGCGGCGTGGAACGCAAAGGCCCGCTTCCCAGCGGGCTCGACGCTGAAGCTCGCCATCGCGGCGACGGTGCTCGCATCGCACCCCGGCATTCCGCCACCGGGCTCGCGGGTCGATTCGCTGCTGCGGTCCATGATCACGCGATCCGACAACGCGGCGGCGAATGCGCTCGAGATCTGGCTCGCCGGGTCGACGAGCGCGGGCGCCAACCGGGTGAACGCGCTCATGCGGTCGATCGGGATGGACGACTCGGTTATGTACGGCGGCTACGAGCTCCGTACGCTGGCGAGCCGCATCCCAGAGCGCGTGGACGAGCAGCCGGCCCTCGGGATTGGCAAGTACACGACCGCAGCAGACCTCTCGGCGCTGCTCCGCGCGGTCTGGCTGGCTGCCGGCGGTAAAGGTCCGCTGGGCCCGGCGCAGCCGAGCTTCACATCCGCGGACGGCCGCTACCTCCTGTGGCTTCTCGGGCACGTCTCCGACTCGCCCAAGCTCGACGGCATCGTCGGGGAGCGGCGAGGAGTCGCGGTCCTGCACAAGGCTGGCTGGGTGTTGACGGCGCGCCACGACGCGGGGCTCGTCTTCTGGGAGGGCGGGGTCTTCGTGGCGGCAGTGATGACGTGGAGGGCGAGCGGCGCGGGCGTCTCCTCGGACCTGCTCGCCGGCCGCTGCGCTGCGGAGGCGCTCGAGCGCTTCCGCCGGCTTCCCCGGTAAGAGCTCGACGGAGACCTTTCACCGGTCGCTACAGTTCTTGAAGTAACTACTCGAGCCGTACGGAAGAGAGGACCGTGACCCGCCTGTTGCTCGTTCCCCTAGACGACCTCGTCGTCTTCCCGAACATGAACGTCACTCTCACCGTCGACGTCGGTGACGAGGACCGTGTCCTGCTCGTCCCAAAGCACGAGGACGAGTACGCGAAGATGGGCACCGTCGCGGAGGTGACCGACCGGATCCGGCTGCCGGGTGGCGGACGCGCCGTCGCCCTGTCCGGACTGCATCGAGGGGTCGCCGGTGCCGCCGCGACCGACGACCAGGGCCGTCTATTCGTCGACGTCGAGGAGCGCCCCGACGACGAGTCCGCCGAAGGGGGAATCCGCGAGCTCGAGCGCGAGTACCGCGCGGTCGTGGAGGAGATCCTCGAGCTGCGCGGAGACGACGGCCGGATCGCGGCCTTCGTTCGCTCGATCTCGGAGCCGGGCGCGCTCGCCGACACGTCGGGCTACTCGCCCGACCTCACGTTCGAGCAGAAGGTGCAGCTCCTCGAGACCGTCGACGTCCGCGAGCGGCTCGAGCTCGCGCTCGAGTTCCAGCGCGAGCGCCTCGCGTTGATGCAGGTTCGCAAGCGGATCCAGGAGGACGTCGAGTCCGGTGTGGACAAGCAGCAGCGGGAGTACATCCTCCGCAAGCAGCTCGAGTCGATCCGCAAGGAGCTCGGCGAGGACGAGGCGTCGGTCGTCGAGGAGTACCGCCAGAAGATCGCCGAGGCCGAGATGCCCGAGAAGGTGCTCGAGCAGGCCGAGCGGGAGCTCTCGCGGCTCGAGCGGATGGGCGACCAGACCCCCGAGGCGACCGTGATCCGGAACTACCTCGACTGGCTGCTCGCGGTGCCCTGGAGCAAGCGCTCGGAGGAGCGCCTCGACCCGCAGTACACGCGTGAGGTCCTCGATACCGACCACGCGGGCCTCGAGGACGTCAAGGACCGGGTGGTCGAGTACATCGCGGTCGCAAAGTTGCGCAAGGAGCGTGGCGTCGAGGACGACCGCCGCTCCGGTGCGATCCTGACGCTCATCGGCCCGCCCGGCACCGGCAAGACCTCGATCGGCGAGTCGATCGCCCGCGCCACGGGACGCGAGTTCGTCCGCATGTCTCTGGGTGGAATCCGCGACGAGGCCGAGATTCGCGGACACCGGCGAACGTACGCTTCCCGGCCGGCTCGTGCGCGCGCTGCGCGACGCGGGGACGATGAACCCGGTGATCATGCTCGACGAGGTGGACAAGGTCGGCGCCGACTGGCGCGGAGATCCCTCCTCGGCGCTGCTCGAGGTCCTCGACCCGGCGCAGAACCACTCCTTCCGCGACCACTACCTCGACGTCGAGCTCGATCTCTCCGAGGTCTTCTTCATCGCCACCGGCAACATGACCGAGACGATCCCGGGGGCGCTCGTCGACCGGATGGAGGTGATCCGGTTCGACGGCTACACGACCGACGACAAGGTCGCGATCGCCCGCGGCTACCTGTGGCCGCGCCAGATCCAGCGCAACGGGCTGCACGAGGACGAGGTCTCGATCTCGGACGAGGCGCTCGAGCTCGTCGTCTCCGAGTACACGCGCGAGGCGGGGGTTCGCCAGCTCGAGCGGGAGCTCGGGACCGCGCTCCGCAAGACGGCCACGCGCATCGCATCTGCTGAGGTGGAGCCGCCCATCGAGATCGATGTGGCGACCGTGCGTGAGGCGCTCGGCCGCCAGAAGTTCTTTCGCGAGACGGCTGAGAGGACGGCCGTTCCCGGCGTCGCGACCGGGCTTGCGGCCACGGTCACCGGCGGGGACGTTCTCTTCATCGAGGCGACGTCGCACAAGGACGGCGACAAGCTCGTGCTCACGGGCCAGCTCGGCGACGTGATGAAGGAGTCCGCACAGATCGCGCTCTCCTCGGTGCGCGCGCTCGCAGCACAGCTCGGGATCGACGAGGACGCGTTCGACAACCGCTCGTTCCACGTCCACGTCCCGGCGGGCGCGATCCCCAAGGACGGCCCGAGCGCCGGTATTACGATGGCCACGGCAATCGCGTCGCTGCTCACCGGACGGCCCGTCAAGCACACGATCGGAATGACCGGCGAGATCACGCTCCAGGGACGCGTGCTGCCGATCGGCGGGCTCAAGCAGAAGGTGCTCGCCGCGCACGCGGCGGGGATCACCGACATCATCATCCCCGAGCGGAACCGGGCCGATTTGGAAGACATCCCGGAGAAGGTCCGCGCCGACGTCGCGTTCCATCCCGTGCTGTCGATCGACGAGGTCCTGGACCTCTCGCTCGAGGAGAAGCCGGTGGAGTCCAGTGTGGCGCTGTAAAACCTGCACGCCCGTGCCCGAGGAGGTCCGCCGGGCCGCGGATGTGCTCGAGCGGCGCTACGCGGTCTCGATCCTCTACGCCTCGTACGAGGGCTGCACCCGCTTCAACGAGTTTCGCCAGGCGCTTGGGGAGATCCCGCCGGGGACGCTCGCCCAGCGCCTCGTCGAGCTCGAGCGGGCCGGCGTCCTCCGCCGCGAGGTCCGCGACGCCCGTCCTCCGCTCGTCGAGTACCTGCTGACGAACGACGGCCTGCGGCTCCGCGCCGTGGTGGACGCGCTGGCCGTTTGGGCGCGCGCATAAGTCCGAGCCGGAAACGAGCCTTGTGGCTCTGAGCCACAAGGTCGGGTGAGCCGTTCGGGCCGAACCTCAGCGGACGGGACTTCCTCCGGAGGTGTACGGTCTGCTAATACTTCACAAAGTGAAGCGGCGGATGCAGCGGCTCGCGGATCCCTACCGCGATCTGGACGTGATCGACTCCCGCGCGCCGCGCTTCAACCAGGCCGTGATCGGTTCGCTCTCGGCGCTCGCCGTGGTGACCGGTTGGTGGTGGCTGCTTGCCCTGCTCGCCGCACAGCTCGTCGTGGGTCTTACCTTCGGGCGGCGCTACTGCCTGCCCTGCCTCGCCTACTTCGAGCTCGTCCAGCCCGCGTTCGGCGAAGGCCCGCTCGAGGATTCGCGGCCACCGCGCTTCGCCAACATGGTCGGTGCGGCGTTCCTGACGGCCGCGTCGCTCTCCTACGTTTTCGGAGCCGGCGTCGTCGGGGCAGTGCTCGGCCTGCTCGTCGCCGGCCTCGCGCTGGTGGCGGCCGCGACCGGATTCTGCGCGGGCTGCGAGGCGTACAAGCTCGCCCACCTTCTGACCGGTCGACCATTCACCTCCTGTCCCCTGCCGCCTCGGCCCACAGCCCAGCCGGACCGGCTCTGAGCTTCCTGCTCGCGTCGCGCTAGAGCGCGATACTCGCGCCGTGCGACTCGTCCTCGGCTCGATCCTTGCTGCGGCTGCGCTGGTTCCCTGGTCTGCCGCGGCTCCCGTGGTGACCCCGCCGCTCGAGACGCTCCTCGCCCGGCACGTGCCGATCCTCGTCCTCCATCCAGCGGAGCGCCTGCGGCCCGTGGCTGTCGATGGCTTTCTCGCCGACTCCGACTTGATGCGGAAGACAGCGACCGGGTGGGAGAACGTCGAGGGGCCGCTTCCGGCCGGGGGCGCGGACCTACGGCTTGACCAGCGCTTCTGCCGTGCCCAGGACGGCCCGGCGGCGACCACCTGCTATGCGGCTGCGCAGGCCAAGCACGGATCCGCGCCGGTCGTGTACGGGGCCGCCTTCCGTCGGAAGAACCGGATCGATCTTCAGTACTGGCTCTGGTACCCGTACAACCCGTACAGCCCGACCGTTCCCGCGGGCGAGATCTGGCAGGTGCACGAGGGCGACTGGGAGGCCGTCTCCGTCATCCTCGACGTGCGGGGAAACCCGCTCGCGGTGGGCTACTCACAGCACGGCGAGGGGAAGCGGCGTGACTGGGCGCAGGTGCCGAAGCAGGGTCTGCGCCCGCGCGCCTATGTCGCACTCGGTTCGCACGCGAACTACTTCGCACCCGGGAAGCACCCCTGGGATCCGCGTGTCGCCGAGCCACTCCTCATCTCGATCTTCACGCAGGCCGGCAAGGCGCCGGTCGACCACACAGGGAGAGGGCGCATCGTCCGGCCGAAGCTCGTGCGGGTGACGGCGGCGACACCCTCCTGGTTGACGTTCGCGGGCAGGTGGGGCGAGGATGAGTACCTCCACGTGCCGGGTGGGCAACCGTCCGCATCCGGCGGCGCCGGGCCGACGGGCCCGGCGTTCCACGAGCAGTGGCGTGCCCCGGTCGCCGAGGTGATGTCCTGGCCTCGCGGATAGGCCGGGCATGCCCGGCCCCTACAAAGGCCAGAAGTTCTCGAGGTACTCCGCGTCCTCGCGCGAGCCGCCTTCGACGACCTTCGAGACGATGATCAGCTCCGCGTCCTCGGGCTCGTCATTCCAGACAGAGCGCCATGTCTCCGGGGGAACGCGCACGGCCGCTCCCCTCTCGAGCTCGACGACGTCGTCTCCCAGCTTGAACTGGAGCTTCCCCGAGGCGACGTAGTAGATCTCCTCTTGCTCCTTGTGGCGGTGGCCGTACGACCCTTTGCCGCCAGTGTGCTGCGGCATCCTCCGGTAGGTGAAGGCCACCTGCTCGGCTCCGAGGTCGGACGTCATCATCCGCATCTCACCCGGGTAGTCGCCGAGAACGTCCTCCACTTCCTCGAGCCGCCTGATCGTGTAGTCGCTCATCGCACCTCCGTTCGGCAGAGCACCAAGACGGCGACTCTAACCAGGGTTACGGCTCGAGGGGCGGGACGGCAGCATTGGCCGGCATGCGCTCGGGGTCGGCGTCCTCCCCCTCGTGGAAGTGTCCTTCGCCGGGCCAGGGGGCGAGGAGAAGCAGGATCCGCGAGGGCTCGAGCGCCCGCACGCTGCGGGTCTCGCCGGGCACGAAGGTGACGAGCGTGCCTGCGTCGCATTCCACCCGGTGATCTCCTACGACCAGGCCAAGTCTCCCGGAGACGACCTCGACCACGGCGTGCTCGTACAGCCGGTGGTCGCGCAGCTCGTCGCCGGTGTTCAGGTCGATGAGGACGGCGCGCCACTCGGGCCCGGAGAAGAGCACCCGCGGCTCGCGCTTCCCATTCGCGTCGATCGAAGGGAGGTGCCAGCGCTCCACGGCGTCCACGCTAGCACCGTTCTCGCGGCCTGAGCACGGCGCGTTCTACAGTCGGGCGTAGCGGGTCGCCCACACGGGGCACCGACGAGAGAGAATCACCCGGTCGCATGAGGGGACGCACGACCTCCCCAGCAACCGTCGCGCTCCGCGATGTCCTCGGGAACCCCGCGATCAGGCGGATCGAGCTTGCCTGGACCGCGGGGACCGCGGCCGACTGGGCATTCCTCGTCGTGCTACTCGTCGTCGCCTACGACGAGGGCGGCACGCTCGCCGTGGGCATCTTGGGCGCCGTCCGGATCCTCCCTGCGATCGTCGCCGCGCCGTTCGCCCCGACGCTGATCGGTCGGTACCGGGGCGAGAGGGTGCTCACCGGGATCAACTTCGTGCGCTGCGCCGGGGCGGTGCTCACCGCAATCGCGATCGGCGCGGACCTGCCGGTCGCGTCCACCTTTATCCTCGCTGCGGTCGTCGCCGGCGCAGGCTCGCTCGTCCGCCCGATCCAGGCCGCCCTCATGCCCGCGTTCGCGCACACGCCGCGGGAGCTCGTCGCCGCGAACGTCGCGTCGAGCACGGGCGAGGGTCTGGGGACGTTCGCCGGCCCTCTGATCGCGGGGCTCGTCGTCGCCGGAACGGGCTCGGTGGCCGCGAGTCTGCTCGTCGCCGTGGCGTTCGCCGGAGCCGCCGCCGCGGTGACCGGGATCCGCTTCGAGCGCGCGGCGGACGCGCGTGGTGGGGTCGACTCGGGACGAGCCGCACGCTTCCGCATCGCCGATGCTCCTGTCGTGCTCCGACGCTACCCGGGGGCCACCCTCGTCGTCGGCGACTTCGTCGCGCAGATCTTCGTCCGCGGCCTCCTCATCACCCTCATCGTCGTGGCGTCGATCGAGCTGCTCGGGATGGGGGACACAGGGGTCGGCCTTCTCAATGCCGCGATCGGCCTGGGTGGGCTCGTCGGCGCCATCGGCGCGCTCGGTCTCGGCGGCGGGACGCGGCTCACGGCGGTGTTCGCCGTCGCGCTTGCCGGCTGGGGCCTACCGCTCGTCCTCATCGGTGCCTGGCCCGTGGCGGCTCTCGCCCTGGCCGCGCTGTTCGTCACCGGGGTGAGCAACGCCGTCCTCGACGTCTCGGGGTTCACGCTGGTCCAGCGTGGAGTGCGGAACGAGGACCGCGTGACGATGTTCGGCGTGCTGGAGGGGCTCTTGGGAATAGGACTCCTCGCCGGCAGCTTGGTCGCTCCCGCGCTCGTTGCGCTGGTCGGCGCACGCGGCGGCCTCGTCGTCGCGGGCGCGATCCTGCCGATCCTCGCCTTGGCCACATGGCGGCCGATCGCCCATCGCGCCCGCTCCACGGCGCTCACCGAGCAGCACTTGGCCCTCCTGCGGCGCAATCCGCTGTTCGCGCCGTTGCCGCTGACGGCGCTCGACCGGCTGGCCGAGAGCCTCGTGCCCGTCTCGTTCGCTGCGGGCGACATCGTGATGCGGAAGGGCGAGCCGGGAGATGCGTACCTCTTGATCGCGGACGGCGAGGTGGATGTGAGCGACGACGGACGCTCCCTCCGCACCTGCGGGCCCGGGGACGGCGTCGGTGAGATCGCGCTCCTCCGGAGCGTGCCGCGGACGGCCACGGTCGCCGCCCGGACGCGCGTGGAGGGTTACGCGATCGACGCCGCGGCATTCCTCGCCGCTGTGGCCGGACCGGCAGCGGCCGCGGCCGCCGAGGCGGTTGCCTCCGAGCGGCTCCAGCACTCGCGGACGCCCGGCTGAGCGGCGCGGCGCTTGGGTCTGCACCGCTGTTTGTACCGGACACATCGCTGACACCGCGTACCGGTGAGTTGTCTGACAGGTTAGGGCCTGATCGTCACCTCCCC
>Ga0209751_10007412_pt1 | contig 10066 bp, 9 predicted proteins | sample RifCSP13_1_FD_184019 | JGI IMG/M metagenome (GOLD analysis project Ga0209751, IMG submission 184019) | Soil microbial communities from Rifle, Colorado - Rifle CSP2_sed 13_1 (SPAdes) (version 2) | ecosystem: Environmental > Terrestrial > Deep subsurface > Rock core/Sediment | place: Rifle...
CCGCGAGGAGGGCGTCCACACCATCCTCGTCAACTCCAACCCCGCCACGATCATGACCGACGAGGGCATCGCCGACACCATCTACATCGAGCCCCTCACCGTCCCCGTTCTGGAACGCATCATCGAGCGCGAACGCCCCGATGGCCTGCTCCCCACGCTCGGCGGCCAGACCGGCCTCAACCTCGCCGTCGCCCTCGCCGACGCCGGCGTCCTCGAACGCTACAACGTCCGCCTGCTCGGCACCCAAATCGAGACCATCCGCAGGGCCGAGGACCGCGACCTCTTCAAGCAACTGCTCGACGAGATCGGCGAGCCCGTCCCGGAGAGCGAGATCGTCACCACGCTGGACGAGTCCCATACCGTCGCCGCAAAGCTCGGCCTCCCGCTCGTCGTTCGCCCCGCGTACACACTCGGCGGCACCGGCGGCGGTATCGCCCACACCCGGGACGAACTGGAAGCCATCGCCGGCAGCGGTCTCGCCGCCTCCCCCATCCACCAGGTGCTGCTCGAACGCTGCCTCCTGGGATGGAAGGAGATCGAGTACGAGGTGATGCGCGACGGCGCCGACAACTGCATCACCATCTGCAACATGGAAAACTTCGACCCGATGGGTGTCCACACCGGCGACAGCATCGTCATCGCCCCCAGCCAGACCCTCTCCGACAAGGAATACCAGATGCTGCGCTCGGCCTCGCTGAAGATCATCCGCGCGCTGGGCATCGAAGGCGGCTGCAACATCCAGTTCGCCCTCGCCCCCCGGCGCGAGATCGCCGACTGGGCCTCACCCCCTCGTCGGTCAGGGCTTCACTCTGACCGGGGCTCGCCGGAGGGTGGCTCTCTCCCCTCTTCCCTAGGGACAGGGGCCGGGGGTGCGGACGCCCTCCCACCCTACTACGTAATCAAGGTCAACCCGCGCGTCTCCCGCAGCTCCGCGCTCGCCTCGAAAGCCACGGGCTACCCGATCGCCCGCGTTGCCGCCAAGATTGCCGTCGGAAAGAAGCTGGACGAGATCCCCAACCGTGTCACCGGCAAGACGACTGCGGCCTTCGAGCCGGCGCTGGACTACGTCGTCGTCAAGATTCCCCGCTGGCCCTTCGACAAGTTCCCCCTCGGCGAGCGTACAACCGGCACGCAGATGAAGGCGACCGGCGAGGTGATGGCCATCGATCGCACGTTCGAGGCCGCGCTCGGCAAGGCTGTACGGTCGCTGGAGTTCGGCAGCCGCTCCCTCCTCTGGGAGGACCCCCAGTGGAAGGACATCGAACCTCGGGAGTACGTCAAAGTGCCCACAGACGAACGCCTCTGGATGGTAATGGCCGCGCTCCGCCGCGGCGCCACGGTCGACCAGCTCGCCCGCCTCTCTGGCATCGACCATTGGTTCCTCGACAAACTCGAAGGAATGGTCCGAATGGAGCAGCGACTCCTGGCCGAGCCCCTGGTGCCCCACCTTCTGCGCGACGCCAAGCGGATGGGCTTCTCCGATGCCGTAATCGGTACCCTGGGCGACCGCCTGCCGGAACAGGTGCGCGCCCTCCGCCAGGAATGGGGTCTCCTTCCCGCCTACAAGACGGTCGACACATGTGCCGCCGAATTCGAAGCGGAGACCCCTTACTTCTACAGCACCTACGAAGATGAGAACGAAGCGCCACCCCTGGCGCGCGAGAAGGCGTTGGTTATCGGCAGCGGCCCCATCCGCATCGGCCAGGGGATCGAGTTCGATTACTCCGCCGTACACGCCGCCTGGGCGCTCCAGGAAGAGGGCATCGCGGCGATCATCGCCAACTCCAACCCCGAGACCGTATCAACCGACTTCGACACCAGCGATCGCCTCTACTTCGAGCCGCTGGACGACGAGGGCGTGCGTGACCTCCTCGACAACGAAAACGGGAATGGCCACCAGCCGTCGTCAATAGTGCAGTTCGGGGGCCAGACGGCTATCAACCTCGCCTGGCCGCTTGAGCGCGCGAACCACCGTATCCTCGGTTCCAGCGCCGAGGCGATCGACATCGCCGAAGACCGCCGCCGCTTCGAAGCGCTCCTTCAGTCGCTCGGCATACCTCAGCCCCCGGGTGCTGCAGTTACCACTGTTGAAGAAGCGCTTTCCACGGCGCAACTGATCGGATATCCCGTGCTCGTACGCCCGAGCTATGTCCTGGGTGGGCGGGCAATGGAGATCGTTCAGAACGCGCGGGACCTCGTTCGCTACGTAGCCGCGGCCTCAGAGATCGCCGCCGGTAAGCCTATCCTCATCGATAAATACCTTGAGGGCATCGAAGCCGAGGTCGACGCTATCTGCGACGGCGAAGATACGCTCATCCCGGGCGTGATGAAGCACATCGAGCGCGCCGGCGTTCATTCCGGCGACTCCATGGCCGTCTACCCGGCTCTGGGTCTCACGCGTTTCGAAATCGAGACCATGGCCGATTACACGCAACGCATGGCCGCCGCCATGAACGTGTTGGGGTTGATGAACGTTCAGTACGTCATCATGCGGACCGAAGGCTGGTCGCCCGACGGGCACGGGCCCGAGTCCGAGGTTTACGTTCTGGAGGTCAACCCGCGGGCCAGCCGCACCGTCCCCTTCATCTCCAAGGTCACCGGCGTGCCCATGGTCAAGCTGGCGGTGCAGGTTATGCTCGGAAAGAAGCTTCGCACGCTCGGCTACCAGCCGGGCATCTGGCCGGAGCGGAATCTCGTGGCCGTCAAGGCGCCGGTGTTCTCTATGTCGAAGCTCATCGGTGTGGATACGCACCTCGGCCCCGAGATGAAGTCGACCGGCGAGGTGATGGGAGTAGACCGCACGTTCGAGGCGGCCCTCGCCAAAGCCCTGCAGGCGGCTGACATGGCCTTGCCGCCGCGGGGAGCGATCCTCCTCAGTCTCGCGGACCAGACGAAGTCCGACGCCATGCCGCTCGTGCGCAATCTAGCGGACGCCGGTTATCGTCTCTACGCCACAGCGGGCACCGCCGAAATGGTCCGCGCCATGGGCCTGCCCGTCGAGCGTGTCCCCAAGCGCATCGAGGAGGGGCACCCCAACGTCGTCGATGTCATTCGCGACGGCCTCGTGAACGTGGTGATTAACACACCAGAGGGGCGCCTCACCGAGACCCTCCGCGACGGCTTCGACATCCGCCGCGCCGCCGCCGAGAAACGGATCCCTTGCCTCACATCGATCGACACCGCCAGTGCCGCCGTCTCCGTGCTGCTGAACAGCGCCCAGGAGTTCACCATCCAGCCGCTTAGAGACTACCTCGCTTGATGAAGCTCGAACAGGCGACGGTCATCTCCCAGGAAGAGGTCTACGACAACACTTACCTGATGTGGCTCTCCTGCCCGCCCGTGGCGCGAGGGGCCGCTCCGGGGCGCTTCCTGATGCTCCACTGCGGCGTTGGTAAGGACCCCCTGTTGGCGCGCCCCATGAGCTTCCACCGCTTCCGGCAGACAGCCGGCGAGCGCCAGTTCGCTATCCTCTATGACGTGCGCGGACGTGGTACGGCGCTGCTCGCGACGAAACGGTCGGGGGAGACACTCCCCCTCTTCGGTCCCCTCGGCAAGGGCTACATCCTCCGGCCGAGTACGCAAAACGTGCTCCTGGTGGCCGGCGGCCTCGGCGTCGCCGCCGTCGTCTCGCTCGCCGATCAGGCCGTCGCCGCCGGGAAGTCCGTCACCCTGCTTCAGGGCGCCCGCTCCGCCTCCAAGCTCATGCCGCCCGACCTGCTTCCGCAAGAAGTCGAGATCATATCCGCCACCGACGACGGCTCTACCGGTCGCCATGGTTATGTCACCGATCTCCTCCCGGACTACCTGCCCTGGGCCGACCAGGTGTTCGCCTGCGGCCCCAACCCCATGTTCGCGGCGATGGCCGCCTTGATGCGACAGATTCGAAGCCGTAAGCCGGTGCAGGCTCTACTCGAAGAGCGAATGGGTTGCGGCACCGGTGTCTGCTACGGGTGCGCGGTCTTCACCCGCAAGGGTGTTCGCCTCGTCTGCAAGGACGGTCCTCGCTTCGAACTGCGAGAAGCTTTCGGGTAGGACAGCCGCTGCCAAAGGGCCGAACGGCCCATTGCTCCGCCCTCCGGCTCCTGCTCCAATAGGAGATGGAACGATGCCTCCAAGTGCTTCAGCCCTATCAATCGCCTGGCTGGCCGTAGCCGTCGCCGCCGTGATTCTGGCCGCCGGAATCATCATGGGCGTCGCCATGGCGGGCCACATGGGCGGCGGCATGATGCATCGCCGGGGAAACGCCGGGCCTCAGACCCCCGTCATCGCCTCCGATACCGACGTGAATGTGGAGATCCGCGACTACGACTATCTTCCGCGGGACCTGACGATTGATGCCGGGGCTACCGTAACCTGGACCAACTACGACGACGCTCCGCACACTGCGACGGAACGCGGCGATGGCTGGGACTCCGGCCGCCTCGACAAGACCGAGATCGCCGCCCTGCCATTCCTGGCCGCGGGCCAGTACGAGTACTTCTGCGTCTACCACCCCTACATGCGGGCGACGCTCACGGTCCGTTGACTGTTGACCGCGGACGCGCGAGATTGCTTTACTCTCAACCCTAACAAGGAGGATGGATGATCCATGCCCGGACACACGCTGAAAGTCGGCGATGCCGAGATCATTTCGCTGATCGATATGCCCTTCGCCATCCCTTATGAGGTGTTCTTCCCGGCGGTGCCAAGGGAGGAGATAGACGCCTATCGGGAACGCTACCCGGGTTCCACTGCTAACGGGATGTTCACCACCCAGGCCGGCGCCTACGCGGTCCGGTCACAGGGCAAGACGATCCTCTGCGATACCGGATTCGGGCCGGGCCCGATCGCCTTTCTCGGCAACGCCACGGGCAACTTGCTGAACGATATGCGGACAAAGGGCGTGGATCCCGCCGCCGTCGACACCGTCGTCTTCACGCACCTGCACGGCGACCACGTCGGCTGGAACCTGTCTGCAACAGGCAAACCGAACTTCCCGAACGCAAGGTTCCTCGTGCCGCAGACGGACTGGGAGTACTTCAAGGCGGATCTTGCCAATCAGCCGCAGATGCAGCAGGTAGTGCCACTCGATGAAATGGGCTTGATGGAGCTCGTATCCGGCGAGAAAGCGATCAACAGCGAGGTCACCACCTACCCCACGCCGGGTCACACACCCGGCCACCACAGCGTCATGGTCTCGTCCGGCGGCGAGCGTCTGCTGATAACCGGCGACCTCGCTCACCACCCGGCCCAGGTCGACCGCACCGAATGGTGTTCAGCGTTCGATATACACCACCAGGCAACATCTGACACCAGGGCCAAAGTGTTCGCTCAGCTCGAGGCGGACGGGATCAAGGTAGCGTTCTGCCACTTCCCTGAAGCGCCTTTCGGGCAACTAATCCGCGCCGGCACGAAACGAATCTGGCAGGCGGTCCTGTAGGCCGCTCGCTCAAGCGGACGGCGCGGCGGTCTCCGCGAAGAAGTGCTGCACGCTGGTCTTCGCGGCGATCTTCTGCGCGATCTCGCTGAACACCCGTGCCACCGGCGAGTCGGGAGCGGCTTGAACTATCGGGATGCCAATGTCGGAGGCCGCTCGAACGTCCGGATGCAAAGGTATCTCGCCCAGGAAGTCTATTCCCATCTCATCCGCCATCTCCGGCGCGCCGCCGTGGCCAAAAACGTCCGTACGCTCGCCGCAGTGCGGGCAGATAAAGTAGCTCATGTTCTCGATCATGCCGAAGACCGGCACGTTCAGCTTTTCGAACATCGTCACGGCTTTCATAGCGTCTTCCAGGGATACAGCGTTCGGCGTCGTGACAATGACTGCGCCGGCGATGGGGGCCTCCTGCGCGGCGCTCATCGATGCATCGCTGGTTCCTGGTGGCAGGTCTACGATCAGGTAATCCAGCTCACCGTCCGCGCCCCACGGTACGTCATGCATCAACTGGCGCACGCCAGTCCCGATCATCGGGCCCCGCCAGACCACCGGCGTGCCCCGCTTGAGCACGAAGCCGATTGACGCCGCCTTAATCCCAAAGCGTTCGACTATACCGAGGCCTGTGTCCGCCTGGAACCCTGGAGCGATCCCTATCATCGTCGGAATGTTGGGGCCCGTCAGGTCCGCATCAAGTAGGCCGACACTGGCACCGAAGTCTTTCAACGCCAGTGCCAGATTCACGGCCACCGTCGATTTCCCGACGCCACCCTTGTTCGAGGCGACCGCGATCACGTTGCGCACCCCCTCGATGATCTTCGGCCCGCGACCGACCCCGGTGGAACGGACCGAAGCATCCATCGCCACCTCGGCCTTATCGATGCCGGGCAACGCCAGCAGCAGCTCTTCCGCCTCGTGTTGCATCTCCTCGCGCACGGGGCAAGCGGGCGTCGTGAGCACTATCCTGACAGACACGGTGCCGCCGCGGATATTGACGTCATCTGGAGAGACGAACCCCAGGGTCACGATGTCCCGGTGCAGGTCCGGGTCCTGGATCTTGCTCAGCGCTGACAGGACATCGTCCTTGCTCGCGTTCCCATCTATTTTGTCGCTCATCTCATTCCCTCTAGCGCACGTCACCGGCGGCTGGTGCGGGATCTCCTGTCACGACAAATCGGCAGGACTCTGCGCCCTGGCTCTGAAACTGATCGCAACTCACTTCGTTACCGAGGAGTTTCCCGAGCAGTTCAACGTGCCAATCGCACACACCCTGGTGCGATTCCGCTACCTTCTGGTACACGCAGTTGTAATCGACGATCTCAAAGCCCTCACCCACGGCGCTCCACTCAGCGAAGCCGCCCTCCTCCCGGAGGATATCGGCCACAGCCGCGACCCTGGAGTTCAGGGGTTTCCCGGCAACGCGGGCGACGTGCTGGTTGTACACGCGTTTCGCCATCTTCCCCAGCAGAACCCGCTTCTTCTCCTCGGCGGAGAGTCCGGCGATCTCCTCCGAATCCAGGAACGCAACCTCCTGGAGTGCCAGGTCGGCGAATCGGTCGTAACGGCGTGGGAACTTTTCCTGTCCATCCCCGCTGAGAGTGAACAACAGGTGTGGCCTCCCCGTCCGCTGCCGTTCTTCCCTCGAAACTACGAGGCCGTCACGTTCGAGCGCTGAAAGGTGCTGGCGGACCGTCATGCGCGCGAGGCTAAATACCGCCGCAATCGCATCGACAGTCGTACCGCTTGAGCGTTTGAGGTGTGCGAGAATTTGTTCCTTGGTGGACTGCACGTGAAACCTTTTGCCGGGTCAATCGTTAACTAAGTATACACAGGCGTAAGAGGCCAAAGATAGCTATTAACAAAGTAATTACGGTATAAATCTTGACTACTCTCTTCCGCCCAAATATAATCCAGAATCAGACGCTGTAACGTATCAACTACAGAAGCCATCTTCTTAAGGCGAATGGGACAGCTCTAGCACAACGATGGAGGTGGATGCGATGGGAAAAGCACCCGCAATTGAAGAGAAGCGGCCGGCCGAGGCCACAACGGTCATCGAAGGCCCCATTTGCCAGCATCACTGGCTTATAGAGACCCCGCGCGGCTCCACAAGTAACGGCCGCTGCAAACGCTGCGGCGAGCAGAGAGATTTCCGCAACTCTGCCACGGACCACCTCTGGGAAGATGAGTCCGGAAGCGGTTACAACGCCTGGCGGGGAATTCGCTCTGTTACCAAGAACGTATCCGAAGACACCTCGATGTCCAGCGGATCCTCGGAGTCGATCGTCTCCGTTTAGCCCAGTCCTGGACTTCTAAGCGAGGGCTCTGCCATCATGCCGGGGCCCTCGCTTTCGTTTGCCGCGCTGTGATCACCCGGCGTCACTGCCGTAAGATGGAACTCGGCGTGAATCTTGAAGTCGACCTCCTTCCCGGCCACAAGCGCGGGCTCCTGCTCGCCAATCCCGTTATGACCGCTTCCGGCACCTTCGGCAACGGGCTTGAGTACCAGAAGGTATTCGACATCCAGCGTCTGGGGGCGATTGTCAGCAAGGCTATCACCGTTCGGCCCCGTCGCGGCAACATCCAGCCCCGAATCGCCGAGACACCTGCCGGCATGCTCAACTCCATAGGCCTTCAGAACATCGGCATCGACGCCATCCTTCGAGACGTCGCCCCGATCTGGGCCACCTGGCGGGTCCCCGTTATCGCGAATATCGCTGGCGACGCCGTCACTGACTATGCCACCCTGGCCGGCCGCCTGGACGCCGCGCCCGGTGTCAGCGGCATTGAGATGAACATTAGCTGCCCTAACGTCGAAACCGGCCTTCAGTTCGGAAGCGATGCGCGCGCCGCTGCCGCCGTCACCGCCGCCGTCCGCCGACAGACCGATCTGCCTCTGCTGGTGAAGCTGACGCCGGACGTCGGCGACATCGTTGAAGTAGCCGGCGCTGTTGCGGATTCAGGGGCCGATGCTCTCACCCTCATCAACACGTTCCCCGCCATGCGCATCGACATCAGTAGCCGTCGGCCCGCGCTTGGATGGGGCTCCGGCGGCCTTTCCGGCCCCGCGCTAAGGCCGATCGCCGTACGCCTCGTCTATATCGTGGCAAAACGAGTCAATATCCCCATCATCGGCTGTGGCGGCATCACCTCCGGGGAAGACGCCGTCGAAATGATGATGGCCGGCGCCCACGCCGTTCAGGTCGGGACCGCCACGTTTCTAAACCCCAGCGCGCCCCTGGACGTCCTCGACGGGATCGAGGAGTTTATGCGAAACGGCGGCATCGACGGCGTCAACGAGATCACGGGGGCGGCCCTGCCGGATGTTCTGAGGAAGCGCGGACAGGACGAAACGCAGCACGTCCGCTCCGCGTCCTGACACCCGAATCGCATGCGCGACCTCACTATCGTTCACAGCTCTGACCTTCACATCGACGCCACCAGGGTCACCGAGAAGTTCCATCCGTTATGCAGAGTCCTGGATACCGCACGAGATCAGGAAGCCGACCTCGTTCTGCTCGCCGGTGACATCTTCGATCACAACCGGCTTCCTCTAGCCCTGCTGGACCGCACCTCTCGCCTACTCGCCGATGCCCGAATCCCTGTCGTGATCCTGCCCGGGAACCACGACTGCCTCACCGCCGAGTCGGTCTACCGCCGCGGCGGCATCGGCGATCCGGTCAACGTCACCGTTCTCGGTGTACACACTGAGGAGGCCATCGTGCTACCTGAGTTCGGCCTCGAGGTCTGGGGCAGGGCCCACTTCGACTACAGGAATATGTCCCCGTTGAGCGAACCCCGAACGAGGACGACGGAGCGGCAAGTGGCGATCGCTCACGGCCATTGGATCCGGGATGATGGCGACCGCCATCGAGCGTGGCTGATAACGGACGAACAATTAGCGGCGACGGGGGCCGACTACGTAGCCCTGGGGCATTGGCCACAGGCCACACCCGCTGGCGCGGGCTCTGTGCCGGCCTTCTACTCGGGCTCGCCGGACCTCGCCGGCACCGTCAATATCGTGCGGTTTCGAGATGGCGTTGCCCCTGAGGTGGCTCGCGCGCGTCTTGTTGAGCACCACGGCGGTTGACCGCCTGGGCGGGCCGCCTTACGCTGGTTTCAGGCTCGGGGTGTAGCTCAGCTAGGCTAGAGCGCCTGGTTTGGGGCCAGGAGGTCGGCGGTTCGAATCCGCCCACCCCGACCACTACGGAGTCGTCAGGCTCTCCGCACCCTCAGTCAGATCCCCTGCAACCTCAACCGAGTCCTCCAGACGGTTGGAGAGCTTCTCCTGGGCGTCCTCGGACACCATCGCGTTCACCTCTCGCACTCCCCGGTCCCAGAGCGCCTCGGGGTTCCCGCTAACGGCGTCATTCGCGCCACCACGCAGCCCAAACATCAGGACTCCTGCCAGGACGAGCACCAGGGCCAGTCGATTGAATGCCACCATCGCTAATCGCCTCCTTCGTTCAACCTCATTCTCACAGGGCCGTCTCGCCGCACTCTCGCCACAGTTCGTATACTCTTGGGGACGCCGGTTGGCGTTTCGTGAAGCTGTGACTGAAGAACTCCCGGCCGCCATCCCCGCCTGGTTACGCGCACGCGCCGAGGCATATGCTCGGCATCCACTCGTACGCCGGCCGTTACTGCGCTCCC
>Ga0209751_10007413_pt1 | contig 10064 bp, 10 predicted proteins | sample RifCSP13_1_FD_184019 | JGI IMG/M metagenome (GOLD analysis project Ga0209751, IMG submission 184019) | Soil microbial communities from Rifle, Colorado - Rifle CSP2_sed 13_1 (SPAdes) (version 2) | ecosystem: Environmental > Terrestrial > Deep subsurface > Rock core/Sediment | place: Rifle...
GCGACGCGCAATGCTCCCGCCGGATCGGCAACCATGTCCTCGTAATGGACCACGCGCACGATGTCCGGGAGCTTTTGCGCGAGCACGTCGATCATCTGGTGGTACCAGACGACGTGCTCGCGGGTCAGCCCGCCAGGATGGTCGGATGCCATGGCCCGTGAATCGTACCACCAACAGTCGGGCTATAATTCGGCGTCATGCCAAACATCAAAGTCATGCACTTCGGGCTCGGCCCGGTCGGCGCCGCCATCGTCAAGCAGGTGGCCGCGCGCGCTGGATTCAAGATCGTCGGCGCGATCGACATCGATCCAGCCAAGGTCGGCCGCGACCTCGGCGATGTGGTCGGTCTGCCGAAGCGAATCGGCATCAAGGTGTCCGCCGACGCCGCCAAGGCCCTGAAAGCCGCCAAACCGGACATCGTCGTGCTCTGTACGAGTTCGTCGATCAAGAAGGTGATCGGACAAATCGAGACGATCCTCAAGTCGAAGACCGCGATCGTATCGACGACAGAGGAGCTGTCGTACCCGGATTACACCCACGTCCGTCAGGGCCGACAGATCGACAAGATGGCCAGGAAGGCGAAGGTGGCCGTGCTCGGCACAGGCGTGAACCCCGGCTTCGCGATGGACGCCCTGCCGATCGCGCTCACGGGCGTCTGCGAGCGCGTGGACCGCATCACCGTGCACCGCGTGCAGGACGCGCGCGTTCGCCGGCTGCCGTTCCAGCAGAAGATCGGCGCGGGACTCACCACCGAACAGTTCCAGAGGAAGGTCGATCACGGCAGCGTGCGGCACGTCGGGCTGACCGAGTCCATCGCCATGATCGCCGACGCCATGGGCTGGACGCTCGACCGCATCACCGACGACATCCAGCCGAAGCTGGCGCAGGTGACGATCTCGAGCGAGTTCCTCGCGGTCGATCCCGGCTACGTATGCGGCATCATCCAGGACGGGGTCGGCTACCGCAAGAACGACGCGGTGATTCGCCTGCATATGGAGGCGTACCTCGGGGCGCCGGAGTCGTACGATTCCGTGGAGATCGAAGGGTCGCCCCGGATCTCGTCGAAGATCGCCGGCGGCATTCATGGCGACGTCGGGACCGCGTCCATCGTCGTCAACTCGATTCCGAAGGTGTTGAACGCGACGCCCGGCCTCCACACGATGCGCGATCTCGCGCTGCCGTCGTACTTTCCGGGACGGTAGACGCGCCGCCGGCTAGCCGCGGTTGCGCCGGTCCTGGCCGGCCCGGCGCTCGCCTCGGCGGCGCTCGACGCCGGTGGGGCTGCCCGGCGGCGGTCCTGCCGCCGGCGCTCGGCCGCGCGCCGGTCGCGCTCGGCCTGCACTGCCGCCGCCGCCGCGGCCTTTGCCCCCGCGGCCATCTCCCGCTGGACGCGCACGGCGCGTCGGGTCGGGTCCAGCACCTCGAGCAGCCCGTCGTAAATGGCCTTGGTCCGCGCGCTGTCGTCGCCTGCGGCGATCCGCTCCCGCAGGTAGCTCGCGGCGGCCTGGACGTTGACGCTTTGCCAGCTCATGCCATGCAATCTAGCGCATCCAGGGGGCCGAATGCTTTCCAGAACTGCACGGAGATGCAGCCTCTTGGACGCGTGGGATAATCCAGGGTGTCCATGCAGGTTGTTGCCAAGTGCCCGGCGTGTGACGCCGGTCTCCCCGTCGACGTCGTCGAGCCGAAGACGGTCATCACGTGCGGCGGCTGCGGCCGCGAAATCCCGCTGTCGTTCAGCGACGCCCTGCGAGAAGACCGCGTCGTGGACCGTTGCCCGGTCTGCGACGGCGGTGAGTTCTACTCGCGCAAGGACTTCGATCCGACCGTCGGTCTCTCCGTCGTGATCGCCGGAGCCCTCGTCAGCGGCGTGTTCTACTGGTTCCGCCAGGATCTCATCGCCTATGGCATCCTCGGCGGGGCGGCGCTCCTCGATCTCCTGTTCTACGGCCGGCTGAAAGGCCTCACGATCTGCTACCGCTGCCACAGCGAGTTCCGGGGCGCGTACGCGTGCAACGCGCCCGGGTTCGATCTGCACATCGCCGACGAGCTTGAGCCGGAGTACGAAAAACGAATCGGTAGACGATGAACGCTCAGAAGAGCGTGACGTCCACGAGCGCTCCCTCTTCCACGACGCTCTGATCCGCAGCAATCTCGATGTACCCATCCGCCCGCGAGAGGCTGGTGATGTCGCCCGAGCCTTTGAAAGCGGGGGAGGCGATGCCGTCCTCGAGACGAACCGTGTGGAACTGATGGCGGCCGGCGGCCGAGACGATCCGTCGGCCGAGCGGCGCGCGCACCGTGCGCGGCGCGTACGGCGGGAGCCTGGCGATCGCGCGCAGGAACGGCACGAGCAGGATGTACGCGTTCGACAGGCACGACGTCGGGTTGCCCGGCATGCCGAAGAAGGGCACGCCTTTGACGCGCGCAAACGCGGTCGGCTTCCCGGGTCGGATCGCGATGCCGTGAAAAATCATCTCGCCGCGCGCGGCGATCGCGTCGGCGACGAAGTCGCGTTCGCCGACCGAGCTGCCGCCTGAAAACACGATGAGATCGGCCCGCGCACAGGCGTCGAAGGACTGGACGAGCGCGTCGATCGTGTCCTGCGCCGGCCTCTGCGGTTCCGGCTCGCCGCCGTGCATCGACACGATCGCGCCGAGCGTGAAGCGGTTGACGTCGAAGATCTGACCGGGCGCGAGCGCGCGCCCCGGCTCTACGACTTCATTCCCGGTCGAAAGAATCGCCACCCGCGGCTTCGCGAACACCTCCGCGTCGACGCCGCCGATGGCGGCGAGCGCGCCGACGCGGCTCGGCGAGAGCCACTCTCCCGCGGAGACGACACGGTCGCCGGCGCGGATGTCGGCGCCGAGGCGGCCGACGTGGTGCCCGGCGGCGGCCTGCGCGAAGATCTGAATTTCGTCACCCTCTTTCGCGGTCTCTTCCACCATCACGACGGCGTCCGCTCCTGCGGGCAGCGGCGCTCCGGTGGCGATTTCCGCGCAGGTTCCTGGCGTGATGGCGGTCGGCGACAGGTGTCCCGTGTAAATCCGATCGACCTGGTGGAGCCGCACCGGCAGCGCGCGCGTGGCACCGGACGTGTCCGCGGCGAAGACCGCGTAGCCGTCCATGGCCGACCGCGCAAACGGCGGCACGTCGAGCGGCGACGTGACGTCGGCGGCGGCGACGCGTCCCGCCGCCTCCTCGAGCCGCACGCGCTCGGTGCGCGCGATCGGACGTACCGCCGCGTCGAGACGCCGGCGTGCTTCGGCGAGCGAAATCGTGGACGTGAATGGACGCATGTCTGTTCGGCTCCGCTAAAACCTCGCCCTACGTCGGAGTGCGAGCCTTCGGGCGGGCGTCACCCCGTCGCCTGCTGCACCAGATGCCCGAGCTCCGGAATTATCAGCCGCTCCATCGCCAGGCGTACGGCGCTCTCGGATCCCGGCAGCGCAATCACGACGCGGCCCGCGGCGAGGCCGGCGCAGGCGCGGCTCATCATGGCGGAGGGTCCGATCTGCTCGAAGCTCAGCATCCGGAACAGCTCGCCGAAGCCGTCGAGCCGCTTCTGGAGGAGCGCGCTCACCACGTCGTAGGTGCTGTCGCGCGAGGTGATGCCGGTTCCGCCCGTGGTGATGATCGCGTCCACGTCGGTGCCGGCGAGCTGCCGCTCCACGGCGTCGTGCACCAGGTCCGGATCGTCCTTGACGATCGCGCGCCCCGCCACGGCGTGTCCCGCCGCCGTCAGGAGTTCCACGATGGCGCGACCGCTCGCATCGGTGTCTTCGGTCCGTGTATCGCTGACGGTGAGGACGAAGCAGCGCACCGATCGCGGCGCGCGCGCCTTGTGCTCGATGTCGGTTCTCGGACCCATTCCGCGTCATTGTAGCGCGTGACGGTGTTGCGATCGCCGCCATGCCCGGCCAGCGCGGCTCCCGTTCCTGGTTGCGTGTTTTCGTGGCGGCACTCGTGTGTGGTGCCGCGATGGTCGCCGCACCGCGCGACCCTTTCACCCTCGACCGCGCGGCCGTACGGGTGCCGGCGGGTGAGGCGTCGATCGGCGGACGTCTGCCCATCACGCTGTCGCCGCAGTTTCCCGCGGGCCACGGTCTCGACCGGCCGGCGAGAACCGAGTCGCCTCAGCGGGCCAGCCTTGACCAGCGTTGACCGGAACATCTAAAATTAAGGTTTCGTCCGTCCCACGCGCGCCTTTAGCTCAGTTGGATAGAGCGTCTGGCTACGAACCAGGAGGTCGCAGGTTCGAGTCCTGCAAGGCGCACCACTCGGACACGCACACGCGTTTTTCGGATCGTGCGGGAGCGCGTCACTTCTCACGCCGATCGAACGCCTCGATCCAATCCCGCTCTCGTTTCTGGGCGTCGGCGATTTGATCGGATGTCATCAACAGGACGAGCGCGTCTCGCAACCGTGCGAGCGCTTCCCGCTCCGCAGCGATCTTCTTCTGGTCTTCCCCTGACGCACGCGCAGAGGCGAGGCTGAGCCACCTCAGCGCTTCCACGTAATCCAGCGCGACACCTTGACCCTGGGCGTACATCGTTCCGAGGTTGCCCTGCGCCGTCGCGAGTCCTTGCTCCGCCGCCTTGCGATACCACTGGGCGGCTTGCCTGTAATCCTGCGGGACGCCTCGACCGCTCTCGTACATTCGCCCAAGGCTGAGCTGCGCCACCGCGAATCCCCACTCTGCCGCCTTGCGATACCACTGGACCGCCTGCCCGTCGTCCTGCGGGACGCCTCTGCCGCGCTCATACATCCACCCGAGGTTGAGCTGCGCCGATGCGATTCCCTGCTCTGCCGCCTTGCGATACCAGGAGACGGCTTGCTTGTCGTCCTGCGGGACACCTCGACCGCGGTCATACATCCATCCGAGGTTGGCCTGCGCCACCGCGAGTCCCTGCTCCCCTGCCTTGCGATACCAAAAGACGGCTTGCCCGTCGTCCTGCGGGACGCCTCGACCGCGGTCGTACATCAATCCGAGGCTGCCCTGCGCCAGTGCGAGTCCTTGCGCCGCCGCCTTGCGATACCACTGGATGGCTTGAGCGTCATCCTGCGGGACACCTCGACCCTGGGAGTACATCCATCCGAGGTTGTACGCCGCCGATGCGTTCCCCTGCGCCGCCGCCTTGCGATACCACTGGATGGCTTGCGCGTCATCCTGCGGGACACCTCTACCTTCGGCGTACATCGACCCGAGGTTGAACTGCGCTGCCCCGTCTCCCTGTTCAGCAGCCTGACGAATTCTCGGTGCGGCATCCGCATCGGATGTTGCAGCCTGGTCTTGCGGAACGGTCCGTGGTTGCTGCCGTGATAGCGCCGCGCTGCTTCGTCCGGCGCTAGCAAATACCACGGCCGCTACGGCAATGAAGAAAGGAACGGCACGCGCAGCGACCACCAGGCCAACCTCCCGATTCGTATTCTAAGCCTTCTCCAGTCGAGCGGTTCCTGCTATCCTCCGCTGTCGAATCATCCTCTGGCAGCGGCGGCCATGCGGGCGCGGCCCTACCGCCTCGTGGGCGGCGACCAGACAATCGGAGCAACCCCAACGTCGCGGGCGCAGGAGGCGATGCGCCCGATTGAGGGCATGTTGAAAAGCAATCGTGCGCTGATTCTCAGCGTTCTCCTTGCCTTTGCCGTTTCGGGCAACCCCAACCGCGTCGCCCACGGCGGGCAAAGCACGACCTCTTCTTATCAGATACTGCCTAATTGGCCCCAGCCGGTGTGCGGCGAAGGCTACACATGGGGAGCAACGGGCGGGATTTGGGCCGTCAGCCCGGATCGTGTCTATGTTTTCCAGCGCGGCTGCCTGCCGGCGCTCACACCGTCCAATACCCTCCTTCCTGAACGCAGCGCGCATGAATATTCATTGACCGCCAAGCGGGAGTACTGGCCCCGTTGGGACCACATATTCTTGGTCTTCAACCGTGACGGCGAGCTGGTGCAGTCGTGGGAGCAATACAACAAACTCTTCGTCAAACCGCACGGCGTCGTGGTGAACCCGTACGATCCTGAGCGAAACGTTTGGCTGACAGATGTGGGGACGCACCAGATCTACAAATTCTCTGCTGACGGCAAGAAACTCTTGATGACCTTGGGAGAGCGTGGCGTACCCGGCAACGACAAGAACCACTTCAATCAGCCCACGAGCATCGTCTGGCTGCCGAATGGTGATTTCTACGTCGGTGACGGTTATGTGAACACTCGCGTGATCAAGTTTTCCAAGGATGGCACGTATCTGATGGAGTGGGGAAAGCCCGGCAAAGGGCCGGGAGAGTTTAATCTTGTCCACGCGCTCGCCGTCGACAACAACCGGCGTATTTACGTCGCAGATCGAGGCAATTCTCGCATCCAGATTTTCGACGAGAACGGCAAGTATCTGAGCGAGTGGCCCAATATCGAAATGCCGCTCTACATGCTGATCACCGAAAATCAGCAGATGTGGATAGCCGCCGGCGATCCTTATCAGATGTTGGCCAAGTACGACCTCAACGGAAGACGTCTGTACTCCTGGGGAACTCCCGGTCAGCAACCGGGCGGGTTGTGGGCCGTTCACCAGTTCAGTGTCGATAGCGACGGAAATCTTTATACGGCCGATATCCGCCTCGGCCGTCCACAGAAGTTTGTGCCCCGGCCAGGTGCGGCAATGCTCATGGGAAAGCCGTCGATCCCGTTCTTCTAGTCTGCTGGTTGTCTGATTCTTCAGATCTGGCTATTTTGACCCGGTCATTTCTGTTAGGATCCCTCTGTTCTGAACGTGGCGAGGCCTGAGACCTGGAGTGACCATGAAGCAATTCCGTAAGGTGTTCATCGCGGCGGCGTTCTGTTCGCTCCTGGCCGCCCTTGGTGGGGGCCAGTTCGTGATCGAAAAGACGACGGTCGCGCAGAGTAAGGCGGCCGTGCAGGCGCCGGTGTTCCAGGTGGATCCGATGTGGCCCAAGCCGCTGCCGAACCACTGGCTCATCGGGTCGACCATCGGCGTGTCGGTCGACGCGCAGGATCACGTCTGGATCATCCACCGGCCCGACACGCTCGTCCCGAACGAAACCGGCGCCCAGAACAACCCGCCCACGGCCTCGTGCTGCTTCAAGGCGCCGCCGGTGCTCGAGTTCGATCAGGCGGGCAACCTGATCGGCCACTGGGGCGGCAAGGGCGAAGGCTACGAGTGGCCGCAGTCGAACCACGGCATCACCGTGGATTACAAAGGCAACGTCTGGATTGGCGGCAACGGGCAGAAGGACGGGCAGGTGCTGAAGTTCACGCAGGCGGGCAAGTTCCTGCTGCAGATCGGCCACTTCGACAAGAGCAAGGGCAGCCTCGACACGGAGAACCTGCACCAGGCGGCGAAGATCTACGTGGACCCCGGCGCCAACGAAGCGTACATCGCGGACGGCTACGGCAATCACCGCGTCATCGTGTTCGACGCGGATACCGGCGCGTTCAAGCGGATGTGGGGTGCGTACGGCAACAAACCGGAAGACACGAATTTCGGACGGTACAACCCGAATGCACCGCCGCTGCAGCAGTTCCGCAACCCGGTGCACTGCTCGGAGATCGCGAAGGACGGCCTCGTCTACGTCTGCGACCGCGCCAACGATCGCATCCAGGTGTTTCACAAAGACGGCACGTTCGTGAAGGAAGCGTTCGTGCAGAAGACGACACTCGCGTCGGGGTCGGTGTGGGATATCGCGTTCTCGAGGGACCCGCAGCAGAAGTACGTCTACGTCACGGACGGATCGGACGAGAAGGTGTTCATCCTGCTGCGCGATACGCTCGAGGTGTTGACCAGCTTCGGCGACGGCGGCCGCTGGCCCGGCACGTTCTTCGGCGTGCACAGCATCGCGACCGATTCGAAGGGGAACATCTACACGACCGAGACGTACGAAGGGAAGCGCGTCCAGCGGTTCCTGTACAAAGGTCTCCGGCCGGTCCCGGCTGCGAGCTGATAGCGGTTGTTGCGCCGTGGGCGCCCTCGATCACGACACGCTGATGGGGGCGGCGCTCGACGAGGCCCGCCGTGCGCGCGATGCGGGTGAAGTGCCGATCGGCGCCGTGCTGGTGATCGACGGCGCCATCGTCGGCCGCGGCTTCAACCAGCCCATCTCCGCGGGCGATCCCACCGCGCACGCCGAAATCGTCGCGATCCGGGAAGCGGCGCGGACGGCCGGGAATTACCGTCTGACGGGCGCGACGTTGTACGTGACGATCGAGCCGTGCCTGATGTGCGTGGGCGCGATCGTGCACGCGCGGGTCGGCACGTTGGTGTTCGGCGCGACCGAGCCGAGGACGGGCGCCGTGACGTCTGCCGTCCGGGCCGGCGAGCTGGCGGGGCACAATCACCGGTTCGAGATCGTGTCCGGGGTGCGCGAGGCGGAGTGCCGCGACCTCATTCAGGTATTCTTCCGCGAGCGTCGCTGACGCGGCGCGCAGGCACAATCACGTGTCATCCTCTCAGACCCCTTCACGCCGCGTGGCGCTGGCCATCCTTGTGGCCGCCCTCGGGTACTTCGTCGACATCTACGACCTGATCCTCTTCAGCATCGTGCGCGTCCCGAGCCTCAAGGCCCTCGGCGTGCCGGACAACGAGCTGCTGAATACCGGCGTCATGCTGCTGAACATGCAGATGGGGGGCATGCTCGTCGGCGGCGTGCTCTGGGGCGTCCTCGGCGACAAGAAGGGCCGCCTGTCGGTGTTGTTCGGATCGATCCTGATGTACTCGGCTGCCAACATCGCCAACGGGCTCGTCACGAGCGTTCCGGCGTACGCCGTCCTGCGCCTCCTGGCCGGCATCGGCCTGGCGGGCGAGCTGGGCGCGGGCGTGACGCTCGTGTCCGAGATCATGTCCAAGGAAAGCCGCGGGTACGGGACGATGCTCGTCGCCGCGGTCGGGATTTTCGGCGCCGTCGTGGGTGCGCTGGTGGGCGATGTGTTCGACTGGCGCATCGCCTACTACGTGGGCGGCGCCATGGGTCTTTGTCTGCTGCTGCTGCGCGTCGGCGTCTACGAATCGGGCGCCTTCGTGGAGGTCGCGCGCTCCAAGGTGCGCCGCGGCAACTTTTTCGGCCTCTTCACGAACGCGCGGCACCTGCGGAAGTACGTGAGCGTCATCCTCATCGGCCTGCCCTGCTGGTACGTCGTGGCCATTCTCGTAACGTTCGCACCGGAGTTCGGGCAGGCCATGGGCATGACCGTCGTGCCGGCGGCGGGGCGCGCGGTGATGTTCGCCTACATCGGGATTGCGCTCGGCGGATTCCTGAGCGGCACCTTGAGTCAGGTGTTGCAGACGCGGAAGAAGGTCGTGCTGGCGTCCCTCGTCGGCGTGGCGGGCACCGTGACGCTGTACTTCTTCATCGCGCGGATTTCGCCCGAGGTCTACTACGGGATGTGTTCGCTGATGGGGCTCGCGTGCGGCTACTGGGCGGTGTTCGTGACGATGGCGGCGGAGCAGTTCGGGACGAACATCCGCGCGACCGTGGCGACGACCGCGCCCAATTTCGTGCGGGGGGCCGTCGTACCCATGACGTCGGCGTTCCAGGTGGGGCGGGCGTACCTGGGGACCCAGGGGAGCGGCATTGCCGTGGGTGTGGTGGCGATCGTCATTGCGCTGATTGCCCTGCGCAATCTCGAGGAGACGTACGGGAAGGACCTGAACTACGTCGACCTCTGACGCGAATCAGGTAGAATTGAAGGTCTGCTTCGCTCGCAGCGCGCGAGTAGAGCGGGCCTTCGAGGCCCGCTGATCCTCATGCGGAGAGGTACCGAAGTGGTCGTAACGGGCGCGCCTCGAAAGCGTGTTGTCGGGTAACCGGCACGTGGGTTCGAATCCCACCCTCTCCGCCACAATAAGTTCTGTATTGTCAGTTGCTTGCGAGCAGCGTATTTCTCAGCGTGCCCTTCAGGGTCGCTTTCGCCCCTGTTCTGACGCAAGACTCTTCTAAATCAGGCCTGTTTTTCGACACGTGGGTTCGTTCTCCCACCCTCTCCCTCCTGAAGCGGCACCAGCAGCGCGAGACCGTGCACTCGAGTAATCGCTTCAATGGACCCGCCGTCCAAGA
>Ga0209751_10007414_pt1 | contig 10064 bp, 11 predicted proteins | sample RifCSP13_1_FD_184019 | JGI IMG/M metagenome (GOLD analysis project Ga0209751, IMG submission 184019) | Soil microbial communities from Rifle, Colorado - Rifle CSP2_sed 13_1 (SPAdes) (version 2) | ecosystem: Environmental > Terrestrial > Deep subsurface > Rock core/Sediment | place: Rifle...
CGATAGAACCGCAGCATCGTCTGCCCGTACACCCTCTCATCGAACCGTGAGAGTCGATCGAGGCCCTCCTCCTCTGCTTCTCGCGGATCGATTTGGACGATCACCCATGCGTCCTCGCTCAAGCCGCCTGGCCAGGAGTCGAGAGCGCGGACGGCCTTCAGCCACAGCCCGTGATATTGGGGAGGGGCGACGAAGACGTAATCGAAGGGAGAGTCGGGGGAAGCCCGCAGATAGGTGAACGCGTCCAGTTGAACCACGATGGCTTTGGCGGCAAGGCCCGTCGCAGCGAGGTTTTCTTTCACGATTCGAATCGCGGGCCCAGCCGAATCGACGAAGGCAGCGAAGGCCGCTCCGCGGCTGAGGGCCTCAATCCCCACGCTGCCGGTTCCAGCGAACAGGTCGAGGAAGCGTGTGTCCTCGATGTCGGCCCCAATGATATTGAAGAGCGACTCCTTGGGCCGATCCCCGATCGGCCGTGTTCCCTCGCCGGGGACCATGCGCAATCTTCGCCCCCTGGCGATGCCACCGATGACTCGGAGCCCGGTCATCGCTCGTTGTCAGCTCCCCGCGAGCTTGGAGCTCCCGGGGAGCTCTTGCACGGCCCGACGTGCCGCGAGCAAGTTGGCACGCGGCGCGTGGATCGGGACGACGCAGCCGGTCCCCAGGATCAAGCCGCGGCCGCCGTCGGTCTGGCGCACCGCCTGCTCGGCTTCCGCGTGAACCCGCGCCGGGTCTCCCAGAACGAGAGTTGACTCTCGGGACAGACCTCCGCAGACCGCCTTACCGGACCTTTGGCGACCCTCCAGGAGATCCGGGGCGGTCTCCCGATCGTGCCAATTGATGACCGGCGCGGGGAGATCGCCGGCGATCGCGAACAGGTTGTGGTTCCCATGAAGGTGAACGACGTTGAGCCACAGATCGCCGGCGGCTTCGAGGATCCGGCGATCGAAGCCCAGGCCGAACTTCGCGTATCCGGCGGGGTCGAAGAAGTCCGAAGAAGCATGCTGAATGGCGTAGAAGATCCCTTCGACCCCTGTCTGCCCGATCGCATCGATATACCGGACCGTCGAGTCCGTGATTCGGTCTAGCCCGGCCAAGATGACTTCCGGATCCTCCGACAGATGCTTGAGCATCAGCTCCTGGCCGGCCAGATTCTTCGCCTGGCTGAGCGGTGAGAAGACGGTTGCCAAGACCGGAGCGGATTCGCCGGCGGTGCCGACGACGTCCTTGAGGCAGCTAAGGTATCGGCCGAGTTCGCCGGCGCGCGGATCGAGCGGCTCCAGGCCGGCCCAGTCCTCCGGTCGAACGATACGCCGACTCAGGTAGGTACGTGTCCCTTCGGTGGATCCCCGCCATGCGTCAGCCACTCCCCAATCGCGCACGCCGTACGACGAGGCCGGGGTGACCTTGATGAAGTCGAAGTCATACTCGCGCTGAAACGCGACGACGGCCTCGGCGAATATCTGCGGGGACTGGTCATCGACAGGGAAATGGCGCCAGAGCGCCACCGGAGGACGATCGGCCACGTCGCCGGCGAGCGCCGCCCGCAGCCTTTCGCGCTTGCTCAATCCCCGCCCCAGATCTCCCGCTTCAGACCCCATCGGCCGGTGCGCAGGTGATTGTGATGGCCCATCGCCAGCCGGTGCAAGATCTCCGAACGGCCGGGATCGCTCATCGTCTGCGCCGCCGCGGCCGCCTCCAAGAAGGCTTGGTCCGCCGGCTCCATTTGCCCGAGCTTCTTGGCCGTGAGGGCGAAGCCGTACAGCAGATCCGCCTCCTTCGGGAAAAGGGCACGGCCTTGACGGAAGACCTCGAGCGCCTCACTGTAAGCATGCGCACCGAACAGGCCCCAGCCCAGGCGTAGGTGGGCCGCCGGATCATCGGCATGTTGGGCTACGTCTGCACGCAAAGGTCCCGGATCCGGCGGGACTTGGTCCGTTCGGTCGATCAGGGTGTCGGCCATCAGCCGCCCTTCGGGAGCCGGCGCCGTTGGCGGGCCGGCGGCTTTCGGGTGGCGAGCAATTCGGGGATTTGCTCGGGGTGCTCGGCGACGCGCACCCGGGCCGCCTGCAGCGCCTTGATCTTGTCGGAGGCCAGGCCCGAGCCGCCTTCGACGATGGCCCCGGCGTGGCCCATTCGCTTCCCGGGCGGCGCGCTGCGGCCGGCGATGAAACCGACGACCGGTTTCGACATCCGATCGGAGACGAAACGAGCCGCCCGCTCCTCTTCCGTTCCGCCGATCTCGCCGATCAGCACAACCTCTTCGGTGTGCGGGTCTTCTTCAAACATCTCCAGCACATCGATGAAGGACAAGCCACAGACCGGATCGCCTCCGATTCCGACGCAGGTGGATACGCCGCGTCCCTGCAGCTTGAGCGCGTATAGGACCTCGTAGGTGAGCGTCCCCGAGCGGGAGACGACGCCGACATCTCCCGGCATCGCAATGTGTCCGGGTATGATCCCGACCTTGGCTTCGCCCGGCGAGAGCAGCCCGGGGCAATTGGGGCCCACCAGACGCACTTTGTGTTGGTCGAGATAGCGACGCACCTGCATCATGTCCTGGACCGGCGTGCCCTCCGAGATGCAGACGATGAGAGGGATCCCAGCGTCGGCCGCTTCCATCATGGCGTCGGCGGCGAAGCGGGCCGGTACGAAGCTGACACTGCAATTGGCGCCCGTCGCTTCGACCGCCTGCGCCACGGTATCGAAGACCGGCACTTTGCCATCGAGCACCCACTCGCCGCCCCTGCCCGGCGTCACACCGGCCACCAGGGGGGTGCCGTATTCCAGCATTGCCACTGAGTGGAATTCGCCTTCCCGGCCGGTGATGCCCTGGACGAGCAGGCGAGTCTGCTTGTCGACCAGGATGCTCATGCCTGGACGTTCCCTTCGGCGGAGCCCGCCCCGCCGTTGGCGGTCTGCCCCCTGGGGGCGCCCGAAGGGGCGGAGAGACCGAGAGGATCTGCGGGGTTCGCTGCGACGACGGCTTTGCGGGCTGCGTCCATCAAGCTGCTGGCCGTGATCATCTGGGCCTCCGCCAGCAGCCGCCGACCCTCCTCCTCATTCGTCCCCACCAGGCGCGCAACGAAAGGCACGCGCGGCCGCTTTTCGTCCATCGCGGCCAGCACCCCGCGGGCCACTTCATCGCAGCGGGTGATCCCACCGAAGATGTTCAGCAGGACGACCCGCACGGCGGACTCGGCCAGGATCAACTCGAGGGCGGCCGCCACTTTATCTGAACTTGCCCCGCCGCCGACGTCCAGGAAGTTGGCGGGCCGCCCGCCGCACAGCTCGATGACGTCCATGGTGGCCATGGCCAGGCCGGCGCCGTTGACCATGCAGCCGATGTTTCCATCCAGCCTCACATAGGACAATCCGTATTTGCGCGCCTCTCGCTCCGCCGGGGCTTCTTCATCGATGTCGCGCATGTCGGCAATGTCCGGGTGCCGAAACAAGGCGTTGTCGTCGATCACCATCTTCCCGTCCAACGCCAGCAAGCGCTGGTCCTTGGTGATGACCAAGGGGTTGATTTCGGCCAGCGTGGCATCCACCCGGTGAAAGATCCGGTATAGGCCGGAGGCGATGCGGATGAAATCCCGCCAGTGCTCGCGCGGCAGCTCGATCGCCGCCGCCAGGTAGCGGGCTTGATACTCGCGCAGGCCGAGCAGCGGATCGATCGGGATCCGCACGATCTTGCCCGGCTCGCGCCGCGCCACCTCTTCGATTTCCACCCCGCCTTCGGCCGAGGCGATGACAACCGGGCTGCGCGTCTGCCGATCGTTGGTGATCCCCAGATAGATCTCCGCCTGGATTCCGACGGCCTCATCGATCAGCAGCTTGCGGACCGGAAGGCCTTTGATCTGGATGCCGAGAACTTGAGTCGCGGCCTCTTCGGCGCCCTCAGCCGAATCGACGAGGCGGATGCCGCCGGCCTTGCCTCGACCACCGACCAGCACTTGCGATTTGACCACCGCCCGGCCCCCAAGTTCCTCGGCGATCGAACGAGCCTCGGAGGCGGTCATCGCCACCCGCCCGCGCGGGATGGGGATTCCCTCTTGGGCGAAGAGCTGCTTTGACTGATACTCGTGGAGCTTCATCCACGCTCCTTGAGGCTTGCCCGATCTGGTGAGCGGCTTCGGGCGCGATCAGGGTGGGCCGGGCGCCCTACGGCGCGGGCGCCGGGGGCGCGACGAACCCAGGCGGCCGGGCCGCGCGAGATCTGATCGACTTCGGCCGCCGTGGCGACGCGCCATTCGCCCGGCCTGATCGTTCCCAGATGAAAGGGGCCGAAACGGATGCGAATCAGTCGCTCCACCCGCAAGCCGACCGCGCGCGCCGACTCCCGAACTTGCCGTTTGTGACCCTCCTGTAAAACGACTCGCAACCAGCGGTTGGTCCGGCCGCCTCGCTCGCGCCAGACCCGCGCCGGGCGCGTGCGATAACCGTCAGCCAGCATCAGCCCGCGGGTCCAGCGCGCGACCTGTTCGTCATCCGGCGGTCGATCGAGTAGAACCCGGTATTCCTTCTCGTGCTGATGGCGTGGATGGGAGAGACGCTCGGCCAGGTCGCCGTCATTGGTGAGAAGCACGAGCCCCTCGCTATCGAGGTCGAGCCGCCCGACGGCGAAGAGCCGACCTGGGAAGGCGACCAACTCTCGGGCCGTCTTACGCTGCCCCTGGGCCCGATCTGAAACGACGACGCCAGGCGGCTTGTGCAAGAGGATCCACACCGCGCCCGGGGCTGGTTTGACCAACTGGCCATCGACGCGAATCGAGTCGCGGTCGGGGTCGGCGCTTTCGCCGAGGTGCGCCACCCGCCCGTTGACGGACACCCGCTCTTGCTCGATCAGCGACTCGCAGGCGCGCCGAGACGCGATTCCCGCGCGCGCCAGGATCTTCTGGATTCTTTCCATCAGACGGCTTCGTCCGGGATGGGCAAGGGAATCGTCTCTCCGCCTTCCGGGTTCAGCTGGGGCAGTTCCGCCAGGGAGCGAAGCCCGAAGTGCTGGAGGAAGTCCTGCGTGGTTACGTACAGAATCGGTCGGCCCGGACCTTCGCTACGGCCGGACTCTTCCACCAGGCCGTAACGAATCAAGGTGTGGAGCGAGGCCTCCGAGTTGACACCCCGAATGCTGTCGATCGTCGGCCGAGTTGCCGGCTGTCGGTAGGCGACAATGGACAAGGTTTCCAGAGCCGCCCGGGTCAGATGCACCGTGCTTTCCAGGTCGAGCAGCCTTGCGACATCAGACGCTGCCTGAGGCGCCGTGGTCAGCGAGAGGCCACCCCGGTGGCGCTGCAATCGCAGGCCGCGCCTCTCCAGTTGCTGCTCCAGCCGTAGCAGGGCCTGCTCCACTTCCGCGGCACTCGCTCCTAGGGTCTCGCCCAGGCGCGGCGCCGGCACCGGCGCGGCCGAGACGAAAAGCAATGCCTCGAGCCGCGCCTCGAGGGAGAGGTCCACGTCGGTGGGTTCGGGCCGGATGCTATAATCCGCGTCCGGCTTGGTCACCGTTGAAACCTTGGACGGACGGCACTACACAATGGGTCGCGCTTCCCTTCCTCGCCTTGAGTCTGGGCGCGGCATCGTTGGCTTGCCGCCTCAACCTCGGCGGCCCCGAACGATTGCCTTCCCCTCCCGAGCCTTCGAACGCCGCCGCCACCGAGATCGCGCAATCCTGGACGAACGCGCTGACGGGTGCGGTGGTCACTGGGCGATTGGAGGTGATCCTCACCGAGGAACAGTTGACCTCGGCGCTCTCCGCGCGACTGGCCGGAGACGAGAATCCCTTTCTGCAATCTCCCACGGTTTACTTGCGCGACGGCACGATCCAGATCTACGGGCTCGTGCAAGAAGGGATGATCGAGGCCTCGGTCCGCCTGGTGATCACGCCTGTCCTCGACTCGGAAGGTCGCCTTGGATTCGTGCTGACTTCGGCGGACTTCGGCCCGGTTCCTGCACCGGAGGGGTTGCGGGCCAGCCTCTCCGGGATGCTGAGCGAGTTCCTCGCCGGACCGATGGGGACGCTGGCCACGGGGATTCGTGTCACCTCGGTCGCTGTCGCCGACGGTGAGTTGGCGATCGTCGCCGAACTTCGCTGAGCCCACGTGAGCGGATTATACCAGCCGGCCAACCGATCCGCGCATCACCGACGCGAAAAACCGGCGCCTGGCGCGGCGTTGTTCGCGTTGACGGCGTTCGTCAGCGCCGGATTGCTTGGTTGCGGCGGCCCTCGGGCGACGGCCGGCGCGGTCGGAGTGGTGGTGGCCGTCGACGGGCGCGAGGTCCGCGCAGCGGTACCCTCCGGATCGTCGGTGGTTCAAGCGGTGGGGCACGCCGGCATCGAATTGGGTGAACTCGATCGACTCGAGCCTCCGGCCTACACACTGGTCACCGACGGGACGCGCATCGAAGTCACGCGCCTCAAGGAAACCTTCGAGATCGAGCAGGTCACACTGCCCTTCCTACAGCAGACCATCCGCAATGAGGCGCTCCCCGAAGGCCAGGCCCGCCTGCTCCAAGCCGGCGAAAACGGTCTCCAGGAGATCACCTATCGCATCGTCAGCGAAGAGGGCATCGAGGTTTCGCGCACGCCGATCAAGAGCGAGATCGTCCAAGAGCCGAAGCCCGAGATCCTGATGATCGGGGCCCTGGCCGCGTTCAGCCCGGTGCCGGTGGAAGGGACGCTGGCCTTCGTCTCCGCCGGGAACGTCTGGACCATTTCCGGCGACAGCGGCCGCCGCAACCCGATCACCGTGACCGGTGACGCCGACGGCCGAATCCTGCAATTCTCACCACAAGCGGACTGGCTGGTCTTCACCCGGACCGACCCGGAGGCCGGGGATCAGATCAACTCGCTGTGGGCGGTCTCGTCGATCATCAGTTCCCCCGAGCCGATCTCTCTCGGCGCGGCCAATGTCGTCCACTTCGCCGACTGGTCTCCGGATCCCGAGGATCTGACCGTCGCCTACTCCACCGTCGAACCGCGCCCGGCCGCCCCGGGTTGGCAGGCCAACAACGACCTGAACCTGGTCTCGATCCGCGCCGATGGGAGCCGCATGCGCGCCGGCAGCCGCCGGACCTTGGTGCCCTTCAATTCAGGCGGAGCTTACGGGTGGTGGGGAACCTCGTTCGCCTGGTCGTCAAACGGCCGCCAGCTAGCCTATGCCCGGCCGGACGGAGTCGGTCTGATCGACGTCGATGACCCCGCACCGACTCCGGTCTTGGACATAACCCCCTACCAAACACTTGGGGATTGGGCGTGGGTGCCGGGAGTCACTTGGGGCTGGGATGACCGGACCCTGTTCACGGTTCGGCACGCCGCACCCGTCGGATTGGAGACCGAGGCCGCCTCCCCGGGTTTCGACCTGGTGGCCGTGCAGCCGACAACCGGTGAGGCCTTGCTGCTGCACGATCAGAGCGGGATGTTCGCCGAACCGGTCGTATCACCGGCGCGGCTGCTCCGCAATGGCGAGGTCGACTATCAGATCGCATTCTTGCAGGCGATGGCCCCGCTCGAAAGCGAGACCAGCCGTTACCGACTGGTCGTTGTCGACCGCGACGGGAGCAACTTGCGTACCCTTTTCCCGGCGGAGGGCGAGCCCGGGCTCGAACCGCATCAGGTCGCCTGGTCACCCGATGGGGAGCGGCTGGGAGTCATCTATCAAGGAGACCTGTGGATCGTAGATGTCGCCAGCGGTCAGTCCCATCGCCTGACCAGCGATGGACAAGTGACGGCGATCGATTGGGCCGGCGTATGATCCACACTTCCTCCCTGAGCGGAGGCCGGCGGAGCTCCGGCCGAATTCGAGGGGCCCGTCCTTGAAGTACCAGGAGCGCCCGAAGATGACCATCGAGGAGGTGGAACTGTGCGCGTGCTCGTGACCGGTGGGGCCGGCTTCATCGGGTCTCACTTCTGTGACCGGCTCTTGGCCGAGGGGCATGCGGTGATCGTGATGGACAACTTGATCACCGGCAACCCCGACAACTTGGCCCACTTGGCAGGGCAAGAGGGTTTCACCTTCGTTCGGTACGACGTCTCGAACTTCATCTTCGTGCCGGGGTCGGTGGAAGCGGTCGTCCATTTGGCCTCCCCGGCCAGCCCCAACCCGGCCTCCCCCTACGGTTATCCCCAGCTCCCGATCCAGACGCTCAAGGCCGGCGCCCTCGGCACCCACAATGCCCTGGGTGTGGCGCGCGCCCATCGAGCACGATTCCTGCTGGCGTCGACCTCCGAAATCTACGGGAATCCCGAGGTCCACCCGCAATCCGAGTCGTATTGGGGCCGGGTCGATCCGATCGGCCCGCGTTCGGTCTACGACGAAGCCAAGCGTTTCGCCGAGGCCATCACCATGGCCTATCACCGCCATCACGGCATCGATACCCGCATCGCCCGCATCTTCAACACCTATGGGCCGCGCATGCGCCGCGACGACGGCCGGGCCGTCCCCAATTTCATCACGCAAGCCATCGCCCACGAACCGCTCACCCTGTATGGCGACGGCACTCAGACGCGTTCTTTCTGCTACATCGACGACCTGGTCGAAGGGTTGTACCGGCTGTTGTTGTCCGAGGAAGATGAGCCGGTGAACCTCGGCAATCCGAATGAAATCACAATCCGTCAGCTGGCCGAGATCACCAACCGATTGGCTGAGAATCCGGCCGGGATCATCACCTTGCCGGAACTGCGCGACCTCTCCGATCCGGACCGCCGCCAACCCGACATCGGCCGCGCCCTCGAGACCCTCGGTTGGTCCCCCACCGTCGACTTGGAGACCGGGCTCAAGCAGACCATCGATGACTTCCGAAGAAAGTCATGATGCGACTCCGCTCCCTCTCCGGACCGGAGCTGACCCGCTTCCTCAAATTCAGCGTCGTCGGGACGGTCGGTGCCGTCGTCGACTTCGGTACCTTCAACCTGCTCCATACCCGGCTGGCGGTTCCCGCCGTCCCGGCTTCGGTCCTGTCCTTCACGGCGGCGGTCGTCAGCAACTTCATTTGGAATCGATACTGGACTTATCCCGATTCGCGTTCCAAACCGATCCGGCGCCAGGCGGCCCAATTCACCATGGTGAGCTTGATCGGGCTCGCCATTCGCACGCCGCTCTTCGCATTCCTTCTCGGGCCGTGCACGCGATTGGCCGCCGGGTTACTTGACCTGCCGGCGTTGTCCGGCAGCGCGCTCCAAGCCTCGACGCTGGGCGGAAATCTGGCGCTGGCGGCGGCGGTGGTCGTCGTCCTCTTCTGGAACTTCTTCGCCAATCGTTACTGGACCTATGCCGACGTGGACGCGGCGACGCCGGCGGCCGGGGAAACGCGGCAGCTCGAGTCCCCGCCGGTATAATGCCCACCGTCTGGATGCAAGCCGCATGACCTCCACCGCCAAGGGCAAAGCCATCCCGATCTATTCCACCCCCGGAGACTGGCTTGCGTTGATGGTGTTCCCCTACCTGTACAGCACCCAGGGAGAATGGATCGGCTGGGTCACCCCCGATCGGCAGGTCTACGACGTGCACGGCCTTTACATCGGCTGGTTGACGGCGGACCCGCGCATCTTGCGCAAGCGGACCATTGATACAGAACTCGAGCGCCGCGTTCCGCCCCCCGCCCCGCCCCGCATCCGGCCGCCGGCGACGGTTCCACTGCCTCCGATGATGTCGTCCCTTCCCTTCGAAGTGGTCGACGTTCTGGAGGAGGAACCGAACCGGCTGCACACGATAGACGCCGGCGAGCTCAAGGAGGATATGGAGTGAGGGCTGTGATTCTGGCGCCCTCCAAGACGGTCGCGGCTTCCAGGGTCACCCTCAGCCAGCTGATGCAACCGGAGCACGCCAACCTGCGCGGGGACGTTCACGGCGGTTGGATCATGAAGCTGGTTGATGAGGCGGGGGCGCTGGCGGCGATGCGCCACGCGCAGGCGCGCGTCGTCACCGTGGCGATCGACCAGATGCGCTTCCACGAGCCGATTCGCATCGGCGACCTGGTCGTGCTCGAAGCCGAGGTCACCTACGTCGGGCGGACTTCGCTCGAAACGCGAGTCCAGGTGATCGCCGAGAACCCGGTCACCGGGG
>Ga0209751_10007415_pt1 | contig 10063 bp, 13 predicted proteins | sample RifCSP13_1_FD_184019 | JGI IMG/M metagenome (GOLD analysis project Ga0209751, IMG submission 184019) | Soil microbial communities from Rifle, Colorado - Rifle CSP2_sed 13_1 (SPAdes) (version 2) | ecosystem: Environmental > Terrestrial > Deep subsurface > Rock core/Sediment | place: Rifle...
GCTCGGGCCCGGCTTCCGGTTCCGCACCGAGGTAGCCGCTGCAGGCGAGCTCGACGGACGAGTCTGGCGCGGCGACCTCTACCTCGTCGGGTACGGCGACCCCTCGCTCGCTCCGGCCGACCTCGACGCGCTCGCCCGCGGCGTCGCCTCGTGGGGGATCCGCCGCGTCACCGGCCGCGTGCTCGGCGACGAGCGTCACTTCGACTCGAGCCGCATCCCGCCGGGATGGAAGCGGTCGTTCCTGGGCATCGAGTCGCCGCCGCTCTCAGCGCTGACGGTCGAGGACGCCAAGATCAGGGGCTCGAACGGGTCGGCGGTCGCTGCAGCTTCCGCCTTCCGGGCGGCGCTCGCCCGGCGCGGAGTCGTGGTCGGGGGAGGTCCAGGCACGGGGCGAGCGCCGGCGGACGTTCTTCCGCTCGCCCTCGACCTCTCGGAGCCGCTTGCCTCGATCGTGCGCCGGATGAACCGCGAGAGCGACAACTTCGTCTCCGAGATGCTCCTCAAGGAGCTGGGAGCCGCCGTTGCGCGAATCGGCTCGACGGGCGCCGGAGCCCGGGTCGTGCGTGGCGCGCTCGTCGAGGCCGGCGTCCCCGTCGCGGGCGTACGGCTCGTCGACGGCTCGGGACTCTCGCGGCTCGACCGGCTCACGGCACGGGCATTGGTCTCCATCCTCCGCGTCGGAGCTCGAGATCCCGCGATCCGCGACGCCTTCGTCACCTCGCTCGCGGTCGCCGGCGTCTCGGGGACCCTGCGCCACCGGCTCGGACGACGGCCCACCTACGGGCGCGTCATCGCGAAGACCGGGACGACGAGCCGCGCGACTGCGCTCGCGGGATTCGTGCGGCGTCGCTACGTCTTCGCGATCCTCCAGAACGGCTCCCCGGTGCCCTACTGGTCGGCGCGCGCGGCGCAAGACCGATTCGTGACGGTACTGGCGCGGGCCTGACAGGTCAGACCCCGTGGGGTCTGACCCCGGAACTCAGTAGCTCGCGGAGATCGTCCTCGGAGAGGACGGGAACGCCTAGCTTCTGCGCCTTCTGGAGCTTCGACCCAGGACTCTCCCCAACGACGACGCCGGAGGTCTTCCCCGAGACCGATTCCGAGACCTTCGCCCCGAGGGCCTCCAGTGCGGCCTTCGCATCCTCGCGCTTGAGGCTCTCGAGCGTCCCCGTGATGACGTACTGGCGGCCGCTGAGCGGGCCTCCGGCCGGGGGCTCCCCCTTGCCGGCCGTCATCTGCAGACCGAGCGAGCGCAGCTCCTCGACGAGGGAACGGTTCTCCTCGTCCGCGAACCACTCGGCGATGAGCTCGGCCCGGTCGGGGCCGACACCCTCGACTTCCTCGAGCTGCTCTTGCGTGGCGCTCCCGAGTGCCTCCACGGTGCCGAAGTGTTGAGCGAGGCTGCGGGCGATCACCCAGCCGACCTTGGGGATGTTGAGGCCGAAGAGCACCCGGGAGAACGGCTGCTCCTTCGAGTGCTGGATCGACTCGTAGGCGCGCGCGGCCGAGATCTCGGCGTATCCCTCGAGCGTGGCCAGCTGCTCGGGGCTCAGCCGGTACAGATCCGGCAGCGAGCGCACGAGGCCCTCGTCCCAGAGCTTCTTGACCGTGTTTCCGCCGACGCTCTCGATGTCCATCGCCGACCCGACCCAGTGGTAGAGCGTCTCGAGTCCACGCGAGGGACAAGCCCGGTTGGGACAGCGATGCATGACCTCGCCTGGAGGCTTCACGATCCGAGTCCTACAGAGCGGGCAGCGCTTCGGCATCCGCCACGGCTTCGAGCCCGGCTCGTGCTCCCCGGCCGGACCCACGACCTGCGGAATGACGTCGCCCGCCCGCTGGACGACGACGAGGTCGCCCTCCCTGATCTCCTTGCGGGTGATGTCGTCCTCGTTGTGCAGCGTCGCGCTCGAGACCGTGACCCCACCGACCTGGACGGGCTCGAGCTCCGCGAGCGGGTTGAGCACGCCCGTCCGGCCGACGCGGACGTGGATCTTCCTGAGGCGGGTGACGGCGGCTGTCGGCGCCCACTTGTACGCGCGCGCGAAGCGAGGCCGCTCGTGAAGCGCGCCGAGGCGCTCTTGCTGGTCGAACGAGTCGACCTTGATCACGATCCCGTCGATCTCGTAGTCGAGGTGGCCGCGCCGCGCCTCCCAGGCGGCGCAGGCTTCAGCCACCTCCTCGATCGACTCCAGCCGCTCCGTATGGGGGTTCGTTCGGAAGCCCCGTTCGCGGAGCCACGCGAGCGTCTCCCACTGCGTTGTGGGGCCCGAATCGCCCCGGACGCCGACGCCGTAGACGTAGATCGCGAGCGGGCGCTCAGCCGTGACCGCCGGGTTGAGCTGGCGGAGTGAGCCCGCCGCGGCGTTCCGCGGGTTCGGCGCCGGCTTGCGCCCGGCGGCGATCTGGGCCTCGTTGAAGCGGCGGAAGCCCTCGAGCGGGAAGTAGACCTCGCCGCGCACCTCGAGGACCTCCGGTGGCTCGTCCCCGTCGAGGACGCGCATCCGCAGCGGTACCGCCTCGAGCGTGCGCAGGTTTCCCGTCACGTCCTCGCCCCGGAGGCCGTCGCCGCGGGTCGCGCCGCGGACGTAGGCACCGCGCTCGTAGACGAGCGAGACGGCCGAGCCGTCGATCTTCGGCTCGATCACGTACGCCACCGGCTCGTCGGTCCCGAGCCGCTTGCGGACGTCCTCCGCCCACTTCGAGAGCGCCTCGGCGGTCGTGACTTTCTCGAGCGACCCCATCGGGGACAGGTGGGCGACCTTGCGGAAGCCCTTGGCAGGCGGAGCGCCGACCCGCTGCGTCGGAGAGTCGGGTGTGACGAGCTCGGGATGCTTGTCCTCGAGAGCCTTCAGCTCGTCGTAGAGCGCGTCGTAGGTCGTGTCCGAGAGCTCGGGATCGTCGAGGACGTAGTAGCGGTAGTTGTGACGCTCGATCAGCCGTCGCAGCTCGGCCGCTCGCTCGGCCGGAGCCGAAGCAGCGACCTTCTTAGAGGACACCGAGCAGCTCCTCCGGCGAGTGGACGAGCGCATCGGGCTTCTCGGCGAGCAGCCGCTCGTCGGAGTGGATGCCGCCCCACCCGACGGCGACGGCAAACGCACCCGCTGCCTTCGCGGCCTGGATGTCGAAGGGCGAGTCGCCGACGTAGGCCGCCTGCGAGGGTTCCGCACCGAGCCGCTCGACGGCTGCAAGCACGGGGTCGGGGTCCGGCTTGTGGCGCTCCGTGTCCTCGTGGGCGATCACGACGTCGAACTCCTCGGCAAGCTTCGGAAAGCGGTCGAGCGCGAGGGCCACCGTCCGGTGTCGCTTCGCGGTGACGATCCCGAGCTTCCGCCCCTCCGCCTTGAGCCGCGGAAGCACGTCCAGCAGCTCGTCGAAGGCCTCGAGCGTGTCGTGGAGCGGGTCGTTGTGCTCCTTGTACACCTCGACGAGCTCGTCCGCACGCTCGGGGTCGAGCGCCCGCATCTGGGCGACGAGACCCTGCCCTCCCACCGTGGCGGCGAGCTCCTCGTACGCGATCTCGCGATCGAGCACCGTACGCACGGCGTGTTGCATGGACGCGAGGATGATCGGTCCCGAGTCGATCAGCGTGCCGTCGAGGTCGAAGAGGACGACCGGGAACCGCATCCGGCGATCGTAGCCAGGGCCCTAGTACTCCACGCGCTCGAGATAGAGGCCCCACGGGGGCGCCGTCAGCCCGGCATCGCTGCGCGGACGGCCGTCGAGCAACTCCTCGATGCGCGTCGGCGCGTCCGGCCCGAGCTCGAGCATCGTCCCGACGAGCGTCCGGACCATGTGCCGGAGAAAGCTGTCGGCCGTGATCGTGAAGTCGAGGCGATCGCCGTCGCGCTCCCAGGCCGCCGTCCGCACGTCCCGTCGAAACGCCTCATGCTGGGTCTCTGCCGGGGTGAAGGCGCGAAAGTCGTGCTCGCCCGAAAGGAGAGCAGCCGAAGCGTCGAGCGCGTCAGGGTCGAGCGGGCGCGGCCACCAGAGCGCTCTGCGCGCCTCGAGCGGGGACGGCGTTCGCCTCGCGAGCACGCGGTAGCGGTACGAGCGGGAGCGAGCGGAGAAGCGGGCATGGAAGTCCGCAGACGCTTCCTCCGTTGCGAGCACTGCGACATCGTCGGGAAGCTCAACGTTGAGCGCCTCGGCAGCACGGTCGGGGGGCGGACCGCCCTCCGCGTCAAGACTCGCGACTTGGCCCGTGGCGTGCACTCCAGTGTCGGTGCGACCCGCGACGGCGAGGCCCTCCCAGCTCGGAAAGACGGCATCGAGCGCGTCGCGGAGGACACCCTCGACCGTGCGCAAGCCCGGCTGCCGAGCCCACCCGCGAAAGCCGGTCCCGTCGTACTCGAGCGTGAGCTTGAGTTTCATGCTCTGACATCATGGGCGCTCCCGTGGCGGCGGACCGGAAGCCGCGCCCGAACGCCCCCGACTCCGGAGGCGACGAACCGCTCCTGCCCTGTTTCGAGCCCGTAGGCGACCTCGCACCACGGTCCGAGTCGGTGGTAGAAGAGCGAGCGCTCCCGGACATCAGCGTCGACGCGATATGTGCCCGCGACGGCGTCAGCAACCTCTGTCGTGGTGGCGTTGAGACACCACGAGAGGTCGAGCGCCGCGTCGCCGACGCGTGCGTCGCTCCAGTCGATTACCCCCACCACGCGGCCGTCGCGGCAGAGGATGTGCTCAGGCCCGAGGTCGGCATGGAGAAGTACGGGCACGAAATCGAGCTCTGGAACACGTGCGAAGATGGTCTCGGCTCGCTGGCGCTCGTCCGACCGGAGCAGCGGGAAGACCCGTCGTCGGAAGTCCTCACAAAGGCTGCCGAACCGCTCGCGCCACTCCGGTGGGTCAAAGTACGGAAGACCAAGGGCGCGCGCCCGCTCGACCGGGAAGCGGTGTAACGCCGACAAGAAGCGCCCGAGGTCCTCACCCGTGCGCACGCCAAGGTCCGAGCTTGCGGGGGCTCCGGGGAGCTTGCGGTAGCCGACGCAGACGATGCCGTTGCGCACTACCAGCTGGAAGTGCGGCACTGCGACCGGCAATGTCTCAGCGAGCTCCGGCAGAAGGGTGATCTCGCGCTCCACCCACTGCTCGACCTCGGGGCTGCGCGGGAAGCGGACGATCCACTCCCCGTCGAGGTCCAGCACGAGGCTATCCCAGCCGTCCTCGACGATCCGGACATCGTGGAACTCGAGCGCGGGAAAGCGCTTGTGGAGGAGATCGAGCGCCTCCACCCTCAAGCGCATCGTGTCGCGACCCGCCTTCATCGCCGCGACCGTGGTGCCGAGCAGGCGGTCCGCACCCTAGCGTGAAGAGACGAGAAGAGCCTCGTTCGCGGAGCTGACCGTAAGGCCGGGCTCCGGCCCCCCACCCATGACGAAGACGCGACCACCGAGCGCAGCAACGCCGAGTCCGTGCCGCGGCGTCGGCAGGTCGGCCAGGCGTTCCCAGCGCCGCTGGGCGACGCGGTAGGCGTAGACCTCGGCGATCGTCCCATCCGGTTCCTCGCCTCCGACCGAGACGACGACACCGGGAAGCGCGGCAGCCCCGGTTCCCCCGCGCGTGTCGGGGACAGACGGAAGACGCCGCCACCGCCTCTCCCCCGGCCGGTACGACTCGAACGTGGAGAGGTTCGTGTCGATACCGGCCGTGCGGCCGGCAATGGCGTAGACCGTCCCCGCGAGCGAGGTGACCCCCAGGTGCTCGCGCGGGGTCGGCCCCACGACGACCGACCAGCGTCTCGAGCGGAGGTCGAACGAGAGCGCGTTCCGCGCCAGTCGGCCGTCCTCTCCGACGCCTCCGGCGACGACGATCGTCGTCCCGGCAACCGCTGCGCCGGCGGCGGCCCTGGGGAACGGCATTCGGGGAAGCGCGCGCCAGCGGTCACGCTCGAGAATGAACGCAGTTCGAAGCGGCACGCCGCGTGCCCTGTAGCCGCCGAGAACGTAGAGCCTCCCTCCCGCCCCGACCGCCATGGCGTGGTGGACGCCGACCGGCAGGTCGGGCAGGCGGCGCCAGCGGTCGAGCGCGGCCGAATAGGTGTCCGCGCGCACCGACGCACTCCCGTCGGCTGCGAAACCGCCGACGACCGCGATTTCGCTCCCGACGACCGCGGCTGCCACCTCGGTCCGAGGGACCGGTAGAGGGGCGCGCGTCTCCCAGGCGCTCGAGGCGGCCGTCCCGAGAGGTACGAGCACGAGAGCGACAGCGATGGGGAGAAGCCGCACGAACCCACTGTAACCCTGAGGATCTATTCGGGATCGACGACGAGAGTCAACCCCTCGACGGCGCGAACGACGACCTTCGTACCGACGTTGCAGCCTCCGGCGCAATGTGCTCTCCAGATCTCGCCGTCGAGCTTCACCTGCCCCTCCGGCCAGAGGTCCGACGAGGCGACGCCGACCTTTCCGACGAGTGCCTCCACCCCAACTGTGGCCCGCCGGCGCTTGGACCACCACATGAAGCCGAACGTCTCCGCGATGTCGAGCGTCGCGCCGACGGCCACCGCGACGAGCCCCCAGGGAGACGGCAGGACGAAGATCGCGAGCAGGAGCGCGATCGTGAAGAGCACGCCGTGAGCGTACTCCCGCCCGCCGAGTCTTACGCTTCTGCCGGGGCGGTCTCCTCGCGACGGGCGCGCGAGACGGCGAGTGGGGTCGGAACGGGCTCGTAGTCGACGAGCTCGAGGTAGACCATGTCCGCGGCGTCGCCCTGGCGCGGGCCGAGCCGGACGATCCGCGTGTAGCCGCCCGGCCGGTCCGCAAACCGAGGCGCCACGTCAGCGAAGAGGTGGTGGACGACGTCGTTCGAGCGAAGCGCGGCGAGCGCCTGCCGGCGCGCGTGCAGGTCGCCGCGCTTCCCGAGCGTGATCATCTTCTCGGCGAACGGCTTGACCGCCTTGGCCTTCGCCTCCGTCGTCCGGATGCGGCCGTGCTCGATCAGAGCGCCGGCGAGGTTCGAGTACAGCGCCTTGCGGTGAGCCGAGTCACGGCCCAGCTTCTTCCCTGACCGCTGGTGCCTCACGTCTAGATAAGCTCCTCGCCCTTCAGCGTCAGACCGTGCGCGGCAAGCGCGGCGCGGACCTCCTCGATCGACTTGCGGCCGAAGTTGGGGATCGCGACGAGCTCCGCCTCGGACTTCGAGGTGAGGTCGCCGATCGTCTCGATGCCGACCCGCTTCAGGCAGTTGTAGGAACGAACTCCGAGCTCGAGCTCCTCGATCGGGAAGTTCTCCATCCCGTGCATGGCCGGAGCCTCCGCCGCCGCCTCCGCGGCGGCCTCGCCGAGGCCCTCGATCCGGTCGAGATCGGTGAAGATGGCAAGCTGGCGGATCAGAATCTCCGCCGCCTGGGCGATCGCGTCGCGCGGATCGATGGAACCGTCGGTCGTGACGTCGAGGACGAGCTTGTCGTAGTCGGTCCGCTGTCCGACGCGCGCCGCCTCGACCTCGTACGCCACACGGCGCACCGGCGAGAAGATCGAGTCGATCGGGATGACGCCGATCGTCGTCTCCGGCCCGCGGTTCATCTCGGCAGGGACGTAGCCGCGGCCGCGTCCCACGGTCAGCGTCATCTCGAGCTTGCCCTTGTCCGAGACGTGGGCGATCTCGAGCTCCGGGTTGAGGATCTCGAGGTCGGCGGGCGCCTCGATGTCGGCGGCCGTCACGACACCCGAGCCCTTCTTCGCGATGTAGACCTCGACCTCGGGGGACGCGCCGTGGAGGCGCACGATGAGGTTCTTCAGGTTGAGGATGATGTCGGTGACGTCCTCGCGGACCCCGTTCAGGGTCGTGAACTCGTGAGCGACGCCCTCGATCTTCACCGCCGACACCGCCGCCCCCTCGAGCGAGGAGAGCAGCACCCGGCGGAGCGAGTTCCCGAAGGTGTGGCCGAAACCGCGGTCGAGCGGCTCGATCACGAAGACGCCGCGATGGTCGTCGGCCTCCTCGTGGACGATCCTCGGGATCTGGAACTCCATCAAGCTGGTACGAACTGCCAAGTTCAATCCTTTCCGTTAGGTCGGGCGAGGCAAGCCTCGCCCCTACTTCGAGTAGAGCTCGACGATGAGCGATTCCTGGACGGGCGCGTCGATCTCGCCGCGTTCGGGCCACTTGAGCACCTTCCCCGTCAGCCCGTCGTGGTCGGCCTGGAGCCAGGGAGCGACGGACGCGGTGAGATCGGTGGCGTCGCGAACGAGCTGCTCGACCGAGCTGCCTTGCCTGAGCGTGATCACGTCGTTCGGCCGTACGCCGAAGCTGGGGATGTTGACCCGGCGGCCGTTGACGTGGAAGTGCCCGTGGCGTACGAGCTGCCGCGCCTGTGCGCGCGAACCGGCGAAGCCGAGGCGGTAGACGACGTTGTCGAGCCGCGTCTCGAGCATGCGCAGCAGGTTCTCGCCCGGCGCGCCCTGGCGACGGCTCGCCTTCTCGTACGTCGAGCGGAACTGCTTCTCGAGCAGGCCGTAGTAGCGGCGCGCCTTCTGCTTCTCGCGCAGCTGGAGCAGGTACTGGCTCTGCTTGATCCGGCCGCGGCCGTGCTCGCCCGGCGGATAGCTCCTCCGCTCGATCGCGCACTTCTCGGTCAGGCAGCGCTCGCCCTTCAGGAAGAGCTTGACGCCCTCCCGGCGGCAGATGCGGCACTTCGGTCCGAGGTCTCTCGCCATGCCTAGACCCTCCTCCGCTTCCGCTGACGGACGCCGTTGTGAGCCTGCGGTGTGACGTCCTTGACGCCGAGGATCTCGAGCCCGGCGGCCTGGAGCGAGCGAATCGCGGTCTCGCGTCCCGAGCCGGGGCCCTTGACGAACACCTCGACCTTCTGCAGGCCGTGCTCCATGCCCTTGCGGGCTGCGCTGTCCGCCGTGACCTGAGCCGCGAACGGCGTGGACTTGCGGGAGCCCTTGAACCCGGCCGACCCGGCGGACTCCCAGACGATGACGTTCCCCTCGCGGTCGGTGAGCGTGACGATCGTGTTGTTGAACGACGTCTTGATGTGCGCCTGGCCGATGGCGATGTTCTTCCGGACCCGGCGCCGTGTGCGACCCCGGGCCGCCGACCTGCGTGGAGGCGCCACTACTTGGACTTCTTCCCGCGGCCGACGGTCTTCGCCGGGCCCTTCCGGGATCGGGCGTTCGTCTTCGTCCGCTGCCCGCGAACGGGGAGGCCCCGGCGATGGCGAATCCCGCGATAGGCGCCGATCTCGGTCAGCCGCTTGATCGCCTGCGCCCGCTCGCGACGGAGGTCACCCTCCACCTGGAGCTCGGAGTCGATATACGTGCGGAGCTTCGTGACCTCCTCGTCGGTCAGGTCACGAACCTTCTCGTTCGGGTCGAGCTCGAGCTGCTTGCAGATCTTCAGCGCTGTCGAGTGCCCGATGCCGTAGATATAGGTCAGCCCGACCTCGAGGCGCTTCTGGGTCGGGAGGTTGACGCCGGCGATGCGTGCCACGTGTTCTAACCCTGCCTTTGCTTGTGCCGGGGGTTGGAGCAGATGACGATCGTGCGGCCGTGCCGCTTGATCACGCGGCAGCGCTCGCACATCGGCTTCACGGAGGGGCGCACTTTCATCGGGTTCTCGCTACTTCATTCGAAAGGTGATCCGGCCACGCGTGAGGTCGTAGGGAGAGAGCTCGACCTTGACGCGGTCGCCCGGGAGGATGCGGATGTAGTGCTTGCGCATCTTGCCGGAGATCGTGGCGAGGACGCTGTGACCCGAGTCCAGCTGCACTCGGAACATCGTGCTCGGGAGCGACTCGACCACCTCGCCTTCGACCTCGATCTTCTCTTCCTTGACTGCCACTTACGTGCCCAGCCTCACCTCGTACAGAGCAGACGCCTTTCGGTCGCTGGTTGTCCTCTGAGAAACGGCGGCGCAAACCGGGCAGGCCCCGCGCCGCGGCCGGTCATCGTAGCACAGCCCCCATTTCACGCAGATCGCGATCCGCTGCCGCGCGGATCGCGATCGCGAAATCCCTGAAGCGCGGCAGCCAAGCTGCCGCTGATCGCACGATTGTCCGTCCCGCGTTCGTGGTGCACCTGACCTCAAACCTCGACGCTCAGCCTCTCCG
>Ga0209751_10007418_pt1 | contig 10061 bp, 12 predicted proteins | sample RifCSP13_1_FD_184019 | JGI IMG/M metagenome (GOLD analysis project Ga0209751, IMG submission 184019) | Soil microbial communities from Rifle, Colorado - Rifle CSP2_sed 13_1 (SPAdes) (version 2) | ecosystem: Environmental > Terrestrial > Deep subsurface > Rock core/Sediment | place: Rifle...
CAAGGAGCGGGTCCACGTGCTCAAGGGAGTTTCGCTGAACATTCCCGAGGGTTCTCTCTATACTTTCTTGGGCCCCAGCGGTTGCGGCAAAACCACGACGCTGCGTTGCGTCGCGGGCTTGGAGAGACCGGATGGTGGCAGGATCATTATCGGAGGTCATACGGTCTTCGCCTTCGGCGAGCGCGTTTACGTTCCGACCAACAAGCGCCCCATCGGCATGGTCTTTCAATCCTACGCGATCTGGCCGCACATGACCGTGGCGGAGAACGTCGCGTATCCGTTGACGATCCAGCGCCGGTCCAAAGCCGAGATCCGGCAGAGGGTAACGGACGTGTTGAAGGTCGTCGGCCTCGACGGTTTGGAAGACCGGCCCGCGCCGAAACTATCCGGCGGCCAGCAACAGCGGGTCGCCTTTGCGCGCGCGCTGATAAACGAGCCCAAGGTCATGCTGCTCGACGAACCTTTGAGCAACCTCGATGCCAGGCTGCGCGTGGCGATGCGCTCGGAAATCAAGTCGCTGCAAAGACGGACCAGCATCACGACGATCTTTGTAACGCATGACCAGGCCGAGGCGCTGGCCATATCCGATCAGATCGCCGTGATGCACGGCGGAAAACTCATTGAAATAGGCTCACCGCACCAGCTTTACAATCGTCCTAAGAGAAGGTTCACGGCGACCTTTTTGGGACTCACCAATCTGATTGACGGCAAAGTGCTTGAGGTGGATGGGGATTCCAGGCCCGCCAAGATGCAGACAAAGAAAGGCATTCTAAGCTTCATACCGGCGCCGGGCCTGAAAAGGGACCAGGCGGCGGTCATTTCGATTCGTCCGGAAAATATTCCGGTGCACAAAGAGAAACCGCAATCCTTAGACAATGTCGTTGAGGGAACGGTCAAAGAGGCGATTTTCATGGGCGACGCTTATCACTGCAAAATCGCGGTGGGAGACGACCTGTTGGCGGTGCATACTCACCCGTTTAACACAATCAGCCCCGGAGAAAAGGTCTATCTCCACTTGGACCCAAAGAGTTGCAATGGATTACCTGCCGATGACACGGAAGGTGTTGATGAATCGATGTTAGGTGACTAAAATAACCCATCGCTGAAGGCGAAAGGAGAATTGAACATGACGGCCCTGGAGGCGAGAAAATTAACCGAAGACGAAATCAAGTCCGGCAAAACACCGAAATACACCGACCTGCGCGATTGGCTTGAGATCGTCGACAGCTTCGGCGAGTTAAAGAAAGTCGACGGCGTCGATTGGAACCTGGAAATGGGCACCCTCGCGGAGATTCTATCACGCGAGTCCAAGAGCGGCGTCGTTCCGGCGGTTCTTTTTGACAACGTGCCGGGCTACCCCAAAGGTTACCGCACGCTGTTCGCGCAAAACGCTTCATTCAAACGGATGGCGTTGAATTTAGGTCTGCCGATGGAGCTTTCCAACCTGGACTTGGTGCGCGCTTTTCGCCAGAAGCTCGTCACCCATGAGCCGATCAAGCATAAGGTCGTTTCCAAGGGACCGATTCTTGAGAACGTGGACAGCGGCGACAAGGTCAACCTGCTCAAGTTCCCCGTTCCCTTCATGCATGAGCTCGACGGCGGCCGCTTTATCGGCACCGCCTGTTTGGTGACGACTCGCGATCCCGATGAAGGCTGGGTGAATTTCGGCGCTTACCGCGGCATGGTTCATGACAAAAACAGCATGGGCCTCTACATTTCGCCGGGCAAGCACGGCAGCATCCAGCGGGCGAAGTATTTCGAGCGTGGCAAGCCTTGCCCGGTCGTCATCTCCGTCGGACAAGATCCGGTGCTGTTCATGGTCTCGGGCAACGAGATCGACTACGGCGTCTCTGAATTCGATTATGCCGGCGGCCTAAAAGGCGCGCCCGTCGAGGTGATCGAAGGCAAATCCACCGGCCTGCCGTTCGCGGCCAACGCGGAAATCGTCATCGAAGGCTGGATGGACCCGACCGACCGAAAGACCGAAGGTCCCTTCGGGGAATGGACCGGCTATTATGCCAGTTCGAGCCGGCCGGAGCCGGTGGTCCGCGTCGAAAACATTTACTACCGCAACGATCCGATTCTTTGCTGCGCCCGCCCGGGCCGCCCGCCGTCGGACTATTCCATCGCCAAGTGCATGGTGAAAGCGGCGCTGATCTGGGAACAGGTTGAAAAATGTGGTGTGCCAGATGTCAAAGGCGTGTGGTGCCACGAGGCCGGCGGCGGCCGCTTGTTCAACATCATTTCGATCAAGCAGCGCTATCCGGGCCACGCGCGCCAGGCGATGCTCGCCGCGTCGCAAGTCCACGCCGGCGCTTACTTAGGCCGCTACGTGATCGTCGTCGATGAGGATATTGACCCGACGAACACCTTCGACGTGCTTTGGGCGTTGGCCAGCCGCTCTGATCCGGTGGAGTCCATCGAGATCCTGCGCCGCTGCTGGAGCGGTCCGCTCGACCCCCGCATTCAACCGGGCAAGAAGGGCTTCAACTCCCGCGCGGTGATTGACGCCTGCCGCCCGTTCGAATGGATGAAGGACTTCCCGCCGGTGGCGGAATCTTCTCCCGAGCTGCGCGAAAAAATCCGGGCGAAGTGGCGCAAGGTCATCGAAGGCTAGGAAGCAAATTAGTTTGCTAGTTGAAAGAGGGGTGGCTGTAAAAGACAGCCGCCCCTTTTTTGTGAGCACCGCGAAGGTCGCGGCGCGGCGAAGCCGCAACCAAAAGACAGAAGACGCTTTTAACCACAAGGATCTCAAAGAACCCAAAGTAAAGAATCAAAGCAATCGGATTGACTCGCACAAAGGCGCAATGGCCGCGCGTTGTCATTTCGACCGAAGGGAGAAATCTTTCTTGGCTCCCTCGCATTCGCTCGGGATGACGGATCGTGGCCCGTCACTTTGTGTTTTTGGCGTAGCGCCTGCAGAATTATGATGGCGCGCGGCAAATCCTACGCGGAGCGAACCTTTAGGTGAAGGCCTTCTTTTTTCTGAAGGTAGGCGACAATCTCAAAGAAGTTGCGAGCCTGAGGGTTGCCTTTTGGACCAAGCATGCGCATCAGGCTCTTCGGAGATTTTTTGGTGACGGTGGCTAACGCATCGAAACCCACGGTGGCGTTGATATAGTCGCGCAGGACCATCTTGCCGGTTTCCACGTCTCCTGAGAGTAAGGCATCCACAGCCTCCTTCAAAAGGGCTTCACGGAACGCCGCGTCACGACGAGCGCGCTTCTGGATGGTTTCTTTAAAGTCTCTAGTGAGTGGCATCTCAATTCTCCTCTTTTTTGCGCCGCTTATATTCGATCCACAGGGCCTGGGCGCGTCGTATGTCCTCCTGCACGGGAACACATACGTTACTATAGCTCAAATAGCCAAGATATGCTTCTCTTCTTTCCCACCTGTTACCCCCACGACTCTCGCCCAAATGCCGCTGGCATTCAGCAGTTTCACCGTCGCGGCCAGCTGCGGTCGAGGACTTTACGCGGAAGGTTGGTCTTGGTATTTTGAAGGCATTAACAATCGGCAGCGCGGCGAAGATGACAAACGGACGGCTATAACCAATGGCGCATTACAAGCGTAAGCGTCCAAAGAATCGCCGAGCCGGTTGCCTCCTGTGCAAGCCGTGGAAGGTGAACGGGTTTGCCAAGGACAGAGTCGTCGCCGAGCCCTTCTCAGATCACCGCCGCCGGCGTTACGCTGATCGAGACCTGCAAGAGCCGCGGAGCGCTTCATCGAACTCCGATACCTGAAGGCTGCCGGGATTCCGTGATTACATCGTCGCGGCGAGCACCGCTGGACGAGAGCTATAAAGGCCTGAAATCTGCGAAACGATCTATGTCACCGGTGGTAATCGATTTTGATAAAGTCTCCGAGGTTGGCCTCAAGGGAGTTCGCAGAGCAGCGGTATTCATGGGGTTAGGTCTGAATGCGGCTCATGATCCCGCTTTTAAGAGCTATCAGCTGAGCAGTATTCAGAATGTGCAAACCAAAATGCACATGGAATTGATTCCGTCTAACGTCAATGACGATACCTTGGGCCACTTCAAAACAGAATTCGGTGCATGGATAATAGCAAACGGGCTAAGGGAAGTGACTGAACGCTACGCGGTTTTTCTTGATGGTATTCACCAGGTATGCCAGTTCGTAGCATGCAGCAAGCAAAAGCTTGAACCTACAGCGGCGGAAAAGCGTGACTCGACATTTCGGCGGAAGGGGATCGAATATAAGCTCCAGAAACTGGACTTGAGGTTTGGTGTTAAACCACGCTACCCGGATTTTATTGTAAGCATTAATAAAGCCCGTAACTGCCTGACTCATCGACTGGGTAAAGTAGGTTCCGAGGATCGCAATCAAGGGCAAGCGTTAGAAGTGAAGTGGACCGGGATGGATTTCCAAATCGAGCTGGAATCCGAGAAAATCCTTTCAGCGAATGAGTTTTTCGGTGTGGTGTTACCTGAACCGGGAACGGCACAGCTGAAATTTATCGAGCGTTGCAAATCGTTTCCGATAGGAACTCTCATAAGGTTTGAGATGCATGACTTGGCAGAAGTCTGTAATTTTATGCTCGACTCCATACGAGCAGTCGCTGGGGCCGCTGTTCAATATGCAAGGAGCGTTGGCGTCGCGATCCAAGAAAAAGAATAGGGAATCCACTTTGCGTCATAGTACTATTTCATCGGCGGCGGTCAGCAACACTCGAAATAGTTCTATGGGTAATCCCGATTTGGGAAATTTGCATGTCCCCGGAATAATTCTGGACGAGGCCGAAAGTTGGGCGAGCGTTTCTATCAAATCCTAAGCGAAATTAATCCTAGAACCGTGGTCGATGTCTTCAGCGCGGCGCTGACACCCACGATTGCGATTATCGCGACCTACCTTGCCTACCAACAGTGGCGGATCAACAAGACGCGCCTAGACCTCGCGCTTTATGATAGGCGCTTGGCTGTCTATAAGGCAGTGGATGCATTTTATGGAGAAATTGGGACTCACGGCACCGCTAAATATGCGATGGTATTTGAACTGCGACATGCAACAGCGGAGGCCGCGTTCTTATTTCCTGCTGACGTGGAAAAGCATTTGACGGAGGTTTACGAAAAGGGAATGCGCTTAGCGGCTTTGCATGAGCGAATGTATCCCAGCTCTGGAGACCCCGGGTTGCCCGTAGGCGAAGAACGCAGTAAAGCGGCTGACGAAGAAGGTGGGCTGGTTCTTTGGTTTCTCAAAGAGGCAAAGCAAGAGAGTCGAAAACAGTTTGGTAAGTATCTAAGGCTCGCGTAGCATGTTCGAAGACGTGGCGGCTCTCTGGAAGCAGTACCTCGCTCGGTATTCGCCATCCTGGGCATTGGATGACCCAATGCATGATTTAGGTGCCGAGGTTCGAGAACGGCTCGTCCAACTCGACATAGTGCTTGATTATCTCAACCGAGCGCTGATTGCTACGAGAGTTGACCCGCAAGATACGCAGCGCAGACTTCAGGAGATAATCCTTTTGAAGGCACAACTCGATGCAGGCGAAATCACGCAGCAGGATTATGTCACTGGTGTGGCCGGTCCACCGAAGTCCCAACAGGAGTTAATGTCTCTGGCGCGTGCGGCTGATGAGGTGCGTCTATTTACAGAAAGTTTCTATTTTATCGCTTGGCGACTTATCGAAGCCATCACTCCGCGCGGAAAACTGAGTTTCTCCGGCATCAAGGCACCAAAAGCACGCGGCGTCCGAGTCGTTCGCAATCATCTACTCCAGCATCCCGACAAGCACGGGGGAGACTTCCGACAGCAGCTCACTCTTACCGACGAAGGACTTGTTCTCAAGAGTTCTGTCATGGTCATGCGGACCGCGACTCGCAGGATTGCCCCAGACGATAATAGCGTCGACCGAGGACTCTATATAAACGCGCAAGAACTTCACGACGAGTTGTTAGCATGCTTAATTCGTGCTTAATTCGGGAGAGATAATACAAATTGTTTTTTGATTAGAAGAATGAAAATGATTTCCGGGGACACAATACTATTTTTTCTTAATTCCCAGAGCGGCTTGACAGCGAACTGAGTTCTCGTCTAACTCCGCACAACTTCTCGGCTGGGCTTCGCAACCCGTCACATCGGCGGATTCATGTGTGGTGCCAGTGTGTGGTGCCAGGCTTTGATATTTTGATTTTGGTATTCCAAGTACGTTCCAGTCGGTAACCGGACCAACTCCAATCAGAATGGGTCCTCACTTTCCTTCGGTATCATCACGCCGCCGTTAGCTCCTGACAGAATTGTTTTTGTACGAGAGGATCGTCTTCATGTTGACATCTCCGCTCGTATTCGGATAGTTTCGAAAGACAAAAATAAGGCCGGAGCGTTCCGACTAATCCGCAAGATGCCCCTGGATTTCGTAGAGTTTTCTCGGTAGTTATTTCGGGAGGCGAAGAGTCCAAACGTAGAGGAAAAAGTTCAGGATGTTCGGAAAGGGAGAAAAGGCTGCTCATGAGTAATATATCGGGAACTATTCCTACAAACGGGTTTGTTCAGAAGTGGGTCAAGGACATGGCGGCGACGTGCCAGCCGGACAACGTTTACTGGTGCGATGGCTCGGAAGATGAACGAGAGCGGCTGACCCAGGCCGCGGTCCAGTGCGGCGATTTGATAGCTCTCAATCAAAAGGCGCTGCCGGGCTGTTATCTCCACCGCAGCGCGGTCAACGACGTGGCGCGCACGGAGAATCTGACTTTTGTTTGCACCGAGGAAAAAGAGGACGCCGGCCCCAACAACAACTGGATGGCCCCGGCTGAATCCTACGACAAGGTGTCGAAAGTCTTTTCCGGCTCTATGCGCGGGCGGACGTTGTACGTGATTCCTTTTCTCATGGGGCCGCAGGGATCACCGTTCAGCAAGGTCGGCATTCAAATCACCGACAGCATTTACGTCGTGCTCAACATGCGCATCATGACGCGCATGGGAAAAATCGCCCTCGACCACCTCGGCGATTCCGACGACTTCACGCGCTGTCTGCACGGCAAGGCCGACCTCAACATCGAGCGGCGCTTTATCTGCCACTATCCCCAGGACAATACCATCTGGAGCGTCGGATCGGGCTACGGCGGCATGGAGAATCGCGAGCAAGCTCGGCCACAAGGAGGGCTGGCTCGCCGAGCATATGCTGATCGTCGGTGTCGAAGACCCCGACGGCGAGATTCACTACCTCTGCGGTGCTTTTCCCAGCGCCTGCGGCAAAACCAATCTGGCGATGCTGGTTCCACCGGCGTCTATGAAGGGCTGGAGGATTCATACCATCGGCGATGACATTTCGTGGCTCCGAGTCGGCCCGGACGGAAGGCTTTGGGCGATCAATCCCGAGGCAGGCTTGTTCGGTGTCGCCCCCGGAACCGGCTCCAACACCAACTCGAACGCGATGCAGATGGTGAAGAAGGATACCATCTTTACCAACGTCGCCCTGCGTTCGGATGGAACGGTCTGGTGGGAAGGACATGACGATCCGGCGCCGGCCAACGCCCATGATTGGCGCGGCCGGCCCTGGGATCCGGCGAGCGGCCAGCCGGCGGCGCATCCCAACTCGCGCTTCACCGTCTCCGTCAAACAGTGTCCCACCTATTCCTCCGAATGGGAGAAGCCGGAGGGCGTGCCGATCAGCGCGATTCTTTTCGGCGGGCGGCGGCAAAAGCTCGTGCCGCTGGTGTACCAGTCGTTCGACTGGCAGCACGGAACATTTCTCGGCGCCACCCTCGCCTCGGAAACCACGGCGGCGGCCACCGGCGCGGTCGGCGTTTTGCGCCGCGATCCGATGGCGATGCTGCCCTTCTGCGGCTATAACATGGGCGACTATTGGAATCACTGGCTGTCGATGGCTAAGCGGGCGACAAACCCGCCGAAGATTTTCCGCGTCAATTGGTTCCAGCGCAACGAACAGGGCAAATTCATATGGCCCGGCTTCGGCGACAACCTGCGCGTCCTGCGCTGGGTGATCGAGCGCTCCAAGGGCCGCGGCGCGGCCGATGAGACGCCGATCGGTTACGTGCCCAAAGCTGCCGCTTTAAATGGCGACGGGCTAAAGATGTCGAAGTCCGATCTCAATCAACTCGTGGCGATCGACCGCGAAGGCTGGAGAAATAACCTCAAGAGCCAAAGTGCCTATTTCGACACCTTCGGCGATCGGCTGCCCGCCGGCATCAAGGAAGAACACAAGTCGCTGGCGAATCGTCTGAAGGCTTGATCGCGGAGGCATCCCATAGCTGGATGACATCACGACGGCGGCGGTCTTCCCGGCGCGGCGCCGGTGTAATTGGGGTCGCATCTTTACCTATGACGTTTACAATCTTTAACGGCAACCGCGTCTCGTTGATCGATCGGACGGGGTGACGACGTACACCTACGACGCGCTGAACCGGTTGACGTCGATCGCGAATAATAAGGGGCAGATGACGTCATTCACGTATGACGCGTTGGGCCGCAGGACTTCGATGAATCGCGCCAACGGGGTGGTGACGAGCCACAATTACGATGCCCCCTCGCAGCTTTTGTCCCTGGCGCATCAGCTGGGAGCGACGACTATTAATTCTTTCATTTACACGTACGACAAGGTGGGCAATCGAAAGCCCAAGGCGGACTGATGCCGAGTGAGGTCCCGGGGTCCACCAAATTTCTGTTGACCTTTCAAAACTTCGTCCCCCGATTAATTGCCGCGTCCTTCCATCCATATTCGCCGTTCGCCGGGCGCCGGCCGGTTGTCTAGCCGGCTTAGTAGTGAGATAATTAAAGTTACGTCGCGCCCCCCGATGATGCCAGGATTGGTACTCCCAGTTCGGACAAGAGATGGCTCCGCAAGAAAACCTAACGTATACGATGCCTTTGGAAGTCTACCTCCAATCGGCGGTGGTGCGGGGCGTTCTCGTCACCAACCAGGATCGGTTGAGCAACTATCTCACGTTGTGCGGCGGCGACGAGGTTTTCTCGCTGCGAGATGCTACGCTGGAAAACTTGGAGCGGAAAATCGTAGTGGCCGGCTCCGATCAGTACCTTATTTATATGCAAGAGGTGTTCTTGATTGCCGATCTCAGTTCCCAGTTGCGCAACGACCGGCCGGGTCTCGAAAGTCTGTACGTCAAAAAGGACACCAGGAGAGCGTTGCTTAGTGTTGGCCCGTATTGGCTCCAGGGGGATCTTCATATCGTTCCAGGAGGCGCGCTTCAGGAGCTATTGATGGCTAAGACAAGATTTATCCCCGTCACGAACGCGACGCTGCTTGACCGTCCCGATCTCGGACCACGACCCTATCTGGTCAACCGGACAAAAGTTGGTTTCATGACGGTGTCGGGAGATTTTTTGGTCGAACTGTAATTACGGGTCGCTGTGACGTTGTTCTTGTAACCACTACCAGATCTAGTCTGAATCAGGCTCATCAAGAACCCAGTTAACACCGATTCCATGAATACTTGCTTCCCCACGGAAATTAACCATGCCAAAGCTAAAGGGACCATTCGGATCACTTGGAATGATGGCCATGTGGGGGAGTATGAGCAAGAATATCTTCGCGGCTACTGCCCATGTGCGTTGTGTCAGGGGCATGGAGCGCAAACCCGCTTCATCTCAGTCCCGGGGGCGGTCCTGGAAGAGATTCGCGGGGTGGGAAACTATGCGGTTGAATTTAGATGGCGCGACGGTCACAGCACAGGAATCTACACCTACGATTATTTAAGATCGCTCTGTCCTTGCGCCGAATGCGCCGTGCGGCGCGCCGATTCGCCTTGAGCAGCGGCGGCGGATTTGTTTTGCTGCGGTTTCACATCCGTCTACCGGACGGGGATTCTACCAATTTAAAGCGATAATCTGACGAGAAAAAACCTCGGCCCGGCTTTATATTCATTACCTACGACTCGTTCGGCGCTTGTGGCGCCTAAGGTTCTGAGCAGGTCTGATGCTTGTCCGGCGCGCATTGGGGTGCTCCCATCGGAAATTGCATCTCCCGTGCTTGACTTGCCACGGCGCGTTTCCTACTCTCCGTATGCAATTGGCAAACGTGGAAAGGTCTCTTATTTTCGGTCAGTTTGCGTGCGAGAGTGGCGGAA
>Ga0209751_10007420_pt1 | contig 10060 bp, 8 predicted proteins | sample RifCSP13_1_FD_184019 | JGI IMG/M metagenome (GOLD analysis project Ga0209751, IMG submission 184019) | Soil microbial communities from Rifle, Colorado - Rifle CSP2_sed 13_1 (SPAdes) (version 2) | ecosystem: Environmental > Terrestrial > Deep subsurface > Rock core/Sediment | place: Rifle...
CCTTCAAGAGATGATCCTTCCGGGAGTCATTGCAGTTGCTGCCCCTGTTGCAGTCGGTTTCATCCTCGGAGCAGCTGCCCTCGGCGGCATGCTGGCAGGCGCAACAGTAACAGGCGTTCTCCTGGCCCTCTTCATGGCCAACGCAGGCGGAGCATGGGACAATGCCAAAAAATATATTGAAAAAGGCGCTCACGGCGGAAAAGGTTCTGATGCCCACAAGGCAGCGGTAGTCGGAGATACAGTCGGAGACCCGTTCAAAGACACTTCAGGACCTGCCATGAACATCCTTATAAAGCTGATGTCCATCGTGTCGTTGATCATTGCACCGCTTTTAGTTTGATTTTAACTCCCCCAACCCTCTCTTAAAATAAGAGGGGGTGTCGCAGGCGGGGGCGTTATGATGCAATAGAATAGCGGGCGGACGCGCCTGGCAGAAAAAGCCGGGAGAGAGGGCCAGTTAGGGCAGAGATGCCTTGGCTGGCCTTTTTTATTTGGAGACGGAGGTAAAATCAATGACACAAGTTATCATATTTTCGGACCTCGACGGAACGCTGCTACATTCGAAAACATATTCCTTTGATGCCGCTCGCCCTGCCTTGGACTTAATAAGGAGAAAGAATATTCCCCTCATTCTCTGCTCCAGCAAGACGAGGGCGGAGATGGAGGGATACCGGAAGAGGCTTGATAACGAACATCCATTTGTGTCCGAGAACGGCGGAGGGATATTTATCCCAAAGGGTTATTTTGAGTCTGTAGGATCGGCTGTGCCCACCATTTCTTACGATGAATATGAAACCATTGTTATAGGAAGTCCTTACCAGGAGATAAGAAAAACCTTCCTTGAATTAAAGCTGGAATTAAATGCAAAAGTAAAAGGCTTCGGCGACATGACCGAGAGAGAGGTTGCCGCTATCTCCGGCCTTACCGAGGAAGAGGCAACACTCGCAAAACGGCGGGACTTTGGGGAGCCTTTTATTTTTGAAGGCGTGACGGATGATAGATTCCTCAAGGCCATCGAAGAAAGGGGCCTTCACTGGACGCAAGGCCGATTCTTTCACATCATGGGGGAAAATGACAAAGGGAAGGCGGTAAAGCTATTGAAGCATCTTTATGGAAAGGCAGTCGGAGAGGTCATCACAATCGGCCTTGGCGACGGCTTCAACGACCTGCCTATGTTGAAGGAAGTTGACCATCCGGTGCTCATTCCGAAAGAAGACGGGAGCTACGACTCAAGAGTTGATCTTCCAAATCTAACCAAAGCGAAGAGAATAGGGCCTTCTGGGTGGAATGAGGAGGTGCTTCTCGCCATAAAAGAGTTGACAACTTCCCGATAGTGGCACTATGATAAAAACAATGAAAAGAAGATATCGCATAGGTTGCTTGCTTTTCTCTATCTGCTTCTTCATCTACGCAGTATCCCCCCTTTCAGCTATATACCAGCAGAGGGAGGTTATAGGCCAAACAACTTCCGCAGTTAACGGCATCAGGCTGCTTGTTGTTGAACTTTTGCTCTACCCTCCTGCCCAAGAAGATGACGGCAACGGGACTTCCTCCCGCGTCCTGCTCAGAAAAAAAAGGGCAACATTGTCCTCAGACAAGTTGAATTTCTCAAAAAAACAGATAAAAAAAGTCATTGCATCAGGCAATATCATTTCATCTGAAACCGAAACGACATACTTTGCGATAATCACTGAACATGACACCCCTCTTCGTGAGGGGGTCGTGCTATTACATTCCGGCCTTTCCCCACCCTTGGTTTAACTCTTCTACAAGAAACCCCGCATTTTATCAGGTGCGCAGGAAGTCAGAATTCAACCCCTAAAAACTTGGCTCTATCTCAAGTCTAAGGTTGTTGGCTGACATTGCGTATTTGGAGTTTTTTGATATTTCTAATAAACTGAGGCTCTTGCAAAACTCTCTGTCATCCCCGAAATGTTCTATCGGGGATATGGTTTCCTATAATAAAACACCAGATTCCCGCTTAAACAATGCGGGAATGACAATCTTTTTATACTTTTGCAAGAGGCTCACTTGACAGAGTATAATGGCGGAATCAGATATTCCTTGTATATTAGAACTGTATCTATGCTAAAAGATGAAAGGGGTGATGTAAAAGGCGTCCTGAGTATATTCGGTATTGGAAGAGAGTTTGGTTTTTAAATCAGCAAAAATAAAGGAGGTTTTTATGAAAAAGTTTTTAGTGGGTTTAGTGGTATCATGTTTTCTGTTCATTGCAGTATCAGCCCAGGCTGGGCATTTTGGCGATCTGATAATGAAGATAGGTGAGGCCAGGAACGCGCTTCTTGTAATGGAAAAGTACAGTGACAAAAGGGGTGCGGACCAGCAGAAGCTGGTAAAAGATACAGCTGATGCAGTAAGCGCTATGCTTGCAAAGATGAAGGCCCCTGAAGGTAAAGAGGTTAAGTTCAAGGAGTTGATTGATACCTGGAATGCCTTCAAGAAGACCCGCGAGAGCCAGGTAGTTCCTTCAATCATTTCAGGAAAGAAGGATGACGCATATAAGGTTGTTCACGGTATGCAGCAGGAAAGGCTCGACACAATGTACGTCCTATGCGATGAATTGGATAAATAGGACATAATATTGAGCTTTAGAGTAAAAAGGGGTTAGCCTAAGGCTAACCCCTTTTAATTTGACAAGTCAGGTTTATAGTGGGCATCATGAAAAAACAAAAAACAGCTCTTATTGGTTTGTTGCTGGCGCTTTCCGCATTATGCACTACCTCTAACGCTGCGGACGGTGCGAAGTTATACCTTGCCAATTGCGCAACCTGTCATGGGGCCGAAGGCGAGGGAGGAAAGGGGCTGGCCCTTAACAGGCAGAGTTTTCTTGTTGTGGCGTCTGACGAGTATCTTGTAAAGAGCATGCTTTATGGAAGGCCTACGCGGGGATGTCCGCCAAGGAATGACCTGTCTAAATATGAGCTTGTTTCAATTGCATCTTTTATAAAGGGATGGCAAAAAGAGAAATCTGTTACTGTTCCCAATAACAGGGTGCAACCTTATGCAAGCGTGAGGGGGAAAGAGCTGTTCGCTCTCTGTGCAGGTTGCCATGATGAAGACGGAGCGGGCGCAATGGGGCCATCTCTTATTGACCCTGGATTTCAGGCATCTGCTTCAGATGGGTTTATCAGAGGGACGATCATGTTGGGCAGGGACGGAACTCCGATGGCAGGTTTTTCTAAAGAAGCTGGACATGTTGCTGCCCTTTCTGCAGAAGATATAGATGAGGTTGTCGCTTATATGAGGTATCTCGGTGAGGAAAAAGAGAAGGGAAGACACTAACGGAGGCATATTTATGAAATGGTTTTCATTTATTGCAATTACTGTTCTATGCGCAGCTACAGGCTGCCAAGGCATTGTCAAACCAAGCGCCTCCAAGGAGAGGCTCTGGGGAACCGCCTCCTTGATGGTGGTTGCTGAAAGGGAAGCAGGCCGCATAATGGTCATAGATTCGATAAGACACGAACTGCTTGGGCGCGTCGGGGGACTTGGGAATCTCCGCCATGCTGTTATGACCTTTTCCAGAGACGGAAGGTATGCCTACGTGATAGCAAGGGACGGCACCCTGAGCAAGGTTGACCTGATAAGGCTTTCTCTCGAGAAGCAGGTCAAGGTTGGAGAAAACTCCATAGGAGTTGCAATCTCAAGGGACAGTAAATATGTAATGGTCTGCAACTACCAGCCGGGCGGGGTGGTGATAGTGAGTTCAGACAACCTCGATATGGTTAAGGAGATACCGGCTGAGATGATAAGGGAGGACGGGACAAAGCTCATTTCAAGGACGGTCGGCCCCCTCGATACCCCAGACAATCTGATGATATTCGGCCTTATGGAGGGGAACGGGGTCTGGGTTGTAGATATGAAGCAAGAAGGGTTCCCTGTAATCAAGAAGTTCTGGGATGTGGGAGAGACCCCTTATGACCAGCTTATAACGCCTGATGGCAGGAGCTATGTTGTTGGCTTGCTTAGCTCGGAATGGGTCGGTGTCATGGATACATGGAAGCTCGACGAGGTAAGGAAAGTAGACATGAGGGAGCGGAGGGAAGGAAAGGTCAAAGAAGGAGAAAAGGTCCCCGTTTATCATATTCCTCATCTCGAATCCTGGGCCATATCAGGTGAAATGGCATTCGTCCCGGCTATTGGCGAGAAGCGGGTAATAGTCTACAGCACGAAGGACTGGAGCTTCATCAAGTCCATTCCAATTGCAGGAACTCCTCTCTTCGTTGTTGGAAGACCTGGCGGCAGGGAGGTGTGGGTGGATAACGTTGATGCACCTGGAAGTGAGGCAGAGAGGCTTGTCCAGGTAATCGATGTGGAAACCCTGGAAATCAAAAAGACCATAGATGTTGGAAAAGGCGCCCTTGATCCCCAGTTCACCCCTAAAGGGGAGGCGGTTTATATCTCCGTCAGGGAAGAGGGAAAGGTTGCTGTTTACGATACAGACTCCTACAGACTTATAAAGGAGATACCTGCAGAAAAACCTTCAGGGATATTCTGTACAGACCGGGCAGTAAAATTTGGGCTTTAACCACAAGGCCAAACCCTGAAGCATAGTCTTTTCGGACTACATTAATGCCGCCCTGTAGTATTATTCCACCTACCCGTTTTTCTTATAAAAATAGGCACTCTGCCTTATAGACAAGTAAAGAATAAATAGGATAGATTACCAAAAATCTAATTCAAAACTGAATAGCTCTTTTAGTTGGCGGCATTACCACTGTTATGTTAAGGTTTGCTCGGCTTACATGGAAGGAGGTGGTTTGACAAAGGTTTGCATCAAACAGGTTTCGAATTCCAAGATATTAAATTTCTTACTAAATAAAAGAAGGAGGTAGTATGAAGAAGCTGTTATTTTTGATTTCCATGTTCTCAGTGGTATTTACGGCAGGCATTGCATCGGCAGAGGGGATCACCCTCACCGATGACGAAATGAAGCAGGCAAAAAAGATGTATTTTGACAGGTGTGCCGGTTGTCACGGTACGTTGAGAAAGGGGGCTACCGGACCGAACCTGGAGCCTGCCAAGACAACGGCGTTAACAACTGATGGATTGAAGGTGTTTATCGAGTTTGGTACACCAGGCGGAATGCCTGCATGGAAGGATCAACTTTCGGAGCAGGAGATTGATCTGATGGCAAGATTCCTTCAGGTAACACCTCCTACGCCTCCGGAGATGTCTCTTGCAGACATGAAGGCCACATGGAAGGTCATTGTTCCTGTTAAAGACAGGCCGACAAAGCCGATGCACAAGAGGAACATAGATAACTTCTTTGGAGTTATTCTAAGGGATGCAGGGAAGGTCGCCATCATAGATGGTGATACAAAGGAAACTGTTGGTATCGTTGATACCGGCTTTGCAGTGCACATCCTTAGGTCTTCCGCTTCCGGCAGATATTTCTACTCCATAGGCAGGGATGCAAAGGCCACCCTTATAGACCTCTGGATGGAGAAGCCAACCGTTGTTGCAGAGGTTAAGGTTGGAGCAGAGGCAAGGAGCATAGAGGTCAGCAAATTCCATGACAAAAAGGCTGACTACAGGGATAAGTATGCCATTATCGGTGACTACTGGCCTCCTCAGTTTATAATAGTCGATGGTCTTACTCTTGAGCCAATAAAGGTTGTAAGCACCAGGTCCATGACTTATGACACAAACGAGTATCATCCAGAGCCAAGGGTTGCTGCTATCATCACTTCCCACAATGCCCCTGAATGGATGCTGAACATCAAAGAAACCGGTTACATCTGGATCGTTGATTATTCCGATATCAAGAACATGAAGATAACCCAGCTTGAGGCCGAGAGGTTCCTCCATGACGGCGGATGGGCAAACAAGAGATATTTCCTTATGGCTGCAAACATGAGAAACAAGCTGGTAGTTGTTGATACAGTTGAAAAGAAGGTTGCCGCCATAGTTGAAGTCGGCAATAAGCCGCATCCTGGAAGGGGTGCCAACTGGGTTGATCCTGAGTTCGGCCCTGTTTATGCCACTCCTCACCTCGGTGAGCCGGCGCTTGCCCTTGTAGGAACAGACCCTAAGGGTCATCCGAAAGAGGCATGGAAGATGGTCAGGAAGATCCCTGTGCTTGCGGCAGGCGGGCTCTTTGTTAAGACGCATCAAAAGAGCAATCATGTGTGGGTAGACAGCACCCTCGACTCAGTTGCTGACAATACCCGTACTCTTACCGTTATTGATAAGAAGAACCCTGAAGCGCCTTTCAAGACCATAAAGGTTGCTGACAAGGGAAGGGTTGTTCATATGGAGTACAACAAGGACGGGAACGAGGTATGGGTCTCTGTTTGGGATAAGAATGGCGAGATCGTAATCTATGACGACAAGACCCTGAAAGAAAAGAAGCGTATAACCGGCGATTGGCTTGTCACTCCGACTGGCAAGTTCAACATGTGGAACACAGTCCACGATATTTACTAAGATATAGGTGTGAATATTACTAAACGGGGGTGAGGGAGCTTTTTCCTTACCCCCATTTTTTTCGAGGGAAAAATGAAACTGTTTGTTTATTGCATAACGGCCATGATCTTTTCAGCAAATCCTCTATATGCAGAACCAACAAAAACTGATTCCGGCAAGGAGTTGTATCAGAGCAACTGCTCCTCATGCCATCACCCTGAAAGATACGGCGTCTCCGGCCCCCCGCTGATTGCTGAGACCATTGGAAAGAGAAAAGATGCTGACCTGACAGAGACAATAAAGAACGGACTTCCGGCAACAAACATGCCCTCATTCAAGGCCTCTCTTAAGGACGGCGAAATTGCCGCCATCGTTTCATATATAAAGACCCCTGCTGTAAGCCCCAGGTGGGAAACCAAGGATATACTGACTACAAGAGCTGTCTCAGACACGAAGGGACTTTCACCCAGGCCTAAACCGGATATGACCAACTTTTTCATGGTTGTTGAAGGGGGGAAGGGAGATGTCCACTTCATGGACGGAGACACCTTCACCCTTCTCGACAAGGCCCATGTTGGGGCCATTCACGGCGGCCCTAAGTTCGACAACAACTTAAAGAATGCATATCTTGGGGGGAGGGACGGTTGGGTAGTCAAATACGACCTGACAGAGTGGCGCGAGGTCGGACGGCTCAGGGCAGGGATAAATACAAGGAATATCGCAGTTTCAACAGATGGGAAGGTCCTGGCCGTGGCCAATACACTTCCTGAGAACATCGTATTGATAAACACAGAAACCCTGGAGCCGACAAGGAACATTAGCCTTGAGGGGAAGGTAGGGGCCATATATACCCTTAAAAGTAAAGAGGTATTCGTCATATCCTTTCGCGACAGGCCTGAGGTCTGGTTTCTTGAGTGGAACTCTCTTATAATCTCGAAGTTCCGGGTAGATCAGCCTTTTTCCGACTTCTTCATAGAGCCGGGTGAGAGGTTCTTGATAGGGACATCAAGGGAAGGGAAGCACTTGAGTATCCTCGATCTGGAATCAAGGAAGATTACAAAGAGCCTGGAGGGGGAGGGAATGCCTCATCTGGCTTCAGCAGCAATTTACAAGGATAACGGTAAAATGTATGCTGCCTTCCCCCATATAGAGGAGCCCACACTCACGGTAATGGAGCTGTACAAGTGGAGCGTAATAGAGAATGTGAAGCTCAAGGGAACTGGCTTTTTTGCCCGAACTCATGATAATATTAATACCATCTGGGTTGATACAGGAAGCGACACCATTCAGATCGTTGATAAGAAGACATTAAAAATTGTCAATGAGGTAGTGCCTTCTCCCGGGAAAAAGGCGATGCATATAGAGTTTACAAAGGACGGTAAATACGCCCTTGTGAGCATATGGGAAAATGATGGGGCTGTAGTTATATATGATACAGCCACCCTGAAAGAGGTTAAAAGGCTGCCGTTTATGAAGCCTGTGGGGAAGTATAACGCAACAAATAAAAAATATTAGGCAGAGCAGAGACAATAATTTTTTCACCGCGGAGACGCAGAGGAAAAACAGAGGAAAGCAAAAGCTAATTATTCTTTCTCCGCGTCTCTGCGCCTCTGCGGTAAATATTGCTCTTTTTGTTTCTTTAAGGGTAGCAAATGCTTGGTGTAACAAAACTTCTTTGCAGTACCTCCTCAACAGCAAGTGCTCTTAAAAGTGGGCGTCAATCCTCTAACCTTCCTTCCAGGCTATTGCAGTTCTCATCCGACAAGCGGCCTGTCGTGGTCTGGAACATCACCAACAGGTGCAACCTGCATTGCCTGCATTGCTATTCAAGTTCTTCAGACAACATCTCGCCCGACGAACTTACCACGGAAGAGGGTTTAAGGCTTATTGATGACCTCAGTGACTACAGGGTCCCTGTGATAATCTTCTCCGGTGGAGACCCTCTCATGAGGGCTGACCTCTTTACACTTGCAGGCTACGCCTTTAAAAAGGGGATCCGTTGCGCTCTTTCCACAAACGGCCTTTTTATAGAAGGAGATACTGCAAAAAAGATTAAGGACACAGGCTTCTCATATGTTGGGGTCAGCCTTGACGGTATTGGAGAGACCAACGACCGCTTCAGGGGGATGAAGGGTGCATTTGAAAAAGGTCTTTCGGGATTAAAAAAATGTCAGGCCGAGGGTATTACCGTTGGCCTGAGGTTTAACCTGAATAAAAGGACAATGGAACATCTTGTGCCCCTTTTAGATTTGATTGAGACTGAGGGGATAGATCGAGGTTATATATCCCATCTTGTTTACTCAGGGCGTGGTAGCAACCTGCGCAATGAGGATCTAAGTCATGAAGAGACGAGAAGGGCGGTGGATTATATATTCAAGAGGGCGGAAGAGTTTTACGCAAAGGGGTTAAACAAGGAGATTGTCATAGGGAATAATGATGCCGATGGAGTATACCTTTACCTTAAGGTTCTGGAGAGAGATCCTGTGAAGGCCCGAAAGGTTTACGAACTGCTTGCCCTGCGAGGCGGGAACAGCTCCGGGGTTGCTCTCGGAAACATAGATAGCCGTGGGAATGTCCATGCGGACCAGTTCTGGCGCCATTACTCCTTTGGGAATGTTAAACAGAGGAAATTTCGCGAGATATGGGAAGACAGGTCGGACCCTGTAATGGGCGGACTCAAAGATCGGAAAGCCCTGTTGAAAGGGCGCTGCGGAAAATGCAGGTTTGTTGACATCTGCGGGGGTAACTACAGGGTCAGGGCTGAGTCAGTATACGGCGATATATGGGCTCCTGACCCCGCATGCTATCTGACCGATGAGGAAATCGGCCTTAAATCTGAAGTTGCGTACAGTATGCCGCTAACCCCTGGAGACCCTTCTCAAGCCCTGCTTACTCTTCCAATTCTTGATCAGTCTCTTCTTTCTCTTTTTCCGCCAGATCAAACATATTCCTCGCCACCTCCAGGTACATATCCCTGTAATGGTCCTTTGCATGCGTTTTTAGTGCAACTATGGGATGGTGGATGAGCTTGTTTACGATAGCTGATGTGAGTGACTCCAACACCTTTATCTGTTCAGGAGACAGCCCGTTCAGGTATGCGAGGGCCTTTTCCAGCTCCTTCCTGCGGATCTCCTCACCCCTCTCCCTAATTCCCACTATCGTAGGCGTCAGATCCAGGGTCTTCAGCCAGTGGATGAAGACCTTTAACTCTTCAGCTATGATCCCTTCCGCCTTCTCAGCCTCCTTGGACCTTCCCTTTACGTTGGCCTCTATCACTCCCTGCATGTCGTCTATGTCATAGAGGTAGACGTTGTCTATGTCGTTCACCTTTGGGTCTATGTCCCTTGGTACCGCAATGTCTATAAAGAACATCGGCTTCTGCTTCCTTGCCTTGAGCGCCTCTGTGACATCTTCAGGCTTTATTATGTAGTGAGTTGCGCCAGTAGAGGAGAGGACTATATCTACTTTATGAAGGGTATGTTGAAACTCATTAAAATTAACAGGGGTTCCCTTAAACTCCTCAGCCAGCCTTTCAGCCCTCTCAAAGGTCCTGTTTGTTACATATATATCCTTGATCCCGCTGTTTATAAAGTGCTTGGCCGCCAGTTCGCACATCTCTCCTGCGCCGACC
>Ga0209751_10007422_pt1 | contig 10059 bp, 11 predicted proteins | sample RifCSP13_1_FD_184019 | JGI IMG/M metagenome (GOLD analysis project Ga0209751, IMG submission 184019) | Soil microbial communities from Rifle, Colorado - Rifle CSP2_sed 13_1 (SPAdes) (version 2) | ecosystem: Environmental > Terrestrial > Deep subsurface > Rock core/Sediment | place: Rifle...
ACGCGTCTGACGTAAGGTATCTAGGATAAGCGCCTTTTCCATGTCGGATAACGTGCCCCCCGGTTCGTGCGACCCGGCGGTCTGAAAGACCGGGTGGAGGACCTGGCGGAGACTCACGATGTTAATGAAGTCCGTGTCGGCCATGACTCCGGCGCGTTCGATGCAATTCCGCAGTTCACGCACATTGCCCGGCCAGTCGTACTGGAGGAGGAGCCGGAGGGTCCCGGCGGTGACCCCGCGAATCTGTTTGTCGCTCTGCCGGTTCAGCTGCTGGACAAAGTGGTCGACGAGCAGAGGGATGTCCTCTTTCCGCTCGCGGAGCGGCGGGATCTTGATGCTCATGACGTCCAGGCGGTAGAAGAGATCTTCTCGGAAGTGGCCCGCCTTCACCAGGGCCGCCAGATCCCGATTGGTCGCGGTAACGATGCGGACATCCACGCGGATAGAGTGATTGCTCCCCACCCGGCGGAACTCCCGGTTCTGGATGAGCCGGAGGAGTTTCGCCTGCAGGGGGAGCGGGAGTTCCGCCACCTCGTCGAGGAACAGCGTCCCGGTGTCCGCCAGCTGGAAGACCCCGATGCGATCCCCAACGGCCGAGGTGAAGGCGCCCCGGACATGACCGAACATCTCGCTCTCCATGAGCCCCTCCGGGATGGCGGCACAATCGAGCACGACGAAGGGCCGCCCCCGTCGGCGGCCAGTCTCATGGATCGCCCTGGCGATAAGCTCCTTGCCTGTGCCACTATCCCCGTAGAGGCAGACGTTCGCATCCGAAGGGGCCACCTTGCTGACCCAGTGGTAGACCTCCTGCATGGTCTCGGAATCGCCAATGATCTCCGGCAGGGGGCGGGCGACGCTCCGCTTGGAAGGCTTGGCTAAGCCCAGTCCGTCCGCCGCGCACAGTTGGCTGCGCGTTACCGCCCGGTGGAGCGCGGTGAGCACCGCCGCCCGGCTCAGGGGCTTGGTCAGGACCTCGAAGGCCCCGGCTGCCACCCCGCCTCGCCCATTCACCTCCCCGGTGACGGCAATGATGGGGATGGAGGGGGCCTCGCGCTGAAGGGCTGCTAAAAACCTCCGTCCATCAGCAGGCGTTTCATCCAGGTCAATGACGGCTGCGTGAAACCTCCTTTTGCGGATTTCACCGACGATTTTGCGTGCCTCCGACCACGAAGCGATTGGCACACTCGGCATGGAGCACGACGAAACTAAGCCCTGGATATATGCTGCGGCGGCCGAGGAGCCTCCTACTACCAAGATCTCAGACCGCTCCATCCCACACCTCCAACCCCCACCTCCAACTTGGGAGAATATTCTTACATTAGAACGAGCTTATTATCTTATACCTGTGTAGGAAAATATCGGCTCAATCGAGCAATCAAACCTCCAATCGTTCCTTTTTTTAGTTTGCAAAGTTGAGGGTCATGCAAGAGATGCACCACCTCCTTACCTATCCCCAGGAGAACAGAAATTACGAGGCCTTCTCCACCGACCCGGGTGAAGAAGGAACTTCGCATAGCATCAACTGTGGTGAAAAATTTGCACGGCTAGACTGGTAATGTGATAACCTTTTATCCAAACGCCGCTCCTTTGTCAATAGATTTTTGCCTACCTCTTCTCCCTCTACGCCCGGTCTCCGCGCAAAAATCGCTTGCATAACGCGAGGCTGACGTAATATGAAGACAAGGTAACAAACAAGAAACCCATGAGGGAGAAGCCTCGGTGCGCCGCGGGCGGCGGATATTGATCGTCGATAATGACCGGGTCATTCTGGAGGCTGTGAGCGACATGCTTTCGGCCAAGGAGTACCAGCTTACCAAGGCCCACGACGGCCTTGAGGCGCTAGAACGATTCCGAGAGAGTCAATTTGACCTGGTGATCATCGACATCGTGCTTCCCAAAATCGATGGCCACGACCTCTGTCGTTTGATCAGGCAAGACGAGCGGGGCCGCTTGCTACCCATCATTGCCCTGACGGCGTTGGGCCCGCAGGATGTCGCCAAGCTCTCTGGCCTCAGCGCCGACGCGTACGTGGCCAAGGGCCCATTAACAGTGATTTTCCCCAACATCCTCGAGGCCATCAAATCGGTGTTGTCTGGTCGTCGCAGGCCTCTCGGGGAGCAGAGAATTTTCGGCTATGAAGGGTTCCGCCCCCGCCGCATCGTATCGGAACTGTTCGATTTAAACCGGCACTACCGCCGCCTTGTGCATTGCCTCGCCGATGTGGTCATCGAGCTGGACGCCCATGCAAGGATCGTTTCGGCCAACCCCTTTGCGTTACGGCTACTCGGGCGATCCGAGGCAGAGGTGACAGGGCTGACCTTCGGTGACCTGCTCACCCCCGGGGGCCGGACTGCGTTTCAAACCTTCCTGGCTCGTCTGTCCCAAGACCCTGTTGGCATGGCATCAGTAGTGGAGCTGAGACTCGTTGGAAGCAGGCGTCGCCTCCGGTGCCACCCCGTTCTCGATAACGGACGAATTGTGGGCTTCATCATTACGGGGGGCTCCTGAAGACCTTTCGGAGGCCTTGTGTTTGTCTTCGGAATCCTCCTATGACGTGTCTCGTCCGTCAGAGGTCCGTCCCCGTCGAGAAGAGGCCGCTTCTTTACTCAACAGGCTATTTATTTTGGGGAGAATCCTCCTCAACGGCTCTCCCCAGGCACGAGTTGGCACAGCAGTTGCTCTTCGGGAAGCGGAAGACGAGGTGATGAGTCTCGGTCCCCACCCCGGGGAAACAGGGACGAAACTCGCGTTTTGCAATGTTTGAGAAGGCCTGAGATTGGGTCGAGGCCGCATGATACAAGCCGCACACCAGACTGAGAAGGGCCCAGCCTTCTATCGCCTATCTTCGCACTCGCAATACCTTCAGCTATCTAACAAGGCTCTGCCACACCTGTTTTCTAAGTGCCCTCTGTCCGAAGCCGAAGAACGTCCAGCCGGGATCAGGACCCCCCTTTCCCTTATCTGGATTCATGCGAGAGGCGGAATTCCAAGTAGCTCCTTTGACAGTGTAGGCTTCCAGGGAAGCATGATTGGCCCGACCTGATATCGCACGTGGAAAAGGAGGCCACCCCATCATGGAAGCATTACGCACCGCCCTGATCATTGATGATGACCGCCAGGCCCGCGAGTTCCACCGGGATCTGCTCGAGGCCGAGGGATTTGCCGTGGTGGAGGCTAGCAATGGAGCTGAGGCGCTACTTTGGTTACGGCGTGAGAGAGCAGAGATCATTCTTCTTGACCTAGACATGCCCGCCATGGACGGTCGGGGCTTCCTCGAGTACCGGGCACGAGACATAATGATTCGACAGATCCCGGTCATCATGCTATGCAGTCAACTTGACGACCCCCCGCTTCGCCAGGCCATCTTGCAACTCGGGGTGGACCTGCTCCTGGAACAGCCGTTCCGGTGGGAGGAAATCCTCAGAACCATGCGAGAAATCCTCGCAAGACCGCGCGCGCTGGAAGCCAGACACCCCATGGAGGCCCAAGAAGTCAGGGGGCGCCAGGATCCTCGGGTGGCCTTTACCGTCCTCATCCGAATTCGCACGGCCACCTCGCCGGAGACTTTCGGGAATCTCTACAACCTCAGCGCCAGCGGTCTTGGCGCATGCCTACCTCACCGGCTCGCCCTCGGGGAGACGATCACTGTAAGCCTCGACATCAACGGCCGCTCCCTCGCCTTGACGGGACTTGTGCGGTGGGGCGCGGAGATCCCCACCCTTATGGGGTACCGGTACGGGATACGCTTCCTCGAGAGGCAGGATGACTCATTCCCCTTGCACGCCTACTCGTTCTTCCGGGGGCACCTGGGATTCGCTTAAACCTTCTCGCCACAGCTCTTGAGTGCAAGATTTTCATACTCTTTCAGTTCGAGGTCCCTCGGAAGACCCTCCACCCATTTTCGATTCTTCATTATTTCCATTATTTCCGTAGAAAAACGGGGCAGCCAGCGGCAGCTTTACCTGGAACGCCGTTTGCACAGATTGCAACTAGGCACAAAAATCCCCCCGCAGATTTGCTGTAGTGCATCCTGCGGAGGGCGATACATGGAACCCCGCAGTCGCTCGGTACTTTGGGATGAGCCGGAACCGGAGGAACCCATCGAAGTGATTGATGACTACAAGGCCATGCGCATGGGATGGCTGAGTTCGGGCGTTGTTGAGGACGTTCGACCGGACTCGACCGCCCCCGGATCACCTGGGGAGTAAGTCCGGGATGGCCAATGCACTCTCTCTGCTTTACCGGCTCTACGAGCAGCGCCTTGAGCGGGAGGTCCAACGGGGCCCTATGCCCCGCCATATTGGCCTGATCCTCGATGGGAATCGGCGGTATGCTCGGGAGCTCGGTCTGGAAGACCCCATGGCGGGACACCGCATGGGTGCCGATAAGCTCGAAGAGGTCCTGGACTGGCTCGAGGAGCTTGAGATCCGGATCACGACCCTGTTTGCCCTGTCTGCCGAAAATCTCGCGCGTCCACCGGCCGAACTCAACGGGCTGCTCGGGCTGATCGAGGCCAAGATACGGTCAGTCGCCATCGACCCAAAGATCCACCGAAAGGGAGTCCGAATCCGGGCGGTGGGCCGGATGGAGCTCCTCCCCGCTTCGCTGCAGGAGGCTATCGCCCTCGCGGAAGAGGCCACACGGGAGTACGATAGCTTCTCTCTCAACCTCGCGGTGGGGTACGGGGGCCGTCAGGAGATAACGGATGCCGTGCGCCAGCTTCTGCGCGAGCGTGCCAGGTGCGGGGCGTCGCTGGCCCGGCTCGCCGACGAGATCACCCCGGAGGACATCGGCAAGCACCTATATACCTACGACCTGCCCGACCCGGAGTTGATCATCCGCACCAGCGGAGAAGTCCGCCTCTCGGGCTTTCTTCTGTGGCAGAGCGCCTATAGTGAGTTCTATTTCTGCGACGCTTACTGGCCCGCCTTCCGCAAGATCGATCTGCTCCGGGCCGTCCGCAGCTACCAGCAGCGGAAGCGCCGCTTCGGCCTCTAGCCGCTAGGCTGAGCAACGGGGGATGGCAGTAGAGTTCTAGAGGCACGACATGGAAGAAAAAGTCATCCTTGTGGATTCAGATGATCACGAAATCGGAATTGCGGAAAAATTAAGAACCCATCGCGAAGGAGCGCTCCATAGGGCATTCTCGATATTTGTTTTTAATTCCAAGGGTGAACTGCTTCTTCAGAAAAGAGCGAAAGGAAAATATCATTCGGCGGGGCTATGGACAAACACATGCTGCGGCCACCCCAGGCCCAAAGAACCTATCCAGCAGGCAGTACACAGAAGGTTAATGGAGGAAATGGGCTTTGACTGTGACCTGAAAGAAATTTTCAGTTTTACCTATAAAGTACAACTCGCCAATGACCTTGTTGAGCATGAATATGATTATGTCTTCATGGGAACATATGATGGTGATCCCACTCCGAGTCCGGAGGAAGCTGATGATTGGAAATGGACCGATCTGGAAGAACTGAGAACGGACGTACAAATGAATCCTGACCGCTATGCCGCTTGGTTCAGAATCTGCATCGATAAACTCATTTGGCACGTAAGACACAGTGGGGCATTTCACAGAGGGGAATCCACCAGAGGACTGGCAACACGAGAAACACCAGCCCGGCGGCAGGGCACCGTCGACTCCACTCCGTGGGAACAGCTGGGAGAGGCCCTCCCGGGAGCGGTCAGGTTAAGCCCGCAGTGCAGTGACGCGGAGTAGACATGATTACTGAATATCTTTTTCTCGCACCAACTCGCGAGATCCTGTACGATGCCCAGGAGATCCGCCGGTACGTGGAGCAGCACTACGGTGACCGCCACCCTTGTCCGTACTGCGCTTGCTATCTCATCCCCACCGGCCAAACTCGCCGGTTCCTCTTCCGCGTCTATCGCTGCGCCAATAGCATCTGCTCCGCCTCCTTCGAGGCGTTCAGGTTTCGGCGTCTCTGGCATCGACAGGTCGCATAGATTCTCCGCTCTTGTGCTCAAAGTTTGAATCTGACATGCTGGCGCTTAGCGACAAAATCATCATTACCGGAGCAGCGGGCCTTGTAGGCCAAAACCTGGTAGCTCTTTTGGAAGAGAGTAGGTTTACCAATATCATCGCGATCGATAAGAATCCATACAACCTAAATGTCTTACGCACGCTCCATCCCGGAGTAGAGACAGTTTTGGCCGATCTTGCAGAACCCGGCTCGTGGCAGGAATGTTTTCAGGACGGCCAACTTGTGATTTTACTTCACGCGCAAATCACAGGAAAGACGCCTGACCTTTTCATCAGAAACAACATCAAAGCAACCACTAATGTCTTAAATACGAGTAAAGAGTATGCGATCCCTTTTATTATCCATGTCAGTTCGTCAGCGGTAAATTCTGTAGCAGATAACCCGTATGCGAACACAAAAAGAGTCCAGGAAAAATTGGTGAGGACGTGCGGAATAAAACATTGCATATTGCGTCCAACGTTGATGTTTGGATGGTTTGACCCCAAGCATCTCGGCTGGCTTGCACGATTTATGGAGAAAGCACCATTTTTCCCTATACCAGGCCACGGTCGCTATGCAAGACAACCCCTCTACAACAAAGACTTTTGTCGGACCATCGTAGCATGTATGGAGCGACAGCCCGACGGCCAAGTATTCGATCTCGTTGGGCCAGATGAGATCCGCTATATTGATATCATCAAATCGATAAGGAAGGTAAAGGGACTTAGAACACCCCTTGTGCCAATCCCCTATCGGCTCTTTCATGTTTTACTCAGGGTATATGCACTATTCAGCAAAAACCCACCCTTTACCGCGGACCAACTTGAGGCGCTGACTGCGGGTGACCACTTTACAGGTGTGGATATGGAAGCCACTTTTGGTGTCAAACCAACGCCCTTCGAGGACGCAATTTGGGAGACATTCTGCCACACCAAATACAGCAACATTGTGCTACCGCGTGATACATAACTTTCCCGATTCACCTCGCCGAGGTGCAGTAGATCGTGATTGGGGTGCCGGTGAGTTACGTAATTGTAGACAGCCTCGAGTTCGTAGACGTTACCCGGCGGCATGTTCGGCCGATGGTGCAGTTCTTCCCGGAGCGCTGGACGCTGATCTACTCGGTGCTAGATAGCGGGTCGCGGATCTACCGTCGGGTGACTCCACCGACACGTACAGAGTCGTCGTCGCAAGACAACCAGCTAGCTCCACGAGGATAACCCTCGCCGGACTTGAGCAATGGTGGCCTCTTCCCGACAGACGACTGATGGGCAAACGAAATCGGAGTTTCTCCTTCCCTTAGCCGCCACCGTATCCCTGCTATTCTCATGCGTTATTACTTCTAGGAAGAAATATTTTTGGAATGATGAGTTACTCTCCTTCTACCTCATCAGTGACCCCTCCTTTCCCCACATGCTGGGGGCATTAGGCGACACCATCAATAACGCACCCCCACTGTATTTCACTGCAGGCTGGCTTTGGGCGAGAGTATTCGGGCCATCGGAAGTTTCCCTCAGATTATTTTCCTCCTTAACCATCTGTCTGGCTTTTACCATGACTTGGAAAGCCTTACGAAGTACTTACAGTTTCTGGTCAGCTTCTCTTGCCACGCTGGCAGTATTTTCCTTTTCCGATCTCATTCTGCAGCAGAATGCGGAAGCCAGGTTCTACGGGTTGTTTCTGGCCGTTTGCTCCTTCGGCCTTGCTCACTATGTTTCCCTTGCTCGCACCCGCACCCCGTCTCTCATGTCCGTCGCGCTCGGTGTCGTCATTCATGCTCTCATGATCCAGACCCATCTCTTTGGCTTCGTATATAGCGCGGCGATCCTGCTTGCTCTTCTCATTCAAGACCTCTGCTTTCCTCCTTTGCGACCAAAGACCTACCTCTCCATACTTTCTGGTTGGCTTACGTTCGTTCCGTGGATCGGCTCTTTCCTCAAGCAGTTAGCTTTAGCAGATCCTCGCTCGTGGATACCAACCCCAAGCCTCTCTGATCTGGTTCACGCTCTCACGTTGCCTCGCGACTTTTTCATTGTCTTCATCACCGCTGGCCTGATCATCCTCTTTTACAATGCCTGGTGCACTCGGGCACACGGCGCGCAGAAATTCCTCGTCCCTTCGCTAGTCAAGGAGGACTTGGAACGTGTACGCGTGGAAACATCTCTGCTAATATTTGCATACGCTCTTCTAACGGTTCCTGTCGCGGTTTGGGTTTTTTCCCATGCCATAGAACCTATTTTTGTCCACCGATACTTCATACCCATCTCACTCAGCTGGGCAATCATTCTTGCTGCTCTCCTCTCGCGATTGCCTCTCCCGTCGCCCGCCTTTCACCAGCCCGATCCCGATACGCCTCCAGGCATCCTGTCACCAATGACCTCCCAGCTTATTATCCCCTTATCACTCACCTTCTTGTTCTTGGTGGGGCCGCTTTACTACGGTCTCAAGTTTCCCCGCCAACCATTGCCCGGCGCCCGCGATGATATTCCCGGGTACGCGGATCTACCGATCGCGGTAGAATTTTCTCATCCGTTCCTGCAACGGTTTCATTACTCATCCTCTCCACACCGATACTTTTTTGTCCTCGACTGGGATGCTGCATTGAACAAAAGAAGCGGCCTATTCTCTCCCGGCGAATACAGGACACTGGACGCACTAACACGTAACTATCCCGCCATATTTGGAGCCAACATATTGCAGTACGACGCGTTCGTCCGGAGGTTTAATCGTTTCCTGGTGTTAAACTACGATCAGAACTGTACCCCTAAACACGTGGCGTGCCCTGTATGGTATGAGTTAAGAATTGAGGGCAATCTGGCGTTCCGCACACGAAAGATCGACCGGGTTGATGGTCTGGATTTGATTCTAGTAGACGCTCAACGCTAGATACCACGCGGATCGGCTGGCAGGGACTTCCAACTGTCTATCTCCGAGGACGCAGGGCGAAATAAGCCCTGAGCCAGAAAGAACTCGCCGATATTCGCAATAAACCTCTCCACACCTTCATCGCTGAAATGCACTGGGTCCCCAAACCACTGAAGGCTTTTCCCCATGAGCGTTTCCTGATCAATAAGGAGAACACCCTCGGTCCTCGCTAGTTCGCTTATTATTCGGTTGTTCCTTTGAAGACCTTCACGCACGTATTCTGGTGGCCCCCACAGCTCTGCGGGCCAGCGGTCATAGTTTTCCGGATTCCTGTAGCCAAGGGAATTCGACTGAAATGCTTCGTATGTGTAGTCGACAGGTATATTCCACGCAAAGGACATCAAGATCGTGGTTGCCCCATCTTCACGAATAGCGCCGATCAATTTCATGATATTTCTCTTGAATATTTGTTCCGATGGGAACGTCGATAGATCTCCCATTAAACGGGGCGGCGGCCGGGCGTAAATCCATCGATTGTAGATGATCCGACAGGTAACACAGTTATCCAAGATCAGATTTCGCTTGTACCACGCGTCGAGGTGGGAATAATCCGGTCGGAAATCCGCCAGAGACACGTGATTGGCCCAAAGGTCGTTTATGCCGTGATAAATCAAAACGAAATCAAATCGATATTTCCTGAGGAGCGCGTACTTGAGGATGCTGCTCGTCGATGTGTGCTTGCGAAGGGCGGCACCAAGAACTTCTTAGGGACTGGTAGAAATTTTTTCAAGGCGATCTCTCAATCGCTCCGCCATACGCCGGTTGAACATCGACGAACCCCCTAACGTCAAAATTCGAATCGTGTTGGGAGGCTTTCTGGGGCTAATCATGTCACCAGTAAATCCCATCGCATTTATGGGCGTATCGTCGACCAAACTGCCGGGAGGTGCGGCAAACCCCATGAGAAAAGCATCGCGAGGGAGACCATGCCTGTAGGGAAGCAGCAGAAGTTCGAAGATGAGGATTACTCCAACTGCTGTAAGGGAGTAAAGGATCCAAAGGGATGCGCGTCTCGTGGCCGACACAATCACTCGTTCCTTCAGGTACCGTCCGCCGGGGCCACGACATCAAGTGGACGTGTTCCCGCAGCAGAGCGATGCATGGGTATACGACCCTGAAGGGTCATGCGAGAGTCGCGGCCCGTTCCCGG
>Ga0209751_10007426_pt1 | contig 10056 bp, 4 predicted proteins | sample RifCSP13_1_FD_184019 | JGI IMG/M metagenome (GOLD analysis project Ga0209751, IMG submission 184019) | Soil microbial communities from Rifle, Colorado - Rifle CSP2_sed 13_1 (SPAdes) (version 2) | ecosystem: Environmental > Terrestrial > Deep subsurface > Rock core/Sediment | place: Rifle...
TGTGGGTCGCTTTCGTCTGGAGACGCGGATGGCTATCACGCCGCCTGCGACGGCGACTATCGGGAGCAACAGGTACGGGTTTTGAAGACCGAGAAACCCGTCCGGTGCTTCTGTGACCCTTACGACTGTTGACTTTTCGTTGTTGGAGGCTTCCTCGTCTGCGGGAATGACCACTGAGGAGTTGACCAAGTAGACGGAGGCCGCTAGGCTGGCCGTCCTCATCGTGAACTCCTTTCGCAGTGTCTGTCCTACCCCTATCGTCTCTGCGACCAGCGAGGCCAGCACAGAGCTAGGGGGTCCGTACTCCACTGTCATGTTGAAGACCTCCCCCGTCGTACCAAGGTTTCTTACCTGGACGGTAATCAGGACTTCGGCTCCGAGCTGTACGCTTGTCGGCTGGGCGGAGATGCTGAAGATTTCAATATCATGTCTTGGGCGCTGCTGGACCGTGAGGCGTTGAACAGTTATCCCGACATAACCGTCTTGGTCAGTCACTGTGAGGATGACGTAGAAGCTGCCGTACAGGGCTCCCCCGAACGGACTAGCGTAGGTGTAAATGGCCATGGGGTCTGTTGTCTCTAGAGAGCTGCTATCTCCGAACCTCCAGGCGTACCCGTTGATGCCCTGGTTGGGCGCAGTTGAATTGTCAGGGTCAAAGCTTGATGAGGCATCGAAGGTTATAGGATCGCCTTGCACTATTGATTGGGGCGAATATGTGAATAGCGCGACGGGCCCTTGCTTCGCATCGCTGGTGTTTTTGAAGTAGCCTCCCTTCGTTTCGGGGAAGACTTCCTGTGTACTGGACGTGGTGGGGTCTATTGAGACAATGCTTGTCGGTCCGAGGACGAGAGGGCTGATTCCTGCTCCTGTTACTGTGAAGGTTATGTGCGCGAGGGTGCCATTCATTCCCTGGTAGGGTTCAGATGCGGCCACTGCAATCTGGGCTTCTCCCTGGACATCGAGGTTTGTGTAGACGAATAGAGGATTCGTGCCAAGAACGGTTCCGGTGCTGGTGTCAACGATGCTTGCAGTGATGAATCGCCAGTCGTAGTAGAGCGTCAGGTCGAAGGCGTTGAAGGCGGGGGCGTTGGTGATGTTAAACTCGATGATCAGTGTCCCAGAGACGAGGGCCGGATCGGTAATGTTCGAAGTTCGATAGTTGTTGCTCCAGATGAGAACTGTGGGTGAAGTGGACTGGGAGGGCGCACCTAGTGCGGCTGGCTCGGCCGTGGGAACGGTTAGGAGTAGGAGAAGAAATGGAAGTAGGATCTTCGAGCTGACTTGGATTTTTCTCGTGTCCGACTCGTGTCGTGTTGCTTTCTGAAGTCTAGGGTCTAGGGAGTGAAGGCGTCTATGTCGTTGTAATCTGTCCACCTGAAGGGTGCTACCCAGGTTTCTTCGAAGCGTGAAGCCACTTCGGCAAGTTCTCCGATGTCTATGGTGCCCGGGGTGGTTCCGAAAGGCTTGTCCCAGTATGCGCATGGCCCGCTGGCGGGCTGGTCGAAGCATATTGCTATGCCGGCTATGTCGACTATGTCGATCCTTACGTCGTTGTTCGCGTCTGCCCAGCTAAAGTCGGCAAAGTTGCCGATGCTTCTGATGTACCTGAGAGCAGGGTTGCCGGTTGACGTACGGTCGAACTTGGACAGGAGAAATCTGCCGCCTGCTGTGATCGACTGGCCTCCCAATGATCCGTCAGCGTTCTCCGAGCATCCTCCTCCGATTACTCCTGTATCACGGTGCTTGCACATGTAGGGTCCTGACCCGACTAGTATTCCTGCTGTCATGGGGTCGTATGCGGGGCTGATCTTGTCGAAGTCTGCGAAATCGTCGTGGTCCAGATCCCATAGGTGCTTCGGTATGATCGGCAGCCCTCCAATGTTTAGCTCGTGAAAGATGCTGAACCCTTCCAGATGGACGTCGACAATCCTAGAGGATACGACTGTCGCGTCGACAACTAGCGAGACAAGCGGAAGCAGGTTTGCGGACGGGACATCTCGATAGTTGAGTACTGAGAATTTGACGTCTGCAGCCGTCAGGGGGACGCCGTCGTGCCAGTACAGGTTGTTTTTGAGGAAGAACCTGATTGTGGTGTTCGAGCCTCCGGGCCGTGGGTAGCCAAGCTGTTGCGGGGTCGGGTTTGTAAAGACCTGATGCTTGTTTGTCATCCAGTCCATGAGCTGGCCGGCGTTTCGTGGGTTCGCAGCCAGCATGCTATCGTACAGTTCCAACAGTATGAAGAACTCCCAGAGTGTTTGCGAGTGGAAGATGTTCAGGCGTGAGGTACCTTGTTTGAAGCCCCATCTTATCGTGTCCGGGATCGCGGGGACCTCCGGCCTCGTCCCGTCGGGTCTCGCGTTGAGGAGCGAGAAGGGATTTGATGGTCCTACTCCGAGCTGGTTTATGATGCCTGCCCAGCCTGACTTGTAGACCAGTCGGGCGGCCGTACTGTACACTGGTATTGTGGCGACGCGTTGTCCGAAGATGTCTAGGGCTTCCCTGGCTTTGTTGGCGGAGTCTGTGAAGCTTGTCGCGGCTATGCTGGCCCGGACCTTGACGTCGAAGTCGGGCATGCATACGAACTCGTAGTTCTGGGCGAACTGGCTCTTTTTCCCTCCGCACAGGTTCGACGCGAACCGGCTGTCGTAGAGGGCGTAGAGGTGGTCCCAGAAGGCGCCGAGCCTCCATCCTCCAGTGTACATGTGCCAGTCTGTCGTGGCGGGTGACGTTCTGAAAACTATGTCGGAGACTTGTGTGATGTCTACGATTTGTTCGTTCACAACGTTCGCCCCTCCGAATATGGACTCGATCGCGCCGGCGAGTCGTTGGCCGAGCTCGAACCTGGGCTGGTGGTCGCCGCGAATGTAGAATGTAATCTGGGTGGCAGGCGGGTTGTCGATTACGCCGTCGTTGTTGCTGTCGAAGAACACTTGGGCTCCGGAGCTAGACGTTACCCGTAGCAGGTGGTCTCTGGCGGCATTGAAGTCAGGTGAGCCTGGCTGGGCGACGCCCCCAGGATTAGCCCCTAAGTTGTACGCGGATATTGTTCCGGGGTGAAGCGTGTCCCATGGAGCGGTGGGTGGCCCGCCGAGTCCCTGGGCTGGTGGAACGGGATGGTCCAGTTTTTCTCCGCGGCCCTGCAGTACTTCTGTAATGTACGAGTCCTTGTCGAGAAGGTGGGCAATGGCCATTCGCATCTCGATGCCTGATTGACTCATGCCCTTGTCGAAGGATATGCCCCAGAAGGAGTTGGCCTGGTTGAACTGGATATCGAACATTCCCAGTTCCCCAATCGGGGATGTCAGGTGGTAGGCGGGATTGCTTCCGAAGACCGGCTCGTCAGCCGGGAATACTGGCCAGTCTGTAAGGTCGAGGTTTCCGGAGGCGAAGTCGTTGAACTCTGCAATCTCGTCCGAGTAGACTGTGACTAGGACATTGTCCATGTAGGGTCCGTAGGGCCTCCAGAGGTCGGTCGGGTGGCTTGCGTAGACTTTCGTGACAGGTAGGACTTGAAGGATACTCAGTGAGAGGACGAGAACGATGGTGACTGTTAGCCTCAGGCCTGGCTTCATAACTAGAACTGTCCGTAGTGTGTGCGGCCCGAGTTCATATAATTGTTTCCCCCATGCCCAGCCTCTCATATACCTGTGTATTCACGGGGAATGAAAGGGATTACCGCCGTCGCCTGGGAGAGGCTCTCAACAGCAGGGGCATCATACGCTCTTGCCGAAATAGAAGGCGAGGAGGGCGGCGTCCAGTATGTCGATCACGCCGTTATTGTCGAGGTCCGCCTCAGGGTTCCACCTTGGAGACCCGGTGGTGCTTCCGAAGGAAAACGCTAACTGGGCTGCGTCGAGTATGTCAACATCCCCGTCAGCGTCGATATCGCCTGGGGGCCGTACTCTTACTAGGGCTCCGGACCGTGTGTTGTCTCCCTGGTTGACGGTGTTTTCGCCGACGACAGCCAGGACCGTTGAGTTTGGCACCCATCTGCCCCAGGACGACTGCCAGTTGTACTGGAATGTTCTTGTCTCATCAACTGTAAGATTCGTTATGGTATAGGTCTGGAGTATGGTCCCGTTTACACGGAGTGTGAGGGAGGTGCTCTCTACAAAGTCCCCGTAGTTTGTCAGGCTTACGGTGAGGTTTACACTGCTCCCAGCCTTGATGAATTGCGGAGTGCCTTTCAGGAACGAGATTCCTACGTCGTGAATACCCTGGATGTCTACAGAGTTCATGTAGAGGATTTTTCTACAGTTGCACACATTGTCTTGTTTGTTCCAGAAGAGCCACACTCTCTTATCGCTCATGAAAGCCGCAGCTGGAAGGGCGTCATTCTGCTGTGTCGAGGCCCCTGGGACGAGGTCCACGTTGGTCCATGTGGCACCGTTGTCTGTGGAGCTGACGACCGCGACATCGCCGTCGTTGGCATTGTCCCTCTGGAAGTAGACGTAGATTATGCCGTCGCGGCTCTGGACCACCGAGGGGACGTCGTCATACTTGTTGTCCGAGCCGAAGAGAAGTTGTTCCGGGTTCCACTGGTTGGCGGGTATTCCGCCCGCGGGCAGGGGGTCAACCATTCCATCTGTCCGGGTGTAGAACAGGTCGAGTACTCTATCGGTTCTCTCGTCGGAGGCCCATACTACGAGTATTTTCCCGTCTTTCGTCTGTGTAATGCTGGGCGCGCGTTCGTTCCATGTTGGGTCTGACGCGGCTGGTAGGAGAAAGTCTGTAGTCCAGGTGCGGGTAGAAGGGTCGTATATCTTGTACATGACGTCCATTGCCGTTAGTGGGACGGCGGCGTAGTTCTTGCGGGTCCAGAACACCCAAACCCTTCCCAGCTTGTCTTCGACCGCTGACGGGCCTTCGTCTGCTAGAGGGTGGCTGGTGAGCTGTGTGGCTGGTCCGATGGGGGAGACGCTCTGGAAGGTTCGGTAGTAAATGTCCGGGTTGCTTGTCTGGTTGGATGCCCAGAGAATCATCATTGTTCCGTTGGAGAGTGGGAGGATGAAGGGTTGTTCGTCCTGAACCGTGTTATCGGTTACCTGGAACTTACCCGTCCATCTGCTCGTGAACGGGTTGAGATATTTGAAGAAGATCTCGTACTCGGTGTCGCTCACGCCGAGATTTTTCTCGGACCATGCTAGCCAGACCCTGTTTAGGAGGTCCTCGGCTGCGTAGGGGGCGATTGTGAGCTTTCCCGTGTCCATCGGGACTGCGCAGGGAGCTGTGCTGAGAGGATCGTGGGGGCAGACGCTTTCCCACGTGAGGCCGTTCGCCTGTTGGGGAATGAATATTGCGAGAGACCCGAGGAGCGCGAGCAGGGCGAAGGTTAGCCCTTTCAGTAGCTTTACGCCCTTGGCGTTTCGCGACATGTGGCCTAGTATCCTCTGACGTTCGTTAAAAAGAAGAAGGGGGCTTTGAGTGGATGGTTCTAGAAGTGCACGAAGAAGTGTAGACCGCTGGTTGTGTCGCCTGGGACGAAGAGGTCCGCGCTGGGTCCTCGCCATATTGTGGCGAAGAGTTCGTATCTGCCCGTCACGCCTGGGAATGTGTACTCCGCTGTAACGTCGACAATCTGACCCGGTTCGACGAAGACGATGTTAGACGCTATCGAGTCGCCACCGCCGCCTGGGAAGAGAATGTCGAAGACTACGAAAGCATAGCCGCCTCTCGAGGCGAGGTTGTGCATCTTGACTGTACCGACGAGGGTTACCTTCGTGTCACCGCTGGAAAGGAATTGTTGTCTGTCGGATGGCGCTACGCTTGCGTCCCATCTGTGCAGTGCAACTGCGGGTGGTGCCTGGAAGCTTCCCTCTGTCTCAGTGTAGCATCCGAGATAGCACGGGGTCGGTGTCATACCAACAAGGGTGACAAGTACGGACGCGTCGTTGATTGTGAGCAGTGAGTCTGCAACATTGTCGACTGTGAAGTGGATGATCATTAGTGCCTCTGGTCCGAATACGTCCTTTGTTGCGCCGCTGAGCAGAGTTCTCGCCGACCGGACACTTCCGGTGCCGTCGGTCACGTCAGCGACCACGACGAACTGAGACATGCCGAAGAAGACCATGCATGTTTCAGGGAACAAGTCGCCGTCAAGGTCGTGGCATCCGTCAAACTCTGCGCTTGTAGCGGTGAGGGCGTTGGTGTCGTAGTTGATCTCGACGTCGTACGCGATGAGGTCCAAGATGTCAGAGACGTAGATGGCCAGATCGAAGCTGCCTCCGACATCCTGCGTTATGAGTGTCGGAGACATTGTGATTGATGGGGGGGTGGCAACGAGTGCTGCGCCTCGTGGGATTGCTGGTACCATTGATAGTATGGCTAGAATCGCTAGTAGGATTGGGCTTAGTGCTCTTTTATTCAATGCTAGTCGATATCCGAAACAGTGTTCGTTGATAGACTCAATATAAGAGTTGCTAATTGCTGGACCGCTTTCTGTATCCATGGAAAGCTGCGGTTATACCCAGTGTACCCGACCTAATCGTGCATGTGTTAAGACTGCTTCAGTCAGTGAGGGGGTTACGGGAGCTAGAGTTGGGGTTTTCCGCGGCGCCTTATCAGCAGAGCCGTGAGGGCTACTATCAGCGCCGCAGCTAGTCCTATTCCAGCCAGGCCGGGTCCGGAGAAGATCAGCGGCCCAATTCCAATCGGGGCCGCGGTGACTGTGACAGTCTTTTCGACGGTGCGTTCCCCGCCGTCATTGTCGGTCACGGTCAGAACCACCCTGTAGGCTCCTGCCGACTGGAACGTGTGAGATGCTGTTCTTCCTGTGGCTGTGGTGCCGTCGCCAAAGTTCCAAGAGTAGGATGCGACTGTTCCGTCCGTGTCGCCTGACGAGGACACGTCAAAACTGACACTCGCGCCTGTTGTTGGTGTTGTTGGGGCGTATGTGTAGTCTGCTGATGGAGCGGCGTTGATTCTGACAGCTTGCGACTTGGTCATGGTGTTGTCTCCGGTGTTCGTCTCTCCTGGCAGGATTGTAACTCCGACTGTGATCTCGTAGGTTCTGGCGATGACGCTTGTGGTTGTCCATGTCGCACCCACTGTTCTGGTTTCTCCGGGGGTGAGGGTTACGCCTGTGATGATTCTGATCGTGATGGTTCCTGATGCATAGTCGCCTGCTGTGATGGTTACTGTGAAGGTTTCGGCGTTGACGCCGTTATTCTTGACGACTGCGGAAATCTGGACCTGCCCGCCGGGGTTGACAACATTCTTGTCAATGGAGACATCTGTCACCGCAATGTCGTGGCCGGAAACTATCGTGGCCGATAATGTGGCTGTTTTCGTGGTTGACGAGTCGCCGCTAGTGCCTTTGACAGTTAGTGGGATGGTGGACAGTGTTGCGGTTTGGGAGGCTGTGATTGTCAGCTGGGTCGCGAATGTCGGTGTTCCACTGTCTGCCTCGAATGTCGCCGTCAGGTCGCTGGTGAGTCCTTCAATTGTTAGGCTGACGGTTTCGTCGCCGCCGGACACCTTGCTCACCGTCACGGTGGTCGAAGCGCTTTGGCCTTGGGCGAGTGAGACGCTCGCCAGGCTGAGGGTTATGGTATAGTCGAGATATGCGACGTCGAGGGTGAACGTTGTTTGTATTGTCAGTCCTAGTGCGGTGATTGTGTCGCTTGTGGCTGTGATTGTGATCGGGTATGAGCCTAGAGGTGTCGTTTGGTCTGTTGTCAGGGTTAGCTCGGAAGTGAACGGTGCGACAGCCAGGTCTGGGACAAGAGTATAGGTGACTCCCGTTGGTAGCCCGGAGGCCGACAAGGATACCGTTTCGGGAAATCCCTGCCACAGGTCAGTGACACTAACATCCGTGGATATGCTCTGTCCTGGCAGGATTGTTCCTGATGCAGGGTTTACTGAAAGACCGATCGGGGGTGTGTTGTCGAAGTATCCATCAGTACTCGTGTACGGCAACGACTTAATCTGGCCACCCACGGGTCCTGTCAGCTGTGAATAGAGCGGGTCCGGGCCATCAATTACCAGCTCCCCATCGTCGTATTTTCCATTAGTAACTATGTCGTCGTAGACGACAGATTCTCCGTCAGTCCAAGCTGCGTCTAGATTGTCGTCAATGACCTGGATGAGCGGGTCGACGGACAGGTCTGCACCTACCTGTGCAATTCCGGCTATGATCTTTTCTCCAGGGCTAACCTTGTTGTCACTGTTAGAGTCAAGGACGACAGCCTCGCCAAGCTGCCAGCTACCATCGAGACTGCCTCCGTCGACGAACTTGAGCAGTGGATCCGTAATTGTGGCCCCGTCTAGTATGTCTATGATCGTTATCCCTGTACCGACGACTCTGAACCTTATTCGAAAGAGGATGGACTGTCCGTCGATGGGGGTTCCTAGAAGGACGACGACTAGCCTGGCTATGCCCGGCTGTGTGCCGTTGGAAGCCATGAAGCCTGAGCTGAAGCGACAACCGTCCGATTGCGGGCACAAAGGTGCCTTGTAACTTACCGCAACGGTGTTAAGAATTGTTGAGTTGTACCTGACGACGACGTCGAAGCCGTTTGCTCCACCATCCGTACTACTGACGATTGGAGGCAGAATAGCCTGGACATCGATTACGAACTCGGTGCCGACTTCCAGCGCTGGGTCGATGATGTAGGGGCCGGCGTAGGTGTTGCTCCAGATCGTCATTGAGGCGGTCGGGCCTCCTGCGGCGGGGCCGGGCAGGAAAGACAGTGTTGAGAGGATTGTGGCTATGAGGAATAACTGGAGGATTATCTTGCTCTGTGCCATTCTATTACTCTCGTTGGCCTAGTGTACGGCTGGGTCTTCGGAATAAGTATATTCAAAGGTGGGAACGCCTATTAATTCTTTGGCGATAGGCGGGTTCTTCAGGGTTGAAACGGGAACCTATGGCAGGCCGACAGGTTAAGAGTCGGAAGCACAACATGGCCTCCAGCCTGGACCCCGCAAACGCTCACTACAGCCTTTTTCAATGTGTCCCTGGGAGCTTGAGTGGTTGAGAATGGTTAGGTCGAGATTGGTTGTTGTGGCCGTGTGCGTTCTTCTTCTGGGGACGCTTCTCCTCGAGGCCAGGCCTGTTCCCTCGGTAAGAGCTAATCCTGGGACCCTGCTGGTTCCTTCCCAATACCCGACCATTCAGGCCGCGATCAACGCGGCGGTTGCGGGTGATACTGTGATCGTCTCGGCGGGGACGTATGTGGAGAATGTTCTGATAACTAAGAGCGTCCAGCTTGTTGGGGAATCGAGGAACAACACGTTCATCGACGCTTCGGGTGGCGCTGCTCCAGGGATCAACATTACCGGGACCGGTAGTGTTCTGGTTTCCGGGTTCACGGTCGAGAAGACTAACCTCCCCTACGGCGAGGTTCTTGTGAGTTCTTCGACGGATGTTGTGATCACGCGGAACAGGCTTCGGTCCGTGCTTGACCCGGCGGAGGTTAACGGGACCTACGTGTACAATTCGAGCAATGTTACTGTTTCGGATAATGTTCTGACGGGGAACCTGTATGGGGTGGCGCTTCAGGGAGGGTTCAGTAATGTTGTGGCTTTGAACAATGCGACGGGCAATACGATCGGTGTGGGAGTGTTCAACTCTGTTAGTAATCGCATCATGGACAATCGGATGGTTCTTGGGAAGGCGGGGCTTGACCTCTGGGACGGCGCGACCGGGAATACTGTGACCGGGAACCTGATCGGTAACAATACTGAGGATGGTATCTCGCTGGTTTCTCAGAGGTTCCGGTCTGGAGACCACTTTATCGTCGGGAATGATATCGAGTTCAACAGGGCCCAGGGCGGCGGGTTCTCCTCGGTGGGGCTGGATGTGCAGAACTCGACCGGTAACAGTTTCTACCATAACAACTTCAGGGGAAATGATATTCAGGTTTTTGTCGTGTTTCCGCCTGGGGACCTGACGGGTAATGTGTGGGACGACGGGTCGAAGGGGAGCTTCTGGGCGGACTATGCTGGGCTGGATGATGGTAGTGGTGGCCGTGTGGCAGGTGACGGTGTTGGTGATACGAATGTTCCGCATCCCTGCCCGAACGGTGGGAACCCGTGCATGCGCCAGGACGTCAC
>Ga0209751_10007427_pt1 | contig 10056 bp, 8 predicted proteins | sample RifCSP13_1_FD_184019 | JGI IMG/M metagenome (GOLD analysis project Ga0209751, IMG submission 184019) | Soil microbial communities from Rifle, Colorado - Rifle CSP2_sed 13_1 (SPAdes) (version 2) | ecosystem: Environmental > Terrestrial > Deep subsurface > Rock core/Sediment | place: Rifle...
GCTCGGCGCGCGCGACGCAGCAGCGCTCGCGCCTCGGGCAGGTATCGCAGCGCGACCAGCTCGCCCTGGGGAGCGCAATGCCCACGCCGAGCAGCATCGAGGTGGATTTCACCGGGCGCATCATCGAGCCGCGGCCCAGGGACACGCCGATGCGCTCGGCCTGCGCCAGCCGCAGCACCGCGGCTTGAGCCTCGAGGGCAAGCCCCGGGTCGCCGGGGCGCAACTCGCCGGCCATGGTCAGGCCCCGGCGCCTGACTTCGGCAAGCATCCGGTCCTGGGCACGCCGCGTCACGGCGAGCAGCAGCTCGTTGCCGAGATCGTCCAGCGCGAGCGCGAGCGAAACGCGGCGTTCGGCGAACAGCGCGCTGACGCGGTGCTCGAGCGCAGCGCCCAGCGTAGCCGCACCGCAGGCCAATGCCGTCAATTCGCCCGCCGGCGGCAGCAGCCGCGGCGCTTCGAGCCGCTCGCCGCCGGCGACCAGAACCTGTCCCGCCGGCGCCTCCAGCGGCACGATGCGAAAATGGTACGCCGCGTGCACCAGCGGCTCGCGCTCCACGCGCTCGATCGCCTGGCGCCGCATCCGGTCCTGGACGCTGGAGCGTGCACGCCGGGCAGGCCCGCGGGCCAGCATGCGCATCACGTCGAAGCCGCTGGCGCCGGCCATTGCGGGGTCCTTTCTATCCCGCGTACTTGCGCGCCGCATCGAACATGGCGCGCACGTTCGCGACCGGTGTCTCGTCCGGTATGCCGAAGGCGCAGTCGAGTATCAGCTTGCCGCCTTTGGCGAAGACGTTCTCCGCGAGATGGCGCACCGCCGCGTCCACTTCGTGCGGCTTGCCGGTGGTCATCATCGAGGGCGACAGGTTGCCGCGCAGCGCCGTCACATCGCCCAGCACTTCGAACGCCCTCACCATGTCGGTGCGCTCGAACCAGTAGATGCACTTGCCCGGCGGCACGTCGCGGATGATTTCCAGGCGCTTGGTGCAATCGGACTCCCACAGCGGCATCGGCACCAGGTCCGCCTCGATCAGGCCGATCATCACCCGGCGGAACGACGGCCACCAGAACTTGCGGAACTGCGCCTCCGACATGAAGGCGTCCGGCGCCCAGTGGGTAGGGATGAACACGATCGGATTGCCGGAAGCCTTCGCGCTCGCCACCGTCTGCCTGAGAATGAACACCGCCGCCTTGTCGAGCGCCTCCAGCAGCTTGTCCTTGTGGCGGAACAGATCGGTCATCATGCCGCGCGCGCCGCGGAAATAGTCGGCGATGAAATCGTAGGGCGCGATCGAGGTGGCGATGTTGGTGCAGGGATAACCGAGGCCCGTCATGCGCTCGGTGAACGCGGTGTGCTGCGCGACGAAGCGGTCCACCTCCTCGGCCGCCCGCATGACGTTGGCCAGCGCCGCGCGCACGCGCGGCCGCGCAAACGGGCGGATCCCGGCGACCAGCCGGAAGTAGTGCAGCCCGGGGAAATGCGGCAGTTCCTCGAATCCCTCGAAGGCCGAGGCGACACGCGGCAGATAGTTGTGCAGATAGAAGCCGGTCGGATCGAAGATGAAATCGTCGTATTCCTCCGGCTTCATGTATTCACGGTCCAGGTACTGGAACGGCTGGTCGTCGCGCACGCCATGCCCCGGCCATTGCAGCTGCTTGAAGCCGATCGCTTCCAGCGCGCGCCCCGAGGCGCTTTGCAGCACCATCGGGTTGTAGGCTTCCGGGTCGAACTCGAGGACCGCGCGCTCGGCGATCTCGCGGGTCATTTCGTACTCGTACATCAGCTGGCGATAGGTAATGCCGGCGTACTTTGCCAGCCAGAACGTGGCGTACATGACCACCGGCATGCGCTCGGGCGTCTTGAGCGCCACGCAGTCCAGGATCCGCTGCCAGCGCCTGTCGTAGGCGGCCTTGGCCGCAGCGCCGGTCGCGGCGGCGGGCGTGTCGGGGGCCGGCGCGCTCATGCCGCCACCACCGCCCAGTTCTTGCAGAGCGACACCGCATCCACTGCGTTCCTGCCGAAGGCGTCGGCGCCGGTGTAGGCGCGCACCGTCTCGTCGATCTGACCGCCGCCGATCATGATTTTCATCCGCTCGCGCAGGCCCGCGGCTTCGATGGCCGCGATCGTTTCCTTCATCGATTCGAACGCGAGCGTGAGGAAACCCGAGAGTCCGACGACATCCGGTGCGTAGCCGTTGATTTCGTCGATGAACGTCTGCACCGGCACGTCGACGCCGATGTCCTTCACCTCGAAGCCGTTGATGTCGAGCATGAAGGTGACGATGTTCTTGCCGATGTCGTGCAAATCGCCATGCACGGTGCCGATCAGCACCTTCGCCAGCTTGCGCTGTCCCCCGCCCGCGGTCTGCTTGATCAGGGGCTTGGCCACGGCGCCGATTTTCTGCAGCATCTCGCCCGCGAGCACCAGCTCGGGCAGGAAGTACTCTCCCTGGGAAAAACGCTGGCCGACGATGTCCATCGCGTTGCGGCACAGTTCGAGCACGCGCAGCGGGTCGGCGCCGTCCTCCAGCAGCATCTTGTTGGCGAGCTGCAGCGCCTCGTCCTCGCGCATGTCCGCGAGCCATTCCATCAATTGCCTGTCCTGTTCGCTCATATCGCTCATGGTCGCTCCTTTGCCAATCTGCGTTTCAGCCGGTCGTTCCCGCGGCGGGCGCCTGGACGCGGCCGCGCAGCCCCGACTCGGCGATGATCTCGGCCAGCACTGTCTCGTTGCGGTAGCCCATCAGGTGCACGCCGCCGACGCCTTCGATGCGCGCCAGCGCCTGGATGGTCTCGATAGCCACCCGCTTGCCCTCGGCCCTCTGGTCCGCAGCCTGGCCGATGCGCTGCAGCACCGCCTCGGGAACATGCACCCCGGGCACGCGCTGTGCCATCCGCCGCAGCGCCGCTGCGCTGCCGAGCGTGCCTACGCCCGCGATGATGGTGCAGCGCTGGTGCAGACCGCGCGCGCGCGCCTCGCGCATGAAGGCTGCCATGCGCTCCAGGTCGAAGCAGAACTGCGTCTGAATGAAGCGCGCTCCGGCGTCGACCTTGCGCTCCAGATTCGCGACGCGCTCGTGAAACGGCGGCGCAAAGGGATTCGCAGTCGCGCCCAGAAACAGGTTCGGCGCGGCCTCGAGCTTCCGGCCCGAGGCAAACGCGCCCTGCTCGCGCATCCGGCGCGCGATCCCGAGAAGCGTCACCGCGTCCAGATCGAACACCGGCTTCGCTTCCGGCTGGTCGCCCTGGCTGACGTCGTCGCCGGTAAGACACAGGATGTTCTGCACGCCGAGCGCCGCCGCGCCGAGCAGATCGCCCTGGATCGCGATCCGGTTGCGATCGCGGCAAGCCACCTGGTAGATCGGGATGTCGCCGTGCGCGGCAAGCAGCGCGGACGCGGCGACACTCGACATGTGGCAGTTGCCGCCGGCGCCGTCGGTGACGTTGATGGCGTCCACCAGGCCGCGGAAGCGGGCCGCGCGCGCGAGGAATCCGGCGGGCGCGGCCGAATCCGGCGGCGCCAGCTCGACGGTGACCACGAATCGGTCGGCGCATGCGCGTTCGAACGCTTCCCGCGGGTGCGCGATCCCGGGGTCGGTGCGCGGCGCCGCGCTCGGCGCCGCCTCGGGGAAAATGACCGGAACCCAGGAAGACCGGCCGCTTCGCGTGTGATCCAGCGGCGCAATCGCCGCATCGGGGGCCACCGCAAGCGGCGCAATCCGTTTCCTGCCCTCTTCGGCATCCAGCCAGACGCAGCGCATCTGCGGGATCACTTCGCATCCGCCATCGGGCCGCACCCCGCCGCAGGGACCGTTGCGCAGCTGCTTGGCGCAATTCATCGGGCACGCCATGCCGGTGGCCGAGAGCACGCAATCGCCGCACATGCGGCAGTCGAACAGGAACTGCTTGGCGGCGCGCTCGATCGGGCGCACGGCGGCCTCGGCCCCCGCGCGGCCGAGAAGGCGAGCGAGCGGGGCGAGCCGGGGCGCGAGGCGCGCGAAAAGGCCGTAGGCGCGGCTCAAGCCCCTGGCGTGGCGGACCGACCAGAGGCGCGCTGCGTGCATCTCAGCTGCGGCCGCGCCGGCGGATCAGCGGCGCGCCGACGACCTGCTCGAGCGCATCGCTGTTGCGCAGGGCGAGCTCGAGATTCTTGCGCGCGATGCGTGCGTGTTCGCGCACCAGCGGCTCCACCCGGGCGCTCGAGCGCGCCTCGAGCGCGCCGAGTATCTCGTGGTGCTGCAGTTGCGCGGTCTTCAGGATCTGCAGCGACTCCGGAATCTTGGCCTGTGCGGAGACGAAAGCGTCCGGGGCAGCGAACGGCAGCGAAACCACCCGCGCCAGGGCGCGCGCCACCATCGTGCTTCCCGAGGCCTCCAGCAGCAAGGCGTGAAAGCGCGAGTTGAGCTCGCTGTAGCGCACGAGGTGGCCGTCTCCGGGACGGGCGCCTGCGAGCACGGCGTCGATCCCGGCCAGGCAGTGCCGCAGCTGTTCCAGTATCGGTTGCGGCACGCCGCGTTCCGCCGCGATGCGTGCCGCCAGGCCTTCGAGGGTTCCCCGCACCTCGATCGCATCGAAGATTTCGGCTTCGCTGAAATTCCGCACCAGATAGCCGTTGGACTGCGTCGGCTCGAGCAGGCCTTCCTCGGCGAGCTTCTGCAGTGCGGCGCGCACGGGAGTGCGCGATACGCCGAGCAGGTCTACGAGGCCGAGCTCCGTGAGGCGCTCTCCGGCCCGCAACTTGCCGCGCAGCACCTGATCGCGGATGCCGAGAACTGCCCGCTCGGTCAGCGAAGCGTCGCGTACCAGCGCCACCGGGTCGGCCATCGGAATTCCTCCTTGCCTAGCGTCTGCTTGGATACGATGTATACAAAGCACCAAGTCGGATGACAATGGGAATCTCGTGGCTTGATGCCGCTAATCGCATCCGGTTTGATCTAAGTCAGTTCAAACAGGGGATTACAGGGCAGCGCCGGCGCCAAACGCCCGATTGCCGGTAGTCGTTCAGAGAGGGACACCTCTGCGTTGTATACATCTTTGCCCATGTTTCAGGCTGTAGCCCCCGGCGCGCGCAGCAGGTAGCGCTGCAGCTTGCCGGTCTCCGTGCGCGGCAGGCTGCTGGCGAATTCAATGGCGCGCGGGTACTTGTAGGGCGCGATGCGCTGCTTGACGAAGTCCTGCAGCTCCTTGGCGAGCGCGGCGTCCGCGGCGCGCCCCTTGCGCGCAACGACGTAGGCCTTGACGATTGCGCCGCGCTTCTCGTCCGGCCAGCCGACCGCGGCGCAATCGACGACGTCCGGATGCAGCAGCAGGGCCGACTCGATTTCAGGCCCGGCGATGTTGTAGCCGGCCGAAATGATCATGTCGTCGGTGCGCGACTGATAGTAGTAATAGCCGTCGCCGTCCGCCAGGTAGGCGTCGCCGGTCAGGTTCCAGCCGTTGGCGACGTATTCCTTCTGCCGTTCGTCGGCGAGATAACGGCAACCGGTGGGACCCTTCACCGCGAGCCTGCCGATGACGCCGGGCGCGCACGGCTCGCCGTCCTGGTCCAGCACGGCCGCGCGGTATCCCGGGATCGCCTTGCCCGTGGCACCCGGCCGGATATCCTTGCCTGCCGCGGAGATGAAGATGTAGAGCATTTCCGAGGAGCCGATGCCGTCGATGATCTGCACGCCGGTTGCGCGCTCCCATGCCTGGCGCGTCGGCACCGGCAGCGCCTCGCCCGCCGAGATGCAGGTACGCAAAGCGCCGAGCTCGTAGCCGGCGGCGTGCTCGGCGAGCGCGTGATACAGGGTCGGGCCGGTAAACAGCACGTTGGCGCGCGAACGGCTCAGGGTTTCGAGCAGCGTTTCCGCCGTGTGTTGCTCGACCAGAAACGTCGCCGCGCCCGCGTACAGCGGGAAGTGCAGCAGGCCGCCCAGGCCGTAGGTGAAGGCGATGGACGGCGAACCCGCTACCAGGTCGCCGCTGCGCAGCCCGACGATGTGGCGCGGGAAGCACTCGCAGGTCGCGATCACGTCGCGATGAAAATGCATCGTGCCCTTGGGCACGCCGGTGGTCCCCGAGGTGAAGGCGATCAGCGCGACGTCGTCCGCCGCCGTATTCACATTGTCGAACGCCACGGGCTTGCCGCGCGCCGCGCACTCGACCGAACCGGCGGCGGCGTCGCCGAAATAGCCCACGCAGCGCAGCATCGGGCTTTGCGACCGCGCCGCTTCGAGCTCCTCGCGCAACCGCGAGTCGCAGAGCGCATGCGAGATCTGCGCCTTGCGCAGGACCTGCACCAGTTCGGTCGCACGCAGCATCGGCAGCGTCGGCACCGGCACCGCGCCCGCCTTCAGCGTCGCGAACCAGCACGCCGCCAGCATCGGGTTGTTCGGCGAACGCAGCAGCACGCGGTTGCCCGGCACCAGGCCCATGTCCTCGACCAGGAGGTGCGCGATCCGGTTCGCCTGCGAAAGGAGTTCCCGGTAGGTCCAGGTCTCGCCCGGCGTGACGATCGCCGGCCGCGAGCCGTGCACGCCCAGCGCCTGCCGGTCGAGGATCAGGCCGGCGCAGTTGAGCCGCTCGGGAAACTGCAGCTCGGGCAGCTCGAACAGGAACTCGGGCCATTGCGCCGGCGGCGGAAGATGGTCGCGCGCAAAACCGTCGACGTGCGCCGTCGGGTGCATAAAATGAATGATCATTCATTCATATCTTGGTGTCAAGTCCGCGCGCGGGGCTCCCCGATATGCTATGGGCTTGACAAGCCTGGCCGCTTCGGCCACACTCATATTTGAGTGAATAGTCATTCAGTCTTGGAGCCTAGCGGGCTGCGCCTCGAGGTCGGCGGCGGGGTGGCGCGGCTCACCCTGGACCGGCCGCCGGTCAACGCCATCGGCGAAGCCTGGCTGGGCGAGTTCCACCGCTGCCTGGACCAACTCGCGGCGCGCAGCGACTGGCAGCTGCTGCACCTTCGCAGCGCACAAAAGGCCTTTTGTGCCGGGGCCGACCTGGCGGAGATGCGCGCCCGCCTCGCCTCGCCGCAGGGCGTCGAATCAATGGTGGACGTCGCGGCCGGAATGCAGAGGCTTTTTGCGCGGCTCGAGGCCCTGCCGCAGGTGACCCTGGCCGAGATCGGGGGCGCCGCGCTCGGCGGCGGGCTCGAGCTCGCCCTCGCCTGCGACCTGCGCATTGCGGCCAATGAAGCGAAGATCGGCTTGCCGGAGGTACGCCTGGGCCTGGTCCCCGGCGCGGGCGGCACCCAGCGGCTCACGCGCCTGGCGGGACGCGCAACCGCATTGCGGCTGATCCTCACGGGCGAGACGCTCGACGGCGCCGGCGCCGAGGCGCTGGGCCTGGTGCACTGGGCGCTGCCCCGCTCCGAGCTTGCCGCGCGCGCCGCCGACATTGCGGCCCGCGCCGCAGCATCGCCCCGCGAGGCCCTTGCTGCCTGCAAGAGCTGCATTGCGGCAGCCGACGATCCGGCGCGCGACGGCTACGCCGAGGAACTCACCCAGTCGCGCCGCCTGTACGCGAGCGAAGCGACGCGTGGGCTGGTCGGCGCGTTCCTCTCGGGTGCAGCCCACTGAATCATGGCTAGGAGACTGCAATGAGCGATATGAGGCTGGACGGCAAGACCGCAGTGGTGACCGGGGGCGCCTCCGGAATCGGCAAGGCGACCGCGCTCGAGATGGCGCGCGCCGGCGCGCGGGTGATCGTCGCCGACGTCAACGAAGAAGGCGGCGCGGCGGCGCAGCGTGAAGCCGAAGGCATGGGTCTGAAGCTGGAATACATGAAGCTGGATCTCACCGACCCGCAGTCGATCGACCGTTTTTCGGCCCAGGTGCTGGAACGCTGCGGGCGCGTCGATGTGCTGGCGAACGTGGCGGGCTGGGGGAAGGTCCAGCCGTTCGTCGAGAACACGCCCGAGTTCTGGGAGCGCGTGCTGGCGGTCAATCTGACCGGCCCGGTGCGCCTGACGCAGAAGCTGCTGCCCAAGATGATGGAAGCGCGCGCCGGCAAGATCGTCAATGTCTCGAGCGACGCCGGGCGCGTCGGCAGCCTCGGCGAAACCATGTACTCCGCAGCCAAGGGCGGCATGATCGCGTTCACGAAATCGCTCGCGCGCGAGGCGGCGCGGGGCGGGGTCAATGTCAACTGCGTCTGCCCCGGGCCCACGGATACGCCGCTGATGCAGGCGGTGCCGGAGAAATTCCGCGAAGCCTTCGTCAAGGCGATCCCGTTCCGCCGCATCGGCAAGCCGCAGGAAGTCGCCGACGCGATCCTGTTTTTCGCCAGCGCCCGCTCCGACTACGTCACCGGCCAGGTGCTCAGCGTGAGCGGCGGGCTGACGCTCGCGGGCTAAACCCTACCCTTCCAGACAGAGAGGAATCCCCGATGCAAACCCAAGACCGCTTCAGGCCCGCGGGCCTGGACTTCAATAATTTCAAGCCCGAGCACTTCCTCTGGCAGCTGGAGGGCAAGGTGGCGACGATCACGCTCAACCGCCCCGAGCGCAAGAATCCCCTGACGCTCGAGTCCTACGCCGAGCTGCGCGACCTGTTCCGCAACCTGACCTACGCGAACGAGGTCAAGAGCGTGGTGCTGAACGGCGCCGGCGGCAACTTCTGCTCCGGCGGCGACGTGCACGAGATCATCGGGCCGCTGGTGGCGATGCAGGAAGCCGACGACATGGGCGGGCTGCTCGCCTTCACGCGCATGACCGGCGACCTGGTGAAGGCGATGCGCAACTGCCCGCAGCCGATCGTCTGCGCGGTCGACGGCATCTGCGCCGGCGCCGGCGCGATCCTCGCCATGGCTTCCGACCTGCGCTACGGAACGGCCGCGAGCAAGGTGGCGTTCCTGTTCGTCAGGGTCGGCCTGGCGGGCGCGGACATGGGCGCCTGCAACATGCTGCCGCGGATCATCGGCGCAGGGCGCGCCGCGGAACTGCTGTATACGGGCCGCGCGATGGACGGCGCGGAAGCCGAGCGCTGGGGCTTCTACAACAAGGTCTGCGCTTCCGGGGAGCTGCTCGCCCAGGCGCAGGCGCTCGCGAAATCCCTCGCCGATGGGCCGACCTTCGCCAATGCCATGACCAAGCGCTGCATCCACCAGGAGTGGAGCATGGGGATCGACGATTCGATCGAGGCGGAGGCGCAGGCGCAGGCAATCTGCATGCAGACGCGCGACTACGGCCGCGCCTACCGCGCTTTCGTCAAGAAGGAAAAACCGCAGTTCGAGGGCAACTGAGGACCGGGGCGCGATGGCCGACGCAAGCTATCTCGGCTGGCCGTTCTTCGAGGAGCGCCATCGCCGGCTGGCGCGCGAGCTGGAGCAGTTCGCGGCGAGCGGGCTGGCCGGCCTCGGGCTCGGGGGCAAGGATGGCGCCGCCCAGTACGACGGCGCCGCCGTGGACGCCGCCTGCCGCGAAATCGTCCGCCGCCTGGGGCAAGCCGGGCTGCTCAATCACTGCTGCGTCCTCGCCCCCGGCGATCGCTTCGACGTGCGCAGCCTCGCGCTCAGCCGCGACCTGCTCGCGCGGCACGAAGCGCTCGCCGACTTCGCGTTCGCGATGCAGGGGCTGGGCACCGGGCCGATCTCGCTCTCGGGCGACGAGCGCCAGCGCGCGGCCTATCTTCCCGCGGTGATGCGCGGCGAGCGGATCGCCGCGTTCGCGCTGTCCGAGCCGCAGGCGGGAAGCGACGTCGGGGCGATCGCAACCACCGCGACGCGCGATGGCCCGGGCTACGTCCTGAACGGCACCAAGACGTGGATCTCGAACGGCGGCATCGCCGATCACTACATCGTGTTCGCCCGCAGCGGTGAGGAAAAGGGAACCCGGGGCCTGTCCGCGTTCATCGTCGATGCCGGCACGCCCGGTCTGCAGATCGCGGCACGCATCAGGACCATCGCGCCCCACCCGCTCGCCACGCTGGCGTTCGAGGCCTGCCGCGTTCCGGAATCGGCGCTGCTCGGCAAACCGGGGGAGGGATTCAGGATCGCGATGAGCACGCTCGACGTCTTCCGCACCACCGTCGGCGCCGCGGCGCTCGGGCTGGCGCGCCGCGCGCTTGATGA
>Ga0209751_10007430_pt1 | contig 10053 bp, 6 predicted proteins | sample RifCSP13_1_FD_184019 | JGI IMG/M metagenome (GOLD analysis project Ga0209751, IMG submission 184019) | Soil microbial communities from Rifle, Colorado - Rifle CSP2_sed 13_1 (SPAdes) (version 2) | ecosystem: Environmental > Terrestrial > Deep subsurface > Rock core/Sediment | place: Rifle...
GAGCCGATCAAACAGGCCGGATACATATCAGCGACTTCCGCAATCCATGCACGATCTCACTTGCGAAACGCAGCCGGTCCATACATCGGGTCAGTTTCCCCGGTGCGGCCACGTCCGCATGACGGTAGGTCTACCCTAGTTAGCAGAAGTGGTTGCAGAATCCGGCAGCACTACCCCCGAGCAGCTGACAGCCTGTTGTGTCGCAGCGAACGGGGAAGTAGGGCCATGGTCTGAAGACCCGGTGCGGATGCGCGCGGGATTGTGGCAGCGTTCGCGCTCGGCGCGTCGGGCGTGCAAATGGGAGCCGCCTATCTCTTCTGTCGCGAGGCCAAGGTGACGGAGCTGCACAGGTCCGCGCTGAAGAGCGCGCGCGACGACGAGACGGCGCGACGAACGTATTTGCGGGTACGCTGGCGCGCGCCGGGCCCAGCAATGTGATCAAATCCACTGCCCACTCGGCTGAGCTTTGAGGTGTCGCTTTGAGTTCGAACGCAGGCAGGGCCCGGCTGCCTCAATGCGCGGTGGCACCCGCCGCGCCGATTCCGGTCTCGGAGCGCACGAATTGGGCGTCGAAGAGGGCGCGCTCGGCATCGGCGTGGGGGCTTCGGTTCAGCTTCGAGAAAATATAGATGCTGGAGAAGGCTAAGCTCATCGAGAAGAGGGCCGGATTGTCGTAGGGAAAGAGCGCACTTTGAAAGCCGAAGGTTGTCACCCACACCGCCGGGCTTAGCACGACCATCACAATCGCGGAACCGAGGCCGAGAAAGCCGCCCGCGAGCGCGCCGCGCGTCGTCATGCCGCCCCAGAATACGCTCATGAGCAGCACCGGAAAATTGCAGCTCGCCGCGACCGCGAAGGCAAGTCCGACCATGAAAGCGACGTTCTGCTTCTCGAACACGTAGCCGAGGATGATAGCGACGATGCCGATGGCGACGGCCGCGATCTTCGACAGCCGCACTTCCGTGTGCTCGGACACGCGGTCGTTGGCGAAGGCATTGGCATAGAGGTCGTGGCTCACCGCAGACGCACCGGCGAGCGTCAGGCCGGCGACCACGGCTAGAATTGTCGCGAACGCGACCGCCGAAATGAAGCCCAGAAACAGGGACCCGCCGATTGCCTTCGACAGGTGGACGGCGGCCATGTTGGTGCCCCCGATGAGCCCCGAAATTTTGTCGTAGCTGCCGCCCTCACCGCTCTTGAAGTACGAGGGGTCGTTCATCAAGAGCGTAATGGCGCCGAAGCCAATGATGAAGGTCAGGATGTAGAAATAGCCGATGAAGCCGGTCGCGAAGTACACGGACTTCCTCGCCGCCTTCGCATCGCGGACGGTGAAGAAGCGCATAAGAATATGTGGAAGCCCTGCCGTCCCGAACATGAGGGCGAGCCCCAGCGACACGGCCGAGATGGGGTCGGTCACGAGCTTGCCCGGCGCCATGATGGAGAGGCCTTCGGGATGCACTTCGGTCGCGCGCTGGAACAGGGCTTCGGTCGAGAAGTCGAAGTGGATAAGCACCATAGCAGCCAAGAAGGTCGCGCCGCACAAGAGCAGACACGCCTTGATGATCTGCACCCAGGTCGTAGCCACCATGCCGCCAAAGGCGACATAGGTGACCATGAGCCCGCCGACCAGGATCTCGGCGTAAAGGTACGGCAGGCCGAAGAGCAGCTCGATGAGCTTGCCCGCGCCGACCATCTGCGCAATGAGGTAAAAGGCGACGACCGCAAGCGTGCCGACGGCCGAGAGCGTGCGTATGGGCCGGGCGGCGAGGCGAAAGGCGGCGACGTCCGCGAATGTGTAGCGGCCGAGGTTCCGCAGCCTTTCGGCGATGAGGAACAGCACGATGGGCCAGCCGACGAGCCAGCCCACCGAATAGATGAGACCGTCGAAGCCCGACGAGAACACGAGCCCGGAGATGCCGAGAAAGGAGGCCGCCGACATGTAGTCGCCGGCGATGGCGAGCCCGTTCTGGAACCCGGTGACATTGCCCCCCGCCGCGTAGAAATCCGCCGCCGACCGTGTGCGGTTCGCGGCCCACTTGGTGATAGCGAGTGTCGCGGCCACGAAGACGAGGAACATGACGACAGCTTCGACGTTGAGCGCTTGGGCGTCGGCGCCCTCGATCGGCCCGGCGGCGTGCGCCACGTCAACGAAAGCGCCGAGCGCGAGCGCGCCTCCTCCCCATGCCGCGAGCGGGATAGGGCACATCACTTTGCCCTCTCGATGATCCTGTGGATGAGCGCGTCGAACTTGGCATTTGCGCGGTGCACATAAAGGCCGGTCAGCACAAAGGCCGAGAGGATGACGCCGAGGCCCAGCGGGATGCCAACGGTCGTGACGCCCGATCCAATCGGTGCTCCGAGCGCCTCGGGCCAGAAGGCGACGAACAGGATGAACCCGAAGTAGATCGCGATCATCAGCGCCGACAATCCCCAAGCGAACCGCGACCGCTCTCTCACCAGTTCGTGGAACTCGGGATCGCGCTGCATCCTCTCGATGAGCGCGTCGGTTTCCGATCTCATCCTGCTGTCTCCCCCAAGTGATCGCCGCCCCGTCGTTCACTGGCCGGAGGAATTCGGCCTGTCGCTGCTTTTTTGGCAGCTCAGCTTAGCCGATCGTGCGGCGGACGAAAGCCGTTGTTTCGCCTGCGCTTCCCACCTTTGCCTTTGCCCTCGCGACGGCTCCCGGCCGACTTGCGGGCGTAGCCCAGCAGGAGTTCATCAGGCACGATCCGCAGTCCGGTTGAGTTGAGCACGACCCCGAAGGGATCCGGCGGACGAGCGTCGTCCTGTCTGGGTCAACTGCTGAACCGGCGAGGCCGTCCCTGATCGTCTGCTCTGGGGATCGAAGCGGCAATAACTCGCGGCCCTGATGGCATGGTGTCAGACCCTGAGGGTCTGACACCGATGGCGGCGCCGGTGCCCCGCGCTGGCCACGCCCGCGATTCTCGACTACGTGTGGGTGCACGCGGCGAGCGTCCGCGGGCGCGGCCCTCCCCATGCCTGCTCCATGAAAATCGCGACCTGGAACATCAATGGCGTCAAGGCGCGCATCGAAAGCGCGCTCACCTACTTGCGCGAAGCCGCCCCCGACGTCGTCTGCCTGCAGGAGATCAAGTGCGTCGACGAGGCCTTTCCGGCTGAGGCCTTCGAGGATCTGGGCTACAGCGCCGCCGTGCACGGACAAAAGGGCTTCAACGGCGTCGCAATTCTCTCGAAGGCGGGACTCGAGGACGTGCGGCGCAAGCTTGCCGGCGACGACGCCGATGAGCAGGCGCGCTACGTCGAGGCGACGGTCGCGAGCAGCAAGGGCGCGGTCCGCATCGCCTCGATCTACCTCCCGAACGGCAATCCCGCCGGGTCCGACAAGTTCGCCTACAAGCTCGCCTGGCTCGCGCGCCTCAACCGCCGCTTCCGAACCCTGCTCGACCAGGAAATGCCGCTCGTGCTCGCCGGCGACTACAATGTGATCCCGGAGCGGGTCGATGCGAAGCGGCCCGAGGCCTGGATCGGCGACGCGCTGTTCCGGCCCGAGAGCCGGGGAGCCCTGCAAAGCCTGTTCAATCTGGGACTGACGGACGCGGTGCGCGCGTGCCATCCCGAGCCCGGCGTCTACACGTTCTGGGATTACCAGGCGGGCGCCTGGCAGAAGGACGATGGCATTCGCATCGATCACCTGCTGTTGTCGCCGCAGGCGGCCGATTTGCTGCTCGCCGCGGGTGTCGACCGCATGGCGCGCGGGTGGGAGAAGCCGTCCGACCATGCGCCGGCCTGGGTCGAGCTCGATCTGTGACGAGAGAATCTCGCGCCTCGCCTGCTGGCACGGATCAGCATTGCCTCCCCGGCCATCCCGAGCCGATTGCCCTCAGGGAGCCGCTGGGGATGGGTTACGACCTAACGCTGCGGCGGCTGGGTCTTGAGCCTGGTGCCGATGTCGCGCAGGCCTGGAGCCACCGTGCCGTACGAGAGCGCCCGGGTCTCCGGCGGCTCCGCTCCCTGCTCCGCCGTGAGCGGCGGCGAATCGAAGCCATCCTTCCCGCCCAGCACCGGAATGGGCCCAACCTCCTCGCCGTTCTGGCAGGTCCGCACGGGCGCGCCCGCGAGCGGCCCCAATCCCGACCGGTCGCGAAACTCCGGCTTGCGCCCGTAGCGGTTGCCCCAATCGGCGACGATGCCGGTGGCCTGGCGGCGAATGCCCTCGCCGGCGCCGCAGAAGATGTTCTGATAGATGTCCTCGATCCAAAGACGGTCTTGCGGCGGAGCGTTCTCGACGGCGATGGAGATGAGCGCAAGCGCGCGCGGCCGGTCGGCGTCCATGTACCTGCCGCGCCACAGGAGGTCGGCGAGGAACGCCTGCGCACCGGCGTGCCCGTTCTGGCTCAGGATCGAGAGCCAGTGCTTGCCGAGCGGGATGTTCGTCTCCATGCCCTCGCCCCTGAGCTGAAGCTTGGCGAGCTCGAACTGGGCATCCTCGTCGTTGAAGGTCGTGGACGCGTTCTTGAGATAGAACACGGCGCGCTCGGGATCGGGCCTCAAGCCGATTTCGGGGAGCCCCGTGAGCACATAGCCCGCGAGCGCGGTCAGCGACTTGCCGACGTAGGGCGCGCGCGGATCGTCGTCGGGATCGGCGTCGATGTGCTCGTCCGCGATACGCTGAAACAGCGCATACGCCTTTGAGTGGTCGGTGTGCGCACCGGTGTTATCGGCGTAGATGCGCGCCAAGTAGTACTCGGCCATGAACTCGTTCTCGGCCGCGGCAAACTCGAGCGCGGGGATCGCGATTTCGTAATAGCCGCCGTTGAAGGCGCTCATGCCTTGCCGGAGCGCCTCGTTGACGGAGCTGAACGGGGTCGTCCCGGCGCCGGCGTAGGCCGGCGCGAGAACGGCCAGGCCGACAGCCAATGCCAGCCTAAATATCCGCATAGCAGACAACTTCCGCCTTTCCGCCAGGATGAGTGACGGCGCCTTTGCGCGCCGGACCGACCTGGTCTGCAAATTTCCAAAGCGCGCCGCTCTGATAGCTATTGAGCGGCGCTTGCCACGCTTTGCGCCGGCGCTCGAGCTCGGCCGCGTCGACCTCGAGGTCGAGCGTGCCCCGCTCGGCGTCGATCGCGATGATGTCGCCGTTCTTGATCAGAGCTATGGGACCCCCGACCGCCGCCTCCGGGCCGATGTGGCCGATGCAAAGGCCGCGCGTGCCCCCCGAGAACCGGCCGTCCGTGATCAGCGCAACCTTGTCGCCCGCGCCCTGCCCATAAAGGGCGGCGGTGGTCGAGAGCATCTCGCGCATGCCAGGGCCGCCCTTGGGGCCTTCGTAGCGGATGACGATGACCTCGCCGCCCTCGTAGGCGCGGCGCGTGACCGCCCCGAACGCCTCCTCCTCGCAATCGAAACAGCGGGCGGGTCCGCGGAAGGTGAGCTTCTTCATGCCGGCGACCTTGACAATCGCCCCATCGGGCGCGAGCGAGCCTTTGAGGCCCACCACGCCCCCCGTGGGCGATATAGGCGTTGAAACCGGGAAGACAACCCTTTGATTGCTATTGAACTTAACGCCTTCAAGGTTTTGCGCCATGGTTCGGCCGGTAACCGTCAGGCACTCCCCGTGCAGATAGCCGCCGTCGAGCAGGGTCTTCAGGATCTGCGGCACGCCGCCGATCTCGTAGACGTCCTTCGCGACGTACCTGCCGCTGGGCTTCAGATCCGCGATGTAGGGTGTGCGCTTGAAGATCTCCGCCACCGCGAACAGATCGAAGTCGATGCCGGCCTCGTGCGCCATCGCCGGGAGATGCAGCGCGGCATTCGTCGAGCCGCCCGTCGCGGCAACGATGGTCGCGGCGTTCTCGAACGCTTTTCTGGTCGCGATGTCGCGCGGACGGATGCCTTCGGCCAACAGCCGCATGACCGCCTTTCCGCTTTCCAGCGCGTAAACGTCGCGGCTCTCGTATGGGGCGGGGGCGCCCGCCGAGCCGGGCAGAGCAAGACCGATGGCCTCGGAGACGCAGGCCATGGTGTTGGCCGTGAATTGTCCGCCGCACGCGCCCGCGCCCGGGCAGGCGACGCACTCGAGCTCGTGCAGCTCGGCCACGCTCATGCGGCCCGCCGAGTGCATGCCTACCGCCTCGAACACGTCGACGACCGTCACGTCCCGGCCATGAAACTTTCCGGGCAGGATCGAGCCGCCGTACATGAACACGCTCGCCACGTTGAGGCGCAGCATGGCCATCATCGTGCCGGGCAGGCTCTTGTCGCAGCCGGCGATGCCGACCAGCGCGTCGTAAGAGTGCCCGCGCATCGTGAGCTCGATTGAGTCGGCGATCACCTCGCGCGAGACCAGCGACGACTTCATGCCCTGGTGGCCCATGGCAATGCCGTCGGTCACCGAGATGGTGCAGAACTCGCGCGGCGTGCCGCCGGCCTCGTCGACACCCTTCTTGGCCGACTGCGCCTGACGGCGGAGCGCGATATTGCACGGCGCCGCCTCGTTCCAGCAGCTCACCACGCCGACGAACGGACGGTTGATCTGCTCCTCGGCGAGACCCATCGCGTAGTAGTAGGAGCGATGCGGCGCGCGCGACGGGCCCTCCGTCACATGGCGGCTGGGCAGCTTTGATTTGTCGAACGTCTTGGCGTCCATGAGCTCTTCCCGAGGCCGACCTCGAGCGCGTTATCACTGTGGTGGAGCACGCCGCATTTCAAAAAAACACGCCAGCGCCTCACTCGAGCGGAAACGGAGAACCGCATTCCGCGCCGGCAGACCCCCATTCAACCTGCGCTAATCGTTGCGCCGTTTTGTGGCTCAAAAGAGGCATTTGGCCGGTGTTTTCGTTGCGTGAAGGCAACAGTCCACATGAGCTCGACGCGAATTCAGCCTCTTTCGATGATCGTTGCGCAGGGGTCACACCGGACGTGCTGCTCGCGGACGATTGCCACCGGTTGGTGGAGCAACATTAGCATGGCATGACCACCATCGTAACGAGCGTCGGAGCGGGCGCGAGTGTCCATCGCTCTCTTGGACCGCGTGATCGCGCCACCCCTTGCCGCGATCGGACCTTGGCCCCAATTCACTTCATTCCTATGCTCAACAGCCGAGACCGCCGGCGAAGCGGGCCGGCCAACGAGGACCAATGCGCAAGCTCCTGATCGCCGCACTCGCGCTGTCGCTGCTTGCCGCAAGCTACATCGCCTATCCGTTCCTCACCGCATGGTCGATCCGCGAGGCGATCCTCGGCGGTCGATCGGCTTATCTCGAGAGCAAGATCGAGTGGGACAGCGTGCGCACGACCCTGCGCCGGTCGCTCGCGCGCCCGGCTTTCGATGCACCCGACGCAAGTGCGAACCAAGACCAGCCCGTCGCGGCGAGGCCGGGCATGTGGAAGCGTCTCATGGCCTACGTGGGCCGGAGCGCGGCCGACCGCCTGATCGACCGATACGTGACGCCCGAGGGCCTGCCGCAGATTTATGCCTATCGCAAGCTCTATCGCCAGCATGTGTCAGGCGAGCCCGACGAGGCGACGCTGGCCTGGCACGTCCGCCTCGCCCGCTTCTGGTCGCGCTTGAAGCGCGCCGAGTTCAAGTCGCCGACCAAATTCGAGGTCGAGATGGCCGACCGCTACGACGCCCGCCGCCATTACGTCGGCCTCTTGGAGCTGCGCGGCCTCGAGTGGAAGCTCACCGAGCTCAGCGTGCGGAGCGCGGACGGGACCGCGCCGCCGGCCATTGCCGACGAGGATGCCGAAGCCGATGCCGATCAAGGCCCTCCGAGCCGTTCAGCCGACTACTGACAGAGCGCTCGCTCCCGTGCGCGGTAGGGGACGTCAAACGGTGTCATACCGCCGTGCGAAAGTTCTGACCGGCATCCCCCTCACCCGTTTTGTCAGCGGTTTGGCTCCTTACGTCGCCAAACTCGCGACAAAACTCCCTCCCGTCATGGCGGAGCCATGCTTCGCATGGACGGGGAGAGGGGTGGGGTGAGGGGGCTCGAACGGGTTGAAACATATGCTGACCGGTATCAGACCCTCAGGGTCTGACACCGTTATTGCGACGCCTCGATGCGCCTCAGCGCGGCCTTCAGGCGCCCGATCCGGTCGGCGGCCTCCGCGACGCGCTCGCGATTGAGCTCGACGACGTGCCCGGGCGACTTCTCGACGTTGGCCGCGTTGGCGAGCCACGTCTCGGCCTTCACCCTGTCGCCCTCGGCCTTGTCGATCTCCTTCGCGAGCCGCTTCCTTTCCGCGCCCATGTCAATCACGCCCTCGAGGGGCAGCGCGACCGTCGCCGCGCCGATGACGATCAAGGCCGCGCCTTTCGGGGCCGATTTCGCAAACGAGACAGTATCGAGGCGGGCCAGCCGCTTGATCGTCTCGTCGTGGTCGCGAGCGCGCTTCTTGATCGTGTCGTCCGCGCCGGTGATGACGAGCGGGATCTTGGCGGCCGCCGGCACGTTCATCTCGGTGCGCACCGAGCGCACCTCGGACACGAGGCGCACTACCCAGCCGATCTCCTCCTCGGCGTCGGGCCGCGCAAGTCCGGACAGCGCCGGCCACTGGCTCAAGGCGAGCAGCGATCGGCGCTGAACGCCGTGCTCGACCATATGCGCCCACAGCTCCTCGGTGATGAACGGCATGAACGGGTGGAGCAGCTTGAGGCACTGGTCCAAGACCCACGCCACCGTCGCGCGCGTCTCTTCCTTCGCCGCCTCGTCGTCGCCGGCGAGCGACGGCTTGATGAGCTCGAGGTACCAGTCGCAGAAGATGCCCCACACGAACTCGTAGATCGCGCCCGCGGCCTCGTTGAAGCGGTAGGCCTCGATGCCGGCCGTCACCGCCCCCGCCGCCCGCTCCGTCTCGCCCACGATCCAGCGATTCAGGGTTTGTCCGACCGAGGCGGGGTCGAAGTCCTGCTGGCGCACGCATTCGTTCATCTCGGCGAAGCGGGCCGCGTTCCAGAGCTTGGTCGCGAAGTTGCGGTAGCCTTCGACGCGCGCGGCCGAGAGCTTGATGTCGCGGCCCTGCGCCGCCATCGCCGCCAGCGTGAAGCGCAGCGCGTCGGCGCCATAGCTATCGATGAGCCCCAAGGGATCCATCACGTTGCCCTTGGACTTGCTCATTTTCTGCCCGCGCTCGTCGCGCACCAGGGCATGGATGTAGACCTCGCGGAACGGCACCTCCTTCATGAAGTGGAGCCCCATCATCATCATGCGCGCGACCCAGAAGAAGATGATGTCGAAGCCGGTGACCAGCACGCTGGTCGGGTAGTAGCGCTTCAATTCGGGAGTCTTGTCGGGCCAGCCCAAGGTCGAGAACGGCCACAGCGCGGACGAGAACCAGGTGTCGAGCACATCCTCGTCTCGAATTAGCTGCTGCTTTCCAGATCTAAGATTCGTGCAAAATTCTTCTGGATACGCGAGAGGCCCAGAGCCTGGCTTTTTCATTGAACTGTAGTGTGCAATAGCAAGGTCTACAGCGCCTGCCTCGTCGGCAGAGACGAAATACTCACCATCAGGCCCGTACCACGCGGGAATCTGATGCCCCCACCAGAGCTGGCGCGAGATGCACCAGGGCTGGATGTTCCTCATCCACTCGAAGTAGGTCTTCTCCCAGCTCTTCGGCACAAAGACCGTCCTGCCGCGCTCGACCGCTTCGATCGCGGGCTTCGCCAAGGTCTTGGCGTCGACGTACCATTGGTCGGTGAGCCACGGCTCGAGGACCACGCCCGAGCGGTCGCCGTGGGGAACGGTGTGTGTTGTCGGCTCAATCTTCTCCAGCAGCCCTAGTGCATGCAGGTCAGAGACTATGCGCCTGCGCGCCTCGAAGCGGTCGAGACCTCTCAGGCTTGACGGAATTTCTCCAACCGCATTGGCCAAAATCGTTGGCTGTGTAGAGCGCTTATGTTCCGCGAAAATGGAGTCTAATACCCGCCCGAACGCATCGAGCACGTTGATTTGCTCGAGCCCATGGCGTTTGCCGACCTCGAAGTCGTTGAAGTCGTGCGCCGGCGTGATCTTGACCGCGCCCGTGCCCTTGGTCGGGTCCGAGTATTCGTCGGCGATGATCGGGA
>Ga0209751_10007431_pt1 | contig 10053 bp, 6 predicted proteins | sample RifCSP13_1_FD_184019 | JGI IMG/M metagenome (GOLD analysis project Ga0209751, IMG submission 184019) | Soil microbial communities from Rifle, Colorado - Rifle CSP2_sed 13_1 (SPAdes) (version 2) | ecosystem: Environmental > Terrestrial > Deep subsurface > Rock core/Sediment | place: Rifle...
CCTTCTTGTTTGGATCAATGATGAACACAGATCGCACCGTCGCAGTCGAGTCCGCGGCCGGGTGGATCATGTCGTAGAGCTCCGCGACTTGCCGGTCCGCATCGGCAAGCAACGGGAAGTTGAGCTGGGTGCCCTGCGTCTCAGCAATGTCGCGCGCCCAACCCTTGTGCGAGTGGAGGGGGTCAACGCTGAGGCCGATCACCTTGACGTTCCGTCGGTCGAATTCCTGTTTCAGTCGTGCAACAGTCCCCAACTCGGTCGTGCAGACGGGGGTGAAGTCAGCCGGGTGTGAGAAGAGGATTGCCCAGCTGTCGCCCATCCAGTCGTAGAAACTTACGGGGCCTTCTGTTGAATCCTGTGTGAAGTTTGGAGCTCTGTCTCCCAATCTTAATGACACCGTTCGCCTCCTTTATCTGCGATCCTGCAAAGTCGAATTCGCCCGTCCTTCCGCCGATCGGCGGAAGGACGGGATTTCAGTTCTACGCTGCGCGGATCTGAGCCTTGATAGTCTGGACTGTCGCGGCGTCAAACTGCTTGACTCCGTGAACGGAGGCAGCGTGCTGAGCGGCCTGTCGCAAGATGTCTTCGTCGGTGTCTGCGCGCACCTCGGCGCTGCAACCGGGGAAGACGTCCTGGCATCGCAGGAGTTTAGCCATCTCAATAACTCTCCTTCCTAAATGGATAGCGGCCCGGAGGGCGGCCTATGACGGTTGCGCCATGGACATGGCTTCCTCCGGCGTGAGCTCCATCCCGTGAGCCTGCTTTGCGTGCTCTTGAGCCTTCGCGACCAGAGCGTTATCGCTCTCGGCTCTCACGACGAAGCCGCACGGACATCGGATTACCTTGCTCATGGACGTTCCTCCTGGCTGCGATAATAATGACGGGTGCAAGACGAAACCTTGCAGAAAGCTTGGAGAATGCGCACAAGAATCTACCTCACGGGCAGGCTCTGGGTCGAGGTTGGCAATTCGTTCATAGACGAGCCCATGTTCCCCAGTCGCCAGGGCCGTGTTGCATTCGCATACTTGGCTATGGAGCACGACCGGTCAATACCGCGCGAGGAACTGGCTGATGCAATCTGGTTAGAGGACCTGCCGCCAAGCTGGGAGGCTGCCCTCAGCGCGATAGTGAGCAAGCTACGTACCCTGCTGAAGCGCTTGGGGCCAACGGCTCCGGAGATCACGATCGCTGCTGGATCGCACCAGCTGCGCGCACCGAGCGCCCCATGGATCGATGTTGAGGTGGCTGAGTCCTCGATCGACGAAGCGGAAGGGTTGCTCAGAAACGGCCAGGCGAGGCGTGCCTGGGGGCCCGCCAACGTTGCGGCGGCCATCGCAAGTCGACCGTTTCTACCTCGGGAAGAATCGAGATGGGTGGAGAGGAGGCGGCGCGTGTTGCAGGAGATCCACCTGCGGTCGCTCGAGTGTCTGTCTGAGATCGCTCTCCAAAACGGGGAGTTGCCGCTTGCGGCGCGAATCGCAGCCGAAGCGGTTGAGAGAGAACCGTTTCGGGAGGCAGGCTATCGCCGCTTGATGAGGGCTCACGACGCGATGGGAAACCGAGCTGAGGCACTCCGGGTCTACGACTTGTGCCGCCGCCTGCTAGCAGAAGAGCTCAGCGTCAGGCCGTCCAGCGAAACTGAGGCCCTCTACCTTGCTTTGATCGAAGGATCTGAATAGCCACCGCCCCGATGTTTGCGCGGCAGCCCAACGCGGGCAGGGGTGCGAACAGACGTGCCACCTTCTGCGCAGCATAACTGTGGGCTAAGCCGCAACCAACGCCGGAGCCGATAGGCGTGTTGAAGGCGCGGTTCAAGGTCGGTTATACTCCGCGACAATAAGTTGTCAAGGAGGGAATCTTCATGAACCTTAACCGAATGACCCTGGTGGTCGCGGCCTTCGCGGCGCTCATCATCGTTATGGTGCTTTACGCGGGAGGGGGCGCTTCAATCAGTGCCAGGCCGGCGCAGGCCGTGCTGCCGATCGCAGAAGGGGAGACCACACAGCCGGCCCAACCAGGCCCGGGCGGGGCGCTGATCATCGCGGTCGAGGCCGCTGGGCTTCAGCTTGGCCATTTCTCGAACGTGAGCGGGCTGGGGAGTGAGAACGAGGTGAAGGAGAAGGTTGCGGGTACGACGGTTAACACTGAACCGGGAACGCTCCACTGGGACAGGATCGTCCTGACCAGGGGGTTGACCGATCAGATGGACGTGTACAACTGGCGGAGGCTCGTCGAGACCGGCCGCATCGCGGAGGCGAGGATGAACATCAGCATCATCTTCTACAGCCAGGAGCTGAACGAGGTGGCCCGGTTCGACGTCGCGGGGGCATGGCCCTGCCGCTATCAAGTGGACCCGATGACCGAAGCGTCGGTGGCGTTCACGGAGAGCTTGCACCTCTGTCATAACGGGTTCGTGCGGGTTCGCTAGGCGGTGCTCGAAGGCCGCGATTCAATCGGAAGGACAGCATGTGCGCCGGGAAGACGCAGGCGTTTGTATAGCCGGGCGCACAGGTTGAAGTCCTGTCCGCGGGCGCCATTCCCGCATTTTCTTATCGGGGATTTTCGGCCCGCCGCCTCATGGCGTGCTTGTGTTGACAAGTTACGCGTAGACGTGCGTTAATTGGACACCATTATGGCTGGCAGCCGCGAGGGATCATCTTTACGGCTGCACAGCAATCTTAGCTATGCCGGAGTCACTCGGGGGCGTTGCAGCATCCTGTGACGCTGGGAGGGTCCAGGTGACAGCAGGAAGACGTTTGTCGAGGCGAAGTGTAATACGGCTGCTTGCGATCGCTGTGCCGGCGATGACGATTCCACCCGCTATTCGGCTTGGTGCTCTCGACCTGTTCTTCGGAAATTCTAACCTTGACCTCCTCACAGCGACCGACTCAACATTCTCGCCGTATGTAGGTCAGCGGTTCAAGGTTGATTCAGCGAGCGTATCGCAACTCGAACTCAAAGAGGTGTTCAACCGCGGACCCTCATCTTTCTCAGTCTTCTTCAGTGGTCCGAGTGAGCCGTCACTCGGTCAAGCGACGTACGAGTTCAAACACTCCGAACTGGGTCACTTCCCGTTATTCATCGTGCCGTCACGCAGCGGCGGAGGGGACCAGCTCTATGAGGCCGTGATCAACCATCAGACTGCTGCGTAGCCAAGCCCTCCTGGTTCAGACCTTGTTGAGTTTCACGATTAAATCAAGGGGTGAGAGCGCCGTACTCCGGGCTGCGCTCGCCCTGTGGAATGGGACCACTGGTATCGCGCGTGTGACTCCGCGCGACGGATCGCTTTACCGCGGCTGGCGAGTTTCGGACCCCGCCGCACCGGCTGAAAGGCAAAAGGGAGGATACTGATGCTAGGGGTTAAGCGTCTCGGGTCGCTGGTGATTCTGGTTGCCGTACTTGCGTTGGTCTTGTCCGCCGGATCCGCCACTGCCGCGGCGTTCGCAGCTGAGGCCTCTGTTGCGCCACAGGTCCAATTTCTCGGGGACACGAGCGGGACTGTGTTCACCTTCACGATTCACAACACCGGAACCAGTTCCAGCATCGGAGCTGTTGAGATAAGCCGTCCTTCGAAGGCGTGGAGCGTTGTTGACTGCCTAATGGCTCCGGCAGGGTGGAGCATCCAGTCGAGCAACACCATGTGCCGGTATCGCAGCCAGAACGGGACCGCCGACAACATCCAACCCGCGAGCAGCAACTCGTCTTTCAAGCTGAAGGCGGCCACCGCGGGAGGGCAGTGGAACCGCACCGGGACTTTCCAAGTGATCGTCAGCAAGTCCAATCATTTCGACAACCCGAGCCTGCTCACCGCGGCTTCGGCGGAACCGCCAGGCCTGGCTGTGACCGTATACTCATTCGAAATTCTTGATGCTCTGGTGCAGCCTGCGCCCGCCAGCCCGGGCGCCCCCTGTCCTCCTTCAACCGCGTCTAACCACTCCGCCATTACGGGCAGCACCGGTCACACCGTTGTCGTCTGTGGGAAGAACCGCACGAATTCGACGCTCACACCGATCGCCAGTCAGTCGACGCTTGGTGGTAGCTTCATCGCGGGCCACGGAGCTTTCAGCTCTGCTCCGATTGGGCCGCGGAGCCCAGCGAGCGTGGTTCTCGGCAACTGGGCCAGCGTCAGCATCACCGGTTCGGCGGGGACCGGCAAGACAATAGTGGCGAAAGCGGGATCGGCGCCTAACCAGACGTCGCCGCTTACAACCCTGGATGATGATTGCCTGGGGATCTCCGGCTGGTGTGTTGTCAATGGAGGTTACGAAGCTCTCAATCAGCCTCCTGACGCGTTTGATGACAACGCCGACGCAAACGAGGACGGTCCGCCGGTAACCATCGACGTGATGAGTAACGATAGCGACCCTGACGGCGATCCCATTGAGTTAACGGCGCCGGGCGGAACACCCATCGGAGTGGTCAGCATCGTCGGCAGCGGCTCTTCCGCGCAGATTAGCTACGACCCGAATGGCCAGTTCGAGTCGCTTGCCGACGGACAGACGGCGACCGACGCTTTCACGTACACGATCAGCGATCCTTTCGGAGCTACTGACACCGCCAGTGTCACTGTGACAATCCACGGCCAGAACGACCCGCCAGTGGCCAACGATGACAGCGGGTCGACTGATGAGGACACGGTCCTCATCGTCCCTGCCGACGGCGTGCTGGGGAATGACACGGATGTCGACTTTGGCGACACCAAGACGGTCAGCGAGGTAAACGGCAGCGCCCCGAACGTGGGTGCAACATTTGCTCTCGCCTCCGGAGCGCTCCTCGCGGTAAACGCTGATGGGTCATACGCCTACGACCCCAACGGGCAGTTCGAGGACCTTCAGGTGGGTATCAGCGCCGGTGAGGCGTTCACGTACACGATGATGGATTCCCAGGGCGCGACTTCCTCGGCGACCGTGTCAATCACCGTGACCGGCGTTAACGACTCACCTGTCGCCACAAATGACTTCGCCACAACGGACGAGGACACGGTCCTCATCGTTCCCGCCGACGGTGTGTTGGGGAACGACACCGACCTTGATGCCGGTGAAACAAAGACCGTGAGCGCTGTGAATGGCAGCGCACTTAACGTCGGCACGACGATCGCGATCGTCTCGGGGGCTCTGGTCTCTGTGAACGCCGACGGTTCTTACGCCTACGACCCGGCCGGCCAGTTCGAGGACCTCCAACTGGGCGACTCCTTCTTCGATGTCTTCACGTACACGATGACCGATTCCCAGGGAGCAACGTCCTCGGCCAACGTCATCATCACCGTCAGCGGCGTCAATGACCCGCCGGTGGCCAACGATGACAGCGGGTCGACTGATGAGGACACCGTCCTGACAGTGCCCTCCGATGGTGTGTTGGGGAACGACACCGATGTCGACTTTGGCGACACGAAGGCGGTGAGCGAGGTAAACGGCGGCGCCGCGAACGTTGGCACGATGATCAGCCTCGCCTCCGGAGCGCTCCTCGCGGTTGACGCAGACGGCTCCTACGTCTACGACCCGAACGGGCAGTTCGAGTATCTGCAGGCGGGTGACACTGCCGCGGATTCTTTCGCCTATACCATGAGCGATTCGCAGGGCGCGATCTCCAGCGCCACGGTCAACATCACCATCACAGGCGTTAACGACCCGCCGGTGGCCAACCCTGACTTCTACGCCGGAGACGAGGACAACGTCCTCATCGTCCCCGCAGATGGCGTACTCGGGAATGACACAGACGCAGACGGTGGCGACACAAGATCACTGAGCGCTGTCAACGGCAGCGCCGGCGACGTGGGAGTCCAGATCACCCTGCCGTCGGGAGCGCTTCTCACGCTCAATGCCGACGGCTCCTTAGCTTACGATCCGAGCGGGCAGTTCGAGTACCTTCAGGCGGGCGACTTCTTCTTCGATGTCTTCTTCTACACGATGACCGATTCCCAGGGAGCTACCTCGTCGGCGGCTGTGACAGTAACAGTCAACGGCCAGAACGACCCGCCCGTGGCAAACGACGATAGTGGGTCCACCGATGAGAGCACGGTCCTCAACGTCGCGGCGGACGGCGTGCTGACCAACGATACCGACGTAGACAGCGGTGACACCAAAACTGTGAGCGCTGTCAACGGCAGCGCAGGCGATGTGGGCATCCAGGTCACCCTCGCCTCGGGTGCGCTACTCACTCTTAATGCGGACGGCTCCTATGCGTACGATCCTAATGGGCAGTTCAACGCCCTGAACGGCGAGGAGACCGCAACAGACGAATTTGACTACACAATGCAGGACTCACAGGGGGCCACGTCGACTGCCACGGTGACGATCACCATCAATGGCATCACCAATAGTGCGCCTGTTGCCGTGAGTCAGAGCGTTTCAGTGGACGAGGATCCCGCGATTTCACTGTCCATCACGCTGACCGGCACGGATATTGACGACGATGACCTGACGTTCAGCATCGTGACCGGCCAGGGCCCATCCGGCGGAACCCTGGGCGCAATCGGTTCACCCGACTGCACGACGACGATAAACACCTGCACGGCGATTGTCGCCTATGATCCTGATGCCGATTTCACCGGATTGGACAGCTTCAGTTCACCGTTCAACGATGGGCAGGACGACTCCAACGAGGCAACGGTCGACATCACCGTGAACTCCGTCAACGACGCGCCCAGCTTCACCACTGGAGGGAACGTCACCGTCGCGGAGGACTCGGGTGCCTACAGCGCTGCCTGGGCCACAGCCATCAGCGCCGGGCCGGCCGACGAGAGCGGGCAGGCGCTGACCTTCAGCATCCAGAGCAACGACAATCCCTCGCTGTTCAGCGCCGGCCCGACCATCGCATCTGACGGTACCTTGAGCTTCACCCCGGTTGCCGATGCCTCGGGCACGGCCACGCTCAACGTTGTACTCATGGATGATGGCGGGACCGCCAACGGCGGACAGGACACGAGTGCACCGGTCAGCTTCGACATTATCGTGACCGCCGTCAACGATGCGCCAATCAATACGGTACCCGGTGTGCAGAGTGTGAACGAAGACACTGACCTCGTCTTTTCGGCCGCAAACAGCAACGCTCTCAGCGTTGCTGACATCGACGCCGGCTCTGGCGATGTCCAGGTAACAGTATCGGCCGTCAATGGAACGATTACACCGGACACCGGTTCCGGCGCTACGGTCCTTGGCTCCGGTACCGCCAGTGCGACTATCACCGGAACGGTTACAGAGGTGAACGACGCCCTGGATGGACTCAAGTACAAGGGTAATTTGAACTTCAACGATACGCGCGGGCCCGAGACCCTGACTCTGCTCACGAATGATCAGGGCAATACCGGCTCAGGCGGCCCACTAACTGACTCCGACACCGTCGGAATCACCGTCAGCGCCATGAACGACGCGCCGTCCGCCACGGCGAAGAGCTACAACGCGCAGGCTAACATGAAGATCACCGGGTTGACCGGGCTGCTCAGCGGCGCGACTGACCCGGATACGGGCGACGGCGGCTACTCGGCAACGTTCACCGTGGGTACGACGAGCGCGACTACGCCGGCGGGCGGTACGATCTCCAACCTCAACAGCGCGGCTGGCAGTTTCGATTTCGATCCTCCGCCGGGCGCGTCCGGCGACGTCACGTTCACTTACACCGTGTGCGACAGCGGCAACCCGGGACCCTCCGCCTGCAGTGCGCCGGCGACTGTGACGGTCAGCGTGGCGGGGCCGGTCATCTGGTTCGTAAACCCGGCGGCGGGCGTGAACGGTGACGGGCGCTTGTCCAGCCCGTTCAACAACCTGGCCTCGGCTGCCGCGGTCGACGCTTCCGGCCATCGCATCTTCATCTATTCCGGCACGGCGACGACCGGCATCACGCTGAACACCAACGAGTGGCTGATCGGGCAAGGTGTGACGGGGAGCTTCGACGCTGTGTTCAGCATCAGCCCGCCAGCCGGCACCAACGCTCGCCCGAGCGTCAGCGGAACTCGGCCGGTCGTGCAGGGCAACGTTGCGGTGGCGACCAGCGATGCTGTGCGCGGACTGAACATCCAGCCGGCCCCTGGAACAGCGGGCTTGACCGGGAGCGGGGCCACCAGCCTCACCGTGGGCGAAGTGAGCGCCACAACAAGCAATGCCGCGGCGGTCAACCTGAGCAGTTCGGGTGGCACGCTGAGCTTCACATCTATCTCGGCGAACGGCGGCTCGAGCGGCATCGTCCTGAATAACACGACGGGCAGTTTCACGGTCACGGGTACCGGCGGAACGTGTACTGATGCAAATACGAGCGGTTGTTCCGGTGGGATTATCCAGAACATGATGGGCGGGGACGACTCGTCGGCAACGCCCGTGGGAACGGGGATCGTGCTAAACAACGCGGCCGGCGTCTCGCTGACGCGCATGCACATCCACGACCACTCCAACTACGCCATCCGCGGCACCGGTGTGAACGGCTTTACGCTAGACAACAGCGTGGTTAGCGGAGTCAACGGCACGAACGTCGCCACGCCATTCAACGACGGCAGCCTCTCGTTCGACAACCTCTCGGGCACGTCGGCGGTCACCAACTCGGCGGTCTCCGGCGGGTACCAGCGCAACATCCGCGTCGACAACACGACGGGCGCGCTGACGTTGACGTTGCACAACAACAGCATCCACAACACGAGCAACGCCGCGGGCGACGACGGCGTGCTGGTCGAGGTGGGAGGCGGCACCGCCACGGTCAACGTCACGAGCAACAGCTTCTCGGCGCACGGCGGGGACCACTTCAACCTGAGCCTGCTCGGATCGCCGACGGTAGACCTCACTTTCACCGGGAACTTCTGGAGCGGTGGGCACCCGATTGGTCTGGGTCAGGGGCTGTTCATCCTCGCCGCGTCATTCAATTCACCCGGCGCTTTCACCTACGACATCCTGAACAACGGGACTGTTGGCAGCCCGCTGGTCGGGAACCGGCAGGGCGGCGCGATGCACGTCAACAAGGGGAGTGGTACCGGCACTTTCAGCGGGACGATCTCCAACAACGTCATCGGCGACCCGGCGGTTAATGGTTCAGGCTCTTCGGAGGCTTCCGGCATAGATGTCGAAGCTCATGGGTCAGGCGGCTCGCACACGACAGTCATCTCGAACAACCTGGTGCGCCAGTTCCACAACGACGGCATCCTGGTGCTCGCCGGGGAAGGGAACGCCGCGCTCAATGCGACAGTCACCGGCAACACGGTTTCTAATCCGGACGCCTCGCTTGCCTCTTTCCACGGCATGCATTTCAACATAGGCACGCTTCCCGCTGACGCACTATTAGCCTGTCTGGATGTGAAGAACAACAGCCTCACTAACGCGGCTAACGAAGCCAACGGCGGCGTAGACTTGCGAATGCGCCAGCGGCAACTCACGACTGTTCGGCTACCCGGCTACGCGGGCGCGAACAATGACAACGCCGCCGTCCAGACCTTCCTCTCGGTGGGGAACAGCAACGCTGTCACGACTATCCTGGCCGGTAACACCGTGGCCACCGGCGGCGGCGGCTTCACAGGGGGTGCGGCATGCGCCCTGCCTTAGCACATCGCGCACAGGGAGGGGCCACGAGGCCCCTCCCCCGCGTGGCTTCAGAGGAGTCCTGACAATGGCCGAACCCTTCCTGTCCGAGATACGCATCATGAGCTTCGTGTTCGCGCCGAAAGGCTGGGCGTTGTGCAACGGGCAACTGCTGCCCATCAACCAGAACCAGGCGCTGTTCTCGCTGCTGGGCACCACGTACGGCGGCGACGGGCGTGTCAATTTTGCCTTGCCCGACCTGCAGGCCCGGGTGCCGATCCACGCTGGCAGCGGTCACACCCTCGGGGAACGTGGCGGCGAGCAGGCCCACACTCTGAGCATCGCCGAACTGCCAACACACACCCACGTCGAGCAGGCTTCGCCGAGCACGGGCGACACGCCCAACCCTACCGGCGCTGTGTTGGCCTCGGCATCGAATGTCTACCGCGCGGCGGACAGCCCCACCGCGCTCAACCCGGCTTCGGTGACCAGCGTCGGCGGCAGCCAGGCGCACCTGAATATGCAGCCGTTCCTGACCCTGAGCTTCTGTATCGCGTTG
>Ga0209751_10007432_pt1 | contig 10052 bp, 8 predicted proteins | sample RifCSP13_1_FD_184019 | JGI IMG/M metagenome (GOLD analysis project Ga0209751, IMG submission 184019) | Soil microbial communities from Rifle, Colorado - Rifle CSP2_sed 13_1 (SPAdes) (version 2) | ecosystem: Environmental > Terrestrial > Deep subsurface > Rock core/Sediment | place: Rifle...
CCGCGCGATCGAGGCGAGCGACGGAGGACGTAGTCCAGCTGCCCGGTCGGAAGGACCGCCGTCCGCACCTCCTCGCCGATGCCCCTCATGACCGCATGGTGCCAGCCTCGACGGTCGACGGCGCCGTGATGCGTCAGGATGGGCAAGCCCGACTGGCGGGCGGCGATCGCGGAGGATTCGGTGGGCCGGATGCACGACCGCGATGAAGCTCACCTCGACGTCATCGACGTCGAGGCCTTCGCGCGCGAGGTCGGTCCGCGCCGGGGGCCGGTTCGGGGTGGGCGGCCGCCGCATCGGGTCCGGCAGGTGAGCCTGGCCGCGGCGGCGGCGGTGATCGTCGTCGGCGGCTTCGCCGCCGGCGGCCTCCTCGGCGATTCGGCGCCATCGAGCCCGCCGGACGCCCTGGCCTCGACCGCGCCGTGCACCCCGATCGCGTCGAACTCGCCGGCACCGGCATTCCGCCTCGCGGGCGCACCGGGCGACGAGGTTGGGGTCCGCGGCCTGCCCGGCAATCCGAGCCCGAGGCTCGGCGGCACAGGCGGCCCATGGCAGCTCCCCGGCCCAGAGCTCTCGCTCACGGTCGCGACGCACCGGGACCTGCGCGTGCTCCTGGCGACCGGCGTATGCGTCGCCGAGATCGAGATCGAGGCCGCCCCGGCCGCATCCGGAAACGAGCCCGATCCGGCCGACCGGTGGGCGCTCCTGCGGACGACCCTAGCGCCGGCCCGAGACGAGTTCGCGTTCGACGTCCCGGTCGACAACGACTGGGTGCTTCGAATCGTGGTCCTCTACTGGGCCCCGACAGGCCAGCCCGCGCGCCTCGCTGAGGGCTACTTCCGGGTCCGCGTGGGCGATGGCCCGTTCGCGACGCCCACGGAACCGGCCCACAAGCCGTTCGTCACGCCGGCCGTTCCGTGCGGCCCAGCCCCGGCGACCTCGAGCGACGTCGTGGTGACGCTGACGACCGGGGGCGCGGATCCGGTCCCGGGGGTTGAGCCCGGTGCCGATCTGCCGCTCATCACAGTCGGCCTCGGGGAAGCCATCGAGATCGCCGTCGCGGGGGCGGCCTGTGCCACGAGCTGGACGATCGATGCGCGAGTCGGCGACTCGATCGTCTCCATCGAGGGCGTCCCGAATGTCGCCAACAACCTGGCCCGCGCCGCCCAGAACGTATGGCGGTTCGAGCTCCCCCGAGGGGTCGAGGACGCGGTCCTGGTGGTGGTCCTGCGCTTCGGATTCGTGGCCACCGTGGAGCGGACGTGGCACGTCACCACCGCGCCTTTCGAGGTCCCGGCGGCCTTCATCGTGGCGGCCGACGGGCGGCGGGTCGAGGCCCATCCCGGCTGCGGCCTCGGGCTCGAGCTTGCCAACGGCTATACCGCGGCCGACGAGTGCGGCGAGCTCGGCTATGACGGGAGCGGCGAGCACTTCGAGGTGACGGCGTTCGAGGTGCTCGCCCTGGAAGTACCGGGCTGGACGATCGTCGGCTGGTCGGGCGTCTGTGGCCTCCTGATCGGCGATGCGGGCGAGGTCTCGGAATCCGCCGGATGCGGGCTGGGCGGCTACTCGATCGAGAGCGGCGGTAGTCCGCCACCGCTCCGCTTCCTCGTGCCGCCGGGCCGCCAGGTCGTCCAGCTCTGGATCACCGCCATCCGGGACGGCGATCGATTCAACGTCCCGTACTACGCCCGGATCGACGCCCGATGACGACGCCGCAGGACCGACGCGAGCCGGGAGGCCAGGTCGGCGTCGTCGCGCTCGGTCGCGATCCACGGCTCCGGGCCCAGATCGCGACGATCGTCGGCGTCGCGATCCTCGTGGTTCTCGGAGGCCTCGGCCTCGTAGGGCCACTGGACGAGGCCGCCGCGCCGAGCCCGTCGGGTGCACCTCGGAGCGGCGCCCCGTCCGGAGCACCCTCGACCCCGTCGCTGGCCACTGGCGCGCCGACGACGGGACCGCTCGTCGTTTGCGCTGGGGCAGGGCCCGGCAGCCCACCGACCGTGCGACTTCGATCGACGTCGGGTGACCAGAGCCCCGTGCCCGGCACGGCCGGCCCATCTCCGTCAGACGGGCAGGGCAGCTCGCCGGTCATCACGGCGTGGACCGTGCCCGGGCTCGAGCGCGGCCTCCTCCTGCCGCCGGGGGCGTCCCTTGTCCTCGATGCCCAGCGGTCGGTATGCATCGTCTCCGTGGATGTCGCGATCGCCGGTGTCCACGAGGTCGATCCCGGCTCGACGGTCGCCGAGACCCGGCGGGAGGAGCCGGGCCGTCCGTCCAAGGACGTCGATCTGGGCTCCCTGTCCGCCGGTGACTGGGTCGTTCGGGTCGAGGTGACCTTCCTGGCGTCGACGGGCAGAGTCTCGCCGACGTCGCGCGTTGCGTTCTTCCGGGTCGTCGCGGGCGATTCCCTGATCCTGGCCCCGTCGCCCCAGGTGACGCCGGCCGTCGCCTGCGGCCCGGATCCGCTCGGGACCGGGTCGCCGAGCCTGGTCCTCGTCGTCGACGACGGCCCGCCGGTCGCCGCGCATGAGGGCCCCGGCGACCCGACCCTTGTCGAGGTCAGCTTCGGCCAGAGGATCGAGGTTCGTGCGACCGGCGACGTCTGCGCCCGGGGCTGGTCGATCGACGTCGCCGACGGCCTCGGCAACGCCTTCCTCCAGGAGTCGTACCCGAACCCCGTGGACAACCCCTTCCTGGCCGCCCAGAACCGCTGGACGCTCACCCAGCTCCTGATCGGCGACTCGACGCTCACGGCGACGATCCAGTTTGGCCGCGATCGGTCGGCGCGCGGGGTCTGGCGCCTGCACCTCGAGACCCCGGGCCTGCCCGCGGCGTTCGCCACGGGCCCCGACAGGGAGGGCGTACCGGCGCTGCCCGGTTGCGGCCAGTACTGGGCCCTGCCGGGCGGCGATGCCTTCGAGCCGTGCTTCGTCCAGTCGGTCCCGGACGGCCTGGAGCCGCTGGCGCTGGCGGCCGGGAGCGTCGTCCGCGTCGAGCTCGATGGCTGGTCGGTGGTCTCGTGGTTCGCCCGCTGCGGCGAGGTCCCGGAGAGCGGCAACATCCGGGCCGAGTTCGTCATCCTCGACGGTTGCGATCTCGGCGAGCGATCGCGCCCGGCCGCCATCGCCTTCGTCCCCTGGCCAGGCGAGTGGCTCGTCCTGATCGGGATCACCGCGGAGCGCGACGGGGTCACGGCCTACGGCAACTTCTATGTCCGGATCGTCGCCGAGCCCTGAATCCGCTGTCTGAGGCCGGAGCCGGTCGGGGGTCGATCGCCAGAACGACCGCTCGCGAGGTCAGACCGCTGCGCCGGGGACAAGGCGTGTAAACCTGGCCCGGGCGTCGGCGGCCGAGCGATCGAAGCAGGCGGCCTGCGCCTCGCCCGTGAGCTGCGCCACGTCGGCGCCTCGGATGGCCCGTCGGACGGCCGCCAGGCTCGTCGCGCTCATCGACAGCGAGCGGATCCCCAGCCCGACCAGGGCGAGCACGGCGACAGGATCCCCGGCCATCTCACCGCAGACCGAGAGCGAGAGGTTTGCCCGTTCGGCGGCCTCGACCGCGATCCGTACCAGGCGAAGGAGGCCTGGATGCATCGAATCGCGGTAGCGCTCGAGGGCCGGGTTACCCCGGTCGACGGCGAGGGTGTACTGGAGGAGGTCGTTCGTCCCGAGGCTTGCAAAGCCAAGCTGCCCGAAGTAGGCAGGAGCGGTGAGCACGGCCGAAGGGATCTCGAGCATGACGCCGAGCTCGACGGGACCCGGCTCGAGGCCCTGCCGGACGACCCCGGCCCGGGCCTCCTCGGCCAGCTCGAGAAGGACGCCAACATCGATTGCGTCCGCCACCATCGGGGCCATGACCCTGACCGGTCCGGCCGTCGCTGCCCGGTAGCAGGCCCGGAGCTGGGTCAGGAACAGCTCGGGATGACGCTCGGCGAGACGAAGCGCTCGGACGCCGAGGAACGGGTTCTCCTCCTTCGGCAGCGGAAGATAGGGAATCGGCTTGTCACCGCCGATATCGAGAAGCCGGATGGTCACCGGCAGACCCGGGAATGCCTCGACAACGCGCCGGTAGGCGGCCGCCTGCTCTTCCTCCGATGGCGGTACCGCGCGTTCGAGGAACATGAACTCTGTCCGGAAGAGACCGATGCCCCGCGCGCCGAGCGCGATCGCGCGCCCGCACTCGTCGGGACTGCCGATGTTCGCGAGGAGCGCGACCTCGGTCCCATCGGTCGTTCGAGCCGGGGCGGTCGCCTCGCCGAGGTCTCGCGCACGGGCGGTCGACGCGAGCGTGGACAGCCGATCGAAACGGTCACGGTCGGCGGCCGATGGTTGGACGACGACCTCGCCTGTCGCCCCGTCGATTGCGATCTCGGCACCCGGACCGGCGGCCCGGACGGCCGCCAGCAGCCCGGCGGCGCCGACGACGGCCGGGATCCCATAGGCCCGCGCCAGGATGGCGGCGTGGGCGGTCGGCGAGGAGCCCTCGAGGGCGATGCCGAGGATGAGGTCCCGCGGGAGCGTGGCCGTGAGTGACGGGGAGAGGTCGTCGCCGACGATCACGGCCGCCTCTCGGAGCGTCACGTCGACGGGGAGCCCGGCGAGGCGTCTCGCGAGTCGCTCGCCGACGTCGAGGACGTCGGTGGCTCGACCCCGGAGGAGCTCGTCCTCGAGCCCGGCCAGGCGCCTGGCGACGCCAGCGGCCGCCTCGACGATGGCGCTCACGGCGTCCATGCCCCGACCTTCGATCTCGGCCGCTGCGGCCCCGATCAGGTCGGGGTCGCGGGCGATGGCGGCGTGGGCACCGAAGATCGCAGCTTCGTCGGCATGGCCCGCGTCGCGAACGCGCACCATGAGGTCCCGGAGCTCCTGTGACGTTGCCTTCGACGCGTCATGGAGTCGGGCAACCTCGTCGGCGGCCGCCGCCGGGCTGACCCGGCGAGGTCGAGGGAGGGGCGGGCAGCCGATCTCCGCCCATGGCCCGCGGGCGACGCCCGGAGCGGCGGCAACCGCGGTCAGGCGCGGGGGCGTGACGCTCACGGGACCAGCCGTCGTTCGCTATCCACGACGTCGTGGACGATCACGGCCTCGATGTCGGCCGGAGCGACGGATCGCATCTGCGTCCCCGGCGAGCGACAGGCAGCGATCGACCAGGCTACGGCCAGCCCGAGCCCCTCGCGCCGGCCGCCCGCGGCCAGAAACCCGGCCAGAAGGGCGTCGCCGGCGCCGACCGGATTGACGACACCGTCGACGACCGCCTCGGCGTGCGTGGCGCCGTCGCGGTCGACGTAGAGGGCGCCATCCGGCCCGAGGCTCACGAGCACCGCCCCGACCCCCGCCCGGACGAGCGCTCCGGCAGCCGCTACGGCCTCGCCGAGGGACGTCAGCCCCACCTCGGCCAGGACCTCCAGCTCGCGAAGGTTCGGCTTGATGAGCGCGAGGGGCTCGCCGCGGCAGGCGCGGAGGGCCTCACCGTCCGCATCCACGGCCACCCGGACCCCGGACGGCACCACTCTTGAGAGGCGGACATAGAAGTCGGGCGGGATGCCTGGTGGCAGCGAGCCGCAGCCGACGACCCAGCTCGCGCGCGCTGCGACGGCAGCGGCTCGGGCCAGCAGGGCTTCGGTCTCCACCTCACCGAGCCACGGCCCGGGCTCGTTCACCTTGGTCACCGTGCCGTCGGCCTCGATGAGCCCGACGTTGACCCTCACGTCGCCGCCGATGGCTACGGTCTCGAGCGTCGCTGCGCTCCCGAGCAGGGACCGGAAAGCGACGACCGAGGCCGCCGACATGGGCGCGATCGCGAGGGCCTCGTGACCTTCGGTGGCCAGTGCACGGGCGACGTTCACGCCCTTTCCTCCGGCCTCCGCGGTCGCGTCCGTCGCTCGATGGACGCTGCCGCGGACGAGCACGGGGACGCGGAGGGTTCGGTCGATACTCGGGTTCGGGGTGACGGTGACGATCACGGCGCGTGCGCGGCCGAGAGGTGGCGGGCGAAGAGCCGGGCCTCGGCCTCGGTCGTCCAGCTGCCGTCGGCGTCGAGCGCGGACGACACCTCCGGATGGGTTCGCCCAAGCTCCGAGAGGGGCGTGAGCGGGAGGCCGCGAAGGGCCGGGAAGATGACGATCTTGCCTGCGAAGCGGCCCTCGACGAGGGCGCGAAGCGCCTCCTGGGCCGCCTCCATGCCCCCCACGGCAGCGAGCGCCCGCCGGGGCTCGAGCTGGCCGGCGAGGCTCTTCTCGACGACGAGCGCCTGGTCGGCGATCCGGGACCCCGACGTGCCGGTGTACTGGGCCCCGGTGAGGAAGACCGGCGAGAGGTCCAGGGCGGCCCGCGTGCCGACCGGCACGCCCGCGAACAGGACGAGCATGCCGTCGGGAACCATGGCACCTGCAGCGGCCACGACGGCCCGGGCGGATGGCGCCGTCACGACGACGTCGTCGGCGAGCACGCCGCGCGTGTGGCGCCGGACGGCCGCGACCAGGGCGTCCGGCTCCGGGCCCAGGTGTTCGACGACGAGCGCGCGTCCCCGGGCGGCGGCGACCGGCGCCAGGCGGTCGCGGGCCGACGCCAGCCGGTCCGCGTCGAGGTCCACGGCGATCACGAGTCGGGGCCCGTCGGGCAGGCCGAGCGCCCGCTCGACGTGCATCTGGCCCATCGGCCCGGCGGCCCCGACGACGACGGTGACCCCGCCGGCTCGCAGCTCCGCCCGGTTGCGTGACACGCCGTAGGCCGCGCCGACGTCCAGGCCGGTCGTGCCGACGTAGGCGGTGTAGTGGTAGTGGATCCGGCCGATGTCGATCTCCACGTCGCCATCGAGCGGCCGATCGCCGACCAGGTTCATGACCCCCCTGAAGGCCAGCCCATCCGCTGCCTCGGCGACGGCTTCGGCAGCCGTGGGAGCAAGGAGGATGATGTCGTCGAACGGGCCGCGCCGGCTTCCCGGCTCCGCGACCTCGACCCGGGCCGAGCCCGCCGCCGAGCGGACGAGCGCCTCCAACGATGCACCGGCCCCCTCGATGACGACGTCGCGAGCCGCGGCGAGGACGTCACCGAGGCGGTACGGCCGCGCATCGTCCGGTCGAGCGACGATCAGCGTGCGTCCGCCGGCCAGCGGCCGCAGCCGGCGGCGTTGGGTGTAGGCGGCCTCGACACAGGCCCATGGCTCGGTGAGGGCGGTTTCCGCGTAGCCCAGCCGGTCGTCAACCTCGACGACGTAGGCGCCGTCATCGGCGGCGAGGACCTCGGGCCCCATGACGTGGTATTCGATCAGGCCACCCGGGATCGTGTAACCGTAGGCCGTGCTGCGCCCGTCGACGTAGATGTCGGGCTGGATCGCGAGGCGCTGTCCCGGGCGGAAGCGTGTCGACAGGCCGTCCCCAACGGCCATCACGGTGACCGACGTCTCGTGGCCCAGCCTCGTCGGCTCCAGCTCGAGGTTGCGCCCGTAGAGCTTCGGGTGATCGCCGCCGAGTCGGATGAGCTTGACGTCCGAGAAGCACAGGCCGACCGCGTCGACGCGCACGAGAAGCTGGTCCGGGCCGGGGTTCGGAACCTCCACCGGCTCGGGCCCGCCGTCCCGGCCAACGCGCTCGATCCCGGTGCCGTAGACGTTCCAGGCCAGGACCGGGCCGGCCACGGGTCCCGTCGCCCGGCGGTAGGCATCGTAGGCCTGGGGCGATGCCGTCGTGGTCACTTCTTTCGCGGCAGGTCGGCGTTCTTGAGGACGCGGCCCGTCGAGTCGAGGATGCCGACCTTCGTCCCGATCGTCTTGGGGCTGGCCGCGAACAGGTCGGCGCCGTTGATCGCCAGCCAGCGATAGCCGTCGAGCGGCCGCAGTCGATCGATCGCGGGGCCGACCTCGCCCGCCGTCGCGGCCACGGCGACCCGGCCCCGGTCCGCGATGAGATCGGCCACGCCGTCCGGGTCGGGCGTCGCCGGCAGCGCCGCCGTGAGCGCCGCGATGAGCGCGGGGCGATCAAGTCGACTCATGGCAGGTCTCCATCCGCCAGCAGGATGCCCAGCACCGCCTCGACCGCCTCGCCCGCGTCGTCGCCATTGCCGTTCACCGTCACCACATCGCCGACGCTGGCGCCGAGGGCGATGACCTGGGTGATGCTGATGGCGTTCGCCTGGCGATCACCGGCGATGATCGTAACCTCGGCGTCGAAGTCGAGGGCCCTGTCCACGATCGCCGCCGCCGGCCGAGCATGGAGCCCCGATGGGTTCGCGATGCGGACGGTCCGGCTGACGTCCGCGGCCCGCGCGGCGGCGCTCCCCGGCGCCGGGCCCTCGTCCGGCTCGGCCGTGAGGGCAGCATGGATCTCGAGCGGCTCGGCCGTCCGGGCGAGGCGCTCGCACAGCGCCGCATCCTCGAGGACGGCCGCGAGCCGGGACAGGATCGCGATGTGCTCCTCCGAGCGAGCGGCGAGCCCGATGACGAGCCGCGCGGGCTCGTCACCCCAGCGAACCCCGTCGGGGAACTGGACGACCGCAAGGCCGGTCCGAAGGATCGACGCCTCGGCCTCGGCCGTCCCGTGAGGCAGGGCGATGCCGTTCCCGAGGTAGGTCGAGACGATCGCCTCGCGGGCGCGCATCGCGTCGACGTAGGCCTCGGAGACGATGCCCTCCGCGACGAGGATGGCACCGACCCGCTCGATCGCCGCAGCCTGATCGGTGGCCGACGCGCCCACGACAATCGCGGACGTCGAGAGAACCGACGAAGCGGCCTCCGTCACGGGTGACCTCCTCAGTCCGAGATCGGCTCGCCGGCTTGCAGCCGGCGCATCAGCAGGTCTGAGGCCGGGTTCGCGAGGAAGTTGCGAAACGAGAGCACGACCGCCTGCGGCGCGGCCGCCCGCGCCCGTGCCGCCAGGCCCTCGTGGGCGATGACGACGTCCGTGTCCCCAGGAATCTGGTTCACGGGGCTGTGGATGACCCGGACGTCGAGGCCTGCGTCCTTCACTCGCTTCTTGAGCTGGTTGGCCCCGATCAGGCTCGAACCCATGCCGGCCTCGCAGGCGAACACCACGAGTCGAACCTCAGCAGCTTGCTTCTTGACCATCGATGCTCCCTGGATGTACCGCCGCCCGGCGCGGGGCGCCGGGCGGCGGGAGATGACTGGGATCGATGTTCGGTCAGGCCGGGAGGCCTGCCGGCAGGGCGGAAGCGCTCTCCATCTCCGATTCCTCCTCGGTCTGCTTCATCGGGTAGACCCTGAGGATGAGGGAGCCGACCAGGAATGACGCGACGGCCCCGACCGCTACACCGCCGAGAACCCCGAGGTGCTGACCCGGTGGCGTCACGGCGAGGTAGGCGAAGATGCTGCCCGGGGATGGCGTCGCGACCAGCCCGGCCTGTGTCGCCACGAAGACGAAGTCGGCGGCGATGCCACCGGCCCACATCGCGACGATCATGATCGGATGGGCGAGGACGTACGGGAAGTAGATCTCGTGGATCCCGCCGAAGAAGTGGATGATGATCGAGCCGGGCGCCGACAGCTTCGCCATGCCCTTGCCGAAGACCATGAACGAAAGCAACAGGCCGAGGCCGGGGCCCGGGTTCGTCTCGAGCAGGAAATGGATGGCCCGGCCCTTGTCGGCCGCCTCCGCCACGCCCAGCGGTGCGAGGACGCCGTGGTTGATCGCATTGTTGAGGAAGAGAATCTTGCCGACCTCGATCGGGATGTCGGCGAACGGCAGCAGGCCGGCGGTGATGATCGCGCTGACGCCGTCGCCAAGCCGGTTCGAGCCCCACTCCAGGATGGGCCCGATGGTGAGGACCCCGACGACGGCGAGGATCGCGCCGAGGATCCCCGCCGAGAACGTGTTCGAGAGCATCTCGAATCCGGAGGGCACGCGCTCCTCGGTCAGCTCGTCGTACTTCTTGATCAGCCAGCCGCCAAGGGGGCCGACGATCATCGCGCCTAGGAACATCGGGGCTTCCGACCCGACGACTATGCCGGCCGTGAACACGGCCCCGACCACGCCGCCGCGATGGCCGTGGACGAGCTTGCCGCCGGTGTAGCCGATGAGGATCGGCAGCAGGAACCGGATC
>Ga0209751_10007433_pt1 | contig 10052 bp, 5 predicted proteins | sample RifCSP13_1_FD_184019 | JGI IMG/M metagenome (GOLD analysis project Ga0209751, IMG submission 184019) | Soil microbial communities from Rifle, Colorado - Rifle CSP2_sed 13_1 (SPAdes) (version 2) | ecosystem: Environmental > Terrestrial > Deep subsurface > Rock core/Sediment | place: Rifle...
TCTTCAGCAAGGGTTGAAGAAACTTGCTGGTAATGATCGAACTCCATTGTAAACGCGCCGCGGCCTTTTGTGGCCGAGCGCAGTTCCGTGGCGTAGCCGAACATCTCCGATAGGGGCATCATGGCGCGGATCGCCTGGGCTCCGCCTGGGCGGGCCTCCATACCCTGGATCTCGCCGCGCCGCGCGCTGAGCTGCCCCACGATGTCGCCGAGGAATTCCTCAGGCACGATCACTTCCACTTTCATGATCGGCTCCATCAGCACCGCCTTGCCCTGGCGCATGCCTTCTTTGAAGGCCATAGAGGCAGCCATCTTGAAAGCCATTTCGCTGGAATCGACCTCGTGATAAGAACCGTCATACAGCGAAACGGCAATATCCACTACCGGATATCCACCCACAACCCCGCCTTCGGCAGCTTCCATCACGCCTTTTTGCACTGCGCTAATAAATTCTTTGGGGATCACCCCTCCGACGATATTGTTTTCAAAAGTGACGCCTGTCCCCGGGGCTGCTGGTTCCATCTCCAATACGACGTGGCCATACTGACCATGTCCGCCGGATTGTTTAACATAGCGAGTTTCCGCTTTCTCAACTGGTCGGGTGATTGTTTCGCGATAAGCAACCCGCGGGCGGCCAACGTTGGCCTGCACGCTGAACTCGCGCAGCATCCGGTCAACCAGAATCTCCAGGTGCAATTCGCCCATGCCAGAGATGACCGTTTGGCCCGTCTCCTGGTCGGAAGCCACGCGAAATGTGGGATCTTCCTCAGATAGCCGGTGCAGCGCTTCGGCCATTTTGTCCTGATCGGCGCTAGTCTTTGGTTCTATAGCAATCGAGATCACCGGCTCGGGGAAGGTAATGTTTTCCAAGACAATTTGCTTAGTCTCATCGCAAAGCGTATCGCCAGTGATGGACTGCTTTAATCCCAACACGGCGCCAATGTCCCCGGCTTCTACTTCGTCGATCTCCTCGCGACGGTCAGCGTACATACGGATCAAGCGACCGATCCGCTCCCGATTGCGCTTAACCGGGTTGTATACCGAACCACCTTTTGTAATCTTTCCAGAATACACGCGGAAATAAGCCAGCCGCCCGACATAGGGGTCGGCCACGATCTTAAAGACCAACGCACTTAGCGGTTCCTTGCTGTCCGCATGGCGTTCAACCGGTTCATCCGTACGCGGGTCGATTCCCTGTACCGCAGGGATATCCAGCGGAGACGGCAAATAATCCACGACGGCATCCAATACCGGTTGCACGCCGCGATTTTTTAATGAGGAGCCGCAGAATACGGGATACGCCTTGCCACTGATCACCGCACGCCGCAATGCAGACTTCAACTCATCGATACCGATCTCTTTTCCTTCCAAATATTTGTGGGTGAGATCATCATCGGTTTCCGCTATGGCCTCCACCATGCGCTCGCGCGCATCTTTGGCCTTTGTGTGCAAATCTGCGGGGATATCGCGAACCACGGGGGTGCTGCCCGTTTCGTCCTCCCAAATAATGGCTTTCTGTTCCAATAAGTCGACAGCACCCTGGAATTCCGCTTCAAAACCGATCGGAATCTGCATGGCAATGGCATTGGCGCCCAGGCGCTCACGTATGCTATCGATGCTGTTGTCAAAGGACGCGCCGACGCGGTCCATCTTGTTCACGAAGCAAATGCGCGGCACCGCATAGCGATCCGCCTGGCGCCATACGGTTTCGCTTTGCGGTTCGACGCCTTGCACCGCATCGAACACCACGATGCCTCCATCCAGCACGCGCAGCGAACGCTGCACTTCGGCGGTGAAGTCGATATGACCTGGCGTATCGATGATATTGATCAGGTAGTCTTTCCACTCAGCGGTGACCGCGGCGGACACAATGGTGATTCCCCGCTCGCGTTCCTGCTCCATCCAGTCGGTGACGGTGTTGCCTTCGTCTACCGAACCCAGACGATGGGTCTTGCCGGTGTAGAACAGTATGCGCTCGGTGGTGGTGGTTTTTCCTGCGTCGATATGGGCAATAATGCCGATATTTCTAAACTTCTCGAGGGAGAATTTGCTGCTCATGATAAGGTGCTAAGGACTCCAAGCGAATACTAAATGCGATAGTGGGAGAAAGCCCGGTTGGCCTCCGCCATCTTATGGGTTTCGTCCTTCTTGCGCACAGAGGAGCCCTGCCCTGCCGCAGCTTCCGTGAGCTCGCCAGCCAACTTTTCGGCGAACGATTTGCCGCCGCGGGCGCGCGCCGCGGAGATGAGCCAGCGCGAAGCCAGTGCGAACTGGCGCGCCGCGCCGACTTCCATGGGCACCTGGTAAGTGGCGCCACCCACGCGGCGAGGGCGCACTTCCATCTGCGGGCCGACGTTCTTGAGCGCCGCCTGGAAGACTTCCACTGGGTTGCCCTTCTTTTGCTTTTCGATCAAGTCCAGCGCGCCGTAAACAATACGTGTGGCCGTGCTCTTCTTGCCGTTCTTCATTACCCGATTGATGAATGCCTGAACCTCAACGCTCTTATAGCGAGCATCTGGCAAAGCGATTCGTTTATCAGGTCGTTTTCTGCGTGACATACATTACTCCAAAATAATTTCTGAATGCATCTAGGCTGCGGCTTTGGGGCGCTTGCTGCCATACTTGGAGCGGCCCTGCTTGCGATCGTTGACGCCGGTGGTGTCCAGCGTGCCGCGCACAATGTGATAACGAACGCCGGGCAGATCTTTTACGCGACCGCCGCGCACCAGAACCACAGAGTGCTCCTGCAGCGTATGACCTTCACCCGGGATGTAGGCGGTGACTTCCATGCCATTGCTCAGGCGCACGCGGGCGATCTTGCGCAGCGCCGAATTCGGCTTTTTGGGCGTCATGGTGCGCACCACGGTGCAGACGCCGCGCTTCTGCGGGGAGCCTTTGGGCAGGCGGATACGGCGCTGCTTGTAGGTGTTGAACACGTACTGCAGCGCAGGCGCCTTGGTCTTGCTTCGCTTGGTGGTGCGGCCTTTGCGCACCAGCTGATTAATTGTCGGCACTGCTCCTACTCCTTAATTTCTTCCTTTTCACATACATCGAGGCCATCGCGTGCATGATGGCCTCGATCTTTTTACGGCTGACTATTCAATTGGGGCTTTCGCCTTTACCTTCGTTTTTTCATCAATCGCGAACGCCAATTCTAACCGTAAGCGATTTTTACGTCAAGGAGTGGTCTTCAGGTCCTCGCCGAGACCCAGCAAGCCCGTGCCTAGCCGCGGTGGGCGGGCGCGCTGCTCTTCCTTGCCGAATTTCACCACGCCCTCGTCAGTATCCGCTTCCACGGAAAGTCCCAGGCTCTGCAACTCCTTCACCAGCACCCGGAAGGAAGCCGGGATGCCGGGTTCCTCGATAGGCTCCCCTTTGACTATGGATTCATAGGTCTTGACGCGGCCGACCACATCATCGGACTTCACGGTCAGCATCTCTTGCAGCGTATATGCAGCGCCATAGGCTTCCAACGCCCACACTTCCATTTCGCCGAAGCGCTGCCCTCCGAACTGAGCCTTGCCACCCAGCGGCTGCTGGGTCACCAGACTGTAAGGGCCGGTAGAGCGAGCATGCACCTTGTCTTCGACCAGGTGATGCAGCTTGAGCATGTTCATCACGCCCACGGTCACGGCCTGGTCATAGGGAACGCCACTCTTGCCGTCGCGCAACGTCTGCTTGCCCAGATAAGGAACGGGCTTGCCGACTTTCAACATCGCTTCCATGGCCGCGGCGCGCAGTTTCTCGTCATCCCCTCGCCCTGCGCTCTCGCCGATGCTTTCCAGCCACAAACGAGCGCAAGCGTTGATGGCCTTTTCACCGCGCTCTTTGCGCGCCTGGCTGGAGGCGTCTGCAGCGCTAAAGGCCAAAATTTCCTCGGGGTCGTAACCCTGTTCCTTGAGCCATTCGGTCACAACCGACTGGCGGGCATAGTTCGGGTCATGCACCAGACTGGACACATCGTATTTCTTGCGTCCCAGCCACTGCTCCAGATATAAGTTTCGGACTTCGTTTTCATCTTCGAGCGACTCGGCATCGTATTTGCCATTTTGCTCGGCCAACCAGGCCCAAGCTTTCCTGCCGGCTTCACGCCAAGCCTCGTCGACCAACCAGGCGCGCGCCAGTTCGGCTTCGATCTCCTCTTCGCTGGCGCCGTCGAACACAGGCACCAGGGCGCGGAAACCGAGTCGCTTGGCAGCCCAGCCCAGGTGCGTTTCCAGGATCTGGCCGATGTTCATACGACCAGGGACGCCCAACGGATTGAGGATGATGTCAACGGGTGTGCCATCTTCAAGGAATGGCATATCTTCGACGGGCACAACCTTGGACACTACACCTTTGTTGCCGTGGCGGCCGGACATCTTGTCGCCGGCCGTGATCTTGCGCCGTTGAGCGACCGAGACGCGCACCATCTTTTCCACACCGGCGGACAGCTCGATGTTGTCCTCGCGGGAGAAGACTTGCACGTCGACCACTTTGCCGCGCTCGCCGTGCGGCATGCGCAGCGAAGTGTCTTTCACATCGCGCGATTTCTCGCCGAAGATGGCACGCAACAGGCGCTCCTCGGGCGTCAGTTCTTTTTCACCTTTAGGCGTGATCTTGCCCACCAAAATGTCGTTGGGTCCAACCTCGGCGCCGATGCGCACGATGCCGAACTCGTCCAGGTCTTTCACCGCTTCTTCACCAACGTTGGGGATATCGCGGGTGATCTCTTCCGGGCCCAGCTTCGTGTCGCGGGCTTCCACTTCATATTTCTCGATATGGATCGAAGTGAAGCGGTCTTCCTGCACCAGCTTCTCAGAGATCAGGATGGCGTCTTCGAAATTGCCGCCTTCCCAAGAGATGAAAGCGACGGTAACGTTCTGGCCAAGAGCCAAATTGCCATCTACAGTCGAAGATGAATCGGCGATGACATCGCCTTTGCGCACGCGCTGGCCTTTGACCACCGCGGGGCGTTGATCGATGCAGGTGCTCTGGTTGGAGCGCTGGTATTTGCGCAGGTTGTAAATGCGCTCTTTGCGGTTGCTCTTATTGCGCAGCACGATGGAGTCGCCACTAACGGAGACTACTTCGCCTTCTTCTTCGGCTTGAATTACCTGGCCGGAGTCCTTGGCGGCGTGCCCTTCCATGCCTGTGGAGACCAGCGGCACTTCGGGCACCAGCAGCGGGACGGCCTGCGACATCATGTTCGAGCCCATCAGGGCGCGGTTGGCGTCGTCGTGCTCGAGGAATGGAATGAGCGCGGCGCTGATGCCCACCACCTGGTGGGGCGCCACGTCCATGTAATCGATCTCCTCCGGGCTGGAGAACAGGAAGCCGGAATGGTAGCGGGAAGAAGTGCGCTGGCGCACGAATTCACTGTGCTCGTTTAGCGGCGCATTGGCCTGCGCGATCTTGAAGCGATCTTCATCATCAGCCGACATGAATACTGTTTCGTCGGTGACATAAGGAACGATCTTCACTTCCTCAAGATCGTGTTTGGCGATCTCTTTCGCCAGGCGCTCATCGATGCGAGTGTCGGCCTTGGCGATCACCCTCTCGCTCTTGGGATCGATCAAATCTTCGCGCAGCTTGCGACCGATCAGTTTCTTTTCCTTCGCCGGCACGCTGTTGATCACCTTGCGATACGGCGTCTCGACGAAACCGTAATCGTTCACCCGCGCGAAGGACGCCAGGTTGCCTATCAGGCCGATGTTCGGACCTTCGGGAGTCTCAATGGGGCAGATGCGGCCATAGTGCGAGTGGTGCACGTCGCGCACGTCGAAGCCGGCGCGCTCGCGCCGCAGGCCGCCGGGGCCCAGCGCCGAGACGCGGCGCTTGTGGCGCAGTTCGGAGAGCGGGTTGGTCTGGTCCATGAACTGCGATAGCTGGCTGGACCCATAGAACTCGCGCAGCGCAGCCACAACGGGGCGGATGTTGATCAACGTGATGGGAGAGAGCTGTTCCTGATCGCGAATGGACATGCGCTCTTTAATCACGCGCTCCATGCGGCGCATGCCGACGCGCAGTTTGTTTTGAATTAATTCGCCGACGGTCTTCAGGCGGCGGTTGCCGAGATGGTCGATGTCATCCGCGCTCTCGACGCCATTGTTGATCAGGATCATGCGCCGCGCCAGATTGATAAGGTCGTACTTGGTGACCGTGCGATGCTCCAGCGGAACGCGGTCTTTCAGACCGAGTTTCTGATTCAATTTGTAGCGCCCCACTCTCTCGAGGTCATAGTGGCGCTGGTCGAAGAGCTGAGTCTCCAGGAACTCGGTGGCGTTATCCAACGTGGCCGGGTCGCCCGGGCGCATGCGTTTGAAGAACTCGATCAACGCAGCCTGGGCGACAGTCAGCTTTCCGTTGTTGGTATCCCATTCGGGTTCCTGATCCAGAGTGGTCTGGATGAACTTGCGGTCGGCGTTGGTGTCGATGTCGGTGAACAGCGCCAGGATCTCTTCATCGGTGCCGTGCTTTAGTGGGTTGTCCTTGAGGCCGTCGTCCACCGCGGAAAGCGCCCGCAGCAAAATAGTGATCGGCACGGTGCGCTTGCGGTTGAATTTCAGCGTCAGGTAATCCGTTTTACGAGTTTCGAATTCCATCCACGCGCCGCGATCGGGGATCAACTTCGCCGTCGCCAGCGGGCGGTTGGTGGCGCGATCCAGCGGAGCCTCGAAGTACACACCGGGCGAACGAATCAATTGCGAAACGACCACGCGCTCGGTGCCATTGATGATGAAGGTGCCCTTCTCCGTCATCTCGGGGAAGTCGCCCAGGAAGATATCTTGCTTGATCGGCTCAGGGACATCCGGCCCGGCCAGCAACACGGAGATGTACAGCGGGCTGGCGTAGGTCAGGTCGCGCTCGATGCATTCCTCGATGGAATACTTGGGCTTGTCGAACCAATACTTCAGCTTCCATTGTTTGGCTTCGGGAGTGCGGCTGGGGAAATACAACTTCATCCCCTTGTTGTAGGATTCGATGGGCGAGATCTCGTGGAAGAGATCCCCCAGCCCGTCGGCTTTTAATCGTTGGAATGAACTGAGTTGGACTTCAATAAGATCGGGTAACTGGAGTTGGGTGGATAAACGCGAATATGTTTTTGTTGGAAGAGCCTGCGCCATTCAGCGCCTCCTAGGGGGACCAAGCCACGAAAAGTGAAAAGCCGCTCTTGGATTACGGCAAGCGGCAAGATACCAATCCTTGATTATAGAGCAACTGGTCTATAAGTGTCAAGCTCGACTTTTTCCGTTTCCCCGCATTGGAAGCAGCTTATTTTAGCCTAATTCTCACAGAATTCCAAGATCCCCCGGCACCCTTGGAGCAGATACCAGATCGAATTGACGATGCCAGCTTGGCGATGTATCATCTTTTTCCAGGTTGGTCGGGCGCTCGCTGTATGCTTCGGTATATAGAGGAAAGTCCGCACTCCACAGAGCATGGCGCCGGGGAAAATCCCGGGGCGGGGAAACCTGCCGGTCGGGCCACAGAAACATACCGCTGCGAAAGCAGTAAGGTTGAAATGGTGGTGTAAGAGACCACCGGCGCGGGCAGCAATGCCCGCGGCCGGGCAACCGCCGCCAGGAGCAAGGCCAAGCAGGGACGAGCAGCGGCTCGCTGCGTTCGAGTCTCGGGTTGGCTGCACCGAGCCGTTGAGAGATCAGCGGCCCAGACAGATGATCGCCCAGGCGCGATCGGCCCAGGGATGAAGGGCACGGCACCCCGTCTTTCGACGGGGGTCCGTTGCCAGTAAACCTGAGCCCCGCGCTGGACAAAATGCGGCTTACAGACTGGCCTGGAACCACGACATGGAGACTGAGTGTGAAAGCACTCAGTCTCCTCCTTTTAGTGCCCCGGCTTTGCGAGAAGCGCTCATGCGAAGCAAATGAGCAGCGCACGAAGCAATCTCGAATCATTAGGGCCGGTGCCCATGGCCTTTGACGTATGATTACATTGTTATCGAAATATCCAAGGAGCCTCCATGCCAAACACTCTCCGTATCGGCTTCATCGGCCTCGGTCTCATGGGCAAGCCCATGGCCGGCCATCTGCTCAAAGCCGGCTTTCCGCTCACCGTCCACAATCGCAGCCGCGATGCAGTGGCCGAACTGGTCGCGGCCGGCGCCCAAGAGGCCCATTCCCCGAAGGAAGTGGCCACTCAATCCGACATCGTATTCACCTGCCTGCCCGACTCGCCTGATGTCGAGCAGGTAGTCCTCGGACCCAATGGCATCATGGATGCGGCACACCCCGGCCTCATCGTTGTCGATCACTCCACCATCAAGCCTGCCACGGCGCGCAAGATCGCTGAGGTGTTGACAGCCTCCGGCATCAGCTTCGTGGACGCGCCGGTCAGCGGCGGCCAGCTCGGCGCGCAAAATGGCACACTCACCATCATGATCGGCGGCGATGCCGCCGCCCTCGAACGCGCCCGCCCCGCTATGCAGGCTTATGGAAAAGCCATCACCCACATCGGCGCCTCCGGCGCCGGGCAGGTGGCGAAAGCCTGCAACCAGATCATGGTGGCGGCGCAAATGTCCGCCATGGCCGAACTGCTGATCTTCGCCCGCAAAGCGGATGTCGACCCGCGCAAGGTCGTCGAGGCCATACGCGGCGGCGCCGCTCAATGCTGGACGCTGGACAACAAGCCTCAGCGCCTGTTCGCCGGCAACCGCCAGCCAGGCTTCAAAGCCCACATGCAAGCCAAGGATCTTCACATCGTCATGGACAGCGCCGGCGAACTTGGTATGCCGCTACCGGCAACCGAAGTGAACGCGCGGCTCTATGACGAGATGCTGCAAATGGATTTGGGTGATTTAGATAATTCGGCGGTGATTGCCGTGATTGAAAAAATGTCGGGAGTTGCACTCTAAGCCCCACAATTACCTGACGCCTTTTTAATTCCCCAACCTGTTTTCAAAAAGAATTTCCGAAGGTGCCGAGTGCGACGTATCGCTGGTGAGATTGAACGGGCGGGTTTAGTCGTACGTGGGGTGCGGGAGGCGAGCGCAAGGAACCAAAGCTGGATGCTTCGTCGCCTCGCTGACGCTCAGCTCCTCGCAACTGCGGGAAGCACAGCTTCCCTTGACCCGCCCCTACAATCTAAAGAATGATGAAAAGAATGAACGCCCTTAATGCCCGACAGTTGAACTGTCGGGCTAATGTGCTAGGGCCACAGTACAACTGTGGCCCATCCAAAAAGGTTTATTTCTCGTTTTTCCGCGAATACCCCAGCCGATCAAGTTCTTTCTCGTCCTGGCGCCAATTGGCTTTAACCTTAACGCGCAGATCCAGAAACACTTTGCGGCCGCTCATGCTTTCGATCTCCTTGCGCGCCAACGAGCCGATCTCTTTGATCATCTTGCCGCCCTCGCCGATGACAATTCCTTTATGCGACTCGCGCTCCACGAATATTGTCGCCTCGACACGCGCCCCGGTTTCTCCGCGCTCCACAAAGCGGTCGATGCGCACGGCGATGCCGTGCGGCACTTCGTCTCGCAGCAGTCCCAACGCAGCCGCCCGGATCAGATCTGCGGCGATCTGCTTTTCGTAGAGGTCAGTTACCTGCTCCTCAGGGTAATACGCCTCTCCCGCGGGGATCAGCTCCAGCAGGATGCCGAGCAGATCAGCCAAACCAGTTCGCTCGGCGGCCGAGATCTCAATCGTATGCTTGCTGGCCACCAGCGAACCGTATTCCCCCCTCCTTCGGGCCAACACTTCTTCATTAACTAGATCAGCCTTATTTAGCGCCAGCACAACCGTCTGCCTCTTACCATCCACCCCCTGCGCCAGCAGCTTGTCTTCTTTATTAGGCGTCTCAGCTGCGTCCACCAGGAACAAGACTACATCGGCGTCTTCCAGCGCCGCCAAGGCCTGGGAATTCATAAATTCCCCGAGCTTGTTGCGCTCTTCATGCAAGCCCGGGGTATCCACGAATACGATCTGGGCGTTCTCCAGAGTCAGGATGCCCAACTGGTTGCGCCGGGTGGTTTGCGGCCGCGGCGACACCGCCGACACAGGCTGCCCCAGCAGCGCATTCATCAGCGTGGATTTCCCTACATTGGGACGGCCG
>Ga0209751_10007434_pt1 | contig 10051 bp, 5 predicted proteins | sample RifCSP13_1_FD_184019 | JGI IMG/M metagenome (GOLD analysis project Ga0209751, IMG submission 184019) | Soil microbial communities from Rifle, Colorado - Rifle CSP2_sed 13_1 (SPAdes) (version 2) | ecosystem: Environmental > Terrestrial > Deep subsurface > Rock core/Sediment | place: Rifle...
CCCCAGACCTGTTCGCCACCGGGGCGGTACCGGAGCGACTTGAAGGGAATCGCCATCTCGGTCACCCAACCGTGTTCGAACCGGCCGCTCCGGACGAACCACACCGTGTTCCAGTCGAAGTTGAGCGCCCGTTCCTCGATGACGAGGCCGTCGCGAAGCCCTCCGACGCCGTTGGTCTGGAAGTAGAAGCCGTTGCGCTGGTCGTAGAACGTGTCAAGGGCAACGGCAAAGTGATCGTCCATCAGGATGCCGCGGTTGTCGCGCCGCAGCTCGCGCGCCATGATCCGTTCGGGGTGCGTGTCCCACATGCGCGCCGACACGTAGATGTTCTGGCGGTCGAAGAACAGCCAGACCTCCGTCTTTTCCGTCGCGGGCGCGCCCTCGACCGGCTCCTGCTGAACGAAATCGCTGACCGCCGGCACTGCTGAGTACGCGCGCTCGTCCAGTCGCCCGTCGATCACGATCGGCTCATCGATGCGCACCGCCCGCATGGTCACGCGGCCGTTCCCGTCGCGGGAGACGACGGCAGGTGGAACGGGCGGCGGCGGCGTGACGCCCGCCGAAGTGGAAGCCCTGGCCGCCTCCGCCGGGGGAGCCGCGGCCTCCTGCGAGGCGGCTGGTGACGGCCGGAGCCAACACAGTGCGGCGACGAGCCCCACCACCACGAAGTGCGCGGTCGTTCGCCGCACACCCACACTCTCCAATCGATCGATGCTCACGGAGTTCCCACTAGCGCAGAATCCCCTTCAGGTCAGGCATGCGTCGTGACGGGCGCGGGCGGCGCGCTTCGGCGCCGCCCTCCTGAAGGATGGAAGGCCAAATTGCGTGACGGTCTGACCAGGGGCTTTCCCTCTTTCTGTTCCACGCGATGATGCCGGAAGCGCTTCAAGTATAATCCGTGCGCCGTACCCGTCCGCATAACCGAGGAATTCCAGGCAGCTCCACGCCCATCCCAGATTCATTCCGACACTTATGGCCTCTCGACATCGCTGGACGAACGTAAGCGCCACGCTCCTGACCACGCTGTTCGCTTTCGGTTCCTTCGCGGGCGCTCAGGACATAGGCATGAGCGCTACTCCCGCTCCTCGGGTGATCGATGGACCGCCGCCGCCCGTCGATCCTGAGGTGGAATCGCGCGATAACCAGGGACACGCGACCATCCGCGCCGTGCGCATCGCCGGGCCGCTCAAGATCGATGGCAAGCTCGATGAGGAGATGTACCAGGAAGTGAGGCCCATCGGTGGATTCATCCAGCAAGAGCCGCATGAAGGCGAGTCCATCACCGAAAGAACCGAAGCCTGGGTGTTCTTCGACGACACCACCCTCTACGTGGCGGCGCGGTGTTGGGATAGCCGCCCCGAGCGCGAGATTGCCAACGAGCTTCGGCGCGACATGGTCAACATCAGCAATAACGACAACTTTGTCGTCATCCTGGATACGTTCTATGACCGTCGGAACGGCTTCTACTTCCAGACGAGCCCGGTGGGTGCGCTCCGTGACCTCACCATCACCGACGAGGGGAACCCCAACGAAAGCTGGAACACGATCTGGTACGTGAAACCGGGAAGGTTTGACGGTGGCTGGACCATGGAGATGGCCATCCCGTTCAAGTCACTTCGTTACGGCAGCGCGGGGCCGCAGGTATGGGGCATCAACTTCCGCCGCACCATGAAGTGGAAGAACGAGAACGCCTTTCTTACGCGCGTGCCCAATGCGTATGGCGGGCTCGGCATCTTCTATTTATCGGTGGCCGGGACGCTCGTGGGGCTGGAGGCGCCGGCTTCGTCGAGGAACCTGGAACTGAAACCTTACCTCGCCAGCTCGATCACGACGGATCGAACGGCAGCGGTGCCGACGTCGAACGAGTGGGCCAAGAACGTTGGGTTCGATTTCAAGTACGGGCTCACACGCGGCCTCATCGCGGATGCCACGTACAACACCGACTTTGCGCAGATCGAGGAAGACCTCCAGCAGGTCAACCTGACGCGCTTCAGTCTGTTTTTTCCAGAGAAACGCGACTTCTTCCTCGAAGGTCAGGGCGTGTACGCATTCGGCGGGGCGCAGCTCGTCGCGAACCCCGGCGCCCTGCCGGCTCAGTTGCAGGACACGGCGGGGGACGTGCCGATCGTGTTCTTCAGCCGGCAGATCGGCCTCCTCAACGGCCAGGCGCTGCCGGTGATTGCCGGTGGGCGACTGACGGGGACGATGGGGCGCTACAGTATCGGGGCGCTGAACATCGAGACGGACGACAAGCCGTCGGCCGGCGCGGTCCGAACGAATTTTGCGGCGTTCCGGGTCAAACGCAACATCCTGAGAAAGAGCAATGTCGGAGTGATCGCCACGCGCCGAGGGCCAAGCGCCGGCGGGGTGGGCGACAACATCGTCGTGGGGGCGGACGCGAACCTGAACTTCTACAAGTCGATCAGCGTGAACAGCTACTTCGTGAAGACGCGGTCCGACGGTCTCACCGGCCACGACACGAGTTACCGGACACGGTTCGATTACATGGCCGATCGCTACGGGCTCGCATTTGAAGAGATGATGGTCGGTGACAACTTCAACCCGGAGATCGGATTCCGGCGGCGGCACGACTTTGCGCGCAACTACGCGCTGGCGCGCTTCAGCCCTCGTCCGAAGAACAGCCGGGTCGTACGACGGTTCACGTTCCGGGGGAGCTTCGACTACGTGACCAATGGCGACCGCACGCAGCTGGAGAACCGGACCCTCAAAGGGAACTTTCTCACCGAGTTTCAGAACAGCGATAACGTCCAGCTCGAGCACACGCACGACTACGAATTTCTTCCGCAGGACTTCCACATTAGTCCGGGTGTTGTGGTGCCGACGGGGGGCTACACTTACCAGAACACCAAGGTCACCTACCTTCTCGGTCAGCAGCATCGTGTTTCTGGCACGGCCTCCCTGGCGCACGGATCGTTTTACGGAGGCGGCACGAAGACCGAGTTGAACTTCTCGGCCGGCCGCGGCATCGTGACGTCGCGGTTCTCGATCGAGCCGGGGCTGTCGTTCAACCGGGTCGATCTCCCGTTCGGCGAATTTTCTGCGGGGCTCTGGAACGCGCGGATCGTCGTGGCGCCGACGCCCCGCATGGCGATCAGCAGTTTGTTGCAGTTCAACGCGCTTGCGCACACGTTGAATTCGAGTGTGCGCCTGCGCTGGGAGTACATCCCTGGCAGCGAGCTGTTCCTCGTGTACAGCGACGGCCGGAACGCGCTGGTGTCGGGCGTCCCCGAGCTGATGAATCGCACGCTGGCCTTCAAGGTGACGAGGCTTTTACGGTTTTGATCAGCGACAAGCTCATGCACAAAACCGCCGATAATCGCGGCGATCAGGATTCTTGAGCCCGCGCTCTCCCCTCGGTACAGCTACGGAGTCCGGATACCGTAGAATGTTCTTCTTCTGCAGCCCTCCATTTGCTCCGTTCGCGGCCCTCTGACCAGCACGAGCCTTCAGCAGGCGGCGCTCTGGGCAGCCCTTTGGCTCATCGCGCTGCCGGCATCTCCCGCCACTGCCGATCAGGCATCCGAGGCGCCGCAGGGGCAGCCAGCCGTCACGCGCGATGACCAGGGCCGGGTCACCTTGCGCGCCGTGCGCATCAGCCAGCGGCTCGAGATCGATGGTCGCCTCGACGAAGACGTGTACAGCGTCGTGCCGGCCGCCGGCGGCTTCATCCAGCAGGTGCCGCACGAAGGGGAGCCGGCCACGGAAAAGACCGACACGTGGATATTCTTCGACGAAGAGAACTTGTACATATCCGCCCGCTGCTGGGATAGCCAGCCGGAATCACGCTGGGTCGCCGATGAGCTGCGCCGCGACTCGACCAACGTCATGCAGGACGAGAACCTTACCGTCGCGTTTGATACGTTCCACGATCGCCGGAACGGCTTCTATTTTCAGACTTCCCCGCTCGGCGCGATTCGCGATCAGGCGTTCACCGACGAGCGGGTCTTCAATGCGAACTGGAACACCGTCTGGGAGGTGAAGTCCGGGCGGTTCGACGGCGGCTGGACCGTGGAGATGGCGGTCCCGTTCAAGTCGTTCCGCTATCGAGGATCCGGCCCTCAGGTCTGGGGGATCAACTTTCGTCGGATGGTCGCCTGGAAGAACGAGACATCGTTCTTCACTCCGATGCCCGCAGCCTACGGGCCTCCCGGGATCGCCCGGATGTCGGCAGCGGCGACGCTCGTAGGATTGGAGACGCCCGCGCAGTCGATGAACCTCGAGCTGAAGCCGTACGCGATCTCGACGTTGACCACCGACCTCGGCTCGAGCGATCCATTCAGGAACGATCTTGCGGGCAGTGCCGGCTTCGATTTCAAGTACGGGCTCACGCGCGGGCTGATCGTCGACGCGAGCTACAACACCGACTTTGCGCAGGTCGAGGAGGACCTCCAGCAGGTCAACCTCACGCGCTTCAGTCTTCAGTTTCCGGAGAAGCGCGACTTCTTTCTCGAAGGACAGGGCGTCTTCCTGTTCGGTGGAAGCGGTGGAGGCGGTGGAGGCGGTGGAGGCGGTGGAGGCGCAGGCAACGATGGGCCGATCCCGTTTTTCAGCCGGCGCATCGGGACGAGCGGCGGCCAGGCAGTACCCGTCGTGGCCGGCGGCCGCCTCACCGGGACCGTAGGCAAGTTCGGCATCGGCCTGCTCAACGTGCAAACCGACGACAAGCCGGACGCCGACGCCGTCGCCACGAACTTCTCGGTCGTCCGCTTGAAGCGGGACATCCTCCGCCGCAGCAATGTCGGCCTGATCGCGACGCGGCGCTCGCCGACCGCCGGTGACGATGGGTCGAGCGCGACAATCGGCAGCGATCTGAACCTGTCGTTCTTTCGGAATGTCACCATCAACAGCTACTACCTGCGAACGAGCTTGCCCGGAGCCACGGGCGACCAGTCGAGCTACCGCGGCCGGTTCGACTACGCACACGATCGGTACGGACTGCAACTCGATCACCTGCGGGTGGGCGACGACTTCAATCCCGAGGTCGGGTTCACGCGGCGCACCAACTTCCGCCGCACCACCGCCGCCGTCCGCTTCAGTCCCCGCCCGAGGGCGAGCCGGCTGGTTCGCAAGTTGAACTGGAACGCCAACTACGACTACATCACCGATGGCCGGGCGACGCGCATCGAAAACCGCCAGGCCGCCGCGAACTTTCAAATCGAGTTCCATAGCGGTGACACGTTCAGCACCGACTACAGCCACGATTTCGAGTATCTTCCGCAAGACTTCGAAATCTCGCCAGACATAGTCCTTCCTGTCGGTAATTACGAGTACGACACCTTCCGCCTCACCTACAACCTGGGCCAGCAGCGCAGCGTATCGGGGCGCGCGAACGTTGCGGTCGGCAGCTTCTACAACGGCACGAAGCGCGAGGCCAACTTCAGCTCGGGCCGCATCACGCTGTCCTCGCGGGTGAACATCGAGCCGGGCGTCACGCTGCACTGGATCGATCTGCCGCAGGGGAACTTCCAGACGCGCTTAATCACGGCGCGGGTCATCTACACAGGCTCCCCGCGAAGCCTCATCAGCAGCCTGATGCAGTACAACGCGAGCGACCACACGCTGAGCTCCAGCGTGCGTCTGCGTTGGGAGTACCGACCCGGCAGCGACCTGTTCGTGGTCTACAGCGAAGGCCGGAACACGACCGTGGGCGGCGTGCCGGAACTCGTGAATCGATCGCTCGCGGTCAAGATCACGCGGCTGGTTCGTTTCTAGCCCACTCGCGCGGATCCGAGTGGGCAATAAGCGGAACCGAACCCCGCGTCGTAATAGCACACATCTGAGACTTCTCTCACATCCACAATTGCGGTTTCTGCCCGTTTGCCTCATCGCTTTGCTGGCGGCGCCGGCCTCGGCCGGGAGCGGCCTCGCGCCTCCACGGGCGCAGGGCGCCACCCCGCAGCAGGCGAGGTCGGCCGAGGCAGCCGCCCGGTCCGCCGTGGTGACGCGGACGACCGAGTCGATGGCCATCGACGGCCTGCTCGACGAGCAGGCCTGGAGCACGGCCCCGAAGATCGGGGACCTGGTTCAGCGTCAACCCCTTCCCGGAGAGGCCCCGACGGAGCGTACCGACGTCACGCTCCTCTACGACGACGACAATCTCTACATCGGCGTCATGGCGTACGACTCCGAACCGGCGCGAATCCTCGGTTCACAGATGGCGCGTGATGGCGCCCTGGGCTCCGACGATCGCATCGAGATCCTGCTCGACACGTTCCGGGATCAGCGAAGCGGGTTCTACTTTGCCAGCAATCCCGTGGGCGCGCTCGTTGACGGCCTGACGTTCGGCAACGGCCAGCTCAACACCGACTGGGATGCGATCTGGGATGTGCGCACGAGGCGGATCGGTGAAGGGTGGGTGGCGGAGTTTGCGATTCCCTTCAAGAGCCTGAACTTTCCCGCGGGACAGACGGTCTGGGGATTCAACATCCAGCGCACGGTCTATCGCAAGCTCGAGGACATCCGGTGGTCGGGCGCGCGCCTCGAGACGCAGTTCCTGCAGGTGTCCGAGGCCGGCGAGATCACGGGCCTCCAGGGCCTCTCGCAGGGCATCGGCCTCGACCTGCGTCCGTTCCTCGCCGGGAACACGCTGCATCTGGCGGGCTCGGGCGAGAACGACTTCGCCGGCAAGCCCGGGCTCGATCTCTTCTACAGCATCACGCCGAGCCTGAAGCTGACCGCGACGTTCAACACGGATTTCGGCGACACCGAGGTGGACGCGCGCCAGATCAACCTGCAGCGTTTTTCGCTGTTCTTCCCGGAGAAGCGGTCGTTCTTCCTCGAGGACGCGGGTGTCTTCACGTTCGCCAGCACGGGGCCGCCGCCGGCGTTTGGCATCCCCGCGACCGGCGCGGACGTGTATCCGTTCTTCAGCAGGCAGATCGGCCTGCTCGGCGGCGAAGAAGTGCCGCTCCATGCGGGCGCCAAGCTGACGGGGCGGGTGGGCCGGACCGACGTGGGCCTGCTCAGCGTGCGGACGGGCGATCTCCGGACCGCGGCCGACGAGAAGAATTTCTTCGTCGGCCGGGTCAAGCGCAACCTGTTCCAGCAGTCCTACGTGGGCGTGCTCTTCACGGATGGCCATCCCGTCCGCGGCCGTTCGGGTCGGACGTACGGCGCGGACCTGCGCCTGACGACGTCGCGCTTCCTCGGCGGCTCGCGCAATTTTGACGTGACCGCGTATGCCGCGCGGAGCGTCAACGCCGGTGTGTCCGACAACGACTGGTCGTACGGGTTCTCGGCCCACTATCCGAACGACAAGTTCAGCGCCCAGGTGGCGATCCGGGAAGTGCAGGAGAACTTCAGGCCTGCGCTCGGCTTCGCCCAGCGCGACAACATCCGGATGCTGCGCGCCGCGGGCAGCTTCAACCCCAGGCCCAGGGAATTCCTCGGCATCCAGCAGATGTTTCACGATGTGTATTTCACCCAGTTCACGCGGCTCGACAACAACCAGGTCGAGAGCTGGGACCTCTACGTCACGATGCTCGACTGGCACTTGAATTCGGGCGACAGCTGGCACGGCATGCTCGACGTCAATCCCACGTTCGAGCGCCTGTTCGAGCCCTTCCAGATCTCGCCCGGCGTGATCCTCGCGCCAGGCGAGTACCGGTTCACGCGCCTGCGGAGCAATCTCTTCGCCACGGCGTCGCGGCGCGCACTCTCGGCCAACGTCACGGTCTTCTACGGCAACTACTGGTCGGGCACGGCCGAGCAGGTGACGACGGGGGTGACCTACAGGATTCCGCCGTCGTTCCAGATCAGCGTCAACACGAACCAGACCTGGGCGCGGCTGCCGGAAGGCCACTTTACTGCGCGCATCTTCACGTCGAACATCAACTACAGCGCATCGCCGCGGTTGTCGTTCTTCAACCTGATTCAGTACGACAACCGGTCGCGGAACCTGGGGTGGCAGAGCCGCGCACGATGGACCCTCAAGCCCGGCAACGACCTGTTCATCGCGTTCAACCAGGGGTGGATCCACGAAGAGGGCGACCACCTGCGGTTCAGGGCGCATGACAGCAAGGTGTCCGCGAAGCTGCAGTACTCGGTGCGGTTCTAGCGAGGCGAGCCCCTCGGCGTGGGAACCTACCCTCCGATTCCCAGTTGCTGCGCCTGCGTCCGCTCGTCCTTCGCGAGTTCGTCCGGCAGGCCTTCGTACACGATGCGCCCTTTGGTCATGATGTAGACCTTGTCGGCGAGTTGCAGCGCCAGCCGGAGGTTCTGTTCGACGAGCAGGATCGACATCCCTTCATTGCGCAGCCGGTGAATCGTCTCCGCGACCTGCCGCACCGTCATCGGGGCGAGCCCCTCCGACGGCTCGTCGAGCAGAAGCAGTCTGGGACTCGTCATCAGCGCACGGCCGATCGCCAGCATCTGCTGCTCGCCGCCGCTCAACTCGGTCCCGCGATTCGATCGCCGTGCCGCAAGGTTCGGGAACAACGCCCAGATCCGATCAAGCGTCCACCCGTCTGAACCCGAACATCGAGCGCCGAGCGTGAGGTTCTCCTCCACCGTGAGCGTCGGGAAGATCATCCGGCCCTGGGGCACCAGGCCGACCCCCATCCGGGCGATGACGTGCGTCGGAGCCGCGGTGATGTCGACCTCGTCGAACACGATCGATCCGGACGCGGCCGGCGTCAGCCCCATGATCGAACGCACCAGCGTCGTCTTCCCGACGCCGTTGCGCCCGAGCAGGGCAACGAGCGATCCGTCGGCCACCTCCAGCGAGGCGCCCTGCAGAACGTAGCTGCTCCCGTAGTATGTCTCGACCTCACGCACTCGCAGCATCGTCAGAGCCCGCCGAGGTAGATGTCCTGGACGAGTCTGTTCGCCCGAATCGCGTCGGGCGGACCCGCAGCGACGAGCTGCCCCTGGTTGAGCACTGTCACCATCTCCGCGAGCGCGAAGGCGACGTCCATGTCGTGCTCGATGAACAGGATGGTGATCTCGCGAGGGAGCGCCTGGAGCAGCGACAGGATCCTCGAGACCTCCGCGCGCGCGAGCCCTGCCGTCGGCTCGTCGAGCAGCAGCAGCCTGGGACGGCACGCCAGGGCGACGCCGATCTCGAGCTGGCGCTGCTCGCCGTACGCCAGCGACTGGACCAGCATTTCTTCCCGTCGTGCCAGTCCGACGCCATCGACGATCCGACGCGCCTCGTCCAGGAGCGCCGGCATCCGCTCGACCGCGCGCCACGCGATGTATTTCGTCCGCCGCGTTCCCTGGACCGCGAGGATCACGTTCTGCAGCACGCTCATCCCCCGGAACAGCGTCGTCACCTGAAACGTCCGGGCGATGCCCATCGCCGCGCGTCGATAGGGCGGATCGCGCGTGATGTCACGATCCCGAAAGCGGATCGCCCCGCTCGTCGGCGCGATCTCGCCAGCGAGGATCTTGAAGAGCGTCGTCTTCCCGGCGCCGTTCGGCCCGAGGATCGCCTGACGGCTTCCCTCGCACACGTTCAGGTCGATGCCGGCCAGCGCGTGCAGCCCGTCGTACGTCTTGCCGAGGCCGGACGCCTGCAGGCAGAGTGGTGCGTCCGTCACTCGCAGTTCCTGCAGGGCGGATAATCACGTGAATACACCGGCCTCGTCAGGAACGTCTTCGGATCGTAGGTCCAGAACTGGGAGACGTTGGGCAGCGTCGCGATGACGGTGTTCTGAAGCTCGCCGCCGACGCGATCGACCCGGCGAATGTATACGTTCTCGATCACCCCGCCGTACTCATCGAAGCTGATCGGCCCGCGAGGAGCACCAGAGATCTTCGTGTCCCGCAGAGCATCAATCAGCTGTTGCCCGACGCCTGGGTTGCCGCCGGTGCGATCGAGGACGGCGGCGATCACCTGAGCCGTCACGTAGCCCCCCTCCGCGCGGTAGCCCGGCGCGTCGCCGTACTCGGCCCTGAACGTCTTGACGAACTCCTGCGCCTCGGACGTCTGGAGCGCCGCGCTCCAGTGGAGCACTGTGACGAGCCCGATCGCTTCGTCGCCCATCGACTTCAACACCGCTTCGTCGGTCGTCGCCGCAGCGATCGGGCT
>Ga0209751_10007437_pt1 | contig 10049 bp, 10 predicted proteins | sample RifCSP13_1_FD_184019 | JGI IMG/M metagenome (GOLD analysis project Ga0209751, IMG submission 184019) | Soil microbial communities from Rifle, Colorado - Rifle CSP2_sed 13_1 (SPAdes) (version 2) | ecosystem: Environmental > Terrestrial > Deep subsurface > Rock core/Sediment | place: Rifle...
ACTTTTCCTCGACAAGAAGAACCAGCTCATTGCCGATGAAGTGCAGCAGGAAGGTACGGTTGACCACACTCCGGTCTACACCCGAGAAGTGATGAAGCGCGCCCTCGAACTTTCTGCATCCGCCATCGTTCTTGCACACAACCATCCCTCGGGCGATCCCACGCCATCCTTCGCTGATATCGATATGACACGGAAGATCATCGATGCCGGAATGAAGCTGGGCATCACGGTGCATGATCATGTGATCATCGGCCGCCAGGGCCATACCAGCTTCAGGGCTTCAAAATTGATTTGATTTCTTGCAAGTCGCCGGGCGTATCCACATCCAGCAAAACACCCTTTGACTGGACCACGACTTCAAAAATCTCGTTTCCGCGTAAATCCATCACGCGCTTTCCACCCTGGTCGCCTTCGATGCTTTCCAACGCCTTGAAATGTTGCCGCCCCCATAAAACCGGATTTCCCCGAACGCCATCGCAGGTTGGAACGCAAATCGTGCGATGCGAGGACTCATCGAATGAGGAGACGAGTTGATCGATCGTCCGCGCCTCAATCAGTGGCATATCGCCAAGACAAATCAACGCTCCGTCGGCATCGAGCGAAACCGCATTGAGCCCGGCTTTCAGGGACGTTGAAAGACCTTCGGCAAATTTTGCATTATGAACAAATGCCACATCCAGGGATTGAAGCGCCTCGCGGACATTTTCGTCCTCGTTGCCTGTCACCACAATGACATCGTATACGTTCGACGCCAACAGCATTTCAACGCTGTGACGGATCATGGGTTTGCCGCCGAGATCAGCCAGAAGCTTGTTGGACCCCATGCGCTCGGATCTGCCCGCCGCCAGCACAATCGCAGTAATTTTTGACGCACGTTCCGCCATTTACTTGCTTTCCCTGGGTAATGGCCGCGAAGGAATTTCAGCCAGCAGCCCCCCTGCCCCCATATCCGTGATGTCATGTGAGGTCACATCAAGTCCAGCCAGCACCCGTTGCAAGACAAAATCAAAACCATTCACCTTGGGCGATCGCGCACAGCTTGGAACGCCTATCACCGGCACGCCCCGCAAATTGCCCAGCATCATCAAGTTGCCGGGATCAACCGGCATGCCGAGATGAATAACCTCGCCGCCCGCAGCGGCAACACTTGCGGGCACAACGTCACCGCGGTCAACAATTGCAGAGGCACCAAACACGAGAATGGGATCGCACATCGCATCATGCAGTTTTGAGACAGCGTTTTGCACTGCTTCAATTGTGTGATCACACACAATGACGTCGGAGATTTCACTCCCAAGCGCTGTCACGCGTGCCCGCATCGATGCTTCGGATTTTTCCAGAATCGAAGTCTTAACTCGCGCCAGCTTTGTGATGACCAACCCCACCCTCTTTGCACGAAGTTCTGCAACCCGAACAAGCGGCTCATCTCCAATAACCGCCAAAGCTCTGTCCAAAATTTTTCGCGGCACTGCAAAGGGAATGATTTTCACCGTTGCAATGATCTGTTGGGGATCAACAACGTTGAAAGAGCCCACTGTTGCCAGAGTCAGGCTTTCATGCACGCCGTTTAGCGCATTGACACGCGCCATGTCCAACACGGCAAGGCCCCGCTGACCGGCATAAAGATTGACACGTCCGGTAAATGGTTCGCGCGCACTTACATTGGCCCCGCAAATTCTCGCCGCAATCGCTTGAGCCGCTTCATCTTCCGGTACATCATCGTCACCGAGCCGTGCGGCAAAAACTTTTGAAATTCCAGACTCCGCAAGAAGCGCAATGTCCGAAGCGGTAAGCCCTCTTCCCTTCTTGAACACGCCCGTCGCGTGGCAAACGGAATGGGCCAATACGGCACCCTCTGCCTCAGTAGTAGGAATTTCTCCAAATTTCATCTCAGGAACCCAGGCGCAAGGTGTGGGTCATTTCCGCCATGATGGAAATGGCAATTTCAGCGGCCCCCTTCGCCCCAATGTCCAAACCGATAGGACCATGGATTCGGGTGATCTTTTCATCGGAAAGGCCTATCTCTTTTAATCTCGCAACTCTGCTGGCCTGGGTTTTCTTCGATCCCAAGGCGCCGATGTAAAAGCATTCTGAATGCAGTGCCAGATTGAGTGCCGGATCATCAATCTTGGGATCATGGGTCAGTGCCAATAATGCAGTTCGCGCATCAAGTCCTAGAGAAGGCAACACTTCATCAGGCCACTTCACGTGCAACGAAATATTAGGAAAGCGCGCGCCCGTGGCAAAAGCCCCTCTGGGGTCAATCACGCTAACGTCGTAGCCCGCCTGCACCGCCATGGGGATCACGCTTTGCGCGATATGAACAGCGCCAATGATCACCAGCCGCAAGGGTGGGTTATAAACATGGACAAATTCATCGTCATGGAGGCCCGACTCATCGAAGCGAAAGGCCTCTTCAAGAATATTGCCGAGCGGATCGTTGGCGCTCTGCTCCTTGCTGACCATGCGCTGCGCCCCGTTTGCAATCTGCGTGATGATGGCAACTGCCCTGCGCTCCGCCCTTGCGGCTAACAAGACATTGAGAAGCGCCCGTTTCACGGCTCCAGTGGCTCCACAAAAATCTTGATTCTCCCGCCACAGGCGAGCCCCACGTTCCAGGCTGTTTCATCGGCAACGCCAAAGTCCAGAACCTTCGACTTTCCCGTGGCCATGGCTTCCAGCGCCTCTGTCACCACGGCGCCTTCGACACAGCCGCCCGATACGGAACCGGCGAAATTTCCTTCCCCGTCAATGGCCAACTGGCTGCCAACGGGTTGCGGGGCCGAACCCCAGGTTTCAATCACCGTTGCAAGGGCAACTTGCCGCCCCTCCGCCGCCCAGAAGGACGCCTGATCAAGTATCGAATTTCCGTCCACGCGCAACTCCCATTTTGGCCGAAGTGAAACCACAGAGGACATGACCGCGTATATGTGTCAAGATACTCAAGTGTGGGAGGCCCAAAATGCTTCGCTCGGCCTTGGCCATAGTACTTTGGTGGTTCCTGTCGCTCAGCGCCTTTGCCGATACCATAAGTGTGGCCGAAAAGGCTGAATTTCAACGTATTATCACGGCGCAAATCACCGCTTTCAGGGCCGACGATGGGCAGGCCGCCTATGATTTTGCGGCACCGGTCGTGAAAAACATTTTCCCAACGCCTGAAATCTTCATGGCCATGGTGAAGCAGGGCTATCCCCAGGTCTACCGGCCCCAATCCTTCAATTTCACTGAAACCTTGATTGATCCCATGGGCAGGCCCGCCCAGAAAATGACGGTCGTGGGCCCCGACGGCAAGTCCTACATCGCCCTCTATTCCATGGAAAAGCAGCCTGATGGCACCTGGCTCATCTCCGGCTGCACATTGTTGGAAATACCGGGCGTTGACGCGTAGGCAGGAAGGGCGATCCATGCCAGTCTGCCGCCCATGGAAACTGATTCACTGAAGCCATCACATATCGACCGATGGGGCCTTGCCCTGGCCGCAGCTATCATTTTGGCGATTGCCCTAATACTTCTAAGCATGGGCCGCGAACCCATATGCAAGTGCGGTTACGTCAAGCTCTGGCATGGCGTCGTTTTCAGTTCAGAAAACTCACAACATCTCAGTGACTGGTACACGCCCTCCCACGTCATCCATGGCTTCCTTTTCTATGGGCTGTTCTGGCTCATCGGAAGCAAGTGGCCCCTCGCCCTGCGGCTCTGCCTCGCCGTTGTCATCGAAGGGGCCTGGGAAATCTTCGAGAATACGGACTTCATCATCAACCGCTACCGTGAAGCTACAATCTCTCTGGATTACTATGGCGATAGCGTCATCAATTCCGCGAGCGACATCGCCGCCATGGTCGCGGGGTTTTACGCCGCATCACGGTTGCCCGTCTCGACGGCTATCGCATTGATGGTAGCCTTGGAAATATTTGTTGCGGCACTTATCCGCGACAACCTCACGCTCAATATAATCATGCTCATCTACCCACTCGATTTCATTAAGGAGTGGCAGGCAGGCACTTGAGCGACTTCTTGAAGTTGTTTGCCGTTCGCTTTGTCGTTGTCTTTCCACCTTAGTCCAGCAGTTCCACCATTTTTGGGCGGCTTTGGACATAACGCCTATGGGTTTCAACGTATGTTTCCTCGAATAACTCGTCGATCGCGCCCGCTGCCATGAAGCCCTTGGAAAATCCCTGAACCACAGGATCGAAGGCAAGTTCAGAGGCGCGGATAACATGCGCCAGCAGGCTGCGTGGGTCTTCGTTGCCCACTGCGATGCGGATGGTTGTGCGTGTGATACCTGCTTCGGCAAGCGCTGCATCAGACATTTCGGAATGGCTGGTAAGGGCTGGACAGAGGACAACGCTGTTGGTCTGGCCGAGGCTCACCTGCAAGCCGAACACCGGTTCAAGCAAATCGAAGAATGCCTTGAAGGCTTCCCGTGGCAAAGATTTTTGACCGGGCTTCGCTTCAAAGTCGATGGTGAACAGTGGTGCGGGAAGGCCGAGAAACATGTTCGCCTCGCGAAGTGCAGCGTTGGGATGGCCCGGAACCGCTGAGCAATTCACATTGATGCCGGGATGGGCCGCAAGGGCTCTGGCAAACACCGTGGTAGTGATGCACTTCGCCAGCATGCGAAGCTCAAGCGTCCGCATGCCGTTGATCACTTCATAGGCCTTGTCGGCATCAAGAAAAGCACCCTTGATGTAGTACACATTCCAGAACAGGGTTTCGTCCCAGTTGATGGTACGGGTCCTGCCATCTGGAGTAGCCATCTCCGCCTTGCTGCCCTTGGGCAGGAACATCAGTTCATTGCGGGCAATGACCACACCCGCCGTTGTGGCACCATAACCTGCGAGGTCCTTCGTATAGGAATGGATCACAAAGTCGGGCCGCTCGGCGGGATCCTCGCGGCGCAGCACCGGATGCAGGAACGGCGTACCGACAGTTGAATCACAGATGACAGTGAGGCCCGCTTCGTGAGCGGCGCGACAGATCGCGGCGACATCAAGGACATGGCCATGGGGATTGCATGGGCTTTCGAGATAAACATAGACTTGCCGTCCCGCTCCAATGCGCTCCGAATATTTCAACTTCACCGCCTCGAACGCCTTGGCAAAGTCTCCGGCCGTGTAGCCGTCAAACCAGTTGACGGCGATATCGAGATTGCTGCTCTTGCCATACCAGTCATGGAGCAGTTGGTAGCACCCGCCATAGATATTGCGGTTGGCGAGTATAATATCCTGATAGCCGAGAAGATGGGCCAAGGTAGAATCAACCGCTGCCATGCCGGAGTTGAAATTCCAGGCGAAATACTCATGGGCCAGCGGCCCCGCCTCAACATCGACAATGTGATTGGCAAGGCTCACCGAGGTAGGATTCAGCAAGCGCGAGTAAATTTCATGCAGCAGTTCCTTGCCCTTGAAGGCATCCTCGACCCATTCGACGCACGCATAAAGATAGGTGGCGGTGCGGGTGATGACAGGCGTGGCCGAGAAGATCGCGGTCACATTATCGAAAATCGGATAGGGCCCGCGGGCAGCACCGGGGCCGTTGCGCCCTGCGAGTGACTGGTAAGTGCGGCGCATCGGCGACTGCAAATTGTCGAGAACCTTGGCGAGCTGGAAACAAGCGAAGCGCTTGGCATTGAACCATGCGATGCGATCCTTGCGGTCCAATCCCGAGAGTGCAGCACCTGTTAGGGCTACAAGTTCATGAGCGGCGGCATTGGCTTGGTAAAGGCTGTGGGTCAGCCTTGCCAGCGTCTGGCCATAAGCGGACGCAGGATCAATGGCGAAATGGCGCAGCTGTTCATCGACCAGGTCTTCAATCGAACTTGCTGCAGTCGTGTTCCTTAACGGGCTGAGCTGGCGGGCATTGGCGATGCTGGGCATGGCGGCGTTCCTCTTCGTGTGGATGACCTCATTGTGACACAATTGAACTGGCAAATTCCGCTATTATAGCCATTTTATTTGCGATCTTTGGCAGATTCTGCCAAAAACAAATGAATGTTAGACAGTTTAAATTACAAAATCATCCGCGCCCTTCAGGCCAATGGCCGCATGACGATTCAGGAACTGGCAAGCGCGGTGAACCTGTCACCTTCACCGTGCCTGCGCCGGGTTCGCATTCTGAAAGAGCAAGGTGTTCTCAAGGGTTATGCCGCGGTTGTCGATGAGGCGCGCTATGGCCTCCCTGTCACGGTGTTCGTGCGCATAAGGCTGGAGCGCCATTCTGAAGAGAAGGTGGGCCGCTTCGAAAGCTCAATCCGTGCGATCGGCGAGATCCTTGAGTGCTATCTGCTGGCAGGTGATTTCGATTACATGCTGCGTGTGTTGGTGCCCGATCTCAAATCTTATGAAGATTTCATCCGCGAGCGCATTCACACCATTCCCGGAATTGCAGCAATCGAGACGAGCTTCGCCTATGGAACGATAAAGCGAACGTTGGTATTCCCTGATCCACCCGCTTGATACGTCAAACAGTGGCAGGCCGGAAGCTGATTCACTTCACACAGGTGACACGGCTGAAGCCTTTGGCCGCCTTTTTTGTTGTCTTGCCGGTGCCAATTTGGACGGTAGGCTTTACGCCGCTGACATACTTGAAATTCTTCGCCGTACTGAATCCCTGTTGCGTGCACCAGGCCTCGGCAGCTTTTTTCCCGCAACCGTTTTCCCCGTCGAAACACCAGTTCAGGCGAACGCCTTCATGCATTGGATCTCTGAACGTTTCGTTCGTGGTTTCCGTCACAGGCGGCGGTGCTGGCGTGGAAGGAGCCTCCGTTGCTTCAATTGGCGCGGGCGGAGGAGGCGCTACGGGCAAAGCAACCGTGGCACAAGTGATAGACGTAAAACCATCGCAATAGGACTGGTCACAGACCTCGCCTGTTGCGATAAGCCGTGTCGGTGTTGAAGCGCCAATGTCGGGAGCCTGCTTGGAATCAACAGCTTTGTCAAAACCGACAGTCTTGCACCAGGTTGTTGCCGCAGGTGCGCCACAGCCTTCGCCCCAGTTCACGCACCAATCAAGGCGGTCGCCGCCAATTGTTGGATTGTCAAATGTTTTGGTCTCGGCTTCAACGAGGCGAGATGAAAAGCAAAACGCCACTACAGCTGCAATGACGCAAACAAAGCTCCGCATCAGGAATCTCCGGTTTTGGGACGCACCCTTTGCTTCAACTTATCGCCGAGGCAAATGTTTTCAATGGCCAAAAGGGCGGCTGGCTGGTTTCTGGGGATAAACAGGTTCGATCAAATAATAAACCCATTGCGACTCATAGGTCTCGCCGTAAACCAGAACCTGGCAGATATCGCCATCAAGCGATATCACTGGCCCTTCGCGGCCATCAGGAACCATAACCGTGTGGCCAACCCGACACCAGTTGTCAGGCGTAGGCGGTGCTGCGGGAGGTACCGCAGTCGGTGCAGCAACCGCAGTTGCAACGTAAACTGTCGCCAAAAGTGATTTCATCTCACTGTCCCAGTTCGCCGATGCCCGAAATTCGGCGATTTCCGCAAAAAACGCAAGCCTGCTTGAATCTAAATCACTTTTCCCGCCATTTTGACGGCGACTTGCCATATTTCCGCTTAAAGCTGCGCGAGAATTGCGACAAAGCCGAAAAGCCCGTGGCAACAGCCACTTCGCGTATGCTCATTAGGGAGTAATTGATGAGTCGCTCGGCCCGCTCCAAACGAAGGTCGAGATAAAAACCCATGGGCCGCTTTTTTAATGTCGCGGCAAACAATCTTTCCAATTGCCGCACCGAGACGCCAGCCCGAATCGCCAGGTCTTCAACGCCACGGGGTTCCTCCAGTTGCTCTTCCATGAGGGCAATGCAGGAAAGTATGCGGGCATCCGTCGTACCATAGCGCGCCGCTGCCGGAATGCGTGCCTCTCCCGGTTGTTCGGCAAAGCGCGAATGCACCAATTGATCGGCAACGGTCACCGCAATTTCACGGCCTAGCTGCTGCCTGATCCATTCCAGCATCATGTCAATGACCGAAGAGCCGCCGGCACTTGTCATGCGGTCCCGGTCAACCTCGAAAAGCGATTGCATCGTTTGCACGCGCGGAAAACTTTCGCGAAAACCGGGAAGGCTTTCCCAATGGCAAGTGGCGCGGTAGCCATCGAGCACGCCAGCGCTTGCCAATAAAAATGGCCCCGTGTCGATTCCGGCGAGCAACACTTTTTGGGTTGCGAGTTTTCGCATCGCGGCAAGTGCAGGTTTGGTAATGCCTTGCTCGGGTTCGTAGCTTGCGCAGACCACGACCATGGTGGGACGGCCCACATCAGCAAGGCTGCCGGATACGGAAACCGGTATGTCATTTGAAGCAGAAACCGGTTTGCCGTCTGCTGAAATGAAGCGCCATGAAAATTTCCGTTCCGCGAAGCGGTTTGCAACGCGCAAGGGTTCAAGCGCGCCATAGAGCGAAATCATTGAAAAATGCGGAATGAGATGAAAGACAACGTCGACGGAGGCCATGACGAAAAATGCTAAAACAATGGCGAAAAAAGTCAATCTTGCAAACAGGATAGGGCTAACGTCGCCCCAAAACGGAGGACCCTCATGAACCCCAAGATCATCATTACCTGCGCCGTAACCGGCGCCGGCGACACAGTGGGCAAGAGCCCTAACGTGCCCGTGACACCGGAGCAAATTGCCAATTCCGCCCTGGAAGCCGCCGCTGCCGGTGCAGCCGTGGTCCATTGCCATGTGCGCGATCCCAAGACCGGAAAAGGATCCCGCGGTGTCCACCTCTACAAGGAAGTCATGGAGCGCATCCGCGCCAAGAACAAGGAAGTGATCATCAACCTCACCGCCGGCATGGGCGGCGATCTTGATGTGGGTCCCGGCGAAACCCCCATGAAATGGGGCGCGGGCACCGATCTCGTCGGTCCCGTTGAACGTCTGCTGCACATCGCCGAACTGCGCCCGGAACTCTGCACGCTGGATTGCGGCTCGCTGAACTTCGGCGATGGCAATACCATGGTGGTTCAGACACCCGCCCAACTGCGCGAACAGGCCCGCCTTATCAAATCCTATGGCGTGAAGCCCGAGATGGAAATTTTCGATTCCGGAAATCTCTGGTTCGCCAAGCAGCTTTGCCTCGAAGGCTTGATTGACAGCCCGCCCCTGTTCCAGCTCTGCCTTGGCATTCCATGGGGCGCGCCCTACGATTCCGAAACCATGGCCTACCAGAAAGCGCAGCTGCCTGAAGGTGCCGTCTGGGCCGCCTTCGGCATCGGCCGCAATGAATTTCCGGCCGTGGCCCAAGCCGTACTTCTCGGCGGCCATGTGCGTGTAGGTCTTGAGGATAATCTCTGGCTTGAAAAAGGCGTGCACGCCACCAACGGCAAGCTTGTGGAAAAGGCCGTAAAGATCATCGAAATGCTTGGCACGAAGGTGGCCACCCCTGATGAAGCCCACGCCATTCTGAAACTGAAACCAAGAACGTAGCTAGTCCCCTCCCCCTTGTGGGGTTAGGGGCGGGGGTCTGGGGGTCTGACGGTGGAGCGACCCCCACCCTTAATCCCTCCCCACAAGGGGGAAGGAGAAAATGGAGTGATGACTACATGACAAAAATCAAAACTGTTGGCATCGCCGGAACCGGCCTTATTGGTGCGGGCTGGGCCGCGCGTCTGCTTATCCGCGGCTTTGACGTAATCGCCTATGACGTCCACCCCGCCGCCGAAGCCAAGCTCCGCGCCGCTATTGATGTGGCTTGGCCTTCTATGTCCAAACTGCTCGGTGCCTCCGGCAAAAAAGGCAAGCTCAGTTTCACCACCGATCTCGAAGAGATGGCCTCGAAAGCTGACTTCATTCATGAGGCAGCTCCCGAGCGCGAAGACCTCAAGGTGAAACTGTTCCGTGATATCGATGCCATCGCCCGGCCTGACGTGCTGATCTCTTCCTCCTCCTCCGGCTTCCTGCCCACCGTTCTGCAATACCAGTGCCAGCACCCCGAGCGCGTGATCATCGGCCACCCCTTCAACCCCGTCTATCTTCTTCCCCTCGTAGAAACCGTTCCGGGTGCCAAAACCTCCGGCGAAGCCATGGATCGCGCCGG
>Ga0209751_10007438_pt1 | contig 10048 bp, 9 predicted proteins | sample RifCSP13_1_FD_184019 | JGI IMG/M metagenome (GOLD analysis project Ga0209751, IMG submission 184019) | Soil microbial communities from Rifle, Colorado - Rifle CSP2_sed 13_1 (SPAdes) (version 2) | ecosystem: Environmental > Terrestrial > Deep subsurface > Rock core/Sediment | place: Rifle...
AATCCGCAATCCGCAATCCGCCAATCGGCAATCCGCAATCCACAATCCGCAATCCGCAATCCGCCAATCGGCAATCCGCAATCCGCAATCCGCAATCCGCAATCGGCAATCCGCAATCACCTAAACTGTCCAGCATACCATTCAACGACATACGAACCGACGAGCAGCGCAGCAATCGCCCCAATCCCCAAAAAAATTCCAAATGGCAACATCATGTGCATGTCTCGCCTGCCCTGCCGCAGCATAACCCCAAGGCCGATAATCGAGCCCGACAGTACTCCCATAAAGATAGTAAAGATGGTTAGTCGCCACCCGAGATAGGCGCCCACCATGAACATCATCTTTACGTCGCCCAAACCCATTGCTTCAACGCCACGGAGCTTCTCCCAAATCCATCCCATCAGCCAGAGTGAGCCGCCGCCTACCAGGGCCCCTGTCAGTGCACTCGTAAGCGAGGCTAGCCAGAGCGGAACGTCTGCCAACACACCGTGCGTTAGAGGTTCCAGATCGTCGAAAAATGGGCGGCCCATCAAGTAGGGGAGCGTCAGCCGGGCAATGAATGAGAACACTATGCCGGGATAGGTGATCGCGTTCGGAAGAATCATGTGTTCCGCATCAATAAAGATTAGGGCGATCAGTGCACCAACGAAGATGAGATCAAATGGAAGGGCCGGGGTAAGTCCATCACGCCAGGCCACGGCAATAAAGAAAAAAGCCGTCAGAATCTCTACGGCCGGGTAACGCGGCGAGATGCGGATCTTGCACGAGCGACAGCGTCCGCGAAGAGCGACGTAACTCAGCACCGGCACATTATCGTAAAAAGCGATCACTGCGCCGCATGAAGGACATCGCGAGTTGGGAAAGACTATCGACTCCTCAAGTGGTAGCCGGTGAATGACCACATTTAGGAAGCTGCCGATGATGGCGCCGAAGATGGCGATAAGAAGGTAGGTGAACGGCGCTGGAATGAGGTTCAGATCCGGCAAGACCATTAAGAGGGGAAGAGCCATGCAGCAAGCATTGTATCTTCGCAGAAATGCTTAAGGCAATAAACTCAGGTTGCGACGATACCATTCGATCGTGCTGTTCAAGCCCTCGTCAAGTTTTATGGTTGGACGCCAGCCAAGTTGCCGTTCGATTTTCTCAGCCGAAAGATATTGTGTATCAATCTCCCCGGCAATCTTGGTTGGTGACAGCACTTTCGGTGAGAGAGAATCTTGTTTGCCTGCCAGTTTAATGATACGAGTAGCAAGATCGAGAATGCGCACAGGAGAGCCGCTGCCAAAATTAAAAGCCTCTCCCTTTACGGCGGAGATGTTCTCAGCCAACTGCAAATAACCAGTTACAGCATCATCTACATAAACGAAATCTCGCAGCGGTGTCCCATCGCTCCTGATTAATGGCGGTTCGTCTCTCAGAACGGAAACAATCGTACCAGGGATGATGCGCGAGAGGTTGAGATCGGCCGGACCGTAGATATTCGCAAAGCGTGTAACTGCTACCGGTAGCCCATAAGTATTGGCAAATGATCTGGCGAGCACGTCTGTGCAGACCTTCGAAGCGTCGTAGGGAAACAGACCATCGAGAGGGGTGCCCTCACGATAGGGTAGATCGGAGTGTGTTCCATAAGCCTTGTCACTGGAAGCTACGACAATACGTTTCACCGTCTGGCCGCTCCGGCAGGCCTCTAACAACCCGTAGGTGCCTCTGATGTTTGACTCAAACGTAGATAGAGGCGCCCGGTTTGCGGCGCCGACCAGCGTCTGCGCAGCAAGATGAAACACTGATTCGACTTCATACTCGCTGAGTACTCGCTGCATCAAACAGTAATCTTCCACCTGACCATTCACTATTGTTACAGAGCGGCGAAGATCCAGCAGATCCAATGGTCCATTGGGCACAAAATCGCGTTGCAGGCACACAACGTGCGCTGCTTCTTTTACCAGGCGGGCAGTCAGGTGAGCTCCCACAAAGCCCGTGGCCCCAGTTACTAAGACTTTTCGATCAGCCCAAAACGACACGCGCGTTCACCTTTCCCAGACTTTCCATGCTGCCTCGTCGGATTCCCAAAGCTGATTCAGTTCAACATTGTCTTTGTAAGTGTCCATGCACTTCCAGAACCCTGCGTGCCGCCACGCGAGCAGCTGGCGTTCACGCGAAAGTGTTTCCAACGGCTCATGCTCGAGCACGCTCGTTTCTTCCAGATAATCGAGGAAGCCCCGGCGAAAGACAAAAAAACCTCCGTTGATCCAGTCGGCGCAGAGCGGTTTTTCATGGAATTCCGTCACTGCTCCCTCAGAACTGAGTTTTATGATACCGAAATTGAGGTGCGGACGGACCGCCGTAATTGTGCCAATTCGCCCGTGTTCTTTATGAAAGTCTATAAGCCCCTGGAGATCGAGATCGGCGAGGCCGTCGCCGTAAGTGACGCAAAAGTCTTTCTCATCCCAAAGATGTTTCCCGACGCATTTGATCCGGCCGCCGGTGTTCGTGTCGAGTCCAGTATCAGCGAAAGTTAAGGACCAACGCTCCTTTGTGGCAATTGCAACCGGCTCGGATTTTTCAAAGTAGCTCCGGATCTCGTCCCCCAGGTGACCCAGACAGAGTATGAAGTCGGTAAGCCCATAATGTGCGTAAAGCTTCATTAGGTGCCACAAGACTGGCCGGCCGCCGATCTCAATTAGAGCTTTCGGGGTCGCTGCTCCGTGCTCGCCCATGCGCGTGCCGCGCCCGCCGCAAAGAATCACCGTCTTCATTTTTCCAGTCAGTCTCGATTTCTTTCCCAGAGTTTTGCATACCGGAGAAAAACACCATACCCGGTGAGCATGGCAATGATCAAACCTGGTACGCCATCACGGAAACCCTGTTTTAAGAAATAGGTTCGAACAAACGCTGCCAGTGGCGAGAGGACCAGTTCAATAGGGCGCAGCCGCCGACCTCTTTTCGCATGATATTCGGCAGCCAGAGTTGTATAAGAGTCGAGCGCAAGATGCGATTCGCTTAGATCGCGCTTGGTGTAGTGCAAGAGCTCCCCCGGCAGGCTTTCAAGGGGTCCTGCGACGCGGGCCGTTTCATGCGGTGACACTCCATCCCAGTAGCTGCCGGCTTTGCGGTAAAGTCGCATCTTGAGGTCGGGATACCAACCAGAGTGCATTATCCAGCGATCTAGAAATTTAGTACGGCGGGCAATCAAAAAGCCATTAGGTAGACTAGCAGGATCACGCTCGCGCAATTTTTGTATGGATTGCTGCAGTTCAGGGCTAACGCGTTCATCGGCATCGAGCCAGAAAATCCAGTCGCCTGAAGTTTGGGCGTCAGCGAATTCGTGTTTGTCTTTGTAACCCCGAAATTCACGATTAAAAACGCGATCGGTATATTGCCTGGCGATTGCCACGGTACGGTCTGTTGAATCCGAATCGACTATCACGATTTCATCGGCCCAGGTGAGAGATTCGCAAGCAGGGCCGATGTTCTGTTCTTCATTGAAAGTGATGATGGTGGCGGAGATTTTCATCCGGTCCGCAATGAAGTCAGTACCGGGAGCGATAGCGACCGGGTCAGGAACCCTCGTGACACACCAGCCACGATTGAAAACCGGTCGCTGTCGAGACTGTGTGGAAAAGGTCGTCGGTGTGTCATGAGGTCAGTACCGAAACGCGGTAGCGTCGGGTAGTTGTTAAGAGTCGAGCCACACTGATTGCCTGAAGACCCGACGCTACCGCGTTTCGGTACTGACCTCATGACACTACAGTTTGAGTTTTCACACAATCTCTGTCCGCTCCCGGTTTTGATGACATTATGACCAGCCTTCGTTCCAGATATCAATAAGTTACTTTAATGCGAGCACGACAAATTAAGACACTATCAGTGCTTCTAATGATTCGGGCTCTCCACAATCACGCTATTGGCCCGAAGTGTGGTTGAGGTCGCGCGCTGGAGATCGGCCAGGGCCTTGTTGTAATCGGTTTCCGCTCGCAGTTCCGCATTGCGGGCGTTGGTTAGAGCGTTCTCACGCTGGAAGAGCAGGAACGTAGTTGAACGGCCGACCTGATAAAGGCGCTGCTCTCCTTCAAGCTGCAGTTCGGCGTTGGCTCTTGCCTCTCGCGCAGCAAGCACACGTTGACGGCCCGTTTCTACCGCCTGTGCCGCGTTCCGCACGTCAACCTCAATCGCCTGGTCCTGGGAACGCAGTGTAGCCGCCAACTGTTCATTCTGAATGCGTGCTCCCGCCAGATTGGCTTCTGCCGTCTTGTTACTCAGTGGCAGCGAGAAAGCGACGCCGACAGTTATGTTGCGGGTGTTGAATCCGAAGAGGTTACGTAGATCCTGACCGTAACCACCTATCAAGTCGGCGGGCGGGCCTCCCGGCGCGGGCACGAGTGGCACAGTCGCAAGCGGAAAGCCGGCCCGCTGTTGAACATCGCGAATCTGTTGCAGTAAGAAAGCGTTTGCATTCGCGGTCGGGTCACCGGCCACAATTGGCAGCAGGGTTCCCGCAGGAGCAGCCCCGGAAACATCCTTCCCAGCGAGACCTGTTGTTGCCAACGTGGATACAATATCCACTTGTGGCCGAGTCTGGTTCTTGAAGTAATGAATATCGATCCTGTTGATGTCGTTTTGCAGACGCAGGCGACGCAGTTCAGGCCTGTTAGCCCGCGCCTCTTTCAAGGCCTCGTCCAGGTTGACCGGCGTCGTGTCGAATTTAGGTGTATCGGTGGGAGTGACCTGGGCGGACCATTCGGGCGCGGATGGGTCCTTAAAGATTAACTGTTTGAGATTGTTTTCAGCTATCGAAACGTTCTGCACTGCGAGTAGCAGCGCTGACTCGCGGTTTGCAAGTTCAGTTTGTACTTCTGCTCTTTCCAGAGGAGCTTTAGCACCGGCAGCAATCTGGGCTTCAACGTTCCTCAGGTTCTCCCGTGAAAGATTAAGGTTGGCAAGCTGGTTCTGTTGATCACGGAGCGCAAAGACGAGCTCCCAGTAAGCTAATTGCACCTGGGAAATTACTGTGGTGGTGCGCAAGCGAAAATCAGCATCCGATTGCTCCAGCCGCTTTTTCTGGATCCGAATCTGGCGCCGATTGTTATCGATCGACCGGTCACGCAGAAGTGGCTGAGTAAATGTCAGCGATAAGTTAGATGAGTAGAACGGGTTGATAAAACTGAATGTGTTGCTGGTATTAGTGTGACTGTTCGCAAACGACAAGGTATACGTGCCACCGCCCTTGCCGAAGGTACGCGTCAGCGATGGACTAAAGCTATAAGTGGTCGTTGTGGTAGTTCCGGACCTTCCTGAGCCACCGAGCGAACTCTGTTGTGGCGTGATCCTTTTGTCGATCTGTGGCGTGATGCTGAATACTGGATCATATACACCTTCCAGCGCGCGCAATTGTGTTTCGGCAAAACGAACGTCGTCGCGAGCTACTTCGATATCCGCATTGTTTTCCAGTGCTCGCTTTACCGCTTCATTTAGCGAAAGGGGAAGGGTATTGTTGCCCATGACTCCGAGACGGTTCAGGCTTGGCACAGGCGGAATCGGCTTTGGCTCTATAGTCGGGAAGACAGGTTCGCGGGGCTCCTGAACCGGCGTCGAGTCCGGGGGCAGGCTCGGTGTCGTTTCCGGCGAAGGCGAAGGCGTGGCGGCTGGCGCTTGCGTTGTCACTCCCGGCACCTGAGGCTGGCTTGGCGGAGCCTGAGCCGGCTGCTGCTGGGTGGAAGGAGGGGCCGTCGGATTCTGCGTCTCCGTGGCTGGCGGTCGAGTTGCTGTATTCGGCGTAGGCGTTGGTGTTTGAGACAACGCGGCACCTGCCATGGCAAGCAAAGTGGCTGAAATTAGAGCTAACTTTAAGGTTCGATGAAGCGCGCGCATGTGCAAAAGGCTCCTTTAACTTTATCCTTGGCTGTGCGGTTCGATACCGGAAAATGATACAAAAATCCACAGTCAGCCGGATCAAATCTACTACGCTACATATGCCTAAGCGGTTTCAAAAAGATGGAAAGGTCTTCAGCTTGACAGGCGTGAGCAGCGCCGCATAATCTGGACGGTTCTTTAATTTGTTCACAGTTCAACACTAATGCCCGCAGAGTTGGTTCGGATGGGCTCTGGGCTCATTACAAGGAATCTCCGGAACCGCTGCGGGAATTTGGTGCAGGGAGGATTTTGATGGCAGTGAAGGTTGGCATCAACGGTTTTGGTCGTATTGGTCGCAATGTTTATCGTGCTTCCATCGGCGACAAGGATATAGATTTTGTTGCAGTAAATGACCTTACTGATACCAGGACGCTCGCCCACTTGTTGAAGTACGATTCTGTCCTTGGGAATTTGGACCACGAGATAACGTCCACAGAGAAGGGAATTCGAGTTGAGGGTGACGAGTTTCTGGTGTTTTCAGAGAAGGACCCGGCGGTGATTGATTGGGCGTCGGTAGGGGCCGAAATAGTTATCGAGTCGACCGGGCGTTTTACCAAAGCGGAGGATGCTCGCAAGCACCTGCGTGGAACCGTCAAGAAGGTGATCATATCCGCGCCTGCAAAAAATGAAGACATCACGATCGTCCTCGGAGTTAATGAAGATAAATACAACCCGGCTGAACACCATGTAATTTCAAATGCTTCGTGTACCACTAACTGTCTGGCCCCCGTTGCCAAGGTGGTGCATGAGAAATTTGGCATTCGCTCCGCGCAGATGACCACCATTCACTCTTACACAAACGATCAACAACTGCTCGACTTCCCGCACAAGGATTTACGTCGCGCGCGCGCTGCTGCCCTTTCGATGATTCCCACGTCCACAGGCGCAGCGAAGGCCATCGCGCTGGTCATTCCCGAGTTGAAGGGGCGCTTTGATGGCATCGCAGTACGCGTGCCAACTCCGAACGTGTCGCTTGTGGACGTGGTTGTTGATGTTGAGAAGGAAACGTCTGTCGAAGCAGTTAATCGTGCTCTGAAGGACGCAGCCAACGAAGAGCTACGAGGCATTCTTCAGTTTTGCGAAGAGCCGCTGGTTTCCAGCGACTTTAAAGGCAACTCCAACTCATCAATCGTGGACGCCGAATATACCAAGGTTGTTGGCGGCCGGATGATTAAGATTCTTTCCTGGTACGACAACGAGTGGGGCTATTCCTGCCGTGTGCGCGATTTGATTAAGTATATCGCCGGAAAGGGACTGTAGGAGGATTGCGGATTACGGATTGCGAATTGCGGACTGGCGATTGGTAATCTTTAGGATGACATTTAGCGTTAGTTTGGCCTTGAAGGGCTAACCTGTCGGTCAAAGTAGCAATCCCAATCGACAATAGGAAATTCGCAATTCTCAATCCGAAATCCGCAATTGCAATGAAGCTATCCATCAAAGACCTCGATTTAAACGGTAAACGCGTGTTCATTCGCGTGGACTTCAATGTACCCATCAAAAATGGAAAGGTTGAAGACGACACTCGCATTCGCGCGTCCCTGCCTACCATTCAGTTTGCGATGGACCACGGCGCCCGAGTCATTCTTGCTTCACACCTGGGACGCCCTAAAGGAAACCGGGTTGAGAAGTATAGTCTGCGACCCGTGGCGGAACACCTCTCTTCCTTGTTGGGCAAACCGGTGGCTTTTGCGACGGATTGCATAGGAGTTGAGACGCAGAAGGAAGTCACGGCACTTGTTAATTCTGGGGTGCTGCTGCTCGAGAATCTGCGTTTTCACAAAGAGGAGGAGGAGAACGACGACCAGTTTGCGCGGCAACTCGCCAGTCTCTGTGATCTTTATGTCAACGATGCCTTTGGCGCGGCACATCGCGCCCACGCATCTACCGCCGGGATCACGAGACACATCGATAAGGCCGCTGCCGGCCTTCTGCTGCAAAAGGAAATAGACTATCTGGGCCGCGTGGTGACCAAGCCGGAGCATCCTTTTGTGGCAATCCTTGGCGGGGCCAAAGTCTCCGACAAGATTCCGGTAATCAACGCCTTGATCGACCACGGCGTGGACAAGATTCTCATTGGCGGGGCAATGGCATACACATTTCTCAAAGCCGAAGGGTTCACTGTAGGCAAGTCGCTGGTTGAGGACGATATGCTGGATACAGCACGGCAGATTCGCAAGGCAGCGGAAGAGAAGGGAATCCAGTTTCTGCTCCCTACGGATCACCAGGTCGTCGATAGTTACGAGCCCATAAAGAACCAAAAAGTCGTAGCGAAGACGATCCCAATTGAATTCACCAATGTGGGGCTCGTGGGCATGGATATTGGTGTGGAAACCGTTGGGCTTTTTTCACAGGGTCTGAGAGATGCTCGCACGATTATCTGGAATGGACCGATGGGTGTTTTTGAAGAGCCCCCGTTCGACGAGGGTACAATTGGAATTGCGCATGCCGTCGCTGACGCCGCCGATCGCGGCGCGGTCGTTATTGTCGGCGGTGGCGATTCTGTTTCGGCGGTTACGCGGGCCGGCGTCGCTGATCGCATTACACACATTTCCACCGGTGGCGGCGCCACACTTGAGTTTCTTGCCGGGAAAGAGTTGCCGGGAGTTGCTGCGCTCAGTAATAAGTAATGATAGAAGGTATAGGACCTATAGGACGTATAGGACCTATAGATGCTTTCTCTTATTCCAATCATGCGCAAACCCGTAATTGCCGGAAATTGGAAGATGTACAAGACGCTCGGCGATGCGGTTGACACTGCGGTGGCGCTGAAGCCGCTGGTCGCAAACTCCAACCATTGCGATATCGTTATAGCACCCGTCTTCACTGCTTTGAAGACGGTAGCTGACAGGTTGGAAGGGTCGAATCTACAGGTTGCGGGACAGGATTGTTCTACCGAAGTTGAAGAGGGAGCGCATACGGGCGAGGTCGCAGCCTTCATGTTGAGAGACGTCGGCGCGCGGTACGTGATTGTAGGTCACTCGGAGCGCCGGCAGTATTATTCCGAGACTGACACCATGGTTCGACGTAAGGTTGAAGCGGCCGTCTCTTCGGGGTTGATTGCGATAATGTGTGTTGGTGAAAGTCTGGAACAGCGCGATCAGGGAATCGCAGAACCCGTTGTTAGCGGTCAGTTAACGGGCGGACTGAGTGGGTTGACAGCTACAGATCTCGAAAGTATTATCATCGCGTACGAACCGGTTTGGGCCGTTGGCACGGGACGTACAGCGACGCCGGAGCAAGCGCAGGAAATGCATGCGTTTATCCGGCGCGTTTTTGCGGAAGGGCACTCTGCCGAAGCTGCTCAAGCGGTTAGAATCCTTTACGGAGGTTCCGTAAAGCCTGAGAACATTGCCGGCTTAATGGCCCAACCAGACATCGACGGTGCTCTTGTTGGAGGAGCCAGTCTGAAAGCCGAGACGTTTGCTCAGATTGTGAATTACAAGTGACTATTTACCGACCACTGGAGAATAAACCTTGCTAGTCTATCTTTTATACGGCCTTTTTATTTTGGCGTGCGTGATCCTGGTTGTCGTGGTCTTGCTTCAGCCGGGCAAGGCGGATGCCGGTGCGCTCTTTTCCAGCAGCCTCTCAAGTACTGCGTTTGGGCCCCGCGGAACAGCCAGTTTGCTATCGAAAATAACGATTGGTGCGGCGGCGGCGTTTATGCTGATAGCTTTGATGTTGTCATTGCCGGCGTTCACGGGTTCCCAGTCGGTGTTGCAATCTACTAATCCCGAGCCGGAAGCTTCGCCCACTCAGCAACCTTCACCTGCGGCTTCTCCGTCGGTTGAGGCGAGCTCCCCTCCAGCTGAGAGTTCGCCTGCAGCTACAGAAAATACTTCACCGGCTGCCGGCGGCGAAAAGGGGAACAAGAACGCCAATTCCAAGAGCGATAAACGTAAAGCGAAATAGATCCACAAACTCACACAAAATTGCACGAACAATTGCCCGGAACATTCTTATGGGATTTGGTGGAAGGACCACTCGTTCCCGTTCGCGCAGTTTCTAGCTATAATAGCTTTTGAAAATTTGAGCCGAAGTGGCGGAACTGGCAGACGCGCACGTTTGAGGGGCGTGTGAGGTAACTCGTGGGGGTTCGAGTCCCCCCTTCGGCACCAACCCTTTTAAGCTTTCT